>Ga0310121_10001253_pt1 | contig 26341 bp, 22 predicted proteins | sample CB27_Tmax_986_MG_FD_203504 | JGI IMG/M metagenome (GOLD analysis project Ga0310121, IMG submission 203504) | Marine microbial communities from Western Arctic Ocean, Canada - CB27_Tmax_986 | ecosystem: Environmental > Aquatic > Marine > Oceanic | place: Canada: Western Arctic Ocean | collected... | reverse complement strand
CCATTCATCGGATCAGTGTCATCTGCCACTGTGTGGCTTCCACCACCACCAGAGAAATCGGTATCAGCTTCGTTGAACAGAGCTTCCGCACCAGACTGGTTCGTATAGTGCGCCTTCAACGCAAAGATAAGTCCCGTAGGACCGCTCATCGGTTGAACGCCACAAATATCAAAGGCAATCAGGTTGGGAAGCGCACGACGAACAAGCGAAATCAAAATTGGATCCCAGTTTGTTACGCCACCTGCGACGTTTGTTGGTGTTGCCTCTTTAAGATACTGCTGCTGATTCTCAAGAACCTGCCCCACCACTTGCCGACGATGCGTATCCTTGATCGTAGGCAAATCCTTATGGTCAAGAATGGATGACCATTTCCTTTCTAGTGTTTCTGATAAATACTGCATTTTTTACTCTCCTGTTGAGTTTTCTCTGTTAGTTTTACTTGGATATTTTAACTTACGCACGCATAGAAGGTTTAGATATCATAGTTGCAGCTTTTGCAATATCGATATGTTCACTTAAAACCTTCTCGGTACCTTCTTCGATTTCAACATCTGTGGCATCAACGAGTTCGTCGTTGTCCTTGCCATCGCTGAAATAGTTTTCGGCAATGATTTGAGCTTTCTTAGTGAACGTGTCCTCATCATCGAAGTCAACACCTTCGCACAGTGTTGCCATCTTTTCCTTCTGCGAATCTGTCAGGTTTTCGGAAACTTGTTCGATGATTTGAGCTTTCTTATATTCTGCAACTTCAGCCCGCAGCACGACGTTTGCCTTAAGTTGGTCATCCAACTCTTCCTTGGTTTCGTCTTTCTCGGTCTGCAATTGCTCTACGAGATCCACCTTATCATCGGGTACATCAATTTGGTGCGATTCAAACAAGTCCTTCATTCCTGCAATAAACGATTCTGTGACTTCGTGCTTCAGACCTTGCTCAACAGCAAGCTCATTGTCGTTCATCCACTCTGAAACAACGTAGTCAAGATACATGTCAAGCTGTTCAGCCAATTCGTCTCGGACATCAATGATAGCCTCTTGAAGATCAGTTTGATACCTTTCTTCAAGATTTTCTACATGATCCTTGACCTTGGAGTTAACAGCAGTTTCAAAAATAGTAAGAGCTTTCTCTGTAAATTCTTCGGAGAAGTCTTGCTTTTCACCAGATAGAAGTGCGTTGATGTCCTCAGAGAAATCTACAGTACTGTTGACGGATTCTCTTTCATCAATGTCTTCGATATTCTTAGATAGAATACTATTAATGTCGTTGAATTTTTCAGCCAGTTCCTTGCGGCTTAACTTACCAAGCAAGTCTATGATGTTATGTTCCATCTTGACTTTCGTTCCTGGCTTTAGAGGTTTCTTGTCGCCGCCACTTTCATTCTTAGCTGCTTTTGCTTTACTGCTAGCCTTTTTACCAGCCTCGTCACCTATATCATCCTTATCTGCTCCACCAAGATCATCCTCATCGTCATCTTGACCACCTGAAGGGTCGGAAGAGCCAGACTTAATCTCCTTCGTTTCGCCCTTTGCTTCGTCAATTTCTTCGTCATCTTCCTCTTCATCATCTTCATCATCTTCAACTACCTTCTTCATCTTCTTCTTCTTTTCAACTACCCTCATCTTCTTAGTGTTTCCCTCTTCCTGATCTTCCTCTTCCTCTTCATCATCATGAACAGCTTCTGTCATTTCTTCCTCTTCTTGGATGTCATTTAACTTTTCATCCAACTCGGTAGTGTCACCAAGAATCTTACGAATAGTGCTTTCAATTGGCATGAGAATCTCCCTAAACTTTAAACAATAGTTCGTTTATATGTATCAATTACCCTATTTTACTGAACAATTCAGAAAAAACTTGTAGGGTCTGTTCTTCTAGTTTTCGTGATGGTGTCCTTTTAATGCTTTCTTTTGCATCATTAAGTTCTCTTTCTTGAAATACGCCATTTTCATAAAGCCATTCCCGGTTTTCCATTAACCCGCGAACAAACGCTTTCGGCGCAGAGGGGTCATGTACAATGTCAGCAGCAGTAGAGAGTATCAGGTCTTCTCCGACATACTGGGTATCCCCGTCCTTTTTCAAAGTTCCAACTGCTCTGGAGGAAACTCCAAGGGTCGCACCCTCATCAAGCAATCCCTTGACAATTTTGCCATGTGGTGTCTCAAGAATCTTTGCTTTTCCAACGAAGTCAGATCCGCTTTGCTTTAGCTCTGTAATCAGATGCGATACACGATCAAGGTTGATGATTGGACTTTCAGGATGTCCAAGCTCACCAAATGCCCTATTCTTATTCACAAACTCTTTATTATATCTAACAACTTCTTTGCCAAGAGTATCAAGAGGATAGACTCGTCCATTGCGATTCTTGACATTGGCTTGCATGAATACACCTTCGATAAAGTGATTCTTCTTGCCAGTCTTTTTGTCTTCCTCGACAATGTACTGTTGTGATGCTGTTGATTCTTCGACAATCAGTTTCATGTCTTTACCTTTAAGTGAAAGCTACAGAAGTAAAACCAACAGCGTCAGCGCCGCCGTCTTGTTCTAGTGTATCCGTAGGGGCCTTTTGAATGAATAGTTCATCTTGGAATTGGAAGGTTATAGTACCAACTGTAGCACCAAGAGCAGTTTTATGGGTTATTTTTATTTTGCCAGTGTTAAGGCAGTTCCATACCCGAACCAGTTTAGCACTTGAAACATTAATGGCTTCCGTATTCGTTTTTACTTCTGTTGAAAGTAATTTAATAGTTCTACTCATTGTTTATTTACTCTTTATCTTTAGTCAGCAAAAGCTATAGAAACCAAAAGCAAATCACCATTAGTAGCGTCATGATATAGTTCATCCGTAGGATCTTTTTTAATGAACATTTCTTTTTGGATATCTAGTGATATTTTACCAATTACAGTACCACCTGATGCTTTTGTTAGGGTTATTAATAGCTGGTCGGATGCATCTACGTTCAATGCCCGAACCACTCTAGCATTTCCAACATTAGTCGCAGCACCTGAGCCGGTATTCGGGGCCACTTCTGATCCAAGTAATTTAATAATCCTATCACTCATTGTTTATCCACCTAATCTTGATCCAGTTCTGATTCCTAGTTGTTTACGCTTTTTCAATGCCTTTAGACGTTTCTTAGTTGCTTTCCGTACCCCTGCCGGGTTTGCTGCTCTTGCGCGCGCGGCTTTCTTAGCAGCTATTTTTCTAGCTTGTTTCACTGCACCACCCACTGGTTTGCAATTCTTGCCAGTGTCATCTATCGACATTCCTTTAGGACAAATAGCTTTCTTTACTTTCTTGCCTTTGGCATCCACTCTCCAAAGAATAACTGGTTTAGCTTCGTTTACTTGATCTTCATCATCAGGGTCATCACAATCTTCACAATCTTCATCGATCCCATCTTGCCATGTTTCCGCAGTAACCTTTGCTTTACGATTATCTAGTCTTTTGACCAGCTTGGAGTTAAGTGCATTTTCAACAGCTTTCTTGATATTCAGAGGCCCCAAATCAATCGCATCTAATATACTTTCCATCTCTAGACATTCCCCTGTCTGTTTTGATTCTTTTTCCTTTTTTCTTTCTTGGTCTTCCTTCTCTCGTTCCTTTTCTCTTTCTTGGTCTTGTTTCTCCGCTTCTACAGCGCGTTCTAGTTCTTGTGCCTGTCTTTCCTTTACTCGATCTACTAGAGGGCCCTCAATAAGGTTAAAGAATTTCTGTTCAAGAATCTTAGCGATATCCATTCGTCGTGCAAAGTCGAGTTTGGTTTCTGTCAGATTTTTGCAACCAACGATTGCAATTCGGACAAATGCCTTTTCAGCTAACTTACTATTATACTTTCCCTTACGATATTTTTCGGCAAGGTTCTTAGTTAGAGGATTCCATTTCGTAAGAATAGCCTTGTCGTTGAGGATGGCCTCAGCGATCTTTTCATTATCCTTTTGATGGAAACGAAATGTTTGGAATTGCTTAGACATATCTTACAATGATGCTTAGTCCTTATCCAAAGATTCATCATTTATTTCTTCTGTAGGATCATCACTAAATGCATTTGTAGCTACTGTTGCTTTATAGTTATCAATAGCCGTATTAACACGACTCTCTATCTCTTGCTTGATACTCTTTTGAAATTCAGATACTTCATCTCTAATGCCGTGATTTATAGTCTTCTTACTGAATGCGCTCATATCCTATCCTCTCGATAAGTATTTATTGCTATTATATTCTAGAATCTTTTAATAATCGTCTTCCTCTTCATCTTCGCCGTCCTGTCCTTTTGTTTCCTTTTCGTTCTTGATCTCAGAATCAAGACGAAGCTGTTCTGATTCAGATTGTTTCAGGATGGTTTTACGAACGTCATGTTCAGACCAGAATCGACCAATATACTGTTCGATTTGACTCAAAACATCCAAACGCTCTTTCATAATCTCGGAGTTTTTTAGCTCGGTAAAGTGTGTATCTTTGGCGTAAATATAACCAATTAAATGATCAGATTCTTCCCACTCTGTTTTAGTAATGATGTTCTTTGCGATTAGTTGTGTTTTTAGAAAATCATTAAACAATTCTGAAAAGCGATTACGCACGCGAGAAATATATCTGGAAAATTTAACCTCATCTCGCGTGATTTCTGCTGCTCGACCTAGATTAAATCCTGTTTGTGATTCGGTTCTGGAGATTGGAACCTTCAGTGATTTATAAAGCTTTTTCTTGAAGTATTCTACATCTTCCAATTCTCCAAGATTTGCTCCACCCTGTAATGTGCTGATTTCTGTTCCTCGACCACCTTCTCGTCTAGGCAACCAAAAATCTTCAAGAATTGACAAGTGGTTTCGTTCATCGCTGACCTCACCTGTCGAGGCATTATAGATTAGTTTGTTTCTATATTTGGACTGAATATTACGCATATATTCTTCCGCTTTAGCTTTAGGAAGATTACCTACGTCAATGTAGAAAATACGTCGTTCAGGCGCTCTGGAGATTCGATAAATTACAATCGAATCTTCCGTCATACGCAACTGATTCATTGGTTTGATAGCTTTGTGCAAATAGCTTAGAATTGCTTTTTTTTCTGAATCAAAGATTCCGCAATGAATAAAAGCCACTGCGTCGGCTCCAATTTGTGTTGTTCCACTGATGCTATCCTTTGTAACGATAAATGGATTTCCCCTTTGGGGAATCTCATCTATCATATAGAAATCATTAATATCTGTTATGACCTCTTCTTCCGTATTACCACCCACAACAAAATCTTTCTTGATCTCACGAATTTTTCGGATTTGTCGTGGATCAAGTCTGCGTAATTCAAGCAGTCCTTTTTTTGGATTTTCTGTGTCGAGAATCTTATGATAGTGCATTCGACCGTCGATATACCAACGTCGAAAGAGGTCTTGACCTTCCTTCTGGAAGTCCATTAAGCGAAGAATTTCTTCAAATTCCTCATGAATTGTCTTCTTGATGGAGTCACTAAACTTTGTTCTTTCAAGGTTGAGTTGAACCGCTGGTTGATCGTCCTCAATAACAAACGCTTCATTTACGATATCGTCAACCGCATCTTCTACTTCTGGTGAGTGTGACATCTGACGATATTTGTCAATGAGAGCTACAGTATCTTTAGTACGACCTTCAAGGTCGATTTGATGATGGACATGTTGAGCGCCGGTTTCAACAACAAGAGAACCGTCCTCCTCCAACGGAGGAGTTACGGCTTGTTGATTTATAATCTCTTGTTTTTGTTCGTCCCCTTTTGATAGGGAGAACTTATATCCAAAGATATTGATATTGGGCATAATTTAGAGTCTCTACTTTCGAGAAATACGAATTAGAGAACACCATCAGCAATAGAGTCCCAGTATTGGACTTGAATTGTAACAGGATATTCTTCAATAGCGTCTACTGTTTCATATGATAGATCGATCTGACCAACTTCACTTGGCCATACACCAGCAAATCTGTACTTTTTAATAACATCCTGATTTCGATCAAGTTGATGTACTTCAGCATCAACTTGATATAGCGAAGGGTTCTCTAATCCAATATTTGCTACGTTACTATTGATAGCTGCTGACCAACGCTCAAAAGCGTTACGAATTTTGAAATCCGTATCGTTAATAATAGTTAACGCCCACTCAGCATATGTTCGGTCGCCAGCGATTTTTAATTGTCTTCCTCGGAATGGTACAATAATTGCACCAAGAGTAGATGCCGGTAATGCTGCGGTCTTGCATAGGAACTCAAGTTGCTCAGAGGCATTTCCTGCGGCTGCAATTATAGGAAACGGCATCACGACTTTGAATAGTGAGGGGCGCGCACCTCCACCTCGTAGCCGGGCTTTAAAGTCATTGATTGATAGTGCGGGCATATGTTGCTCCTAATTAGTTATCCTGCTCGTCTTTTCTTCAAACATTGTCTCTATCACTTTACTATCTAGTAGTTATTTAGCAGGGTTACCCACCAATCTCATCAAAGACGACGCTACTATTTGTAGCTATAAAGTTAAGTTGAATGAAGTTAATACTATAGTTAGGCAGAATAAAGATGTCAGCTCTAAACTCATTACGCGAGATAACGTGTTCAGTGTTATTGCTTTCATCGCACACTACCTTAAACCGGGTAAGTCCTCGTCGTCCTTGAACATCTCGCAAGAACGGTTCAACCATATTTCTAAACTGCGCTCTGGTAAATTCATCGTTGAACTCAAACAGTGAGTACTTAGCCGCGATTGCAATTGCTTTCTCTAACACAATAAACAGTCGTCGTACATTGATTCGATCAAACGCAGATGGTCTAGCCAAAAGCGTTTTATCACCAAACAACATTGTACCTTCACCAGGCGTACTAATTACTGGGTTGATTCCTTCCTTGTATAGCGCATCTCGTTGTGCCTTGGTTGCATTGTATGCCAACCGAATAATGTTTTTAATCAAACCACGATTAGGCCCGGCAGGTGACCACCACGGATCATTTGTTAAATCTGTCCGTGCAGCCAATCCAGCAATATCACCATTCATAGGAACCCAACGATTTGCATCATTGTATCTGTCGAATGTCAACTTCCAGTTGTTATCCAATACACCATAGGAGGTGGATCGGTTCAAGTCATCAGCTTCGTAAGCTATAACAGAGCTATTTGCTAGCCTTGGGTTTGTTGTATTAGGAATAAGGTTTCCATGTTCTGGAGAAATAAACACTACACAATCTTTACGAACCTCTGCAATATTATCAATAACATATGTTGCTACTTCGGAAGGTACTGGACCAACAGGCAGCAATGAAACATCAACAGATTCGGCATCTATGAACTCATCCCAACCAGTGTTGAGTGCGCTTTTACCTGGAAGGCTTGTCTCGATAGCTGGTGCTAGAAAAATACTGTTATCAGCTTTACCGTTTAGAAAATTAGCAATAACTGGAGCTGATAGCGAATCAAACGCACTACCAGCAGCATCATTGCCCCAGTCAGTTCCTCGATCAACATCTCCCGAAGAAGATGACGATTCAGTACCTGAACTAGATGATGCGATATCTATGCTGCTTTTGGATGATGGTGAATTATCAGACGAAGTACTCTGATCAGAGTCGATTGAGGTTCCTGCGATGCCTGGGTGAGAACTCCACCAAACATACAGAGACTTATTGTTTAAAACATCAACATAGTAATTTGAGCTTCCATCAGAATTCTTTGCATCAGACGCTTTGGAGACATTGGAGAATTTTTCAATAATCTCTCCCTTTGTTCCACTCCACAGTCCATCTTTGTCAACGATAGCGATATGTATTAAGTCGTTGCTACCACCACGTTCATGTGCATAGACAGAAGTTCCTGCTCCCGCACCAGATGCGCTATCAGCTTTGAATGTATCAAAGCTTGCAGATAAGTCTTCAAAATCACCATCACCGTCAATATCTACCCACCAAGTATCACCACTCATTATACCCTGATCGGCAATATGTAAGGACAAGCTGTTTCCAAGATTACCTGGATATTTTGCAATAAATCCTAGAGAACCTAAAGAGCCGCCGGTAGTTCTTTCATCGTAGTGATCTCTGCTCTTAACTAAAAGACCACTACCCTCAGAGGTAGCATTTTTAGCAGCAGCATCAACTACGCGAACAACTTGCAGATTATTTCCGTATGCAAGAAATCCTGCGGCGGTGAAGTAATATTGGTATGTGTTGTTATCTGGTTCGCCAAAAGTATCACGCAATTGAACTTCAGTGGAGATAAGCTGTCGTGAAAGAACAGGGCCCCACTTAAACGCACCAACAAATCCTCCGCCAGTTGTTGCGACATTTGGTACGATAGTAGTCAGATCTCTTTCAACTACTAGAACGCCAGGACTAATCTGAAACGCCATTATTTACTCTCCTTTTCGTGATTTACATGCAGATTCACTAGATTTATTTAGCTTTTCATAGATTTGTCAGCGAGAGTGCTTACCAAATCGATTCTTTAATGTCTTGCTCTGCTGGCCACCACACATCACCTGTACTATCAACCACCGGCTCAACCGTTACGCCATCATCTATAATACCAAACGGGGTAAGGTTATCGTAAATCTGATCCATTCTATCTTTAAATATCTTTTTACGTAATTCATGATCTGTGAGTTCTTTAAAATATGGTTGATTAACCATCCATGCAAAAATCACAAGCGTCATCGCCAGATCGTCGTTGTGTCCATCTTCTGCTGCAAATGACCCCTTTTTGGCGATAAACATAGTTAACTCAGAAATAATATCGAAATCAGGAATTAGCAGCTTATTCTCTTCTACGAGAGTCTTCAGACTTATACAGCCAAGTCGTTTGACTTGTTTGGACATTTTGATCCCAAGCTGTGATTTCCCGACTCCACCAAAGCCTTCACCAAGAACTTGTCCAGCTCGACCCTTAATCGTTGTCATTAAAACATTTGAATATTCTAATTCATTATGTAGAATACTAACTACCTCTTGTCCATTGTTTACTTCAACAAGAATATCTGCTTCATTATAGTCTGTTCCTATTTTAGCTAAAACATCTGGCAGCAGCATTGGTGAGATATGGTTATTCTGATATTTTCCTACAAGTTGATATGGAACCTCTGTAACATCAACAATGCTTGCTGCATGTGCATCGAGTCCCTGTCCTTCAGAAACATCAACTGTGAGAACATAGTTGTGATTTTCGATTGGTTCCTCATAGAGGTCAAGTCCATCTTTTTGATAGATCGGATTACCAAAGATAAATGTACGTAGTTTTGTTGCGTTAATTAATGTGTTTGCTGAACCAAGGAATTCGCAATCATATTCTTGTGCGAATTGTTCCTGGGATGTATTCTGTATTGTTTCCTCTTTCCATGCATCATCGCGTCCTGGGACTTGGCTCCAGTGAACCGAAAGAGGAACATAGTTATTTTTTTTATTTTCAGCATCCATCCACATTTTGTAAAATAAATTCATTCCGTTGGGTGTAGATACGATTACCACCTTTGTTGTCTTTCCAGCAGAGATGGTTGGATATACAGACTGGAAAAATTGATTTGCAATGGTGTGTTGAACAAATGCAAACTCGTCTAGAAAGATCATGTTATATGAACCACCCCGAACAGAACTAGATGAGGTGGAAGATGCGAGAACTTTTGAACCATTCTCTAATTCGATATTGCCTTTGTTCCATTCTATAATACCCTGCTGCATCCATTTTGGTAGAAACTCGTAAGCAAATCTCAATCGCCATAGAATTTCTCTAGCTGTTGATCCCTTGTTAGCAAGAATCGCAATACTCATATTAGAATTAAAGAGAATTTCATGTAGAATATATGCGATGTAGCAGGTTGTCTTGCCTGTTTGTCTTGGATACTTGCAGATCACAAAACGATTATTTTGAATCGTGCGGATTGTTTCTTCTTGAAAGTCCCATGGTTCAAATAACATTTCACCCTTATCGGGATGAACGATCTTGACATAGTTTTTTATAAAGTAAAGAATATCTGACCTGCATTTAATATATTCGTCAACCTCAGTTGACGATAATTGAACAGGTATGTTAATTCCCTTGAGTCGAGGATTGCCAAGATAGCTGCTCTTATTCGTTGGTAGTGCTGTCATCGTGTATTCTAGGTAGTTCGCCCATTTGCTTATCGATTATCTTTTGAAGTTCAGTAGTGCTTTGAAGAATAAGCGTGTTGTGAATTTCTTTTGGACCTTGCTTTGCTGCGATTATATTTGGATCATCCTGTTCTTCAATGTCTCGAATTTCACGCTGAATTCGCAACAGTCGATCCGATGCTTCAGTAAGATTTTTAATTAGTTGTCCTGCAACTTCATAGGCGCGGGGTTGTTCAGATTGTGCTGCAATAATTAAAATCTCCTCAAGCGCATTACCTCCAAGTTCTAAAACACGTTTTAGTTCTGTTCGGGACTTCTTATAGTCCTCAATTGTATCTGATGAATTAGATACTCGTCTTGGTTGGTCTGGAGGAAATGTAGCTACAACAGGTTTAGCATCAACAATAGTTGCGACTGTTTTATTTTTTGCTGGAGAAGCTATATTCAGATTCTTATCAAGTTTCTCATCTATGGTTGTTTTCATGTAATTATTTAGTGTGTTAGGCCCAAGAAAGTCGTGGTATGGGGGCGACTGCCTTTACCATTTTGGAGGCTTGTGAGGACAGTGGTGGGATTTAACTTCAAGTCGATATGAATAACATCCACAAATTTTGCATCGAACACGATAGAATCCCAAATGTTGATGTACGGTTACCTTGCGCTTATAAGGGCATTTGGAACATATTTCAGCGCGTTTCATTGCGCGTCGATGTGCTTTAGCACTTACTTCAAGAGTCATAACTTATTCTATAATACGTCCTCGCGCGTGTGCGCGTGTGCGCGTTAGGTAGAGTCACTACTAGCACTACTAGTACTAGAAGAACTATCGTGTCTTATCCAGAAATTACTATCAATACAGATATATCCAATCTCTTCAATAAAACCAAAATCGTCATCAGGTTCAGCATCCGCTGGATCAACACCTACACACAAAACATCAATCACTCTTGGTGGTTGAACCTCACCAACACTTCCAGTATAGGGTTCAGGCGTTAGATCATCAAGCGAATCATAAAACTGAACAATAGCTTTCTTAATAATTCCGCTGGTACTTACTGGACCATATACATAACCTCGCATTTCAAATTCAAGATTCCATGTAATCATTCTACGACTTTGAAAATCGCCCTCAAACGTATCTTCTTGAGTAACTCCACTAAGTATTAATTGTGCATCATGTAAGATGTTTAATGAATCAGGAATATCCTTAATGGAATTAATATTAAAGTGTGGGGTAAAGTATGGGAGAATCTGCTCGACGATTTGTAGTCCTTCATCGGCAAGCTTTGTCGTAATGTAGAGTGTGAAGTTCCATGTATAGGGGACACGCTGGAAGGTACTCTTCAGTTCTGTTGCTGATGTTTGGCTTAGATGTTTGCGCATAGTATTGAGCTTACGAGTGGAATCATAGTTCATTCCAGTCATCTCAAAGCCCATACGAGGCAAAGTCATTTGTAATCTTCGGTCTGCATTAGGATCAGCAGAATCCGCTTGACGCAGACGTTGGATAAACTTGGCTTTTGGTGCATAAGCCAAGGGTACTTTGATAGTCTTTTGGACAACATCACTTGAATCAGATTTCCTTACGGAAATATTATTGAACAGTGTCCCAAATGCGATGACTATTCTTCGCGTAGTTTCGTGGTAAAATGTGGTCCCTAACAAATTATGCCTCTAGTAATAATCTAATTTCGTTTTTAGTTTCCTCTTTTAGAGGACGCCCACGCAATTTTACAAATGCTTCAATAACTATTTTGATTCGTTCATCGCCCACTTTTCCATGAGTCTCATACCAAAGTACCTTGAGTTGACTCATTGCTTCAGGTGTTAATTCTTCGGTTAGAACTCCTGCTGGTTTTTCAAAAAAAGTCATAATATCTCCTTAAAATGATCCAAAAGGATTCTGTTGAGAGAAATCCAAAATTTCTGTATCGGCTTCAGTTTCTATTTCTGTGTTCTGGGCAAAGACATCTTTGCTTATATCATCTGCATTTACAAGGTCTGTTTCTGTATTATCAATAGCAGCAATACCAGTATCGAGGTCTTCTTGATTGTACTGAAATAATTCAGCCCTTACCTGATATACGTAATTGCGTCCCAGACTATAAAAGGGTCTTTCATGTTCTGTAAAGACAATCTCAAATAACGATTTTGCTAAAGGAAAGTAAATCAAATCTCCTTCGCGTGGGCGTGCAATGTCACTATCATATGCAGTAACCAAACCTTCAAATTCTCTTCTACCGATGATTAATTCGATAGAATCTCGAATCTCCAAACCAAATTTGGCAATAATATCTCCCTCACCTTCAAACCCTTCTGTATTTGAGATATACATGGTGACAGAAAATGCTTTGGTAAATGCTGATAGAACGTCTTCACCAAACAGAAAGTCCTCATTGACAAAGTTGCGAGGGACGTACCACATATCCATCCCGTGCATATTGATTGTTTCTAGTGTGCATTCCTCAACGAGATTTTGCTGACCTTCATGGTCAAAATTATTAAAATAGGGATTTTTAGCCATATTGATGCTCTGAATATTTTAGATTGACTAGCCCACTTTAACCAAATGTAAAGTCTAGGGGTTCTTCCCAAGTAAGGAGTAATTCTTCATCTAACCTTTGAATATCTTCATTAGCTTGTGTGAAAATTTCAACACCGTTCATTGTAATCCCGCCCGGTAGTTGAACGCCACTGAATTTACTTAGATTCTGCCCCCACTGTCTTTTAATTAATGCTGTTGCATACTTCTTTAGCCACTGATCGTTCCACGCCTCTGTGCTGTTATCTGGGTCAAGTTTTTTGACTGCTTCAAAAACGAAATACTGATCTGCGTCAATTTCAGCACTCCAATCCATATCGATGTAAAGATTATCATAGTGACGATTAAATCGAATACTTTTTTCGTTATTAAAGAAATCCTCGATCAGACTCAAGTGGCTACGAATCTGATCGTAAGCAATCATAAAATCTCCAGCACTATATCCTCCAGCATCGAACAGGTGGGAGAATACAACTTGGTATTTCAGACCAAACGCACCAGTGAAACCACCAGTAGGTGTTGGGAATACCCGGATGATTTCTAAATAATCGTCAGCAATGGTTATATACTCTTGATCGATTTCAGCTTGTGTTACCTGATGTTTTAAATAGACCTTTAAGCTACCGTCCATATGACGCTCTTGCCATTTCTGGATTGCTTCGTCTACACGATCATCCAATTGATCACCATCAACATTGATCTCTAGTACAGGATGACCCAAATCTCTTAAACAGTAATCTTTAAATTCATCTTTGGTGGTAGGTGTTGCCATAGTACATCCCCTTATCTCAATGTATTTATTGAACTTGAACTTGCATTGATATTTGTTTTAAATAGTTACTGTACTATTACTTGATATTGAATTGGTGTATCAAGAACAGTAAGATTAATTTCTTGCGAATCAACGATTATAGAAATCGGCAAGGGTTCCTCTAGAAAAGGAATGCTATTTACAATTCCTTTAGAAATAATTGCAATAGAAAGGATGCTTGATGCACTAGAGGGACTAGAGAGACTGGTGCTGGAGCTGCTACTAAGACTGCTGAGGCTACTAAGACTGCTGAGGCTACTAAGACTGCTGAGGCTACTAAGACTGCTGAGGCTACTAAGACTGCTAAGGCTACTAAGACTGCTAGAGCTGCTAAGACTGCTAAGGCTACTAAGACTGCTGAGGCTACTAAGACTGCTGAGGCTACTAAGACTGCTAAGGCTACTAAGACTGCTCAGACTGCTTTGACTGCTAAGGCTACTAAGACTGCTAAGGCTACTAAGACTGCTAGAGCTGCTAAGGCTACTAAGACTACTAAGACTACTCTGACTGCTAAGACTACTTGCAGAACTGGTACTCAAATTAATAGTGCTAAGACTGCTTTCAGTGCTAAGACTGCTTTCACTGCTGAGACTGCTAAGGCTACTAAGGCTACTTTCACTGCTAAGACTACTTGCAGAACTGGTACTTAAATTAATAGTGCTAAGACTGCTAAGAGTACTTTCACTGCTAAGACTACTTGCAGAACTGGTACTCAAATTAATAGTGCTAAGACTACTTTGACTACTAAGGCTACTAAGACTGCTTTGACTGCTACCGCTTTGAGTGCTTGCAGAACTGGTACTCAAATTAATAGTGCTAAGACTACTTTGACTGCTGAGGCTACTAAGACTGCTGAGACTACTAAGAGTACTTTCACTGCTAAGAGTACTTTCACTGCTAAGACTGCTAAGACTACTTGCAGAACTGGTACTTAAATTAATAGTGCTAAGACTGCTGAGGCTACTTTGACTGCTGAGAGTACTTTCACTGCTAAGACTACTGAGGCTACTGAGACTACTGAGGCTACTAAGACTGCTAAGGCTACTAAGACTGCTTGCAGAACTGGTACTCAAACCAATAGTGCTAAGACTGCTTTCACTGCTGAGGCTACTAAGACTGCTTGCAGAACTGGTACTCAAACCAATAGTGCTAGAGCTACTAAGACTGCTAAGGCTACTAAGACTGCTTGCAGAACTGGTACTCAAACCAATAGTGCTAAGACTGCTTTCACTGCTGAGGCTACTAAGACTGCTAAGAGTACTTTCACTGCTAAGAGTACTTTGACTGCTGAGACTGCTTGCAGAACTGGTACTCAAACCAATAGTGCTAAGACTGCTTTCACTGCTAAGAGTACTTGCAGAACTGGTACTTAAATTAATAGTGCTAAGACTGCTTTCACTGCTAAGACTGCTAAGGCTACTAAGACTGCTAAGGCTACTAAGACTGCTAAGAGTACTAAGAGTACTAGTACTACTGCTAGAATTATCATCAGCGGCAGCCGCTTCAATCGTAACGCTTGCGGACTCGTTCGCCATCCACTCATTAACGTAAGTACCGCCCCCTGTATTATCAGCGTGCCACAACGGCATCACTCGGCCACCCACGGCGGTTTGTATTAGTGGACAGGTGGCGAGATAGTCTATGTCGCCGCTCGATGTACTGACATCAACTGCTGCTCCCCAATTCACACCATTGTCAGTTGACTTCTTGTAGAAAATATCGCCGCCGCCACCGCTGCTGAGAATCGTGGCTGCTTCCTGAAACCACGCATAAAGGTCGCCTGTTGATTGGACAAGCGTGATGCCGGGGTAGCCGCTTTCGGCTTGGTCCGTGTAAACAGCCTCAAGAGTAGGTGAGCCTAAATCACTCGCGGCATCAATTGTTGGAGGGTTAGTGCTTACATCTATTTTGTAAATGTGCATGTCCGCCGCAGCGTTGTCCCATTGCGTCATGGCGACCACCCACAGTCGGTCGTTGTCTGGGTCATATGTTGCTTGGATGGGGTAGTGCCGGTTTGCGTTGTTGTCGTAATTAGTCACTCTTTCGATTGATCCCGAAGTGTCATTGATCTGCAAACGTGTACTCCAACTGTTCGCTGACGCATCGTAAAACGAAATGTAAATATTTTCATCACTGTAATCGTGTTCAATCATCACCATATCTTGGTCATCGCCTGTGCCACTTGCGGGCCAAAGTTCATACATGCCATGGTCACTATTACCCGGCACGCCCTTGGCAGTCCAAGTTGCTCCATCATCGTCACTAGCGGCGAAAAGATTGGTTTGATGATTCTTCCAGAGAACATATATTCGCCCATCTACTGACCGCGCAACTGAAATGTTATATTGCCACACACGGTGTGTTGCCTGATAGTACACATCGCCAAACGGGAACGTGCCAATCAGTTCAGGGGTATAGGTATCATCAGATGTGTCAAAGTTTTGATAAAGGATCCTATCATCACCAGTGGTCCTGTGCATTACAAAATGAATCAGCCCGCCATCATGCCCCGACCAACCATCATAGTAACAATCCCTTGCGTGACCATCCCAACTTGCTCCCCCAGTACCCCTGAACCAGTCAGGATCAATCTCTGTGGGTGCAGTAGCAAAGCCGTCCGTAGTTTTGTACAAGGTGCATCCGGCATCATTAGGAGCATTTTGCGCCGTGTTAACATAGGCAGTATCTTCACCAGTCCACATTATCTGCCGACGCCGATTCAGGCGCGCTTCGGTCCCGGTGTTGTACATTACTGTATCAGCCATAACTAAACTCCAGCCACATCGTCAATCGCGTTACTCAAATCGCCCGCCATGTCATTGCCGCCATCTCGTACTCGATCAAGAGCCGCTAGCATTGTGTCCGCAACAGCGACCGCATCAGTATTGCCGATGTTGTCGAGCCGATGAGCATTAACATGCTGCCGCAAATGTGTCTCTTGGATTGAGTTGGACTCGTCATAAGCGTCGCGGAGCATTACCTTGACGCGATCAAAGATTTCAGTCTTCTGCTCATCGGTCAGGTCACCGCGTTCAACGACCCACGTTCTAAATATTGTCAGGGTGTGTGATGACATTATTCTCTCCTACAATCTTTTATGTACTATCACTTGAAGATTTTCGGTACGTTTGTACCCTCATCATCAATCTCCCATTCGTTTAATACAGTTAGTTTACGTACTGACATAATATAATCCTTTATGCAGTTGACGCGCTTGACACGCTTGATTCAGTTGATACGCTTGATACGCTTGCGTCAGTTGACAAGCTTGATGCACTTGATGTTGACTCGGCAACAGTTGACAAGCTTGATGAACTTGATGCACTTGATGTTGACTCGGCAACAGTTGACAAGCTTGATGCACTTGATGTTGACTCGGCAATAGTTGATACGCTTGATGCACTTGATGTTGACTCGGCAACAGTTGACGAGCTTGATTCACTTGATGTTGACTCGGCAACAGTTGATACGCTTGATGCACTTGATGTTGACTCGACAAGAGTTGAGTATGATGAACTAGAACTAGAACTAGAACTAGAACTTGATCCAGAAGTGTCTGCAAGGATTGTAACCCCAGACTTAATAATAATCTTTCCCTTTACCACCTTAAGGACTTGATCAGAATTAACTCGATGATGCAGTTCGAGATCATAGAACTGCGACCCTGCTTTTAGAGCTGATGTCTTTGTGGGGTCTAGAAACAAATCAATACTACCTGTGGTCGGATCATTAGCTATATTTGCATCTATTGTTGTTCGTGTGCCTGTACTATAAGTTGGACGCATCTGACAAGCAGCACTATAGTTTGTTAAATCAAAGGAAGTTGCTCCGTCTGTTTTCAGGTTAAAGGTAGCCCGCAGGGTGGCCCCTTGATAAACCATCAGATCAATTGTTGGTACGTCTTGCATCGTTTACTCGTTATCAGTAATATCTTCCATAGTTGGAAAGTTAACTTTATAGTCTTTTAGTGATGGGTTAGTAAAATCACCACCCTTAGATACTATATCATTAGTTACAGTTACTGGAAGATCTCTAAGCTGTTGCTTTAGTTCACGAATATTTTGCAATTCTGTGGTGTTGTCTTGCGCTAGTGCGCGGAATTCGGGACCATCTAATTCTTCAAGTTTTGTGTTTCTCTCTCGACGAGCAGTTACTAAGATAATGTCTGTTGCTTTGTCATTATTAATTGTTAATTTTTCAGTATCTAGATTAATACCCCATGCATTTCGTAAAGTTCTGTTATTTGGGATGTCTGATTTAGGGATAATTTTCCACGGAGTTCCGTTAGGAACGTCAAGTTCAGCCATACGAGTTAGGTACACTTCTTCAGATTCAAATACAAGAATGTTATCATCAGCATCAAATTCCAGACCCAATCTCCCAGCATCTGGAGCTGAAATAATCATAATTGTATCGTCTGCCATTTTATAAATAATAACTTTTGTCATAGTTAACTCCCATCTCCGTATTCACCAAGAATCACAATATGTACGTGTTTGAAATCCCTAATAACGCCACTGTTGTTATGTTCTAAATATATTTGACAATAATCTTTTTGGATATCGTGTGGAAAAATTGGGTTCGGCATGTAGGTTCCAGTTGTCAGAATATCGTGGCATTGTCCAATAATTACATAATTTGTATTACGCATTTGTCGAATAAAGGTAAGCTTTATATCTCCTGCACCACAGTCACAAATAGTTCTAATATTATATGATGACTTAAGTACGGGAATTCCATCCAGCGCGCCGTCAGCTTCCCCGCCATACTCTATTTTTGCCCAAGCGCGAGGAGTCGATCTTGATATGTTGATCGTTTCTCCACCCTGGAAATCTGCACCTGACCTATATCGATAAAGAAGCTCCTCATGGTCTTCTTGATGACCCAATCTAGATATCCCCGACCGTGGATCATTATATGTGTCATACGTGTCACCTAAGTATAAATAACTATCTGAGTCTGGTCTGTTCTTTCCCCAAGCAACAAATATTTTTCCCCATGCATCGTGTGGCAGAACTATTTCTGGAAATGTTTTACGTAACTGAATTGCACCATCGACGTTAAATATTTCGCGTTTTCCCGGCACTGTGCCATCAGCGTCAAGTGATGGCCCGCGACCAATAGCAACAACATTATTGCCGGAATCAATATTAAATAACTGGTCACCGGCGCGTCCGATTGGCACAGTGCTGGCCCGCGAGCCTGCCGTTCCTTGAACACGAAAGATTTTTTGTGTGGATGCATTGTCGGTATTAATATCAACTGCGGCATTAATATCAAAAACAGCTCCTACAGTAGTAGACTCTTCTGGTTCACTATTCTTTGCAGATAATGGCCATATCCCATCAAAAGGATCGGCTGTATTGATCCCGATCCATCTTCGATCCGGCCCGGTGGTTTCTTTAGCATATATCGAAACCACACCACCATCTTGATCAAGAGGATCAGCAGCATGAATACTAAACTCTCCACGAATATCAATATCATCATCAAGTTTAATACTAGTAACACCACTATCTGCAATTTCAACTGCATCGTCTGAGACTATTAGCCCCTGCCCTCCTATAGTATTGACTCTTAGCACAGTTCCGAGGTCAACTACCAGTCCGGCCCCAGCAATTGAATTTAGATCGATTCTGACGCTATCTCCTGTAATGATTATACCAGTTCCAGAATTGACTTTCAATGACCCATCTGAAGCTTGTCCTAATCCATCACCAGCTACATCAGAATTGATTTTAGTTTTATCAATTCCAAGATTCTTCACCTGCAACCAATTATTGGTTGCATCGATTTCAATCGTAACGTCATCAACTAGTACATCACCCATGTCAAATGCCACTGACCCACTAAATTGAGCAAAGGTAAGGGAGGTTGTATCAACTGTAATATCATCATCTGTAGTCAGTAAATATCCTATATCTGCATTGACAGTACCTTCAGTGATAAACATGAAAGCACCGGCAGTAACCTCGGCATTAGTGTCAAAATCTGTTGCTCTAGTTAAGACCCAATTACTACTGTCACCACCAATATTGGTAACTGTATAGATTCCATTTTCTTTACCAGCAGTTTGATCTTTAACCAGCACACGCTCATCAGTCGCAAGTTCTATACCATCAATCTTTAGTCTGACCTGCCCACTGCTATTGGTTAACGTCTTTGCAGATGTATCATTTGTTGCGACTAAATTGGCTACTGTTGCTATACGGCAGGATGCTTTAAGATCGAGTGCATTAATATCTGTAATCAGTGAATTAATTGCAGAGACAATATTAGATGTGACTGAAGTTTCCAGATCACCCAACTCGCCTTGCCAAGTTGCTACGTTATTATACTTTTGTCGCCAGTCATCAAAAGTATCGCTTAGATTTACGTATTGTATTGCCATTGATTAACCACCTTGCTCTAGTGCTTGTTCAATTTGTATTTCATCAAGTCGATGTGAAATACTCTCTAACTGTTCAGAGACTGTATTCAATATTGTGTTTGTTGATTGCATGATACGATTTTGCTCTTGAATCGTTTCGACTAACAGGTCTTTAGCTCTTTTTTCTTTCATTCTACGTTTATAAGTTTCTAATGCCGCCCCATCTGTGTTGAGAATTGCTTTAGAATTCATATCCTTTTTTAATCCAGGCTCACCGTCTATGTTGGCTAGTTTTGTTGATTTATTCATATTTCACTTTAACCACTGGGAGCCAATGCAATTGCTCTTAAATCCTTTACGCGAGGAACTTTAGCACCATTGCTACTGAATAGATTAACCTTGATTGCAAACGACTTAAACGTATCGAATCCAGCATTACCACCCGTTGCAACCACTGTTCCCGAATTATATGTAATAGCAATATCATCAAGATTGGGTTTATAAACCACCTCTAGGAACTCGTTTTCTTTACTTGTGGAAGCTTCCGATCCATCTATTACCATCACATCCCATGGACGATCATCAAATGGCGTAGAGTCTTGATCGGAAAGAACCTTGTAGTAAACCTTAATTGTTGCATCTAAAGGTTTGTTAACTGTTAGATAAACTTTTAGATCATCAGCTTCAAAGCCAGTGGCTAGGTTTACTCGTCGTGTGATGTATCTAGCATTTGAACCACCATTAACGATAGACTTTGCTCGCGCACTATCAGAACCAGATTCGCCATTTGTATCTTCATTAGTATTATTATTAATCAGGTTTTCAATTGCAATAGCCGACATTCTGCTTACATCGATAATTGGAGACACTGCATCATCATCTGTTTGCATGACAGCCTTTAGCTGGAAGGTTCCTTGACCATCAGCAGAACTGATTTGCTTTGTTCTATCAAAATTTATATTTTCAAATGGAAGAATGTTTGTGGAGAATGTTTCTTCCAATGTTGGGGCTGCTGCTTCATTTGATGTTCTGGCAGAATAGATCAGACTAGTTCCAGGAGGTTCCATCTGACCAGTTGTGATATTAATTGTATCTACCTTTACATCATTATCTATTCCAGCAGCAGTTGTTGGTTGAACATTCTTAAAGATTGCAAATGCATCATTTATTGTTCCTGTTCGGAACTTGTAGCGTTCAATTTGGAACATCAAATCTTCGTTTTGTTCTGGGGTCCATGTAGATGTATTTTGGGATTTGAATAAGGAACCCGTATATGGTTGTGTACTAATTCGATTATTACCTGTTATATTATTCTGTCCCATTTCAGCTACCCAAATCTCATACTTGCTGCTATTAGTTAAAACCACTAAAGCATATTCATCATTTGACGTAAGAAAGATCGGAGAACTGAATGTAAATCGTGTTCTGGTTGTAGATGTATCAACGCTTGGCTCATCAGATATATTGACATTCGATGGATTCACTACCACCTGTGAATGTGGAAGAACTTCATAGGAGTGTGGAAATCCACTCTCTACTGGACGAATTTCTAGTGTTACAGGTAAAGTTTCGTCCTTTGTTTTAAAGAATAAATCGATATGCTTTAGAAATACACCACCGGGATACACAGCAGGATCAATGAAAATTGTTTGAGCTAACGGGTCTTTGCGTCGAGAGACATGATGTGGAGGATCATAATTTCTAAGAGTCGAGTCTTGCTTGCTTTGATAATTATTTCCCTCTACTCGACTGGAAGGCACATCGTCACTTGTCACGCATGTTCGACGAACAACTGGGTCATTGATATTGATGGCCCCAGCCGCTTTAAACATTGTTTCGGCCGCAGAAGTCGTACTCGATAGAACATTATTTACCTGATCTGTAAGTCTAAGTTGTATATTTCCTGTGCGATATATGTCAGCAGGAATACTAAATGTTCCGCTAACAGCTCCACTTTTATCGGTTTTTAATATTGCTGGTGTTACATTGCCTGAAACATCTGTATCATCAAAGAATGGATAAACAACCGTAAATGGTTTCATCCCAGTTGCGCTAAAACTGATTGTTTGTGCGCGAATAAATGGAACAATACTTTTATTTACAGTACGTGATCCAACTTCGGTATTAATACGACCGGGTATTACTTCATTTTGAATTCCTAATCGTCCACGATTGATATCAGAGGGGTTGACCGTTTCGCCCGTATCTTTCCAAGCAAGCTGAAACCGTCCCAAAGTATAATTAGTTTGCCTGTCTTTCCAATATGTGCCTTCTGGAGGACGGCCCGGGTGAGTGCGATATTCTTTCCCTATCCATGAAATTTCCCAATCATTCCACTGTGTTCCAAATCCATTTTTGTTTGTGTTACCTAACCAAGCATCATTTTCTCCCGCTTCATTAGTAATAACGTCTGGTCGAGTTTCCTGACTAAACCACACAGCACTTGACGGGTCCAACGTCAACTCACCAACCCAAATTGTTCCACCAAATGAGTTAACGCTAATGGCTTTACTTGCTAATGGTTGATCAATGAGTGTCTTGGAAGATTCCGAGGAATTGAGTGCTACAGTAATGAGGTTTCCTGTTTGTAGCGTATTTTGTTCTTCAGTCGAAAAATACTCAAGCTTGACATTTTCGGAAGTAAATGGAGGCCGCATTTCTTTATTTTCAAAATCAATAGAAATATTGTAATCGCTATTTGTTACATCACCTACACCATGACCCCCAAAGGAATCAACAAGCATTCCATTTTTGAACCTATCGTTTCCGTCTGCGTCCTTGATTAGAAGATTCTTGGTATGTTCTTCAAGCAAACTTAAGGAGGTATAGTATTCAAGACGATCAATACGTTGTTTAATTTTACCAATATCTCTCATCGTGAATCGACGATTATCATGGGAGGTGACACCAACATCACTTGTATTGAATGTATATGAAGGAATTCTCAACGTGTAGAGTGTCATTGCCAACTCTCTATCCGCAGGTACAGCAGGGTCTAATGCAGATGCACCAGTGATAGAGATGAAATTCCTATCTTCATCAATTGCAATCTTGTCAATACGAGATGTATAATACTGATAGTCAAGTGAAAAATTTGTACTTGGCGTAGGAAAAATGATTTTATTTACAGCAAAGGGTTGATCATCATCATAATGGTCTGTTACTGTACTTGGGCGAACTGGTACGCCCACTAAATCTGTACCATCATTCCTGCGCTTTGGACGAAAGTCGATAACATTTCTCAATTCAAACATCTCACCAGTACTTGAATCTTTATATTGAGGGATATCTTCATAGCTGACCTGTGTAGAATCGTATGAATCAACTGTTAAAAATCCCGTACCTATATGTTCAAAATAATCAAAGGTAACAGCAAAGTCTCCTGTAACCGTTTCTCCAGGAACAAGACTAGCCGCTGCATGATCGTAGAAATTGCCTCTCTGTCCATCATCAAATGTAAACTTAGATGTAACATCCTCACCACTGCCATCGAGTATTTTAGTTAGAGAATAAACATCTGCATATCCAAGTTGTAGTTTATTATCGATTAGGGTTAGATCAGAGACTGTTTTGTTCTCTACTAATGTTTTAGATCGTTGAACACTAGATAGGGGACCAATATTAATTGTTCCAATAACAGAAATAGTATTAGTAGCAGAGACATCAGTACTGGCAAATGTTAACAGGGCTGTTGTAGCGGTTGGAAATGTTATCGAGTCAATATTAACAATCGCATTGGTCGCTCTATTGACTGCCATAAAGTTGGAATATCGAGCTGGTTGTACTAAACCTCCGCCGGTAATATATCCATTAAATGCTTCGCTAGAATCAATTTCTATTTCGATTTGTAAATTTGTATCTGCATCCTCGTTCGCAAATCTTCGTTTGTGTTGATATGTTATATCAGACATGATGCCAGGAACTACAGAATCTGATAGAGTAGGAAATATCAGACGATTATTGCTCGTACCTGTCAATTGTGTGTTCCCACCACTATCCTCTCCGGCGGTAGGTACATTTGCAAATGCACCGACGAGGCCGTCCGTGAGTTCGTCGCTGATATGTTTTACATTCGCAAATGATTTGTTTGTACCCGTAATCACGATATCATATAAGTACATCCGATATCGTCCATTTGGACCGGGAGTGCCAGAATCATATTCAATGTGTCGTACTTTTGCAGTACCAATACCATCTCCTGTTTTAATTGTATCGGAGTGTGCATCATATAGATTTACGATTACAGCTTCAGAGGAGTCAAATAATCCAACAATTCCTGTAGTAATGCCTGCTGTCGAGAACTCATTTCCACCAACAATAACATATGAACTATAATTCATACTAACTAGTTCGCCATTGATGCTGGCGGTATCTCTAGCCTTATCAATAGTAATAACTTTAGGAGATTGAGTATAAACTCTATGACCTCTAACATATGCTATTCCACCATCAATTTTGATATCTAACTTGTCTGATCGACTGCTCGATATTGTAGCACTAGCACCTGATGTGCCAGTGATAATCTCAGATGTCGAGAAAGCTCCACCATCCAGAATAGCTTTCACTCCCAGTTCTAATTTTGTTGAATTCCAACTTGCAGTACCATCATCCTTTGTAATAACCTTACCTGTTCCTCCACTTGTAGCACCTTCTACAGTTTCACCAGCGGTAAAGTTAGTAGCATTCCAATCAGATACAACAAATACTTTAGATCGTTTACTATCATTAACACTGATACCTAGTCCATCGACTGTATAGTTTCCAGATTCCTCTCTGGTTCGCCAAGCAAGTCTTTCCTCAATATCTGATAATGTTGGAATCTTTGTTTGTTCTTGAATCACACCATTGACAACCAACATTAAAGAGATAAAATTCTCATCCGATGTATTGGATAAACTGGTTGACCCATCGATATCGTTAGATATTATGCACGCCTGTATCTTCAAACGATCTGCGCCGGGTGCGGCATAGTTGAACGATCCTTGAGAAGGATCATTTAAACTTGCATCATCATTCTCATTGATAAGCTGTTCAGATATCTGTAACCCTACCAGCTTATTTGGTGTATCTGTAAATATTCTTTTACTGGTGTCTGAATCTATTGTGTGTAAGCTAACAGACTGTTTGTCTATTTTAACGAAATGCCCACTGATATAGAATGTACTATCATCAATAGATGCAATGGATGCTACACCAACATTATCTTCTGTTAAACTACCCAATACTGTAGCGGTATAGTCAACAGTATCTCCCGTTTCTATAGTTGTACTAATCGTATTGCTTGTAAGAAATCCATTTGCTGGACTTCCAGTGAGATATTCAACAAGCAGTGTTTCAGAATCTAAAGTTGTCGAATCAAGAGTAAGTACAACACGACCCTTGACATCTCCATCGGTCTGAGTAATGATTCGACCGTCGAATTTTTCTTTTAGTGTAAGGCTACTATCACCAGAAATTGTAGCAGTCTGTAGTTTTACAACCCCCAGATTATTGTTATATGTGGTATTTCCACCACTGACTATACTTCCGTCCTTAAAGATATGATTTGCAAAGCGTTCTATCTGATTTTGTAGAATACTTTGCTGTTGTGTTAATTCTCTGGCTTGAACAGCACGACCGGGACGATATAAGATACGATGAAACTTTTTATCTACATCAAAATCATCATAGTACGGGTCGGTGTTAAGGTTCGTAGCTTGTGGCATAGTCTATCCTAAAAATTAATAACGACGTTTATTTGCTCAATTTGATTTGGGTCGCGCGTAATGGGATTAGTATTCTCTATGTATAGAATATCCCCTGAATAAATCACTAAATCAGCATTATTTATACTGGAAATTGTAGCTGTTATTTTACTAGTATCACCCATAATAGAATCATCTACAGCAAATGATCCAAATGTATTAACCAGCTTCAAAATATTTGTGCTACTATCCCATTCAACCACCTTTCCCGTTGCTGTTTTATTCGCAACTGACCCTGCGTATACCTCTTCATCTGGACTAAAGTCTGTACTGGGGGTGGTTAAAGTGACCGTTAAGTCTTGGGTTTGACTATATGATTCTCCAGTCGCATCGATTGGTTTATTATATGTGTCAGAGGTTGTATCTGAATCGATTATCTGTGGATTACGAATGATGCCAAAAAATCGAAAGTCATTAGCTGTTGAGAATGTCCCATTCTCATCTCGATCAAGTTCAACATGAATCATCAGTGAGGGCGGTTGTAACTCTCTAACAGCATTAGATGCGTGACCACCCTTTGGTGAGAAGATAGGGGCAAAGGTAGCTCCCGATCCATCGCCCCCTTCACCTGACGTAGCAGGCATAGAGATCAAAAGTCGTGTATAATCTTTACCGGGAGCCGTAACTGATATAGCCCCAACTTCTCCATCAGAGACAGTTACGGTTGCTGCAAATCCTGTACCATCACTGTTTAGAGCATCTATATCTACTGAATAAGTACCATTTGTATATCCTGAACCCACTGCTGTAACATCAACAATATCTACTGCACCATCAACAGCAACCTGTTGTGCAGTC
>Ga0310121_10001252_pt1 | contig 26342 bp, 13 predicted proteins | sample CB27_Tmax_986_MG_FD_203504 | JGI IMG/M metagenome (GOLD analysis project Ga0310121, IMG submission 203504) | Marine microbial communities from Western Arctic Ocean, Canada - CB27_Tmax_986 | ecosystem: Environmental > Aquatic > Marine > Oceanic | place: Canada: Western Arctic Ocean | collected... | reverse complement strand
GTAGTTGGGCAGGCCTACGGGGTTACCGACGATTCCTCCAGAGGAAACCCAATCGAGTGTGGCGCCGGTCAGGTTCGCGCCCGTCAGGTTCGCGCCGGGCAGTCCTGCGAGGGTCAGGTCCGCGTAGCGCAAGTCCGCGTTGGGGAGGTACGCGTAGCGCAAGTCCGCGCCGGTCAGGTTCGCGTATTGCAGGTCCGCGTATTGCAGGTTCGCGTATTGCAGGAACGCACCGGGCGACTGCACAAAGGGCTGTAGGTCTAACCCGTTGTACGGGTGAAGGGAGCCTCCTGGGTCCAGGATCGGATACCAGTTGCCATATCCCGGGTAGACGGGCCGGGTCTTGTAGCCCGCCCCTTTGGCAACAGAATCGGTCAACAACGCCGCAAGAACAACCAGCAGAGCTAACTTACGCATCGAGTCTCCCCCCTTAGAAAAACACGTTGCAGATAAGCAATGAGTCTAACACCAATCCCGGCTAATAAAACACATAAACCACCCACTTTTGCGCCACCCCGGGGCCTTGCGCGGGCGTGGCTGCTCAGATGCATTAAGTGCGCCTGCCTCAGTAGCTCTTTGACAACTTAAAACCTTACGCGGGTCAGCAGTAGCAGCCCCGGCAGCAGCGGGCAGACGCTGGCCGGTTCTGGAACTGCTGGAGCGCCGGGACCGGCGGGAGCAAAATTACTCGCCAGCGCGTTGTAATCTGCTACGTCCTGTTTGTGTTAAGCAATACTTGGTAAGTTCTCGTGGTTGTAATTCAATGTACAAGGGAGTAGACCGCATGTCTTTCCGCCCTGGCTCGGTCCTGACCGTCAGCGGTGACGCCTACAACCGGGGTCTGGTCCACGGCTCGACCGCACGTGAGCTGGTCCATCGGGCCGTGGCGTTCTACGTGCGCATGTGGGAGCAAAATACCGGGCGTGGCCGCAGCGAACTGCTCGAACGGGCCGGAGAATTTATGCCGATGGTGGCCGATTACGACGGGCAGATCATGCAGGAGATCGAAGGCATCGCGGCCGGTGCCGACCTTTCGGTCAATGAAGTGCTGCTTGTCAACGCGCGCTACGAACTGATGATGTCGACACTGTTTGCCGGTGGAGGGAGCCCGCCCATGAGCGGCGGCGAATGCACCTCGTTGGCTGCTGCCCCCCAGGCGACTAGCGACGGCCACACCTACGTGGGACAGAACTGGGACCACGCCGTCGACGTGGGCCAACATTCGTTCCTGCTGGAAATCTTGCAGGATGATCGGCCCAATATTGTGACGCATATTGAGGCCGGCTTCGTGGGTCACAAGGGGTTGAACGCCGAGGGGCTGGGACTGTGTGCCAATGCGATGGCCTCTCAGCACGACCGGTTTGCTCCGAAAGTGCCCGTGTGGGTCTTGGCCCGCGGTGTTCTCAATGCGGCCACGATCGACGAGGCAATCGAGGCTGTGCGGCGCGCCGACCGGGCTGCGTCAATCAATTTCACGATTGGATCGGACGGTGGTGACGTCGTAGCGCTGGAACTTACGCCGATCGATGTTGAGCGCGTCGAGCCGGAAAACGGCCGCATTGCGCACGCCAACGTGTTCTGCGGCCTGGATCCCAGCCGCGGAGTTACCGATGAGCTGGCCTTACGCTTTCCGGTTTTCTGTACCCGCGCTGCTCGGGCCCGCGAGCTGATCGACCGCGATCCGATCGACGCCGATGCGTTGATGGAGATCTTGCAGGACCATGGGAACCGGCCCGAGTCGATCTGCCGCCACCACGACGATCAGCCACCCGACGCACTCCGCCTGGAAACACTCTCCTCGGTCGTCATGGACCTGACCGAGCGATCGCTTTATATCGCCAACGGCCCTCCGTGCGAGACGGCCTATCAGAAACACACCTTCGCCAGCGTTCAGAAGAACCGTTGAAAACGACGAATGAACCACGAAAAAGGCGAAACGCACAGAGCAGGGTGGAGGCAGCGACTACGGCTCGCGTCGGACCCGTATCGGCCGGCCTACCATTATCTGCCGCCGAGCAACTGGATGAACGATCCGAACGGCACGTTTTTCTGGAAGGGACGATATCACCTGTTCTACCAGTGCAACCCCCACGAGGCACACCACGGCGGCAGGACGGGAACCATCCACTGGGGGCACGCTGTCTCCGAGAACCTCATCCACTGGGAAGACCTGCCGATCGCACTGACGCCGACACCGGACGGCCCCGATAGGGACGGCTGCTTCAGTGGAACCACTTTTGTCAACCTGGACGGTGTACCAACGATCGTCTACCACGGCGTCCCCGGCGGGATCTGCCTTGCAACCAGCAATGATGACATGCTGGTCCGCTGGGAGAAACATCCCGCGAACCCCGTGATACTGACGCCCGGTCCCGACGATCCCTACCAGGTTGACGGGGCACCCTGCGGCTGGGTCGAGGATGACACTTGTTATGTGATCACCGGCAACAGCAGCCATGACGCCTTCGACGGCCGGGAACCTGACCGGGCCTACCTGTTCAAGTCGGATGACCTGGAACACTGGGTCTACATGCACCCGTTTTATGAAGGCGGCACCTATACCGAACGGGGTGAAGACTGCGCCGTGCCGGACTTTTTCCCCCTGGGCGATAAGCATGTGCTGCTCTTTGCCAGCCACCGTCGCGGACCACACTACTACGTTGGGTCGTATGCAGACGACAAATTCATCCCTGAACGCCATCGGCGCATGGCCTTCGGCGAGACAAACTTCACGGCCCGCACCGGTATCCTCAACGAATGCCAGACCCTGCTCGACGGCGACCACCGGCGTATTGTTTTCACGCGCATTTCGGAGGCACGTTACGGTTACGTGCAGCGGTCCTCGGGCTGGGCCGGTATCATGGCGTTGCCATCCGTCCTGTCGTTGACTGAGGACGATCACCTGCGAATCGAACCGGTTCCCGAGCTTGAATCACTGCGCGGCAGGCATCACCACCTGGCGGATATGGAGATCGCTCCGGACTCGCTCATACCGCTGGACGGGATGACCGGCAACCGGCTGGAGATCAGGGCTGTCTTCGAGTGGGAAGATGCCGAGGAGTTCGGCCTGGTCGTCTGTTGTTCGCCCGGCGGCGAAGAGCAGACACAAATTCGTTTCAACGCCAATCCGAACCATTATTACCGCCGGGACATACCGCCGCTGCGGGAACTGGTCCTTGATGTGACAAGATCCAGTACCAGGCCGGACGTCAACAACCGCGAATCCCAGCGCTGCCATGTCAGCCATTCTGCCGGAGAACCCGTTGAACTGCGGGTCTTTATTGATCGCAGCGTCGTTGAAGTATTCGCCAACGGCGGCCGTGATTACCTGGCCAAACGCATCTACCCGTCACGGCCCGACAGCACCGGCGTACGGGTTTTTGCAAGGGGCGGCAAGGCAGTGCTGCGGTCTCTGGATGCCTGGGAAATGAAGGCGATCTGGCCGTTGGGAGCGGACAAGTGAAACAGGCGGGCGTCCGGGCTGCGTGCTTGCCGCGGATCATCTGCTCCCGGGCAAGTTCCCTTTTCTCTTCCCCCCCACTTTACGGTATACTGGACCCTCGCCCTTGAGCATTTTTCAGTCCACAATTCATTGCCCGTGAATCCATGCCCCGCCTGCTCCTGATCCTGCTCATCGCTTGCCCGCTGACCACCGCAGCCGGTCCCGTTCTGCGGCGAGTCCATTCAGCGGCCCCGGAGGTCGCTGCGCTGGCGCAGCTCCAGAGGCTCGAAATTCCAAGCGAACCGACGCGCCATTTTCGTTTAAAAAAAGGCCAGACCATTGAGATTTCACTGCGCATCGAGCAGCCCAGCAGGTTGCCGGTGGATGGCCGCTTGCGAGCGTCGTGGGAACTGGTGCAGGCCGATCAACCGGCCGACATTCCCCGTGCGGGCAACGAGGATCCCCCTGCCCGACCACTCGATGCGCTGGGGATCTACACGTCGCCCACGGCCAACTGGTCCAAGCTGCTGCACGCCCTGGACGCCGATGTGACGGTGAACTACCGCGTACCGGCAACGGGAATCTACCGCGTCGGTGTCGCACCGCACGAGGATCCGGTCGACCTGTTCCGGCCAGCGGACCGCTGGCGCGAACCGGGCAACGCGCCGGCCATCGTCCCGCCTCCTTCTCAGATCGCGTGGCCAGCGGATGCCACCGCGGAGGTCTCGCTTTCGGTGACACCCTTTGAACCGGGTGACAGCCAGGCGGCCCGAATGTTCATTGAACTGGAACCCAACGATACCCCGGAACAGGCCCAGCCGATCACCCTGCTGGAAACCGTGGAGGAATACACGCTTAACATCATCGGGTCGAGTGATGATATCGAGTACTTTGACAACGGGGATGTGGGCCAGGGCGGCGATGACTGGTTTCGAATCGAGTTGCCCACCTCGCAGCCACGCTTGTTGACTGCCTGCCTCTCGATTCCCGACCTGCAGGTGGTCGCCCGGATCCGCGCCTACCGGGTGGATCCGGCCAGGATTGACGATTTCCGCGAAATACCGAGCCCTGGCAGCCTGATCCCGCTCGTTGAGTACCAGGAGGGCAAGAACGAGAACGAACGGGTCCATCAGCAGATCGAACAGCACCGCATCGCCATTAACCGTACGATGCAACCGGGGGACATCTACTTCCTGCGGGTGGAAGCCAACGCGCCCGCTTACGACCTGGAGCTGCGCGTGGTCCGGCCGGCACCCTACGACGATCCACGACGGGCGGTTGTGCAGGGGCTTTATGACCATCTGGGGCAGGTGGACGCCTGGATCTCCAATCGTCCCCGCGGTGCCAGCGTGGAACGCCGCATCCGTGATACGGGGAACCTGCTGGGCACCAACTGCATGAGCTGCCACACCCAGTCGGGTGTCTGGGGCCCCGCGATTCCCTTTGCCCAGGGATACCGCCCGCAGAATATCCAGCTCTGGCGGCATCTGATCAACACCTGCTACCAGTCGCTCCGGCCCACCAACCACCTTAAGGACGCAGTCAACAATACCAGCCTGCAACCGCTCGATCTGGGAGACGGCCCGGCCGGTACCCGGGTCGCCGGTCACGCAGTCGTATCGCTGGAGCGGTTTCTTCCCGCCCGCCAACTCCAGAGCAAGGTGAGTACCCGCTCTGCCAACTTCGTGCTCCAGTCGGGGGACCCGGAGGGTATTAACGCTGCGGGTCCCGGCGCCAATGTTGGCCAGAGCGTCGTGTTGAATTATGCCGGGGAGATCCTCGCCGCCGCCTGGCAGACGACCGGCGAGGTCCGTTACTTCCATGCGCTGCAGGACAAGGCCCGCAAGATGCTCGACATCACGCCCAAGTTCTGTGATGACCTGGGGCATCGGATCGAGTTTTTCTCGCGTTATTTTCCGGCCGATTACGTGGCCACTGTCGGGAAGGTGGCTGCCGGGCAAGAGCTCGATACGGAAGCGACCGCCGCAGCAATCCAGGCGGCCGAGCAATTGCAGGGCAGGATCGAGACACAACTGCGGGACGATTTGGCCCGTCTCAAGGGAATCCAGCTGGAAGGGGGCGGCTGGAGTTTTGATCCGGGCACGACCAGCGACGGGGGAAAGACCTGGACAGTGCAGGACCAGACCGCCGATCCGTCTCCCACCGCCCTGAGCCTGATCGCCATGGAGTCGATGGGAATCGGGGCCGATGATCCGAGCGTGGCCCGGGGCCTGGAGGCGCTGCTCCAACTCCAGCATCCCACCGGCTACTGGAAGGTGCAGTCGCTGACGGGTTTCGTCTCCACCGCCTATGCCCTGCACGCCATCAGTCGCTACTTTCCGGCCACGCCGCCGCATTACGAGGACCACCAGTTCGACCCGCAACAGGGCGAGACGTTGGTGGCAGCCATCCGCCGCCTGCGGGATGCATCGGTCAGCGAGGAGCCACGTTTCCTGCCCGTCTTCCTGCAAGCCGTCAAACACGAGAGTCCGCTGGTTCGTTACTGGGCCATGATCGGACTGGGGGCCCTGCACACCGAGCCGGGTGTGGAGGGGCTGATCCGGGGACTGGCGGACAGGACGAAAATGGTCCGGGAAGCTGCCCACTGGGCCATGCGCCAAACGCTGATCGACGACCACGGCTGGCAGCCGCTGCTGGCGGCCCTGCAGTCCGACGATGATTATCTGAGGGAATCCGCCATGCGAGCGCTGGTGATGAAAGTCGACAGCGTGCTGCCTGCCACCGAGTTAGACCATGCCGCATTGACGGCGGCCCTGGATGCCGGACTGAACGAGGATCCTCATCCGGCCGTCCGCGCCTGGGCCACCCGCGCTGCCTGGCAATGGTGGATCTGGAATCCACCGCTGCGCGGGCGGATGAACCTTGCCTGGACCCGGCTGCTCGAACGCCCGGAGGACAATTCTCTCACGGAGAATGCGATCCGTTACCAGACCCATGCTCTGTTCATCGCCAATGGGCACATTGCCAACGGGTCCCCCGATCACCAGTACCAGGAATTGGGCGAACTTTTCACGCTGCTGCAGCAGCGACTTGTGGAGACACGCGACCACGACCAGGTCACTTACACCCGGCTTGTCGACCGGCTGGCTGCTGTCGCCGCCACCTACTACAACCAACGAGGAGGTGACGGAGGCCCCGGGCAAATGGGTTATCTCACGCCCGGCGCGGCGACCCTGTTCGGCACTGCAATCCTGGCCCGCCTGGAGGCGGTGGAAAACCTGGCACAGGGGCAGCGACGGACCACCCTGCTCAAAAGTGTCCTGGAGGGGGCCGCGAATATCCCCGTGGAGAAGCTGCAGGAAAAGCTGGTCGATTATTCCGTCAATGGCCCCGAGAAACTGCGCGGCCTGGCTGCCTCCAGTCTTTCGGATCAGCGGCTCGTTTCACTGACTGCAGTTCCCGAACAACTCGAGCCGATGGTTGCGCAGTTGCAACGAGGAGCCCGGGAACCGCCGCGCCGTGCCGAACTGTCCGATCCGATTCTGAAGATGTTTGCGCGTGTTGGCTGGATCCTTCCCGAGACCGACGAACAACGGCAGCAGATCCTACGCTACCTGGTTCCGGAAACCGACCAATACCTCACGCCCGCTGCCCTGCAGGCCATGGAGAACGTCGCAGCACGGCAGATTGCCAGCCGTAACTCCGAAGCCAGCTGGTACCTCGCTGACGGCCTGGGAGCCGCCGTCGCCAAGAACCCGGACCTGCACTTTGAACATCTGGCCCGGATTTTTCCGCTGGAATTCGGGACGGCGGCCGAGGCGAGTTTCTGGCTTCGCAGCGTCCCCTGGATCCTCGAGTTCCAGACCACGCTTCCTGAACTCAAGCTCGACCCGAAATCCCTGCCACCGATCGACCCCTACGAGGAACTGCGGACCCGTGCCTTGAGCCTGTTCCTGGGCCAACTGGAAGAGCAGGCCGATCCGCGAAATCGGCAGGAGGCCACCACGCTTGCCAACCAGACTGCCCTGCGTCGGAACCCCGAGGTGCTGACAGCCCTGGAGACCATGCTCACCTTTGAGGAACGCAAGCCCGTGGTGGAGATTGCCAGGAAAGTCCTCTCCCAGCGCAACGATTCATTCCTGGAGGAACTGGTCGCGGCCGTCGAAAAGGTGGATGGCTACACGTTCCCGGACGGAGTGGGAGGCGATTCCCAGCTGCCCGCGGATTTCATCAAGGATGTTCATTACTTCCGTGACTATGTGGTCCCGGAGATGACCAAGGTACTGCGGGGCGATGAACGGAGTTGCATGATCTGCCACGGCCAACCGGGCCGGGTGCCCTCGATGGAACTGCATGCACCGGACCAGGTGGGATTCCTGCCGGTGGACCAGCTGCTGGCCAATTACCGGATCCTGCAGCACCGCGTGAACGTCGAGCAGGTCCTGATCAGCAAGTTGCTGCGAAAACCACTGAACGTTCAGTCGGGCGAGGAAGACGGCCATCAGGGCGGGCGGCGTTACCAGGTGGACGATCCGGGATACAAGATCATCCGCAGTTGGGTGGAAAACCAGGTGGGCATCCAGGAGCGTTACGGGTTGCCCCGGAAAAGCATGAAATAGGCCCGTGCGTGTTCTGAGGACCGTGGGTGTTCCGGGGGATTTCTGCTACTCCGATCGCTTTTTCATGGCCCGGTCTGCAAAATTCAGGTACTGCTGCCAGTCGTACGTCGTCACGTCGTGCTTACCGGTCCGCAGGTGGTAGCCAATCGTTCCGGAGACCGGCGAATCGACTGCCGGCATCTGGCGGGTACCGATTCCGGACTTCCCCAACAACTCGTACACCGGCACGGCGTGCAGAGCAGAGAGAAACTCGCCGCGCGGATCGGCCCAGCGGTCTTGTTCCGCACTGGCGATGTAAACCGGTCGAGGCGCCATCAGGGCGATCAGCAGGTGCTGGTCCAGTGGCAGGTCGTCTTCCCGGCCGTTGTATTTCTTGAAATTGCCACAGAACCAGTGGGGAAAGGATGTGTTGATCCGCTCCACCGTCTCTCCAAAACGGCGGCGGCTCAGCGCCGCACCGCCACAACCGGAGTCGTTGGAAATGACGAGGGCGAAACGAGGGTCCTGGGCACCCGCCCAGAGGGCTGTTTTGCCCAGGCGTGAATGGCCCATCACGGCCACCCGGCGATGGTCCAGCTTGCTGTCGGTCTCGAAATAGTCCAGTGCACGGCTCAGGCCCCAGGCCCAGGCGGAAATGCTTCCCCACTCGTCGGCCGCCGGCGGGCCATACAGTGCGTGCACACCGTTTCTGAACTCGTCATGAAAATCGGGATCGATGTCGCCATAGTAAATCGTGGCCAGGCCGTATCCCCGCTTGAGGATGTGGTCGACATCCCAGCGCGATGCGGTGACTCCGCGGCCCTTTGCATCGGCCCGGTGGTTGGCCGTGCCGGCTTGGTCGCGTACCCAGCTTCTGGTGATGGTGATTGCCGGATCGGGATGGATCGTATGGTTGCCCTGGAAATTGAGTCCCACGAACAGGGGCAACGGGGCTGAACTTGGTGGATGGTAAATCAGGATGTCCATGGCCGGCCCGGCCTTGTCGGCGGAAAAATAGACGCGCACCTGCTTGCGGACGGCTGTGCCGTCCAGTGCACCGGCAGACGTTTCAAGGGTTTCGAAATGCAGGCCCTCCGGTCGCCCCGGGCTCCGCCCGTACATCTCCCTTTCGAAAAGCTGGTGAATCTCCGCACGCCGCTTTTGCGTCCACTGCCCGGCGGTTTCCACCCTGGTCCCGTCGAGCATCAGGAGCGGGTCGGGCAGTTGGTACGGTGGCACCTTCGATTCGATATAATTAAATTCCTGCGCCTGCAGTGGTGACAACACCAGGACGACCCCCAGCAGGCCCCCAAACCAACGCATCAGCATCACTTGAACTCCTTAAAAAAGAGCGGCCACCTGGAAATCCGGCTGGAGGACCATTATGACGGCTTTTGAGGCGCTGCCTATGCACCTTTCCGGACGAAGAACGATCTGGGTTGTTTGACCGGATTTCCACATTGTTACCCTGCGGACCTGCCTGGCCCCCCCATGTTCGTGGTCAACTTCTCAGGACCTTGGCGAACCGACTTGCACCTTGATTGCGCGCGGGCCATTTGCCGGCGGATGCCAGTCCTGCTTTCCTGTTGTTTTCCTGCAAACTCCCAGCGATAATCAAATTTTCTGCCATGATCATTCATCATTTTCAACGACTATGTGGCTTTGGCGCCTTGTTTTGCTTCCCGTGGTGATGGAGCGACCTGTGCCGCACCGGGACCGGTTTCGTTTGCATGGTGCGTGGCAGCTTGGCCGGGCCTGCCCGGCGTTTTTCCCGGCGGAGCAGGAGATCGTGAAGGGGCATGCGCCATGAGGCGTCCATGGACACCGCTGCTATTCTCACTCATCGCTGGAGCGATGTTTTGCTCACTGGTCTTCCTCAGCGCAGAAATCTACCTGTATTCACGCAATACGCTGGTTGAGAATGGTCGTTGGGTGAGTTCTAAGGTCCTGCTTCAAATGGAACCGATGGGCGCCCACCACTTCCTGGGAACGCGCAATGCTCTAAGTCGCAATCAGCTTCATCTTGACACCTGGCATGGATTCCAGGAGGTCCACTTCAACGGAGTTATCCAGCCAAAGAGCATCGAAATCAAGCTTAAGATCAATCCGAATGCCTACCTCTGCGTGCTGATGAATCGTAACGAGTCGGGCTACGATGGAATACGGCTGAGCCGACATCCAAAATTCAAGAGCGTGTTTTTTCAGGCGAACCGACACGGTCGTTTCGTGAATTCGGTTCCCTTGACACAGGTTCAGCTGAATGATGGATGGCATCATTTGCAGCTTGAATATGGCGCAGCGAGTCTCGGGGTGTTCCTGGACGCTAGAGAACTCGCGGTCCCCCAAGTCGTTCCCCTGCGGGACCAGTTGTTTGGCCTGCGAGGAGCTCATGGAGGGTCCGCCGTGGACAGGATCAGGGTCACGGATACGACTGGCGCCATTGTCCTGGAGGAAGATTTCCGCAATCACCGTAACCGCTGGCGAGTCATTCTGTTTGTCTCCGTGCTTTGGCTTGCTCTTGGTACAGTGGTTGGGGTCGCAGCGGCGAGACGGCAGGGAGTGTGGCGGGCGTTCTTTCTCCTCTTCTCCCTGCAAGCCACTTTCTTGATCATTACGGGTGCTTACTACCTTTTCGATTTCTACTACTGGTCCGACCAGTATGCTTACAAGGGTTCCACGCCGCACGGTAAGGTCGGTTCCACGTTGCCAGTGGCCTTCGAAAAATTGCGGGGCAAAGTTTTCGCCACAGGCTATGACAGGTTCCGGGTGAGGGAAAGAACCAGTCAAATCAAACTTCATCCGTTCCTTGTCCGGGCGACAACCTCCTGGGACAGGCAGCAGATCACACCCTGGAAGCTGGCTCATTCGTTCGGCAGCAGAAGTGGTCATGTCCCCCGTTTCATGGCTCGTGACGATCCAAATCAGTGGGGAATCAAAGCAGACACCGACACGCGGATTCTGTTCCTGGGCACTTCCCAGACGTTTGGGACTGGTGCTGAAGTATTAACCGACAGTTTTGTCGCACGGACTCACAGAAAACTCTCTTGGAAGCTACCGGACGGAAAGCACCTGGAAACCTTTAATTTCTCGATACCCGGTTCTGGCTCCGGCGCACTACTGGATCAGTACCAGCAGCATTGGCTTGAACTGTTGCCGGACCTGTTAATCCTGAATCTCACCTTCAACGACCCGAACGTGGAACTTTTGACAGCGAATCTACGCCACTTCCTGCAGGTCAATCGGGAGCGTGGAATTAAGACCGTGTTGATGATCGAGCCCAACCTGCAACCTAGAAATAAGAAGCATCGTGCGGTCCGCACGGTGGGCAAGGAATTCGGGGTTCCGGTCCTGGACCTTTACTCCCACCTGACCAGCAAAACCGTCTATGATTCGGGATTCCTCTGGTGGGACATGGTCCATTTGAGTTCGCTGGGGCACGACAAGGTGGCGGAAGAACTGGTCGTTGAACTCGAACCACTGCTCGAGCAGTTGCTACAGCGGTAGATCAACTTGCCGGACATACAACTTGGTCATTCCTGCTGGTGGTACTGATCCGGGATTTCGCACGGCTTGGCGGGAACCTCTTCCCCGCGCAACTTCCAGTGCGCCACAGGCAGCCCCTGGGCCTGCTTTCCGGTTGTTTCCCTGTAAACTCCCGGTGATAATCGTTGTTCCTCTTCATCACTACCTCCTGCATCTTACAATCGATGGTCTTTAACCTGCCATTTGGACAAAGCACCAGATTGACCATGCGGTCCTTCATCGCCCTGGTGGTGCTGGTCTTTTCGTCCTGCTCGCAGGACGCCGCCGATTTGGTCTCCGACGGGGAAAAGAAGGTGGAGTCGCTCGAGCAGGCGGCGAAGCTGGCCGCGGAAGCCGACGCCCGTGACGACTCGCTATGGTCCAACGAGATCGACGCGGGACGCCACGAGGCGGCCATTGTTGCACTGTGGGACCAGCTGCGCACTGCACAGGACGCCTTCCTCGTGCTGCGGGATTTTCCGTTCCAGGCCATTCATGTTGGCCAGTGGGGTCAACGCGAGGAACTCGAAAACGGCGTCCAGCTGACCCGGCTCGCGCCCGGCTCGCCGGAGAAGGTCCTCGATCGAAAAAAGTGGTCGGCCTTGCTGCTACTGCTCCAGGGACGGGGTTTTGTCCTCGCGCAGTCCGAGTGGCACCACGCGAGTTTCGTCCCGGCCAAAGACGGCAGGCCGCCGAGTTCCGAAGTCGTCTTCGAGTCGCATTGGATCAAACCGCAGCCGCCCATCCACATGCTCGTCCTCAAGGGAACACTCCGTATTGTCTGGGAATCTGCCCCTGCCAGAAACGCTGAAGCCAAGCCGGAGATCCTCAGCATCCACGCGGAGAGTTTGACGCTTGTTGAACGTGAAGGTCAGTTGGGCTTTGCTCGCGTTTTCCATGGCAAACCTCCGCAGCAGTCAACGGGCGGGTTCGAATATGCGCCGGTGATCGTCTATGATCTTGACGGCGACGGTCTGTCAGAGATCGTGCTCGGGGCGACCAACACCGTGATGTGGAACCGGGGAGGATTTCGCTTCGAATCGCAGCGGCTGTTTGCTAACCAGGTCGTCCTGCGTAACTCGGGCACGATTGCCGACTTCGACGGCGACGGCCTGGTGGATCTGTTAGGGGTCAAGCCGGACGGCGCCGGGCTGTTTGTCGCCGGTGACAAGACGGGGCGATTCCACGGGGAGCAGCGCAGGCCGTGGGACGTACTCGCCAATCGCGCCAGCGCGATGACCTGTGGCGACATCGACGCCGATGGTGACCTTGACGTGTGGCTATCGCAGTACCAGCCGCCGTACGTGCACGGCCAGATGCCGACGCCGTTTTACGACGCGAACGATGGCCAACCGTCTTACCTGTTCATCAACGATGGCAGGGGCAATTTTACGGATGGCACCGAGGCAGCCGGGTTGTCCGCCAAACGCCACCGGCGCACCTACAGCAACTCGTTCGTCGACCTTGACGAAGATGGCGATTTGGACCTGCTGGTTGTGAGCGATTTTTCCGGTCTCGACATCCACACCAACGACGGCGAGGGGAACTTTGTCGAGGCAACACCCGATTTTGTCGACGAGCGCCACGCCTTCGGGATGTCGCACACTTTCGGCGACTTCGACCGTGACGGGAAGCTCGACTTCTACATGGCCGGGATGAGTTCGACCACCGCCCGCCGACTCGAGGGGCTCGGTCTGGCGCGGGACGATTATCCCGAGTACACGAATCGGCGCGCGCCCATGACTTTTGGAAACCGCCTCTACCAGCGCAGGGCCACCCGTTACGTACAGACTTCGCTCAACCGCAACGTTGCGCGGGCTGGCTGGACCTGGGGCTGCACGGCCGCCGACTTCGACAACGACGGCGACGACGACCTCTACGTCGCCAACGGTCACATCTCCGGCAAGTCGGCGACCGATTACTGTACTCGCTATTGGTGTCATGACATTTACACGGGCAACTCGCAGGAGAACGCGGGCATTTCCCAGTTGCTGAGCGATAAGTTTCGTCCTCAGCACCTGCGCGGGCTCGGTACGGGCCGGATTTCGTGGAACGGGTATGAGAAGAACCGGTTGTTGATGAACCTGGGCGGGCGCGACTTCGTCGATGTGGGCTTCCTGATGGGGACCGGCTTCGAGGACGATTGTCGCAGTGTCGTCGCCGCGGACCTTGACGGCGATGGCAGACAGGACCTGGTCGTCGTCGCGACCCACTGGCAATCAGGAAAAGAGCTCACGCCCAGACAGCAGCTTTACCTGCTGCGCAACCTCCTGCCAGCTCGCGAGCTGGCATCGTGGCTCGGAGTCCATCTGGGCCAGTCGGAAAAAGGTGCCTCACCCGTCGGCGCACGCGTTGTCATCGAAGGAGCGTTCGGAGAGCGCACGCGGACCTACATGACCGGTGATTCGTTTTACGCGCAACACCCGGCGACTGCGCACTTCGGACTGCCCGACGGCCAGCGTGTCCGGCGGATCCGCGTCCGCTGGACAGACGGGGACGAAACGACGCTGGAAAACCCGGCGCCGGACAAATACCACCGGCTCGGCATTTTCCCGGGCGCCTGAAATGCTTTGAGCCTCCGGGATTCCAGCACGGCAGCATCGTGGCCTGGAAAATGCCCGTCAACTCTGGCAAAATCTGGGATCCCGGGGTGATGCAACCCCTTTCAGGTGAGGTTCGAGCCGTTTGCGGAACCCCTGCAGACCCACTGGCCAGTGGATCACGCGGCTGCAGTTTCCGGAACTGGAGGATGGGCCGTGAGACCGGTAGACGACACCAGCCCCGGCACGCCAGACCGCTGGTACCTGCTCTCCTACGTCGCGGTCACCTACTTCGCGATCTACGCGCACCGCAACCTGATCAACTACATCCAGCCGTCGCTGTTGTTGTCGGTGGCTGAGGGTGGCCTGGGGCTGGACGAATCACAACTCTCCTGGGTCGGCCCAGCCTGGCAACTGCCCTACTGCTTCGCTCAGCTCTTTGCCGGCTACCTTTCGGATCGCTACTCGCGTCGCCGCGTGATCCTGTGCAGCCTGTTGGCCAGCTCGGTCTGCCTGGCGGCGATGGGATTGGTCGACAGCCTGCCCGGGTTGCTGGTCGGACGGGTGCTGCTGGGCCTGGCCCAGGCCTGCGCGGTACCAGCCATGGCCGGGGCGATCGCCGACTGCTTCCGACCACACACCCGCTCCAAGGCGATGGCCATCTACCTGTTCGGCTACAACATGGCCGTGATCGTGGCGGGCAAGTACGGGGGGGCCATTGCCGACCTGCCGGGCCAGCACCTCCCCGGTACCCCCGACTCGTGGATCATCCACGGTTGGCGGTTGTCTCACTTTGCGTTTGCCGCCGGTGGCGGACTGGCCTGGCTGATCCTGTTGAAGGTGCTCAGTGAGCCAGGCCGCACCGAGCGACTTGCGGACCATGGACTGGGCACCGGCGGCGGGACCATCTGGCAGACGATCGGACAGGTCCTGCGCGTGCCGACGTTCCACCTGATGTACCTGACCTTTGCCTGTGCGGGCATCGTGATCCGGATTTCACGATTCTGGCTGCCGCAGCACTTCTACAACGTGTTTCACCAATCGCTGGGGTGGAACCAGGAGGATGTGGGCAGCTTCTCGACCGTCTGGATTCAGACCGGCAGTATGATCGGCCTGTTGCTGGGGGGCCTGCTGGCCGATCGGCTGGTGCGGCAGACATTCCGCGGACGGATCTGGGTGCAACTGGCTGGCTGGCTGCTACTGACACCCTGCCTGCTGATCCTGGGAACGCAGGAAAGCCCGCCGGTGCTGCGGGTGGCCATGCTGTTACTGGGCCTGGGGTTGGGCGCTTTCCAGGCCAACTTCTGGACCGCTTCATTCGACGTTATCGACCCGGCCGCCCGGGCTACCACCGTCGGGCTGTTCAACCTTTCGTCGGGCCTGCTCGTCTTGACGTGGTTCGACCCGTTGCTGGGCTGGCTCCAGGCCGATGCCAAAGCGCAGGGCGGGTCCATCCTGGGCACCGCGATCGTGTCGGTTTCCGGAGTCGGAGTCGCCTGCATCCTGCTGCTGCTGATAATGCTGTGGGTGACGCTGCCGCGAGACCACGTGGACAACGTCCGGAAGAATGGCTGATCGGGAACCGCCTTGCCAGCCGGGTGCGACAAGCATGACCCAGGGCGTAAACATCCAACACGCCTCCTGCAGCATTGGTATCCTGGAGCCTATTCCCTGCAGAAAAACACTTGAATCACCAGCCGGCAGTTTGACACGTACTTTCCGGACAGCAAATCGTTTCAACCAAGGTTTTACCCTGGCCCAAGGGCTTGCGGGCGGTTTCCCACTGCTCCGCGGAGTGTGCAGAGGGTGAGAAGCACCCCATCCCAAGGTGACGCAGAAAAGATATATTGGTGGCGTCTGGGACCTACAAGCGGAGGAGAAAAATATGAAGCGTCTGTTGGGTGCATTGCTGTTGGTGGTTGTCGTCTTCTGCCGGTTCGGGGAGGCGAAGGAACTGCTCTCCTCCTGCCAGCGGACGCTGGTCGTCACGGGGCAGGGTTATTTTCCGGTCGCGTTGCGCCTTGACGACCGTCGCATTGCCGTGGTGCTGCGTGGCGGGGCCCGGCACGTCGGCATCGGAGGACGTCTGGACATGGTGTTTTCTGAAGACGAGGGAAAGAGTTGGACTAGACCCAGCGTGGTGAACGATTCGCCGGTGGATGATCGCAACCCCGCATTCGGACAGGCGTCCAACGGAGACCTGGTGGTTGTGTTCCTGCGGACCGCTACCTATGACGAACAGGGCCGCTACGACGCCACGCTGGACAAACCGGTTCAGCTTCTGGTGACGCGGTCGTCCGACGGGGGCAAATCCTGGTCGCAGCCGAGCGAGTTGGATGTCTCGGACATCGGTGGCGGGAGTGCCTACGGCAAGATCCTGACCATGCCCGATCGTTCGATGTTGATGAACGTCTATGCCGAAACGACCCGTCCCGCCGGGTCCGACCCGGACCAGTCGGAGATCCGTTCGAATAGCTACCTGTACCGTTCGACCGATCAGGGAAGGACCTGGGCGCGGTGGGCTACGATCGCCGCGGACCGTTTCAATGAAACCGGACTGGTGCGCTTAAGCGACGGTACCCTGCTGGGGGCGCTGCGGTCGCTCCGGAGCGAATTGTGGCTCTCGCGGAGCCGTGACCAGGGTCGGACCTGGAGCGAACCCACGCGGCTGGTCTCAGGTTCCGTGCACCCGGCCGATATCTGTGTGCTGGACGACGGGCGGCCCGTTCTGGTCACAGGCTACCGCCTGGACCCCTATGGCGTGCGGGGAGTGATCGGTGACTTGCAAGGTCACTTTGACTGGCAGCAGCATTTTGTGCTGCTCAATGACGCACTGGACTGGGATTGCGGTTATCCCAGCAGTGTGATTCTCAACGACGGGCGCATCCTGACCGTCTATTACGCCACAAACAGCAAGCTCTATCCGGACTGGCGGATCCATTGCGGAGCGCTCGTGTTTGACCCTGCCGCAACGCGTTGAGAATGGCTGTCAGGTTCTTTCCTCGACCCGTCGGCATCCGGTCCGCGGGCATCTTAAAACCTTGCCCCGACAAGTGATCCGGAAATATCGTCGGGGCAGGCTGTCGATCCCCGCGGGCGATTTCGAGTCCATCGAATTGATCAGCCAGCGAAGCTCCTTTAGACTGGCTGCGTCAACCACCTGTTTCTCGCTCATTCAATCCTGATAAGAGGTCGACTAAAATGGACACCTACCAGCCGCAGATTTCTGCCTGCAACCCATCCGAAGAGAACGGGCGTTTCTGGCGTGCCCGTTCTCTCATCGTTTTGATGTTCGTGGTGTTGCTGTGCGGTCCACGGACCCGGGCAGCCATGGTGCTCGTCAAGGATGGCCAGGCCAAATCGTCGATCGTGGTCCGCGCCTCAGCAATGGTTGCGGAGCCACATCCTTTGAACATTACCGGAACGGCCGATCAGAAAGTGCAACTGGCTGCCGGGGACCTGCAGGAATACATCCGTAAGATCAGCGGTGCTACCCTGCCGATCGTGGCGGACGACGCGCAAGTTGACGGGGCGGTTGTGCTGGTGGGCCGCAGTCGGCGGACCGAGGCACTGGGTGTCTCCATTCCCGCGGGGCTCACTCCGGATCGTCGTGAGGAAGGATTTGTGATCCATTGCCGTGGAAACACGCTGTTGTTAGCCGGCAACGAAGACCGCCCCTACAACGGAACCTACTACGCCGTTGCCGAGTTGCTGCATCGGCTGGGTGTGCGCTGGTACATGCCGTCGGAGTTTGGCGAAGTGGTGCCTCAACGGCCGACCATCGTGATTGAGGACCTGGAAGTGCGTGACACGCCCGATTTTCCCCTGCGTGTTTACTGGTCGCATTTGATCCCCGAAATGATACCCCGGGAATTCCTCTGGAAATTGCGCAACAAGATGCAGACAGGAATTTCGGAGATGATCGAACCGGCCGGGGACTCGATGCTCAACCAGTATCTCCCGGACCCCGAGTTGGCCGAAACGCGTCCGGAACTGTTTGCTATCACAACGGGTGGTGGTCCGAATCCGCACATGCCGCACATGACCAACCCTGAAACGGTGAACATCGTCGCCGGGAAGATGATTGCCGAGCTTCGCAAGCGGCAGGCGGACCCGCAGGCCGTCCAGGATTGGCTCGGATTTTCACCCAATGACGGAGCCCCGTTTGATTTGCATGAAGAGACGCTGAAACTGAGCATGGGGTTCCCCCACATGTCCGGACGCGAGGGTATTCCCGAGGAAGTGAGTATCAGTGAAGAGTGGTTTACCTTTGTCAATGCCGTGGCCGAAGTTGTCGTGAAGGAGTTCCCTGACGTTGTCCTGACTACCAATGGATATGCCAATCGCGACGTACCGCCCATCGGTGTCACGCTGCATCCGAACGTCGCCATCATGTATGCGGCCATCTGGGCCGACAACGTCAAAGCGCTCAACCACCCGGCCAGCTGGCACAGCATGTTGCGCGGCAGCATGTTAAAGCGGTTTACTGAGCTGTCCGACAAGGTCTACACGTACGACTATTTTGAGATGCTCGTGTCGGGCCTGACTCCTGTGCCCGTGCTGCGCCGTCACGCGGCCGATTTTCCGCTGTTCAAACAGTGGGGCCTGTTCGGTTTCTTCCACGAACGACGCGCCTCTGCCTACATGGAATACGGCATCCCACCCCGCTACTTCATGGCCCGGCTGATGTGGGACGCGGACCTCGATTTGGAACCGCGACTCAGCGAGTTTTACCGCCTTTGGTATGGGCAGGCTGCCGAACCGGCGCGACGATTCTGGGACGCCATCGAAGACCGCATGTACGAAACGCCTCTTTTGGGCCACGAAGACAGGATTTTGCCATACGTTTACGACGCGGAACTCATCGAGCGGCTGGAGCAATCCGTCGCCGCAGCGGAACAATTAACCGGAACCGAGCCGCACGCCACGCACGTCAGGGTCGACCGTTACATTCTCGACCATCTGAAAGGTTACGTAGCGATGCACGATGCGGAGTTTCGCGGCGATTTCGCGGAAGCCGTGGTCCAGGCCGACAAGATGTTCCAGCTGCGTGAGGCCATTCACAAGATCAGCCCCTTCTTTCACATGTTGGAACGACTCGACATCAAAGATGGTCGAGGCCGGCCTTCAGGCGTGTATTACTGGACGCTCGATGATCGACGCGCGTTTTACGAACGTTTGGCGCACCGCGTCGATGGAACCGACGGCAAGCTGGTGCAACTGCTTCCGCGACGGGCCACGTTCACGCTGGACCCGGGCGACGTCGGGCGAATTACCGGCTACTACAAACGTGGTGTTGACCGTAGTAGCTGGCACGAAGTCGACACCACGCGGCCTTTTTACCTGCAGGGAGATGCCTATCTGGACGACAAGAGCATGCCCTACGCCGGCCCCATGTGGTACGCCTATGAGATCGACGTAGCGCCCGCTGCGGCAGGCGCGCGGTTGAATTTCTGTGTGCCCACAATTTGCCCGCAAGCCTGGGTGTGGGTCAACGGCGAGTATGTCGGGCGGCGCAAGTACCTGGAAACCTACGTCCGGCCGGCAGGTCTGGACGTTCCCATTACCGGTGCCGTGCGACCGGGTGAAAAGAATCTGATCGTGGTGCGCATTAATACGGGACCTAACCGCACCCAAGCTCCCGAAGGTCTGTTGGGACGCGGGCTGCTCTACTCGCCGCATCCGGGTACCGAACCGCTGGGCTCTGCGGCAGGACACTGATTGGGATCTCTGGCGGCAGCATCCTGCCAGGGAAGGGAACATTCGGGGCCGTGTTGGCGACGAGCCGGAGTTGAAACGCGGCGGAAGCGGCACGGTGTCGACCGGCACGGCATGACAGTTCGGATCGAGCAAGCAGATCTTGTACAAAGGGACGTCAGCTTCCGCGCTGCAGTGAAACTTTTGTTCCTGCGAGAATCCTCATCAACCGGGGCGCAAAGCCCCCCTGAGTAAGGTGACCAAAACGATGCATGCTGAACACGCTGCGAAATTACGTTTTCCGCTGGCCGATCGCGCTGCCAGCCAGTGGCTTGCCAAGCGAGATGACCGCCAATCGAACCGGAAGTCGTCGCGCCGCCAGTTTCTGACTCAGGCGGCGGCCGGCAGCGGGGCGCTTGGTTTGGGGAGCCTGGCCCGGCGTGTTGAGGCCGATAACGCCAGCCGCGCGGTGGTGTCACGCCGGGAATCGATCAAGATCACCAAACTCGAAACGTTTGTTCTCAAGAACAGCTGGGTGTTTGTCAAACTCTCCACGAACGTGGGCATCGTCGGCTGGGGAGAGATGCTCAAGGACCGCAGCCTGACCTGTGCGGCGGGCGCAAAACAGGTGGAACCGTATCTGCTGGGAAAGGATCCGCGCAAGGTGGTTCACCATTGGCAGGCAATTTATCGGCACGCCTTCTACCGTGGGGGGCCCGTGCTGACGGCCGTACTGAGCGGCATCGACATGGCCCTCTGGGACATCAAAGGCAAGGCGCTCGGCATGCCCATTTATGAGCTCCTGGGAGGCCCGACCCGTGACAAGATTCGTGTCTACGGCGGCAAGGCTGATGCCGAACGGGGAACCGTGAACGCGATCAAGGTGGGACCGAGAGCCGACGGCCGCGCCGCTTACCGGCATGTCGAAAACTCCGGTTACGTGCAACGCGTGGCGAAGAACTTCAAGGACTTGAGGGAACACCTGGGCAGCCAGATCGACGTGGGGATTGATTTCCACGGCATCCCCTCACCGCAGACGGCCATGCTCCTGATTAAGGCCCTGGAACCGTATCAGCCCTTCTTTTTTGAAGAGCCGATTGCGTGTCAGAATGTGGACGCATTGGCGGAACTGGCTCGAAAGACGCACATTCCGATTGCGACCGGTGAGCGCATTTTTACCAAGTGGGGCTTCCGTGAAATCCTGGAAAAGCGGGCAGCGAGTATTTTACAACCCGACGTGTGTTACGCAGGAGGAATCACCGAACTGCGGCTCATCGCGGGGATGGCCGAGGCCTACTACGTGCCACTGGCCCCGCACAATCCGCAGGGTCCCTGCTCACTGGCGGCGAGTTGCCAGATCGCGGCAAGCATTCCGAACTTTCTGATCCAGGAAGGGGGGGCGCGGAGTTACGAAGATTTACTCAAGGTGCCTTTTAAGCAACAGGACTCCTATCTACCCATCCCGCAAGCACCGGGTCTTGGCATCGAGATCGACGAGGAGAAACTGATGGCCCAGGTCGGGCAACCGCGGCCCTACCCGCACACCTACGACAGGGATGACGGATCCGTGGTGGACTGGTAATTCGAGAAGAAAGAATTGCCCTAAGCCAGGCTCACATGCCGCAGGCTTGCAGCAACGCGCGCTGCACGGCCAGGTCGTGCTCCGGTGAAAAGTACTCTACCCAGCGATGCTCGCGCAGGGCGCCCGCCAGGTCGTCGAGGTCCGGAAGATAACGTGTCGACGGGCCGACGGGGACATCGTGAACGCCTGCCGCGAACCGGCCGTGAGGTTCGCTCAAGGTTAAGCGAACTTTCGGTCGATCCAGCGTGTCGATTTGAACGGAGCCGCGCTCACCAAAAATATGGAAGTAGCGGTTGCCATCACGGGTATGGCTTCTCAGGGTCGCGACTGCCGGTTCAAAATCGAACACGCCGATGACGTCGTCTTCGAACTGGTCTTGAGCCGGCTTGCTGCGGCGCAGCACCGAACTGACGCGGCGGGGCGGACCCAGCAGCCAGACCAGGACATCGATCATGTGGCTGCAGATCCCATACATCTGACCGCCGGGGAAACGGTCGAGCAGCCGGCGGGTCTCAGCGGTCTGCATGTCGTTCATCTGGCAGACAACGGATCGAATCGGTCCCAACCAACCTTCGCGGATTGCCCGGTGAGCGAGCCGGAAGGCCGGGTTGTAGCGGAAGACGTATCCGATCTGGACCACGAGGTGCCGACTCTCGGCTGCGCGGAAGATACGCTCGAGCAGGGCCAGGTTCACGCCCGGAGGCTTGTCGATCTTGGTGTGCTTGCCGGCTTCGACAGCCTGCAAGGCATAGGGGAGCGAATCCAGCGATTCGGTTTCGACACAGACGACGTGGATGTTTTCGTCGCGAAGAAGGTCGTCGACCGACATCCAGCGGACGCCTTTCCAGCGGGGATTCGCTTTGGCAGCGGCAAGTAACCGGGCGCTGGGCTCGGCCGCGCCCACGAAACGGTAGTTCTTCGACTTGCGGATTGCTTCGAGATGGCCCAAGGCGTGCGAGTGGGCCGTACCAAGGATGGCGGCCCCGAATTGGTCTGGCATGCGATTTGGCGATGGTCAGGAGTCTTGCGTCAGGGAGGTGTTCCCGATGGTAACTTGTCGCTAACCTAGCAGTTTGTGGAGGGGTTTCCAAGACAGCGACGCCGCGCGGATCCAGCGAGCGTATCGACGGAGAAGATTGACATTATAATCTGTCTACCAAGGAGTCATCGCGATGTTCCATTTTCAACGTTCAGTGTTGTTTGTTTGCTGCATTTGCGGGGTGGCAATTGTTCAACTGCAGGCAGCCGACCAATTCTCCTTGAAAAAGGTCAACAGTGAGTACCTCGACATTGTCATGTCCCAAGGCCAACCCGTTTTACGTTATGTCTTTGCCCGCGATACATCGACACCCGAGAGAACCTTTGAAACGGCGAAAGTCTTTGCTCATGTGATGGCTTCCGATGGCATCAGCACGCTGACGAACGGTCCGGACGGTGAACCTTACCCGCACCATCGCGGCATCTTCCTCGGTTGGAGCAAGTTGAAGCACGGTGGGAAGGACCATGATCTGTGGCATACCCGCGACACGGCCCAGGTGCATCAGAAGTTTGTTGAGATCCGGGCGGACGGAGACGGTGCGACGATCACAAGCCTGATCGACTGGATTGGGAACCACGGCGAACGAGTCATTGAAGAAACACGAACTTACCGCGTTGCGGGTCAAGACGAAGTGCACGCTGTCATCGATTTTTTCACCGAACTCAAGGCGGTCAACGGCGATGTGGAACTCAATGGTGATCCTGAACACGCCGGCATTCAATTCCGTCCCTCACAACAGGTGGCCGAAAACGAATCCGCAAAATATGTTTTTCACGAAGTCGGAATCGATCCTCGCAAACAACTTGATTTGCCGTGGGTGGCCGCCACGTTTCGAGTCGACGATCAGGCGTGGACCGTCCAGCACATGAGCCACCCCGGCAATCCCAGGGGAGCCCGTTGGTCAGCTTACCGCAACTACGGTCGCTTTGGTCCCTTTACCGTCGTCAACATCCCCGCTGGCCAGGTGCAAGTATTTCGCTACCGTTTCCGTGTTGCATCCGGTGAATCGCCGTCGCGTGAACAATTGGCAGATCAGTACGAGCGTTATCTCAAGGGATTGGATTGAACACCGCGCTCCGAATGGACCGTCTCGCCACACGGACGGAAAACTTAGCGGTGGTAGACAGCTGTTTGACAGCGCAGCGGTCGACACGCGTTCTGGTAATGTGAACGCTGTGGAGAGCGGTTGGTAATACGCAGCTCACTTTACAGATTGTGCAGCAGTCAGAAGAAATCCTGTGCGATCCACCAGTGTCAGAGGAGCCCTGCAATGGGTTCCTGTCGCTGCAGGATGTGATGGGGGCGGCCGAGGGGATCGGAAAACATCAGAGAAGGATCGATTCCCAGGTGCCTGTACATCGTGCTCAGCACATTTTCCGGACGGCATGGCGCGTCGGTGGGGAACTCGCCGTAACGGCTGGAGGTACCGATCACGTTTCCACCTTGCACGCCGCCGCCGGCAAAAAGCACGCTCATAAGGTCTCCCCAGTGGTCCCGCCCTGCGTCTGCGTTCATGCGCGGTGTGCGACCGAACTCTCCCATCGCGACGACCAGCACGTCGCGATCAAGCCCGCGCTCGTGAAGGTCCCGAACCAATGCGGCCACACCTTGGTCGTAACCGGGAGCCATGAGTCGCATCGTCTTTTCGAGTGCGGAGTGATGATCCCACGAAACTGGTTTTCCCCCGGCCGGCTTGGGGAACCGGTCCCAGTAGAGACCCCTTACGGTGACCAGGGTTACCCCGGCTTCGACCAGGCGACGGGCCAGCAGCAGGTTCTGGCCGAAATTACTGCGGCCGTACTGCTCGCGCAGCTGCGCGTCTTCGCGGTCCATGTCCAGGGCCAACCGGGCGCGCTGACCCGCGACGATGTCAAACGCCTGTTCGGAGAAACGGGTCATGGAGTCCTGAACACTTTGGCTGTCGAGAACGCGCCGAGCCACGTCGAGTGAACGCGTCAGGTCACGTCGGTCGGTCAGACGCTGAAGGTTCAGTTCGGGCGCCAAAGCGAGGTTCTTCACCTGAAAACCGGCGTCGTTCGGATCTGCCTTGATCTCCAGGGGTTGATACGCCATGCCGAGATAGGCGGGTCTGCCATAGCCGGTGTTACCGTGGCTACGGGTTTCGGGAATGCACACGTAGGGCGGCATGGTCGCGGCGTTAGCGCCCCGGACCTTTGCCGTGATCGAACCGATCGAGGGCATTTCATTTTCCCGGGCCAGGCTACTGCGCTTGTAATAGCCGGTCTGAATAAGATGCTTGGACGTACCGTGGCTGCTCGATTCGTGATGCACCGAGCGCACGATGGCCAGCTTGTCCATGATCTTGGCCTGCTCCACCATCAACTCGCTGAACAGAAGGCCGGGCACGTTCGTTCTGATAGCGCCCAGCGGGCCCCGGTAGTCCAACGGTGCGTCGGGTTTGGGGTCGTAGGTCTCGAACTGGCTCGGTCCACCGGCAAGCTCGATGAAGATGACGGACGTTTTGCGCGTCCCAGCGCCTGCTTCGGTGGCGTCCGAGCGGAGGCGTAGCAGTTCTGCAAGGCCCAGGCCACCGCACGTCAGGAAGCCAGCCTTCAACACACTGCGGCGCGACACACCACCTCGCCCAGACTGTGGCACACTATTCCCGTGCAACATGAGGAGTCTCCTGTCTGCTGGTAGTGTAAGGGAGGGCGATTGCCGGGTCAACGTTTAGGCCGCTGGCCTGCTCCGTGTCGCACGTGGCCGCAGGTCGCCGAAAAAAACAAACTGAGCCAACCCTGACGCGTTATCTTTCACAAGGAGAGGCGCGCCTTTGCCAGGGATGCAAAGAACAATCCGGGGCCCCAGTCCGGAAAAAATGCTTCCTCACCGGACCCGGGGTGGGAAGACACGGTATCCAAAGGCCCGACAGGGAAGGGCGCCGGAGTATGTCAATGAGTCTGCCCAGCTGTTAGATTGGTGAGTGATGATGCCTGTTGCCGTTTTTTCCATGCGGCACTGGCGGATCCCGGCTTTTCGATACTGCCGGACCTGCTGAGTGAAGAGCGAAGCATGAACCCATTTCCATCGCGCCGCGAGTTCCTGAGTAAGAACGCCATGGGTGTGGGCGGCATGGCATTGGCGCAGCTTCTGCAACAGGACCTCGCGCTTGCCACACCTGCCAACGTTCCTCGTGGTCCGGTTTCATTGGATATGCAGTCCAGGACGCCACCCCACGCGTGCCAGGCAAATGCGATGATCTCGCTCTTCATGCACGGTGGGCCGTCCCACGTGGACCTTACCGACCCCAAGCCGGTACTGAGCAAGTACAGCGGAACGGATTACTCGGGGGATATTGGTTACAGCTTTGTCAACCGGGCGACAAAGACGTTGCTCGGCAGCCCCTTCCAGTTTAAGAAGCACGGTGAGTCTGGTACCGAACTATCCAGCCTGTTGCCCCACACCGCCAAGATCGTGGATGACATTTGTCTGATTCGTTCGATGCACACCGGCCACAACGGACACGAAGTATCGATTCGCTATTGGCACGGGGGCATTCCGTCGGTGCTGGGACGGCCGACCCTGGGATCCTGGCTGACTTACGGCTTGGGTTCAGAGAGCCAGGACCTGCCTGCGTACATGGTGCTGACCGACCCTGGCGGCCACCCGATCGATGGCGTTCACAATTGGACCAGTGGATGGCTGCCGCCACTGTTTCAAGGGACGGTGTTGCGTTCCAGGGAACCAAGGATCTTCAACCTGCAGCCACCGGCGCACCTGCAGGGCGAGTTGCAGCGACAGAATCTTGCGTTCCTGAACAAGTTGAACGAGAAGCACGTGGAACGGTTGCCTGGCGAAGCGGACCTGGAAGCGAGGATCGCAAGTTACGAACTGGCTGCGAGAATGCAAACGGCTGCTGCCGAAGCGCTTGATTTTTCCCGTGAGACGCAAGGGACTTTGAAGTTGTACGGCATCGATCGCCCCGAGAGTAAGGAGTATGGCA
>Ga0310121_10001251_pt1 | contig 26397 bp, 24 predicted proteins | sample CB27_Tmax_986_MG_FD_203504 | JGI IMG/M metagenome (GOLD analysis project Ga0310121, IMG submission 203504) | Marine microbial communities from Western Arctic Ocean, Canada - CB27_Tmax_986 | ecosystem: Environmental > Aquatic > Marine > Oceanic | place: Canada: Western Arctic Ocean | collected... | reverse complement strand
GTTTTTCACCAAGCATCAACGTCTTGCTTAAACCGTCGACGATGTCGCTGACTTTCGCCGCGCGGGTCACTCCTCGGACAAATGCCGAGCCATTCCAAGAACTGCGGACGATGATGCCCCGCCAGACGGTGTTCGGCAGTGTGCGGTCGCGGCCAAAGTCCCATGTTAATCGTAAGATTGTGGCGCCTACACTCTTACGGTCAAACAACTGTCTTACTTAGCTTCGACACGCGTTTGCCGATGAATTGATAAGGTTTTGGAATTGGAATACGTGCGGCCAAACTCTTACGAGTTCAGCTACCATACAGGTCGTCTTCTTCTCCAGGGCGCGACACGATCTCCCCACCGCTTTCGAAATAAGTGCAGGCGTCATCAGCGGCAAGTTGTTCGGCTTCTGTGTTGCCGCACAAGAAGCGATTGCACCTCAGCACTTCCACGGTCCTTTTCAGTCGTCGTCCCTGGGGACCGGTCAGGTCCAAGTCGACATACTTCATATCCAATGGCCGGGAGTGGACCAGTCCAATTCCCTGGCTGGAAATATCTCGCGTCAGGACTGGAAACGGTGCGCCAACAGGCCGAAACTGCTCGTCCAAAGGCGTCGCCATTGCAACGACTTTAAGAGGATAACGCTTCGCGCGCCGCCGTTCCGACTGCTCACGCGTATCGATGGTGTTCCCGACCAGATTCTCGAAGAACGACGCACGCTCGGCTTCTGATCGGCTGATTGGTTGGATGGCCAAGAGCTTGCCCTCTCTTGCGAAACGTCGTCGATTGTTACCGGGGTTGGCCGCCTGCCCCTCACGGCCACCCCGGAAGGTAGCGGCAGACTGCGATTCTCTTTCAATTTCATCGGCCGCCCGCCGGCGCGGCCGCCCAACAAATCGAGCGGAAAGTCAAAGTTGACAGCTTCTGACCTACCCTCAGACCATGCGGACCACACCTTCGGCAGCCGGGGGAAAGCGTTCAACGCCGGGTCTGAAGAGATTGAGCGATATTCCTTGCCAAATCGATATAGTTTAACAGTGAGCCTTGATGCCCTTGCGCGGATCATCTTGGTACCATGCCTATCGCTGTCACGTGTTTCACAGAGAGGAATGAACCATGGCTGTCAAGAAACGTTTGCAAGCCGCGACAATCAGGGCAGGTTTGCTTTTGATCGTGCTAACGCACAACTTCGACGCGAAGTGCGTGGAAGGTGCTACGGTCAACAACGGGGGCATTGAGCAACAGGCGAGTCAGCTGCTCTCGAAGATTGGGGTCCAACGTGGCATTGTCGTGCTATTGGCTCCGGCCCCCGCGGAGCTGGCTGTGTCGCTGGCCAGGCAAAGTGAGCTGATTGTTTACGTCCAAGTGGCGACGCAAGATGCCAGCCAGGCGGCGCGGCGGCACGTCGCTGCAGCCGATTTGCTGGGCACGCGCGTGTACGTTGAACAAGGTTCCAGGTCTCACATTCACCTGGCGAATAATCTGGCCGATGCAGTCATCGTCACAGCCGACGCGGCGGACGACATTGAGCAAGAACTTTTGCGGGTGGTCCGGCCGCTGGGTAAGTTGATCGTCGGCGATGTCGTGAAGACCAAGCCGTATCCCGAGGGCGCGGACGATTGGACGCATCCGTATCATGGTCCTGACAACAATCCTCAATCTGAGGATCGCGTGGCCCGCTATCCGTATCTGACCCAGTTCCTGGCCGAACCTTATTATGTGCCGTTTCCCGAGGTGACCGTTACCTCCACCGGAAGAGTCTTCAAAGCGTTTGGTCACATTGGCTTCAAGCGGCGGGAATGGCCTTGGATCAATACCCTCGTCGCACTCAACGGCTACAACGGAACGCTGCTTTGGAAACGCGAGTTGGAGCCTGGGTACATCATTCACAGGAATACGATGATTGCCACACCCGAGACGCTTTACATGGGCGATGCCAGCTCGTGCAAGCTGATCGACGCGGCCAGCGGTGAGCTGATCGACGAGATCCTGGCCCCACCTGATGCAGCAGGGCCTGCTTGGAAATGGATGGCGATCGAAGAGGGTGTGCTGTATGCGATGCTGGGTGAGGAGGAGCCCTATGTGAAGGTACACCGCGGCGTGCGCGAGGAACCGGGATGGCCATGGGGACCCTGGGACGGATTCCGTATTGAAGATTACCAGACTGGTTTGGGACGCACGCTTTGCGCTTATGACCTCGGCACGAAAGAATGGCTGTGGTTGCACCACGAAACCAATCCGATCGACGGCCGTGCGATCTGCATGAAGGACGGGCGGATCTTTTTTCTCTCACACCCACAATATCTGGCTTGCGTCGACGGTGAGAGCGGGGATCTGCTGTGGAAGAACTCGGACGAGAATTTGTTCGCGGCCATTGGCCAATTGGACAAGGCTCAAGGACCTGGGCGTGGGTTTTTTACCTCGGCTTACATGAAATGTAGTGACCAGTGCATTTACTTCGCTGGTCCCCAAATCACCCACCTGGTGGCGGCCTCGACCGAGGATGGAAGTTTGCTCTGGCAGCACGAGCCGTCAGGCAACTTTCAATTGGTTCTGCGTGAGGAAGGCCTGTATGCGATGGGCGGAACCGAAAGCAGCAAGAAATTCGATCCGCTGACCGGTGAGATCTTGGCCGACTTCGGCTTCCTGCGTCGCTCTTGCACGCGGGCAACGGGCTCGATCGACACGGTCTTTTGTCGATATAGGCCGAGTGGCACGGTGCGGCTGTCTGTCGCCGATGACCGCATGCAACGGTTCGCGCTGATGCGTCCAGCTTGTCACGATGGGGTCCTGATCGCCGGCGGCCAATTGTATTGGGGCCCCTGGATGTGCGACTGCAACTTGCAACTGGTCGGCTTCGTCAGCATGAGTCCAGCGGGTGATTTCGAGTTCAACCGCTCGGCCAGCGAAGCGGAGCGGCTGGTGGTGGAACATGACCAATCATCCGCCGATACCAAGTCGGGCGACGATCGTGCTGCAGGGATTTCCTCGCCACTCGCACTACATTCTCGACCAGGCGACTGGCCCGCCTATCGTGGCGATAACCAGCGCAGCAACTCCAGCCCGGCGACCGTTCCGGCTGACATTCAGGTTGCCTGGCAGCGCAAACTGCCGCCCGACGTCGTGCCTACGGCGCCGATTACCGCTGGTGGACTGGTGTTCCACAGTGGATCGGATGGTATTGTCCGTGCGCTGGATGCGAACGACGGGACAGTTCGGTGGCAGCTCTATACGGGTGGTTCGATACTCTTCCCGCCAGCTGTGGAAGAAGGCCGGCTGTTGGTTGGCAGCGGAGATGGTTGGATATGCGCGGCCGATGCGGAAACGGGGCGGCAGCTCTGGCGATTCCGCGCGGCACCTGCCGAGCGCAAGATCAGTGTCCACGGGCGGCTGATGTCCACTTGGCCGGTGGGCAGCGGCGTGTTGGCTGATCGCGGGGTGGTCTACGCGGCTGCGGGGATCACCAGCCAGGATGGGACGCATATTTATGCGTTGGATATCGAAAGCGGAAAAATCCGTTGGCAGAACAATACCTCAGGTCATCTGGGCGAGTCGGACAGTACCAACGGCGTCAGCGTTCAAGGGCATTTGCTGTTGTACAAGGAGCAGCTTTACCTGGCCGGCGGCAACATGGTTTCACCGGCTGTCTACGATCTCAAGAACGGGCGTTGCCTGAGTACGTTGGACGATGAGGGTTCGATCGAGGCCCCGCGCGGGCGCGAATTATTCCTCGTCGCTGAGGAGGTCCGCGTATTCGACAAGTTACTCTATGGAGAGCGTGATTACATGCGTCAGGGTAAGGTAGGACCTGTATTTCTCCAGGCCGACAGTGGTGATGTTTTGATTCGCGGGTTTGGTGGGCGCCTAGTGCGCATTGATCGCGGGGCTGAGCTGGACAATGAGGTCGAAGCTATTTGGGAGTCGAAATATTTTGCACAGATCTCTTCGCTCGCGCTGGGTAAAAACGCTGTCGTGGTTGCCGGAAGACTCTCGTCTGTTGCCGACGATCCGCCGGCGAGCTACTCGGTGGCGGCATTGTCGCTGGAAAACGGCGAGGCGCTTTGGACCGAGCCACTGCCCGCCAGGCCGGTTCCGTCGGCCGTGGCCTTGGATGCCGATGGCCAAATCCACGTGGCGACTGGAAATGGTGACGTTGTTTGTCTGACTGCAGAATTTGGCCAGTCGAAATAGGCGAGCAGCCTGAAAGTCCACGCCGACAATCGCAACGCCGTGAAGGGATTTGGTAGCTGAAGTCGTGAGACTTTGGCCTTGCTGGCATCGCGGCCAAAGTCTCACGACTCCAGCTACATCCTGAATTCTGCGTTTTTCGAGGTTCAAAATCCTGCACGGCGTTGCGACAAGCGGCTGGGCTCTTAGCCAGAATCCGGCTTCAAGGCGAAATACGTGGCCGAACCAAAGGGCTAACCTCCGCCGAACGGTCTGGACCAACATACAGAAAGATGTGGGCCCGCCTACGACCTCCTGGGGGGTCATTGAGGCCGTCGACCGGCTATAATAACCCGTTCCCGCCACCGTCTTCGAGGATCAACAAAACCATGGCAAAGAAAACTTTTACCATCGTATTACTGGTTGGATCTTCTGCCGCCTTGACTTGCGTTGTCGCCGAGGACTGGCCGACATGGCGGCATGACAGCCAGCGGAGTGCATCAAGTGCACAAGAGTTAGCTGGTCAACTGCATTTGCAGTGGTGGCGCGAGTACCCGCCATTGAAGCCTGCCTGGCCCGAGGACCCTCGGCTGTACTTCGACGCCCACTATGAACCGATCGTCATGGGCCAGACGATGTTTCTCAGCTCGTCGCGCAACGATAGTGTGACGGCGATCGATACTGAAAGCGGGCAAGAGTTCTGGAAGTTTTTCGCCGACGGGCCAGTGCGCTTTGCCCCAGTGGCCGCTGGAGGACGGATCTACTTTGGCGCGGACGACGGTTGTTTGTATTGTTTGGACGCTGCGACGGGCCATCTTCTCTGGAAGCACGACGCTGCCCCCACCGGCCGTAGGGTGTTGGGAAATGAGCGCCTGATTTCTGTGTGGCCCGTCCGGGGTGGTCCCGTCTTGGATGACGGCAAAATTTATTTCACCGTGGGTGTCTGGCCGTTTGAGGGCACATTCCTGTGCGCGCTCGACGCGGAATCCGGCCAGCCCGTGCCGCCGTTGACCCGTGGCGCGGACGAGCGGACCGGCGAGGCGGCTGCCGGCTCGGGTTTACTGGATCTCCCGGTGGTAACGCTGAAAGACAAGACGCCTCAAGGCTATCTCGCGATGGGCCAGTCGAAATTGTTCATTCCCTGCGGTCGTTCGTTCGCGGCCTGCCTGGACCGGGAAACCGGGCAGTTCGTGGAATTCAACTACTCCACATCCATCACGAACTATCACGTTTGTACATCGGGCACGTGGCTGTTCCACGGATTGATCACCTTCAATATGGCGTCCCAGGAAACAGCGCCGGTTCAAGCGCGGCAACCCGTGCTCAGCGGCGATCGAATGTACGTGGGAAGTGGAGGTAGCATTCTCGCCTACGACCTGGCACAAACTACGGATTCGGCCGACCGCAAGGGAACACCGGTTGAGAAACCGACATTGGAGCCGCTGGGGACCTGTCCCATCGATGTGATTTCGGGTCCAGCGCGTGATAGCGAAGAGTATGCAGTATGGATCGAAGCGAATCCGGTACTGGTTGATCTGAGGGCTGGGAATCGTTTGTACGGTCACCAAAAGGACACCCTCTTTGCTGTGGACTTGGTGGCGACCGACTTGCAACCGCCCAAAGTCACGTGGACCCAGCGAATCGACGGCACCGTGGCGTCGATGATTTCCGCCGACGGAAAGCTGTTTGTGGTCACCGACGAAGGGCGAATCTATTGCTTTGGCGAGCGCGACGTGTCGCCGACCTCTCATCCGTGGGAGCCTCGTACCGTAGCGCCCACCGACGACGCGTGGGCGACCAAAGCTACGCGGATTCTTGAGGAGGCGGACGTTCGTGATGGTTATTGCCTGGTTTTGGGGATTGAAAACGGCCAGTTGATCAAGGCACTGGCAAGCCAATCCTCGCTGCAGATTATTGGTGTCGATGCCGATGCTGAAAGGATCCATCGTCTCCGTCGTCAAATCGATGAGCTTGGTCAATACGGGGCCCGCGTCGCACTCCATGTTGGGGACCCCTTGAGTTTCCAATTCCCACCCTATCTGGCCAACCTCGTGGTATCCGAGGATTGGGGACGAGTCGGAGGCGAAGCGGACGCCCGTCTCGTCAGCAAGGTGTTTAGCGTGCTGCGTCCGTACGGCGGCACAGTGATTTTCGATGCGGAATCTGGCAAGGAAGATACGATCCAACGCATCGCTGCCAGTCGCTTGCCGTCTGCCGAAGTCGCGCGACGTGGCCAGTTGGTCGTGCTCAAGCGAGTAAGGGCTTTGCCTGGTGCCGGCGACTGGACGCACGAATACGGCGATGCAGCTAACACGCTAATGTCCGTTGACCAACGGGTCGAGGCGCCTTTGGGCGTTCTTTGGTTTGGTGGTCCGGCGGGCGACACCGATTTATTTTACCAGCGTCACTTTTGGGGGCCGAGCATTGTGGTCGTTGATGGCCGCATGTTCATCCAGGGGCCTGGAAAGTTGGCGGCGGTGGACATCTACACCGGCCGGATGCTTTGGAAGAATTTGCTCTCGCACAATGAACACTACAACCCGGGACGACGCGGAAATGATTTCGATGGCTCTTTGGCCGGTTTCCACCTGGTCGGCGCTAGTGACGGAGTGTATATCGTGCTGGGAAAAGAGATCGTACGCCTGGATCCCGCATCGGGGGATGAGTTGGGCCGTTTTCCAGTTCCCGGTGGCGATGGTGAGTGGGGCCGCATTCGCTTGCGAGACGATCTGCTGATTGCCTCGATCTTTCGTGATACCGAGACCTACGGCCGCTTGCCCGTGGAACTTGTCGGTTTGGACCGGCGCGGCGGCGAGCTCCGTTGGTCCAGGCAGGCCAACTTAAGTTTTCCCGTGGTGGCAGTCGGTCAGGACACCGTTTTCTGTTATGACGGCGCGCTAGACAACTTGTATCGCGATTGGGAGCGCAGGGGAGAAATTCCGAAGGCGGCCGAAGATCGTCGCCTGCGCGCCTGGGACGTGAGGTCGGGCGCCGATCTCTGGCAAAACGACACGGACATGATCGCGACGTGGATGAGTTATTCCCAGGCTCACGACACGCTAGTCGCTTCCAGCAAGAGCACGATTGCCGCGCTGCGTGGAAAAGATGGAAGTCCGCTCTGGGACAAGCAGGCCGTGGGCATCGGATTCGCGGGTCATCCGGAAAACTTGTGGGACAAGGTGATTCTTTGGAATGACCGAATTATTGACCAGCGTGGTCCGGGTCGTTCCTATGACCTGGCGACCGGGGAGGCGATTACTAATCGTAATCCAATCACTGGAGAGACAGCGGATTGGCAATTCACACGGCAAGGCCATCATTGCAACTACGTCATCGCCAATCCGCATCTACTGACCTTTCGTTCGGAATGCGCCGGCTTCTGCGATATTGAGACGGCCCAAACGTCTCGTTTGCGCGGTTTTCGTACCGGATGTCGCAACAGCCTGATTCCGGCTGGCGGCGTTCTGAACGCGCCGAATTTCGCTCACGGGTGTAGTTGTGGATACGCGCTGTTCACATCGCTGGCGTTGGTGCACCGGCCGCAGGCGGATTTGTGGAACTACAGCGCTCTGACCGCGGGCAGTGATTCGGTGAAACGCGTGGGAGTCAATTTTGGCGCGCCTGGCGATCGGCTTGCGAAAAACGGCGTGTTGTGGCTCGATTACCCGAACGTGGGAGGCAGTTCACCGGAAGTTCCGATTGAAGTGACCGTTGAAGCACCGCGCTGGTTTCAGCTCCATTCGACCTTCGTGGAGGGGGACGGGCCGCGATGGGTTTCGGCATCCGGACTGGAGGGGGCCGGTTCATTGAAAATAGGTTTGCAGGAACCGTCCGACGGGACGGCGGCGGAGCAGATCGATCGGCAATATACCGTTGGGTTGTACTTTGTTGAGCCAACCGCGACCGAAGCTGGACAGAGGATCTTTGGCGTCGATCTCGAGGGACAACCAGTGTTGACTGATCTTGATGTGTTCCGGGAATCGGGTGGACGTAACCGCTCTCTGGTCAAGCGATTTCAACATGTCCGCACTGGCCACGAGCTAGAGATTACCCTGCGTCAGGGGGTAGGCAGACCGGTCATCGCGGGCGTGGAGATTATTGCTGAAGGGGAATAGATGCGAATTTCGATTTGCGCGATGCTAGTGTTGATTCATATCAGTGTCGCTCTAAAAACGAACATCGTGAGCGCCTGCAGCACGCCTGTGTTCCGCTATGCGTTGGAGCGCTGGCAACCGGACCGTTACGAGGTCATAGTGCTGCATCGTGAGCCGCTCACCGATTCGCAAAACCAGTTGTTGGAGTCTCTCGGGCAGTCAACCCGCGACGAGAATGTGCCGGTCAATGTGACCGTGCGCACCATCGATCTGACTCAGCCGCTTGAGCAGGAGGATCAACAACTCCTCAGCGCGGCCAATCCAACGGAACAATCGCCCTGGATGCTGGTCCGATATCCTGCGTTGACCGATACCAGTCGGCTTGCTTTCTCTGGTCCTTTTGATGGCGAGACATTTCGTGCGTTGATCGATTCACCCGCGCGACGAGCGGTCGTCGAGCGGATTGTTGGGGGTGACTCGGCGGTTTGGGTGCTGGTCGAAAGCGGGGATCCAGTCAAAGACGATGCGGCGGAACAGCTTCTCCGCCAGCGGCTCGGGCACCTGGAAAAGACTCTGCAACTACCCAGCCCCGTCGACAGCGGCATCAATGACCTGTTCCCGCGGGATGAATCATCGCAGGAGAGCACAACCGATGCGCCGTTGCGACTTTCGTGGATTCGTATTGGCCGAGATGATCCGGAAGAGCGGTTCTTTGTTTCGATGCTGATCAACAGCGAGTCCGATCTCCACGAGTTTAACGAACCGATCGCGATCCCCATTTACGGTCGCGGACGGTCACATTATGCTCTGGTCGGCAAGGGGATCAACGACGACAATATCGACCAGTCTTGTCAGTTCGTGTGCGGATCCTGCAGTTGTGAAGTCAAGGCGCAAAACCCAGGGGCGGACATGCTGATCCGGGCCAACTGGGACCAACTCATCGCGGGTGTTTTCGTCGAAGAGCGTTCGCTGCCTCCGTTAACCGGTTTGGGGGCACTGGAGTCCAACCAAGAAAAAACCAGCGAGACGACCGAAGTTTTGCCCATTGCTACCGAACCAATGCCCATGGCGACGAAGGGGAACGATCCCCCTCAAACAGCCGACTTGGTCCGCGCCCCGGCGTCAGAAAGTATTACCACCGTGACACATATCAATCCGATCTATTCGTCCGTCTTCGTAATTGTCATGCTTGGATTGCTTGTCGTTACCGTTGGCACCTTACTGATCAAATCCCGTCAGGCGGGTACCAACTGACACGATATGAATCTCACTCATCTTATCTGGCGTGAAATTTCTCATCGCCGACTCAATTTCAGTCTGATGCTATTATCGGTTGTGTTGGCCGTGGCTTGCGGTGTGTCGGCGACAACGTTGATGCGGGCGCAAGCTCTCTTCAATCAGCAGCAGGTCCAGGCGCTTGACAATGAAATCCGAAAAATCACGAAGGACATGGGCTTCAATATTCTCATACTGCCGAAGGATGAAAACCTATCTGATTTCTACGCGGACGATTTCGGCGCCAAAACGATGCCGGAAGATCACGTGCAGAGTCTAGCGGCCAGTCGCGACGTATTTACGATCCGTCACTTGAGGCCGGCCTTGATACGAAAACTCGAATGGCCCGAGCAGAATCGCCGGGTCATTCTGATGGGCGTACGTGGAGTCGTTCCGTTTGCTCACCGCAATCCCAAGAAACCGCTTGCAGATCCAGTTCCGCCAGGCAAAATCGATATCGGCCATTTGTTGGCTCAAGAGCTGGGTTTGCAACCCGGGCAGCCGCTTACGTTTCTTGAAGAAACGTTTGAGGTTAACAAGGTTTATCCTCCTCAGGGCAACAAGGATGACATCACGGTTTGGATCGACCTCGGCAAGGCTCAAGAGATGCTCGACCTATCGGGTGAGATTAATATGATTCAGGCTTTAGAGTGCAATTGCAATTCAATCGACCGTATGGCCGAGATTGAAGCGGAGGTCTCCGGGGTTCTGGGCGATCAGGTCCAGGTGGTCGAGCTGGCCACGAAAGCCATCGCCCGTGCAAAGGCGCGCACGCGAGTGAGCGAGGAAGGGGCGCACAGGCTACGGCGATGGCAACGGATCGCGACTGCGGCCATTCCGCTGACGATCGTTGCGGCGGGGCTGATGGTTGGTCTCTTGTCGTTGGCCAATGTTCGACAACGCCGTCAGGAGATCGGCATCCTGCGTGCCTTGGGCATGCGCTCCAGCCAGATTTTTCGCACGTTATTGGCCAAGCCCGCTGTCATTGGTATCGTGGGGTCGTTCCTTGGTTACTTTTTGGGATTTGGTGCGACACTGTTGTTGGAAGTCGTGTGGCGCTCCGATGACGCCCAGGCTTTATCGATTCAGTCGCTGTTCCTGTTTCCCGTCCTGGTGGTCGTGTTCGTGCTTACGCCAGTTTTGACCGTCATGGCGGGGTGGCTGCCAGCGGTCTACGCGGCGGGGCAGGATCCGGCGGATATCCTCCACGAAGAGTAAGTATCTGCATGCTGTAGTTCGAATGTCCCATTTCTAAAGGAAGACCCCTGCCGGCTTGCCGGCGGGTGAATGAGTTTGAATAACTAGCCATAACAAGGATCTTCCGCCCCTGTCCAGCTTGTCTGGCAGGAGCGAAAGTTTCTTCGGTTGCAATCTCACCGGACTCCTCGATTTCGCCTGACGCGTTTAAATTTATGAAGAAGCGAACGGTAAAACCGCGAACTAGCCTAAAAAACTTTCGTTCCTGCCGGACGAGCCGGCAGGGGACGGATTGAATTGTTCTTACTCATTAGGGTTAGACATGAATTTCAAAGTGGGAAAGCGGAAGTTAGCATGTTGCTTGAAGTAGAAAATGTAAGCAAAACTTTTTCACGCAACGGTCATCCGATCCGCGCCGTTCAGGAATTCACGTATCGAATCGAGCCCGCCCAGTTCGTGGCCGTGTGCGGTCCCAGCGGCTGTGGCAAATCAACGCTGCTTTTGATCTGTGGTGGACTGCTGAGACCGGAAGCAGGGGAGGTGACGCTTTACGGACACGATTTGTACGCGCTCTCGGCGGAGAATCGTGCGGGCATTCGCTCGGCGCACATTGGATTTGTCTTTCAGCAGTTTCATTTGATTCCCTACCTGAACGTGGTGGATAATATCTTGGCCGCCTCGGTGGGGCTTCGACTGCAGGATCAAGCCGATCGCAAACAGACGCGCGAACGGGCGATGGAGTTGGTCGAGCGATTTGGTTTGAGCGATCGTGTCGAGCATCTGCCCGCGCAGCTTTCCACCGGTCAACGGCAGCGTGTGGCCTTGGCCCGCGCCATGTTGAACCGGCCAAAGCTTCTGCTGGCCGATGAACCAACTGGCAACCTGGATGCGGACAACAGTGAAATTGTCTGGCAACATCTGCGGGAATTTGCCGCGGACGATCGTGCCGTGCTGCTGGTCACGCATGATGCAGCTGCTGCCGAGCGGGCGGATGACATCGTCCGTATGGAGGCAGGAGAGTCATGAAGTTTGGTAGCAGAAAAGGGGCGTTTCATAGCCTGGGGATGGTAGCGCTCCTTTCACTTGGGATTGGGGCCGTGCTGGTGGTATTGCTCTTCTGGAGCCCCGCCTCTGAGCGAGACCAAACAGCTGGCGAATCGGTGTTCATGTATTGCGCGGCGGGCATGCGCGTGCCGGTTAACGAGATTGCTGAGCAGTATGCCAGCCAGTCGTTTGGCCAGTTGGTCCAGTTGCAATACGGCGGTTCGAACACGGTGCTAAACCAACTGGAGTTGGCGGGAATCGGCGATCTGTATCTGGCGGCAGACGACAGCTACATGAAACTGGCGGTCGAAAAGGGATTGGTGCAAGAAACGATTCCCGTTGCTTGGATTCGGCCAGTGGTCGCTATAGCTAAGGGCAATCCGAAAAATATTCATACGGTCGAAGATCTCTTGAGTGAGGATGTTCGCCTGGCGCTGGCCAATCCCGAGGCGGCGGCCGTGGGAAAAAAGACGCGTCAGTTGATGGAGGCCAGCGGCCATTGGGAGGCGTTGTCGAAACATGCGGTCGTGACCATGCCTACCGTGAATGAAATTGCCAATAGCGTAAAAGTGGGCAGTGTCGACGCGGGTATCGTGTGGGATGTCATCGTGGCTCAATACTCGGAACTGGAAGCGGTGCGGCTTCCGGAATTGGACGCGGGTGCAGCACAAATCGTGATTGGTATGCTCAGCTCGTCCGAGCAACCCGCAGCGGCGCTGCGCTTTGCTCGATACCTCACGGCCAGGGACAAGGGACTGGGGATTTTTCGACAGCACGGGTACGAGCCAGTCGAAGGAGATATTTGGGAATTGCAGCCCAAGTTGACCGTGTACAGCGGCGGGGTGAACCGCGTTGCCATTGAGGAAACGATTGAGCGATTCGAGCGACGCGAAGAGGTTCAGATTAATGTCGTGTACAACGGCTGTGGCGTGCTTAGTGCTCAGATGAAGGCCTTACACGCGGGCGATCGTCACGGTGTTTTTCCGGATGCTTATTTCGCTTGCGACGTTTCTTTTATGGATCAAGTCAAGGACCTGTTCGTCGACCCCACGAACGTTTCGGAAACGGATATGGTAATTATCACAGGGCCCGGAAACCAACACGGGATCGAGATGCTGGAGGATTTAGGAGCACCGGGCATCAAACTGGGGGTCGCCAATGCTGACGAAAGTGCCTTGGGCGGGCTGACGCGTCGATTGTTGCGGGAGCTAGGGATCGCAGACGACCTGCAGACGAATGTTAGTACCGAGACGCCAACTGCCGACATGTTGGTAAACGCAGTGAAGGTCGGGGGGCTGGACGCTGCGATCGTCTATCGCGCCAATACTTCGCAGGTTGCCGACGACCTCACGGTCATTGACATCGACCACCCGCTGGCCCTGGCAGTCCAACCTTATGCCGCCGCGCGTGACACAGTTCACGGCCATACAGTCGACCGATTGATGGCGGCCATCCGTCGCTCCCGGTCGAACTTCGAGGCGGCCGGCTTTCGCTACTTGCTCGATGTACCAACCCCATGACCGAAGCCGTATCTTCCGATGAGCAAAGCGCACCGCTGAGTCCGATACCACCCGACGTAGGCGTCCATCACGTCGGCTCGGACGCGCCGTTTTATATCGGGATGGTGGTGCTGGGAGGTACCTACGTCCTGCTGTTGATCGCAATGCTGGCCGCGGACCTGTTCTACACGTCACCCGACCACGTGTTGGCGGCGCTGGCAAAACCGGCGATCCAGTACTCGCTGAAGCTCAGCCTCATCTCCTGCAGCCTCACCGCCTTGCTATCGTTGTGGGTGGCCGTGCCCATTGGCTACCTCCTGGCGCGACATCGTTTTTGGGGTCGCGATCTGGTGGATGCTATTTTGGACATTCCTATTGTGTTGCCACCGTTGGTAGTGGGCTTGAGTCTGTTGATCTTGTTTCAGTTTTGGCCATTTCAACTGGCCGCTGATTGGATCGTTTACCAGATTCCGGCGGTAATACTGGCCCAGTTCATGGTGGCTTGTGCCTTTGCCGTGCGCACGATGCGGGTGACGTTTGACCAGATTGATCCGCGCTGCGAGCAGGTCGCCTTGACCCTGGGATGTACCCGCGCGCAAGCGTTTGCGATGGTTGTGTTACCGGAAGCCAAACGGGGTATAATCACGGCCGCGACACTGGCCTGGGCCAGATCGTTGGGGGAGTTTGGCCCGCTGCTGATCTTTGCGGGTGCCACACGAATGAAGACTGAGGTACTATCCACGACGGTTTTTTTGGAGTTGAGCGTGGGCGACTTGGAAGCGGCCGTGGCCGTCTCCATTCTCATGGTCGCGGCGGCGATCACGGTGCTTGTGATTGCTCGTGTTTGGGGTTCGCGTGATTTAACGTTGTGAGGATGACGAGTGATTGCGGTTGAAGAACTTTCTTTGTGCATTGGTTCATTTGCTCTGGAGCGGGTTAGTTTGAGTGTACCCGTGGGCAAATACGGTGTGCTGATGGGGAAAACGGGCTGCGGGAAGACAACGCTGTTGGAGTCGATTGCCGGATTGAAAAGGATTCAAAACGGCCAGATTGTGCTCGGTGACCGAACGGTGACGCACCTACGACCCGCCGAGCGGGGCATTGGATATGTGCCTCAGGACGGCGCTTTGTTTTCAACGATGACCGTGCGCGAGCACTTGACCTTTGCGATGGTGATTCGTAAAAACGGTCAACAAGCGATATCTCGGAGAATCGAGAAGGTCGCCGAGCTATTGTCCATTGGCGACCTGCTGGAGCGTAAGCCGTTTGGCCTGAGCGGAGGCGAGCGCCAACGTGTCGCCTTCGGTCGGGCCTTGTCGTTCGAACCTGCGGTATTACTAATGGACGAGCCGCTCAGCGCCCTGGACGACGAGACGCGAAACCAAATGTACGACCTCATCCGCCGCGTGCGTACTCAAACTGTCGTAACAGCGCTCCATGTGACACACAACCGTCAAGAGGCGGCTGAATTGGGAGACGTGATTTTCCAAATGGAAGATGGCACGGTCAAGGAAATTGACGAATGACCATAAGCCACCATTCTCAAGTGGTACGTGACCTTAGGTTTTGTGAGTAGGATGGGCACTCCTGCCCGTCTGATAGCAAAGGCATACTCAGACGGGCAAGAGTGCCCATCCTACGAACCAACAAACTCGAATGTCCTGAACCACGAATCACTGACTAACCTTCGTTAACCAATAACCAATGCCCAAACTAACCGACGAAGAACGTGCCATCTGGCAATGGCAAATCTGGGTGCGTGATTTCGGTGAGGCTGGTCAGGAGAAACTCAAGAATTCTTCAGTGTTGATCTCACGTTGTGGCGGCGTGGGTGGAGCCGTTGCCTACGAGCTAGCCGCGGCGGGGGTGGGGCGGTTGGTCATCGCCCATCGAGGAAACATCAAACCGAGCGACCTGAATCGCCAGCTGCTCACGACGCACGACGCCGTGGGGACATTGCGTATCGAATCGATCGAACGTCGGCTGAAGCAGCTGAATCCGCGAATGGGGATCGTGGCGGTCAACGAGAATGTGGATGAAAACAACGCGGCATCGCTGGTCGAACAGGTCGACTTGGTAGTGGACTGTGCACCATTGTTTGAAGAGCGTTTTGCGATGAACGACCAAGCCGTTCGGCAGGGCAAGCCGCTGGTCGAATGCGCGATGTACGATCTGCAGTGCCAGATCACCACGATCCTACCTGGCCAGACCGCTTGTCTGCGCTGTCTTTATCCTCGCTTTCCTACGGAGTGGAAGCGAGAATTTCCCGTTTTTGGAGCGGTCGCCGGCACGGTGGGTTGCATGGGCGCGATGGAGGCGATCAAGGTGATTGCCGGGCTCGGTGAACCTTTGGCGGATCGCCTGTTGACGTTCGACCTGCGCGACTTTTCATTCCGCACGATAAGCCTCCAGCGCGACCCTAAGTGCGTTTGTTGCGGGAAAGCGACTGGCAATCGAACCCATCCCTAGCAAGAGGCAAGGCGACCGCAAACCGGATTACAGGGCTTGATGTCTAACTGCACCGTCTACTCTTCGCCAACCACCTCATTCCGCAAGACGCCCACTCCCTCCAATTCGACCTCGACGACGTCACCTGGTTTGATTTCGTCGGTGGATCCCGAGGTCCCGGTGAAGATCAGATCGCCAGGCTGTAGCGTCACGTGTTGGCTGATAAAGCTGACGGTCGTGGCCACGTCGTGGATCATGTGGCTGGTCCGTTCCTTTTGCACCGTTTCTCCATTCAACCGTAGCTCGAGCAGCAGATCGTCGTAGTTGATGCCGGAGACGATAAAGGGACCACAGGGACCGAACGTATCGGAGCCCTTGGCGCGCCACCATTGCACGTCCTTCGTTTGCCACTGGCGCGCGCTCACGTCGTTGCCGCAGGTAACGCCAAACACGTAATCCAAGGCCGCTTGCTGGGAAACGTTCACAGCCTTGCGGCCGATGACGATCACCATTTCGGCTTCGTAGTGCACCGTCGTCGCGCCAAGGGGAATGACGATCTCGCCCTCATGCCGTTGGAGGCAGGAGAGACTTTTGAAAAACGGCTGGGGGATCTGGAATTTCTCGGGAGTTTCACCGGCCACCTTGACTTCTTCGGTGGTCGTGGTTTCGGTGGTCGCCTCGTCTGTTTTTGGATCAGTCACCACTTTAGTGACGGTCGTGATCGTCTTGGTCGTTTTGCCGCCCCCCACATGGCTTTTGTAATTGCCGGCCATGGCAAAAACCTGGGTCGGCGTCGACGGAACCAGCAGCGTCACCTCGTTCAACGGAAAGGTGGTGTGGGTCTTGGCCCATTGGCCAAACAAATCACCTTTCATTTCCCGGACGCGGTCGCCTTCAACAACGCCATACGCGATGGTGTTACCAGCCTGAAACCGGCAATACTTGGTCGGATCAGCGGCCGTAGCTGCTGGGCGGCACGGGCTGGCGAGATGGCAAGCCAGCAGAATGAGGGTCATGGCGTAGCGGTTCATGGCTGGCATTCTCCATTTCATAAATCAAATCGGGGTGGACGTCTTCGTTGGAAAACCATCGTAGTCTTTGATCACCTAGATAGCGAGTTGTCCGAGAAGACCGACTGTCCCCGCTCTGTGAAAGAGCTTTGCCAGCTTGATCCAAACAGTCGTCACATGCCGGCAGTTTCGTGAGATGCACCGCGGTTAAATAGGCTGTAATGATTAGTTGCCCACGCGACATGTCGGCAATTGGAAATACTTCAATCCTAGCAATGCTGTCCCGCGTATCTAGGTCCAAGAGATGCACACATGCGCCACCCTGAAACTCTTGAAGCGTACCGCCAAATGACGCCAAGTGAGCGCTTGCAAATCACGTTGGACTTGATCCGAGAAAATACTCCCTATTTATTCCTCGGCACGACTGATCAGGTCAAACGAAAGTTTGAGTTGTTGCGACGTCAAAACGATGATCGCAATCGGCGTATGCTGGAGGGCGTTGCCCGCACCAAGGACATGGAATGAACGACGTAGCCACGGCGCTTCGAGACATTGCTAATGCTTTGGAACGGCTGGGACTGAAATACGCCGTTATTGGCGGCATTGCCGTTCGCGCTTACGGAATTCCACGTCCAACGTATGACGTCGATTTTACGGTAGCCATATCATGAGATCGGCTGACTGAGCTTTACATATCGGTTGAAGCAAGCGGATATTCCGTACCTGAGAATTATCAGTCGGCGCACGCGATTGCGAGGCAACTTAGGGCCGGTGACAAGTCTGGCAGACAAGTGTTGGCTGGCCAGCGTGTTCTATAGGAACAAGCCTGTGTTATTAGACAACCTTGGGCCCGCGACTAGCGCCGTCGGTTCAACGCTCGCAATCCAAAAAGCTTTGGGCGCAGTCCAGATAGTCTCCGTCGGCCATCACGAAGGTAAACGACCCCTTACCCGGTGTTGTAAGTCCGCAGTCGGCCAGCGGTCAACTCCCGGGTGAACTTGTAGAAGTGCCAGTGTGTCACGCAGCGGTTCATGTACTGCGCAAAGCCGATGATGTCGCGTCGGTACTTGAGGTTTCGGGTAAAGAAGTACTTCAGGTAGACCTTCCCGACCGACGTCAGTGAGCCATCCCGCCAGAGTGCCCAGAACAGGGACCAAAGCAGGGCCATTCCATAGCCCAAGGTCGGCAAGAGTTTTCCTTCGCCGGCCTTCTTGCAGATTGCAGCGCGTCGCTGGAGATACTCAGGATACTGGTAGACCTTGAAGTAGCGTTCCAGGAACGCCTCCGGAGAATAGAGCCGTTTGACCAGCTCCCAGTAACCTTGGCGCAACTCCTCCCGGCTCATTTGCTTCGGGACGAAATTGCAATTGGGGTCTTCTTCGACCAGTCGGCCCTCCTCTTTAAGACGATTGTAGAGTGGTGTCGTGGGAATCGCCTGCAGCATGCCGACCATCGCCAAGGTGATGCCGTTTTCCTGGATGAACTGGAACTGGTCCTCAAAGATCTCCTTGTCATCACTGTCGAACCCGACGATGAACCCCGCATTGATGTCGAGGCCCGCGTTTTGGATGCGGGCCAACTTCGCCTCCATCGAGTCACCCCGGACGTTCTGGAATTTTTTCGTCTCGTTAAGCGACTCCAGTCTCGGGGTCTCGATCCCGATGAACACGCTGCGGAAGTTAGCCTGGTACATCAAATCCAACAGCTCAGCGTCGTTGGCCAGATCGATGCTGGCCTCGGTCGTAAGGCGCAGCGGGTAGTTATGTTGCTCCATCCAGGGGATGAGTTTTCTAAGCAGGTCCTTGGCCTTCTTTTTGTTGCCGATGAAGTTGTCATCAACGATGAAGACGGAATGGAAGCCAGCTCGGCGCATGTCGTCCAGTTCAGCCACGAGCTGGTCTGGGTCCTTAACTCGGGGCTTACGCCCAAAGATCACGATGATGTCACAAAACTCACACTGGAATGGACATCCTCGCGAATACTGCAAGGCCCCAGTCGCATAGCTATCGACTTTGAGGTGGTCATATCGTGGCCGAGGGACTTTGGTCATGTCGGTCGGCTGTGGCTGTTGATAACGCTTCTCGGTGGGCTTGTCTCGGGCATAGGCGTCCAGGAACTGGGGCCAGGTCGTTTCCGCTTCGCCAACGAACTTGGCGTCACAGAGACCATCAAAGAAGGCTTCGTTCACCGAAACAAGCGGGCCCCCCACCACCGTGAATATCTTCAATTCGCGCAGCCGAAGAAGTATTTGGTGGATCCGTTCCTTCTGGACAGTCATCCCCGTGACGCCGACGATGTCGAAGTTTTGGAGGGACTCCCAGTCAATTTCCTCGACGTTCTCGTCGAGCAGGTATACATCGTGGTCTCCACAGAGCCCCCCCACGGAGGAGAGCGAACCGGAGATCATCGTGCTGCGCTTGTTGCCTGGATAGAGCGGGAGGGCGTACTCGAAACCCCAGTAGGACGGTTCAAACCGCGGATTGATCAGGCAGATCGATAGCGTCCGAGCCGGGGGGCTGGTGGCGGTACCGTTCTCCAATAACTGTTGGGTCATACTCATGTGAGAAATATAATTGGGCTCGATAGCGGGAATAAAGTCCGACACGGACACCTTGGGCCGAAGCGCTGACGGAAGGATACGTGATTTGAAACCAATTCCGAAGGTCAAATTCTGGATCCATATGGTCGTGGCCCGGGCCGCAATCTTGTCGGCCCCAATGTGAACGCTACAGCTGAATTGCCAGCGCCACGTTTTGGCCAACTCCTATGGATTTCGGGGAAAAACCACCCCCGAAATCCATCTTCCTCAGATTTCCTCGAAAAAAGGTCTCCAGCGCGCCTGGGGCGAGCCAGCCTGACGCGAGCCAGCTGCCTTCAATCCGCCGTGCCCTGCTGGCGGCGACACCGGAAAATCCAGTCTTTTTTCGTCCAATGGCCAAATTGGCATATCGCTCCAGGTCTGATGCGGGTAAGTTGCGAAGTGTTGGTCCGCCGACCGGGTGTGCGACGTCGTTTCCCATTGGATGCCCCCTCTTTCGTCCGTCCCCTAGGTTGGGGAATGTGATCTGTGTTGGGGTATGTGATCTGTGTTGGGGTATGAACTCGGACCCATTCTTTCGGCCACAGAGTAATTGAATATAGGAAGCGACAACAGGCAAACAACTATATGGCGAAAAACCAAAACACGTTCGAAAAACGCCGTCGGGAAGTCGAGAAGAAACGAAAAGCTGAAGAGAAGCGCGAGCGCCGGCGCAAGAAGAAAGATGGATTGGAAGAGACGACGGTAGACGAATTCTCGTCAGAGGATGAAAGTGTGCCGGCGTCGGGTTCATCGGATTGACGACCAGGCCGCCGATTCGCCAGGGGAGTTCGAGATGCCGATCGGAGAGCACAAGGTCGTTTCCATTGACTACGGACTAACCGACGATGAGGGGAACGTGCTCGATAGCTCCGATGGCCGTGAACCGGTGACATACCTTCATGGTGACTGTTGTCGAGGTCAGTGATGAGACGGTCACCATCGACGGCAATCACCCGCTGGCTGGCACAGCTCTTTACTTTGAAATCACGATTCGAGACGTTTGTGATGCGACCGAAGAAGAAATCAGCCAAGGCTGTGTTGCTGGTGCTCGCTGTGTTGCTGGTGCCCGCTGTGTTGCTGGTGCCCGCTGTGTTGCTGGTGCCCGCTGTGTTGCTGGTGCCCGCTGTGTTGCTGGTGCCCGCTGTGTTGCTGGTGCCCGCTGTGTTGCTGGTGCCCGCTGACACGATTGGCCAGTATCGCTGTCGCGACACCGCACGTCTTGTATCCGACAAAAGAATACTTCGTGAGGAACCGATGGATGGAAATACTACGTGACAGCATATGGGACTTCCTGTATCAGGCAGGTGAACCGAGATCAGTCGAAGACATTGTGAACTTCGTAGGGAGTGATCGGGAAACCGTACTCGCTGCGGTTGAACACGAATGGTTCAGCGTAAATGGCGGCGAGATAGAGATTGCCTACTCAATTCCGGCGGATTGACGAATTGGCGCTGTAGTGGTTCGAAATGCTTTTCTATTACGGCGCCTTGGATATGAATTGCCTATTTGGGTGATGAGAGTTGTTTTGTGTCTTTACGAAGGAGGAGTTAGATTGTGAACATCTACGTTGGAAATCTGAGCTTTGACGCAACCGAGTCCGAACTCGAAGAGGCTTTCAGCCAGTTTGGCGAAGTCAAGTCCGTCAAAATCGTCTCGGATCGCGAGACTGGGCGTTCGCGCGGCTTTGCTTTTATCGAAATGCAGGACCACCAGGCAGGAAAGCAGGCCATCGAGGAATTGAACCTGAAGCAGATCGGGGGCCGCGCCATGACGGTCAACGAAGCCCGTCCTCGTGAAGAACGTCGCGGCGGCGGCGGTGGTGGTGGGGGCGGACGGGGACGCCGCTGGTAAACGCCGACGAAGAAATCATGAGACCAGCGCATGACAGCGAGTTCTGCGCCTGGCGTCTGTAGCCTCCTGTTCGTCCTTCCCTCTTGTTGGACTTTCCCTTCTGTTGGACCTTCTCAGTCGTCTTTGTCCAGCGGTGCGATCGGAATGGTGGCGTTGACACCAAGGGCCGCGACTCCTGAAATCAGAAACGCCGCAGCACAGGTGATGAAAGCCAACTCCCAGTTCTGGCTCTCGCCGACAATCCAGATTAACAAGGGGGGCGTCATTGCCGCGCCCAGGTTTCCCCACATGTTGCCCCATCCCAAGACGGAACCGACGTAGCGACCCCCCACATCCTGATTAAAGGCCCACACCGAGGCCGTCCCTAGGTCCGTGGAAAAGGTGACAATCGAGAACATGGCAACCGCCAACCATGGCGACGGCTGAAAGAGACAGGCAAGATACGCGCCCATCGCCAGAAACCGCGACAACGCCATTGGCAAGGCCCGCCCCCATCGCAGCCCTATTTTGTCGACCAACCTGTCCGTGATCAGGCCGCCCAGTATCATGCCACCCCACCCGACCATGGGGGGAATCGAAACCATCAGTGCCCGCTCTTCGAGAGAAACTTGGTGGACGTTTTGGAAGTAGCGAGGTGCCCACGTCATCACAAATACCCAGCCAACATTGGTGGCCCATTGCGACAGACAACAGAACCACATGCTGACGCTGAGCAAGAGTGGGCGCAGCGGCACGCCGCGGACCTTGCCCGCGCAGACCATGCGGCTGTCGCTTTCGATGAGCTCGATTTCCGCGGAGTTGCAGGTAGGGTGATCCGTGGGCTGGTTGCGGCAGTTCAACCAGACCAGCGCTGCCACCACCAGCCCCAGCGCGCCGTACAAGTACATCATCGGCCGCCAGCCGGCACCGTACAGTTTTCTCAGGCTCTGGCGATGTATGGCTTCCAGTACCAGGCGATTCAAACGAGTTGCCTGAGCGTCCGCTAGTTCGTCGGCAGGTAGGGCCAGCAAACGAACGGCTTCCTTTTCGAGCGGCCAGTCCTTCAATTGCTCGGCCACAAAAATGCCTCGCTGGCCGATGACCCGATTGAGAGCGGTTACGATTTGCCCCATGTCAGCGGCCGAAGGTGGGGTGAGCTGAAGAGCCAGTTGCTTGTCGTCCACCTCTCGGCCGGCGGCTTGCAAACGGTTTCGTTCGGCCTCCAAAGCCGCGGCGTAGCGCGCCGCGTGTCGGTCAACGAGGCTGCGCTGGGCGGTCGAAAGGCTTGCGGCAATCCGTCGTCCGGCCGCTTGATCCGCCGTTTGGAATTGGGCGTTTGTCGACAGTTCATAACACAGACGCGCGGGGGCGAGTACGTCGGCAACCTGAAGATCGGTGGGAGTCGAAAGCGGAGTCAGCCAGACAATAACAAAGCCAGTCGCATACAGGGCCAGCCAACCGCCAACGCGTCCGCCCATGGCCACCACGCTACTGGCCAAGCCACGCGAGGGAAACGGCACCCACTTGCTGATGATGCTGGCACCTGTCGGGTAGGCCCCCGCCTGCGCAAATCCAAACCAGAAACGTAGTAGCAACAGCACCGCGAAGGCCGTTGCCGCCCCTGTCAAACCGGTGAACAGCGACCACGACAGGATGTAAGCAGTCAGCATAATCCGCGATCCAAAGCGATCGGTTAGCCATCCCGACGGGACCTGCCCCAAGGCATACGTCCAAAAGAACGCGCTCAGCATCCACCCGACTTGCACATCCGTTAGCCCCAGATCTTCCTTGATAAAGACCTCGGCGAACGAAATGCAAAAGCGATCCAGATACAGCAAGATCGACATCAATGCGGTCGAGCTAACGACGAGGAAGCGAATGTTGGTCGGCTGGAGGCGAGTCATGTATATTGAGTAAGGCCGGAGGATGGATTCAGCTAGGAAGCCGTTAGTCTACCCATCATTACCTGCCGGTGGAATGTTGTCGTCGACGTCAAAATCAAAGTCGACACCAACTCTCTCGTAGAAATTGTCGGTAAGATGGCTGAATCGCAGCTCGATGCCGCAGATGCTCACGGCGATAATTGATTGACGGAGTTCGCCTACTCCTGTAACTCCGACCCGAAAATTCCTGCCTGAACCAACAGCTCGCAGATCCGATCGCTGGCTTTATGATTGGTATGAAGGCGGTCGCAAAACATGTCGCAGTCCGTAATGCTGTCCGACAAGTCCACCAACTCTGTGTCGAGTTCCAGCCTATCAGCCAATTCCGTCTTCCAGCGATCGTAGTTCGTGACAAGCTTCTTGTAATCAGGCAGATAGGGACCAATCACAAAGTTGCACTGAATCCCGCGCTGCGTGCAGGCGTCCCAAATCTGCCGCAGCGCCACGATCTGCGACTCATCAGGCTGCGGCCATTGCTCGTCTGGCGCGTCGGAGACCTCCTCCAATAAATCGGTTGAGATCGTGTAGCGATTGATCCAAGCTTGATCTGAGCCGTTGCGATAGTACAACATTCGCAGGTGCATTTCGCAATTCAGTCCGTACAAGTGTGAGAGCTTGGCCGCGTGCACGTCTCGCTTGTCTAGGCTACTGGCCATCGCTTCCAATCGACGGGACTCGTGCCAAAAAGGTTTTAGATTGCTCACTGTCGTTGATTTGTCCATCACCGTCGTGACCTCCACGATGACCTGCGCGGGCGATGAGTTATGTTCTAGATAGTCCAGCAATAAATCACGACACAGCTCCGCGGAAAGACCGTTGTAGGACAGGTTGAGGCAGGAGACGCCAAGCTGGTTTTCAAACGAGGGTGCATAGAACGTGTTCACACCACGAGAATTCCCGAGGAACAGAACCTCGTTTTGCAAATCCCCACTATAAAGTCGCGCAAAGCGAAAGTTACCATCCATTGCCACGGTCCGAAGACAAGCGGCGATGAGGCGATCACCTACCACGACGATCGCCAACAAGAGGATCAGTCCGACAAAACGACGGTGCACCATCTTCATCTGCTTGTTCCGGAAAAGTCCCTAAAACTGAAAGTAAATAAACGCGTTTTCGCCGAATGTGCCCAGAAAAGCAATCGACCAGACGAGAAAAGCGATGCCAACGATCCTCAAGACCGGGTACGCCGTCATTAATCTGGGAACATTAACTCGAAAGCTAACCCATTCCGCCAGGACCAAACCGGCAATCAACATCCCGCCTTTGATGACGTGAAACTTTTGCGTGACATTGGCGAACTGGTATTCACTGACCCTAAATATCTTTTGCAGGACAAAGAAAGCGTCGCTGGCTGATTCGGCGCGGAAAAAGACCCAACCAATACAGGTGAAACAGAAAACAGTGGCGATCATCAGCTGCCGACAAACGACTTGAGGTATGCGAATCGCCTGCAGAAAGTCCACGATTGGACCGCCGAAAACGCGTTGAGCCACCAGGTAGAGACCGTGCAATCCGCCCCAAAGTACAAATCTCCAGGCGGCCCCATGCCAGAGCCCGCCCAACAGCATCGTTAACATCAGATTGCGGTAGGTGTACCCCACGCCATGGTGATTTCCGCCCAGGGGAATGTAAAGGTAGTCGCGTAGCCATGTCGAGAGTGAGATATGCCACCGTTGCCAGAATTCACTAAAGCTGGCCGAGAAATAGGGCCGGTTAAAGTTGTCGAGGAAATCGAAACCGAGGATGCGGGCTACGCCGATCGCGATCGTGGAATAGCCGTTAAAATCGCAGTAAATCTGAAAGGCGTAGAAGACGACGCCAATCGCCAGCGATAACGCGCTATGTGCGGCCGGATTCTCGAAACGGCCATCCACGACCAGGGCCAGCGAATCAGCGATAGCCACTTTCAGGAACAGTCCCCAGACCACAAGTGTCCCACCACTGAGAAATCGGTCCCAAACTAGGGCGTGGTCCACACGAAGTTGAGGCAACATCTGGCTGGCACGCACGATGGGTCCGGCAACCAGCTGCGGAAAGAACGCCACGTACGTGGCAAACCGCAACAAAGATCGCTCGACTTCGATTTTTCGGCGGAACACGTCGATCGTGTAACTCATCGTTTGAAACGTGTAGAAGGATATGCCCACCGGCAAGATGACGTTCAAATGAGGCGGAGAGGAACTCCAACCAATGGCATCGAACATCGCTGTGAAACTGTCGATGAAGAAATTGCAGTATTTGAAGAAACCCAGGATGCCCAGGTTCACCGCCATGCTAATCAACAACAGCCACTTGCGTTGTCCGGGATCATCGGTTTTGTCAAGCCGCAGCCCAATAACGAAATCGACCACCGTGGAAACCAAGATCAAACTGAGAAATCGCCAATCCCATTGGGCGTAGAAGTAATAGCTTCCCAACACACAGACCCAAAGTCGAATCTGACCGCGAGTTGCGAAATATAACAGGCAAAACACCGGTAGAAAACCGAGAAAGGCGAGACTGTTGAAGAGCATTCGTGACGGCCAAGAAAATAGGTGTTCGTTTTCCCCTGTTAATCGTGAGCTGCATACTTCCTGTTAACTTATCCGTGGGAAGCGAGCATCCGCTTCCCCGTCGGCCTGGTTTCCCCTGAAACAATTTGAGTCTTCGTTTGGGTTCGGATTGTGTTCTCTGCCTTTGTGTTTTTACCAATAAATGTACTGTAAGAACCGTTCCCGGTCGCGATCGGTCAGCTAATTCACATCGTTTACGACATACCGGTTATCGTCGGTATCGATCAACAATTTTCCATTGGATCCAAACGAAACCGCTGTGCTCTGCGTCCATCGCATGAGGAAAGCCATGCGTCCAGTGTCTGTTTCGACGTCGAATTCCAAGAAGCCCAGTGCTAGCCGCAGACCGTAAATCTTCGAGATGCGCCGCAATAAGTATCGGCGGTCTAGCGAGTTTTGCAACCACACTTGCGTCTCGGCTGGCCAATCGGCGAGATCGCGAATCATGCCCAACTCGATGTCGTCACCGTGTTCATCCCATTTACGAACGCTCAAAAATGGGGTATCCACTTCGCTCTACCACCCACTATATCTTGTGGTCGCGTTCGCCCTGCCCGCCGACGAGTTGGCTGTAGGGAACCGGATCAATTGCCGCGGCGTTCTGAAGGAGTCGGTAGAACAAGAGGCCACGAGTTCGAGAACGCCTTCGGTTGAAACGGAACGTGTATTCATCCAGGTAATAGTCCAGATGCTTCCCGCGCACAGCCCCTTGGTGGGTTCCAAGTAACCAGCGTTTCAGCAAAGAAGCCACCCGGTGGACACGTGGCATCAG
>Ga0310121_10001250_pt1 | contig 26411 bp, 14 predicted proteins | sample CB27_Tmax_986_MG_FD_203504 | JGI IMG/M metagenome (GOLD analysis project Ga0310121, IMG submission 203504) | Marine microbial communities from Western Arctic Ocean, Canada - CB27_Tmax_986 | ecosystem: Environmental > Aquatic > Marine > Oceanic | place: Canada: Western Arctic Ocean | collected... | reverse complement strand
AAGAGTACCAGAGGAGGGACTCGAACCCTCACGCCCTTGCGGGCACTGGATTTTGAATCCAGCGCGTCTGCCAATTCCGCCACTCTGGCCGGGAGATCGTCAGCCGACAGGGTGCTTATCATAACGCCCGTCTTTAGCAAGGAAAATGGGACTTCTTTGACTTGCTGCGACATCATGCGAGGATCTCCCGGACCACATCGCCATAGACATCGGTCAGTCGGTAATCGCGGCCGCTGTGGCGGTAGGTGAGCCGCTCGTGATCCAGGCCCATCAGGTGCAGTATCGTGGCATGCAGATCGTGGACGTGAACGATGTTCTCGACCGCGTGCCATCCGTATTCGTCGGTCACCCCGTGGACGATGCCACCCTTAATCCCGCCGCCAGCCAGCCACATCGTGAAGCCGAACGGATGGTGCTCACGGCCATCGTCCCCTTCGGCCGTCGGTGTGCGTCCGAATTCACCACCCCACAAGACAAGTGTGTCTTCCAGCAGCCCGCGCGATTTCAGATCGGTCAACAGCGCGGCGATCGGCTGGTCGACGGCCTGGCACCGCTCCGGCAGCCGACCTTTCAGACCTCCATGGTGATCCCAGGCGTTGTTCTCCGGTGCATCGAACATCTGCACAAACCGCACCCCGCGCTCGACCAGCCGCCGGGCCAGCAGACACTGCTTGCCGAACAGCTCTGTCTCCGGCTGGCTAGTGCCGTACAGCTTGTGCGTCACTGCACTTTCCTGCGAGAGGTCGAACGCTTCGGGCGCCTCGCGCTGCATCCGAAACGCCAATTCAAACGAGGCGATGCGTGCATCGAGCTGGGTATCAATCACGCGGTCCTGTTTGTGGATTTCGTTCAACCGTTTGAGCGCATCGAGCTTTTTCCGTTGCCGGTCGAGAGTGCCCTGCGGTACGTTGAGGTTGGCGATTGGCTTGTTCAGATCGCGGATCAGTGTTCCCTGGTAAACGCTGGGAAGAAAGCTCGATGCCCAAAGCTGTGCTCCTTGAAACACGGCTGCCGGTGAGACGACGATGAAGGCGGGTAGGTTCTGATTCTCGGTCCCCAGGCCATACGTCAGCCACGATCCCATACTCGGGCGTGAGAAGGCCTGCTCCCCAGTGCACATTTGCAACGCGGCCCCGGTGTGGTTGATGTTGTCGGCCACCATCGACCTGATGACACACACGTCGTCGATGTGCGACGCAAGACCAGGTAGCAGTTCGCTCACCTCGATCCCTGAATCGCCGTGTCGGGCGAATTTCCATGGCGATGCCAGCAGGTTGCCGGTCTTCGTTCGTTCGAGCCTCGGCTTTTCGAACGGAAGTGGCTTGCCGTTTTCCGCGGCCAGGCGCGGCTTTGGATCAAGCAAATCGACCTGCGAAGGTCCGCCAGGCATATACAAAAAGATGATCCGCTTCGCGCGGGGCAAATGGTGCGGCGGGCGAACCGCGTACGGCTGCGTAGCCCGGTCGGGACCGCCTGCTGCCCGCACGTCGGGCGCCAGCAAATCGGCGAGCGCCAACAAGCCGAACCCACAACCACCGCGAGCCAGCAGCTCACGTCGCGAGAGTGAAAACGGATCGATCATCAAAGCAATCTCCGGTCACACATTTAAACTCAGTCCATGTACACAAACTCATTGCAGCACAGCATCACGTGTGCCCAATCTTCCCAACCGGACGGGTCCCCTGCCGCAATCACTTGCCGGGCGATGTCGATTTCTTCACGAGTTGCAGGCCGCGCAAACAAAAGCCGGTACGCATAGTCAATCCGAGCGCGCTCATCTCCGGACACATCGCCAGTCAACCGCTCCGCGAGATGCTTCGCCTGCTCGAGTGTGAACGAATGGTTTAGCAATAGCAATGCCTGCGGAGCGACGGTACTGGTCGTTCTTTTCTCCGTCGAGGAATCTGGATTGGCCGCGTCGAACAGGGTGGCGTAGCTGCTGCGGTTCCAGCGGGCCGTTTGCACGTAGAGCGACCGACGGCTGATCGTGAAATCGTCACCGGCCGGCCCGCCCGCCATCGGATCGAGCTGCCCGGAGACGAAGAGGATCGCGTCGCGAATTGCCTCGGCCTCCAGCCGCCGCGGCGAGAATCGTCCGAGCCAACGGTTGTCCGGGTCCTGTATCACCTGCCTGCTCGGTGCACGAGAGGATTGCTGATACGTCGCCGAAAACATGATGCGTCGATGCAGTTTCTTCAGCGACCAGCCATCTTCGATGAACTTTACCGCCAGCCAGTCAAGAAGTTCAGGATGCGTGGGAGCTTCGCCCAACTTGCCAAAGTTGTTGGGCGTGCGCACCAGCCCCTCGCCGAAATGCCATTGCCAAACACGATTGACAATGACCCGCGCTGTGAGCGGGTTGTCGCGGGACGCGACCCAGTGGGCCAGTTCCCTCCGTCCGCTTCCGCTGGTAATTGGTGGCTGGTTGTCCCCCACGAAAAATCGCGGCAGGCGGCGGGGCACAACCGGTCCCAATTGCATGTAGCTGCCGCGAATATGGATCGGCACGTCCTGAATAGCCGGGAATAATCCTCCTGGCGTGCCCCCCTCTTGCACAGCAATGGCTCGCGGTGGTTCGGGAGGCAAGTCTTGTTGCATTTTGTCACGCTGGGTGACGAGTTGCACGCGCCCGGGATCGTCGTCGGGCGGTTTGGGGGATTGCCCCTCGAGTGCTTCCAGCTTTGCTTTGACTTCGCCGAGTTGCTCCAGCTGCTTTTCGTATTTTGCAACAACGGGCGCGGGGACTAGCGGTACGCGGTTCATGGTGTACTCGCCTCCCTTAGTGCCCAACTCCTTCAGAATATGTGAGCTGTAAAACATCCCAGCCAGAGCGTAGTAGTCCTCGGTTGATATGGGGTCGTACTTGTGGTCGTGACAGCGGGCACAACCGAGCGTCAGGCCAAGAAACGCCTTGCCGATCGTATCGATATTGTCGTCGACCATATCGCTGATAATTTTCTCTTTGTCCGCGTCACCGCGGTCCCAGACACCATTGGAGAGAAACGTCGTTGCAATCAACCCGGCCGGGAAAATCGCCTCACCATTCGGATTCGACAGTAAGTCGCCTGCGATTTGATAAAGAATGAACTGATCGAACGGCATATCATCATTGAGTGCAGCGACGACCCAATCACGATAGCGCCAGGCTTCGGTAGGCTCGCATGTCGCCGTGCGCTTCGTCGGATCTGCGTCGTAATAGTCGGCGTAACGGGCCACATCGAGCCAATGCCGTGCCCACCGCTGGCCATAGGCGGGAGAGGCGAGCAGGCGGTTCACAACTTTCCTCAACGCCTCGGGCGATTCATCCTTTAGAAACAGTTCCACCTGCTGAGGCGTTGGTGGCAGTCCGGTGAGATCAAACGTCACTCGACGGATAAGCGTTCGCTTGTCGGCAGCAGCCAGATGACTCGCCCCGCGGGCTTCCAGCTCCGCCAACACGAAGTGATCGATCTCGTTCCGGGGCCAACGAGCGTCACTCACATCGGATGGCTTGACGGGACGGACAGGCTGAAATGACCACCAACGGCGAGCCTCATCCTCGGTCATGCCGCCAATGCGCGGTTCAACGGTGCGCGGGTCGGGCGCGCCGCGGTTGACCCACTCGATCAACGCCGCGATCTCGGCCTCCGGCAGTTTGCCACCCTTTTCCTTGGGCGGCATTTGTGGCCCGTCTTCATCGTACTTGACCGCGCGAATCAGCAAGCTTTCACCCGGCTTCCCAGGCAAAACCGGCGATCCGCTGTCACCTCCCTGCTGCCATCCGTCACGAGTGTCGAGCGCCAAACCGCCACTTGTTTCTCCGCGCGACTGTGAATGGCACACCTCACATCGTTGTGCCAACAACGGGCGAATTCTTTTTTCAAAGAACTCAACATCGTCGTCCGCGGTTCCCACACGTGACAAGCAAAGGGACCCCAGCACACCACACGCAATCGCCGCCAGCAAGCAGCAAAAAGGTATTGATCGGGGTATCACGTCAAAACCTCCGGGACCGACCTGAAACTACAAGCACCTGTCATGCTCACCCACGCGAAACAGTTGATAGGTGGCTATTAGTCGATCGTCATAACGCGTTTCTTTAATGCCCAGTAGTTTCCCTCTGAGAGGAGGCTGATCAGAAGCGTGATGCCAACAAGCATAGTGACTCGCTGTATAGGTTCGTCACGGTACTGCTCCGCGATTTGCACAGAGAAGGGTTTGCTGAAATGAACCGCTTCGCTGGAAAATACGCCAACGAAAATGGTCACTCCTAATATACTAAATGAACGAGCAAAAGTTGTCCAGTTATGAAACGAGCTGAACGGTCAACGGTGGTTACCTTCTGGTATGCCGCAGTCACCACTGGGCAGTTCGCGATTGGACAAGTTGCACTGGCCGGTTTTGGTGACGCATGGATCCGATCCGAACCGTTTCAGATCTCGGCACTGGCAAGCGACCGGTTTGTCAGCCGGGATGCCTCGCAATACGCAGACGCTAATCTCAATGTCACGCTCAACTGGGAAAGAAGTTCGACGTGATCACCGACTCGGTGGCGTCAAGCCTGCCCTGGATCTATAATGTCCAGGCGAACAGTAACGGCGGCTTGACACCTGCACTTCAAAGTGAAATCCACAACGTCCCTGCCTTAAACCCTGCCGGTGCGCATGGCTGGCTGGTGTGGGATGGACCGTCGCGCCCCCTCATGGAGAGTGCGGCCGTATTTGCCGGCGAGCACGTTGCGGGTAAACTGGTTATGACGTCACTGCCACACAGGTTCACTGCCATACAGGGACCCATCATCATGGCCCATTCATCTCCATCGTCCCGTCCGAGAGGTTTTACGTTAGTCGAACTATTGGTCGTGATCGCGATCATCGGGATCTTGATCGGCATGTTGTTGCCGGCTGTCAATGCCGCGCGGGAAGCTGCCCGCCGCGCACAATGCATGAACAACCTCAAGCAGGTAGGCATTGCGGTGAATGCTTACCACGATGTAATGGGGTATTATCCACAGGGTCGCAATACGCGGGATCCGATGGGAGTCTCCTGGGCCTTTCGGTTGTTGCCGTTTATGGAGCAACAGTCCATCCACGATGCCTATGATCCCGATTACCGAGTCGACGCCGATGAAAACGCGTTGGCCATGCGAACACCGGTCGAGGTTTATTTCTGCCCCAGTCGACGTTCGCCGGCCGCCGATCGTAATTTTGACAACAATAACAGGCCGCCGCTGGTGACGCGTGCCGCTGCTGGAGGGGACTACGCTGCCAACACAGGTGTCTACCTTTACTATCGAGAAACGGAGAACGTCGACCCCCAGTCTGCGGGGCCGATCTACACGTATTCCAAAATCCGTAATCGCCAGGTAACCGACGGCACCAGCAAGACGTTTGCGGTAGGCGAGCGTCACGTACCGCCGCCCGATCCCTCCGTCCCCGAGGAAATGAGGCATGTGGTGCAGGGAGACTGCGCGTTCCTGGCGGCCGATTCGCCCTGGGGCATCTTCGCGGATACGCGTCGAGGACTGGCCAACAGCAGCAGCGACCACAGTCGCTCGAAATATGGAAGCGAACATCCAGCCGTGACCCTGTTTGCCTACCTGGATGGCCACATCGACTCCGTCGATAACAATACGGACCTCGATGTTTTGAATTGGCTGTGCGCCATCGGGGATGGAAATGATCCGAATTCGGGAATCGGCTTAGAGGACGGAGACAATTCATAACGTCAATGCGGGGAGTTGAAAGGGTGACCCCCCAACGGAAGACGAATTGACATTCCACCGCACTTTCGATCGCGGACAGGAATCCGAAAACTACAACCACCCAAGGACCCGTCCCGATGAAAACTACGTTCAACCTGAAAGCCATCGGCGGCATCGGGTTGGCGGTCGTCATCATCACAACCCTGTTCTGGTGGCTGGGACCCGATCTCGAAGTGCGACGAGCATTGGCGTTCAAAGACCAACTGGCCGATAGCGGGGACTTGTCCCGAGTTGCAAAGAACTCGCTCAAAACGCAATTGATGCGGACTGTCGATGAAATGGACCGAAACAGTCTCAGAAGGCTGCGTGACAAACTTCGTGACGAGATGCGGCAGTTTACCGAAACCAGCATCCAGGCATATCAATCTGCGTCGGACGAAGAAAAGGTGGTCATCCTGGACGAAGCGATCAACCGCATGGTCAACTCGCGCGACGTCTATTCAGCCCTCCGTTCCGGACGTGGTTGGTGGGGGGGTCGAGGACAACGGGGGCGAGGTGACCGAGGAACTAGAGGTGATCAAGCGGCCCGAGGTGACCAGAGGGGTAGCGGCGAGCGAGCAGGTAGGGGTGCCCAAGGAGGTCAAGGTGACCAGGCTGTGAGAGGTGCCCAAGCCGGCAGAGGTGATCAAGCCGCTCGTGGCCAGGATCGTGGCCAGGATCGTGGCGAGAATAGCCAACGTCCCGAGTTGACCGAAGAGCAACGGGCAGAGCGAGCGGAGCGGATGGAGTTCTACGCGGCAATGGGAGAGCGCGCAGAAGAGCGCGGAGTGGAGATGGGCCGGTGGGGGTGGGGCCGATGGCGTTAAGGCCTTCTGCAGCGGCGGTGACCAGAAGTGTGCACGTGCAGCGAACTATCTCACCGCATTTCAAAAATGGCGGTCCACAAATCGGTAATTTTGAGACTTTTCGCGTTCGCCCATCCTGAATAAAACCGGTTGATCCGGTAGAGTACTCTCTGCGATTACCATTCCAACAAGTGAGACCAACGATGACTCAAAATCGCATGGAAGGACAAGTCGCCTGGATTAGTGGTGGCGCGTCGGGCATGGGGCAGGCCACGGCCGAGCTTTTTGCCGACGAGGGTGCCCGAGTTGTCGTGGTCGACGTGCAAACCGAAAGAGGCCGGGAGGTCGTCCATGGCATCACCGACCGTGGTGGACAGGCCCTGTTTCTGCAATGTGATTTGACGAACGAAGATCAGCTTCGCGAGTCGATTGACCGGACCGTTGAACACTTTGGGGCACTCCAGTCGATTGTGAACAGTGCCGGCATCGTTCACGTGGCACAGCTGCATGATTATTCTTCGGCCGAGTGGGACGAGTTGATGGATGTGAACGTCAAGTCCATCTTCCTCTCCATCAAATATGGCATAAGTCATTTGCGCAAGAACCGACGCAGTTATGTGGTAAACATTGGTTCAATCGGCAGCTTTGTCGGACAGGCCAGCACGCCCGCCTACATCACGTCGAAGCACGCCGTCCTTGGGTTGAGCCGCTCCATTGCCCTTGATTACGCGGCTGACGGCCTGCGGTGTAACTGTATTTGCCCGGGCATTACTGACACGCCGATGCTCCGTTATCACCTGAGCAAGGCACCCGACCCGGAAGCCGCCCTGGCACAGCGCCTGAAGCGGGTCCCGATGGGAGTGGCCTTGACGCCAATGGACATTGCCAAGGCTGCGATTTACTTTTCATGCGAGGATTCAGCCGGTATCACCGGTACCTCGTTGGTAATCGATGGTGGTTATATCACGCCCGCCGAGTGGGAAACGCCCGAGACGACGAGATTCATGGAAGATGGTTAAGTCGCGCCGGTGACTTACCAGCTGAAGTCTCACCAGCCAGCTGAAGTCTCACCAGCCAGCTGAAGTCTCACCAGCCAGCTGAAGTCTCACCAGCCAGCTGAAGTCTCACCGGTGACTTTTATATTGATATGCGGGCCTCGCCAGAGACTTCTCTCTCTATATATAAATATGAGTATAAGTCTCGCGGACGACTTTACATCGCCCCATCCAAAAGGTGGGGCGGTAGGGATCGACCGGGAATACCCCGCCAGTCGCGGCCAAATTCGGCCTGGGCTTGAGCTGATTTTTTTAACACCTTTGTATCAATCGACTTGCGGCGCGGGTCGTCGTTGCGGGTAATTCTGCCAAAAACCTCGAAGGGTGTGCCCAATCCCGCAGAACCCATCGTCAACGGCCTTGGGCGTTTCACGCGTAGTCTTTGCTCCGGGCTGGCGCTTCCCCCCAAAAAAATTGGCAATGACCAGAAGCGGGCACGTGAGTCACGAAATTCAAGGAAAAAATGTTCTGACAGCGGAGCCGTAAAAAATCCGAAAACATTCAGGAAAATGCCAGCTGAACGGTAGCGGAAACTCGGCCGAGTGGTTAGAATCCCCAGTGGCCAGTAAGAATATGTCAGGGGTTTCGTTGCACATTGTGCAGACTCAGAGGAGCGAACCGTGGCGATTTTTTTCGGTATCAAGAGGCGTCCTGGTCAAAAGCAACTTCACTGTGAGCGACTTGAAGATCGACGCCTCCTGGCAGGCGACGGTGTAGCCGATTCGCTTGATGGGGACGACGTTCTCGGGTCCCCAGATCCTCTCCCTCCGCTCGAGTCTGGTTCGATCCACGGACGGAAGTGGGAGGACCTCAACGCGGACGGGCATCAAAATGACGGCGAGCCCGGCCTGGCTGAGGTGACCATCTACTCCGACCGTAATTTCAATGGCCGGTTCGATACCGACGAACCCCACGCCGTGACCATGCGGGACGACCCCGACACAGATTTTGACGAGGCTGGTCTGTACTCTCTCGAGAACCTGCGGCCGGGCTTCCACATGGTTCGCGAGATCGTGCCAGATGGGTTCAAACAGACATTTCCCTCTCTGCCACCCGGGTACCAGCCGCCACCATGGGGCGATGCCAACGCGCATGTCGTATTCGTCGATGCGGGAGCGACGGTCGAGGGACTCGATTTCGGCAACCAGCGGCTGGGACTTGCATCCGTTCACGGGCGCAAGTGGGAAGATCTCAATGGCAATGGCCAGCGCGACGCCGTTGAACCTGGCATATCGGGGATCGTTATTTATGCCGACTTGAACTACAACGGCGCACTGGATGACCATGAACCGCACGCGGTAACCAGGCGGGACGATCAGGCAACCGATTTTGATGAAGGGGGCTTGTATTCGCTCCAGGATATGCGTCCCGGCCGGTACGTGATCCGCGAAGTCGTACCGGAAGGATATCGTCAGACGTTTCCTCGTGGTCCGATTCCGCTCGCACCAGATCGCCCCGAAAGTGAAATCGAGGTGACTGGGGCTGCGGCATACACGCTTTGGCGCGACGCGCTCGATACGAACAAAAATGACGAAACGGGCAAGGCGGACATGAATGCCGATGGCGTCGTCAATCACGGAGATTACGACCATTGGAAACACAATTTCCCCCAGCGGCCGGAGATTGAACCGGTTCCTGTACCACCCTTTCCCTTACCCTCCCCTGGCGGCCATGACGTCTTTCTGAAGCCGGGCGAGACGGTCGACGGCATCGATTTCGGCAATCAGCACATCGGCCCGGGCTCGATCCACGGCATCAAGTGGCTTGATAAAAACGGCAACGGTGAGCAGGATCGGGAAGAGCCTGGCCTGTCAGGCGTGACCATCTATGTCGATCTCAACCGCAACGGGGTATTCAACGACGATGAACCGCACACGGTAACCAAGCGGGACAATCCCAACACCGACTTCGACGAGACCGGCATGTATTGGCTTGAGGATCTGCGGCCCGGGTGGCACGTGATCCGCGAAATTGTGCCAGCCGGGTATCGTCAGACATTTCCTCACGGTCCCATTGTTGTTCCCGGGCCAATCGTACCCGCAGAGACCGCAAGTGAAATTTCGGTCACTGGAGCCGCGGCTTACACGCTTTGGCGCGACGCGCTCGATTCGGACCAAGCGGACCAGGGTGATACGAATACCGATGGCGTCGTCGATCAAAACGATTACGAACATTGGAAACGCAATTTCCCCGGGCAGCCCAACATCTCGCCGTTTCCCATACGACCCATTCCCAGTCCCTCCCCTGGCAGTCATTTCGTCATCCTGGAGCCAGGCCAAACGGTCACCGATATCGATTTTGGTAATCAGATGATTGGTCCAAGCTCGATTCGCGGCCTCAAGTGGCTCGATGGAAACGGCAATGGCGAGCGGGATTCGGGAGAGCCGGGACTGCCGGGTGTGACCGTTTATTCGGACTGGAATTTCAACGGAATTTTTGATTCCAACGAACCGCACGCAGTGACCAGGCGGGACAATCCGTATACCCGCGTTGACGAGACCGGAACGTATCGGCTCAGGAATTTGCGTCCCGGGTGGCACGTGATTCGCGAAGTCGTACCGGATGGTTTCCGCCAGACTTATCCCATCGACCCGGCCGTTCCAGACCCCTCCCCCTTGACACCGGTCGACCCCTGGTCGCCGATCGACTTTCCGGAAGTTCCCGTCGATAACCGGCTGACCTTTCATTCACCGATGGTGGGGGCTCACGTGGTCTACCTGGCCTCGGGACAAGTGATCGAGGGCATCGACTTTGGCAATCAGAAGTTCGGGCCGGGTTCGGTCCACGGCATCAAATGGCTCGATGAAAACGGCAACCGTGAGCGAGATCATGGCGAACCGGGATTGCCGGGTGTGACGATTTATACGGACCAGAATCATAACGGTGTCTTCGATACTGGCGAGCCACACACGGTGACCATGCGGGACGATCCCAACACCAACTTCGACGAGGCAGGAAGGTATTGGCTCGACGATTTGCAGCCCGGGTTCCACATGATCCGCGAAATTGTGCCGGAAGGTCATCGGCAGACCTTCCCCCGATTTCGGGTGACGACCGATTCCCCGCAGTCGGAAACGGATATCGCATTCCCGATTCCGATCGATGGGTACGGGCACCATGTTCTCGTCCGACCCGGTCACGCAGTCCACGACATCGACTTTGGTAACCAAAAGATCGAGATGGGTTCGGTCCACGGCATCAAGTGGCTCGATGAAAATGGCAACGGTGAGCAGGACGAGCAAGAAACAGGACTGCCGGGCGTGACCATTTATGCAGATACGAATTTGAACAACATCTTCGATACGGGCGAGCCACACGCAGTGACCATGGAGGACGATCTCCAGACCGAATTCGACGAGTCCGGAAGGTACTTGCTCGACGGCTTGAATCCCGGGTGGTACCTGATCCGCGAAGTCGTGCCCGACGGTTACCAGCAGACATTCCCCGACTCCCCGGCGATTGTGGATCCCCCACATCCGGAAGCCGATTTCGCATTCGTCAATCCGGTCGAGGGACATGGGTACGTTGTCATCATTCGGCCTGGCGAGGCAGTCGACGGAATCGACTTCGGCAACCAGCGCAAACCGGAACCCGTTGGCTCCATCCACGGGATCAAGTGGCTGGATGAAAACGGCAACGGCAAGCAAGACCAGGGCGAGCCTGGACTGCCGGGCGTGACAATCTTTGTCGATGTGAATCTCAACAGCAGGTTCGACACGGATGAACCGCACACCGAGACGATGGAAGATGACCCCGATACCGACTTCGACGAGTCGGGCCAATATGGGCTGAAGGATCTGCCGGCCGGTGAACACTATGTTAATGAAGTGGTCCCGTTCGGATTTGTGCAGACTTTCCCGTCACCTGTGGGCATCTTGATCTATCCGCCACCTCATGCAACGACAACTCCGGCCACGCATCTGGATACTGCCCAACAGGAACTGAACACGCAACGACAACAATGGCAAACGCTCAACCTTCGTGACTACATCTACCACTTTGAGCGGATATGCTTTTGTTCTCCCGAGTACGTTGATCCGGGGCTTGTACACGTTGTCGGCGGGGAAATTGATTCTGTTGAGCATGCCGTGACAGGCGACGTACTCGATCCGAGTTTCTTCCTTACCGTGGATGATCTGTTCGACGAAGTGCAAGCTGCCATCGATTCGCAGGCTGATGAAATTGTCGTCGAGTATGACGGTATTTTTGGTAACCCAACTACTATCGACATCGATTTCTCAAAGTACATGGCTGACGATGAAATGTCATTTCGCGCAAGTGACTTGCGCGTGATACCGGATCCAGGAATTGGACCTCACAAGGTGATTCTCCAGCCGGGAGATGTGGTCGAGGGTATCGACTTTGGCAATCAGAAGATTGAGCCAGGCTCGATCCACGGGATCAAGTGGCTGGATAAAAACGGCAACGGCACACGGGAGCGGAACGAGCCAGGGCTGCCAGGCGTGACGATCTACATCGACTCCAATCGCAACGGCATGCTCGACACTGAGGAGCCTCACACCCAAACTGCCGAGGATGATCCTGAAACCAGCGGTGACGAGTCCGGCCGATACGAGTTCGAAGACCTGTCGACCGGTGTTTACCTGGTCCGCGAAGTCGTACCAGATGGTTATCAACAGACATTCCCCAGGGATGAGTTTGGTCCAGTGCTGCCAGGCCCCGGGCCGCTGGAGGACATGGTTTTTGATCTTTTCGCCAAGGTCACTCCCGAAAAGATCGAGTTGGCATTACAGGCAGGTGAAACCGAACAACGCGAGGTAACAATCACACTTCTGCCCTATTTCTTCCGGGCGATTGAACTCGACGTGATGGCTTCGGTGCCGGATGTTGATCTGGTGAACCTGACAGGCACGATTGTCAACGGAGGGGGTGGCGACACCTCGGTGTTCGAAGTGCAGTTCACCGGCGATGGACTTCCCCATGCGTTCGATCTGCAGTTTGTCAATGTAGAGTCTGGCACCGTGACCGGACCCACGATCCCGGTCCGCATCAATTCGCCAGCGAGTGGCGGTGCGCACCGCGTGTTTGTTTACCCTGGTGCGGAAGTCAGGAACGTCGACTTTGGAAATCAGCAGATCGAGCCAGGCTCGGTCCACGGCATCAAGTGGCTTGACGAAAACGGCGATGGGCAACACGGTTCAACTGAGCCCGAAGTACCTGGAGTGACGATCTACGCGGACTTCAATCGCAACGGGATGCTCGACAACAATGAACCGCACACGCAAACCATGGAAGATAACCCCCAGACTGACTTCGATGAGGCAGGTCGCTACGGGCTGACAGACTTGCCAGCCGGAGAGCACTGGATTGCGGAAGTGGTCCCTGACGGATTTGTGCAGACCTTCCCGTCGCGCCCGGTGATCGCGATCTATCCCCCACCTCCGGGAGGTGGCGTGCACGAAGTGAAGATCGAGCCGGGTGATACGATCGAAGGAATCGACTTTGGCAACCGGCGCGAGCTACCTGCCGGTGGCTCGGTCCACGGCATTAAGTGGCTCGACGAAAACGGCAACCGTGAGCACGATCCCAATGAACCGGGAATGCCCGGAGTGATCATCTACGTCGACTTCAACCGCAACGGCGTGCTCGACGACAATGAACCACGCACGAAAACCATGGAAGATGATCCCGAGACCGACTTTAACGAGTCGGGCCGCTACGGGCTGAGGGACGTGCCGACTGGCGAGCACTGGATTAGTGAAGTCGTACCCCCTGGGTTTTCACAAACCTTCCCGTCGAATCCGATCATCGCGATCTTTCCACCACCGCCGGGTGGCGGCGTTCACGAGGTGAAGATCGAGCCGGGTGACACGATCGAGGGAATCGACTTTGGCAATAAGAGGATCGAGCCGGGCGAGGTCCATGGAATCAAGTGGACCGACTACAACGGCAATGGCAAGCGGGATTCACAAGAGCCAGGACTGCCGGGTGTGACGATTTATTCCGATTCCAACTTCAATGGCCAGCTCGACTTCGGTGAAGCAAAAACCGAAACGATGCACGACGATTCGACAACCGACTTCGACGAAGCCGGTATGTACTGGCTGAAGAATCTTAGCCCTGGGGTAACTTCCATCCGCGAGATCGTGCCAGGCGGATTCGTGCAGACTTATCCCTCTCCCAACGCACACTCGCCGTGGGAGCAAGGCGCACACTTCCTGTCAATCGAAGAGGGTGGGTCGCTCGATGGGCTCGACTTTGGCAACCGCCACCTGCCCATACCCGTACCGGAAGAACCCGTGGTCGTTGTCGACGACACAACTTCCGACGGGTATCAAGCCGCTTTTGAGGAGCTGCCCCTGGAACCTTCCCTCACTACGACGCCAGAAACCGAGGATACGGTTCCCACGAGTCTGCTACTCGATACGGCAGCTCCCCCCGAGGACGACCTGGATGCGATTGAGGCGGTTTTTGGGTCCATCGGTGATGATGCCGATGGCCAGTCGACTGACACAGACGACCTGGCGCTGAATCTATCACTGGCGGTTGGCGACACCTGGGACAACGTGTAGTAAGCCAACGTGTAGTAAGCCAACGTGTAGTAAGCCAACGTGCAGTAAGCTTCAGCACGCGGTGATGGATCAGGCTGGGATGCAAAGAGTTTCGACACACGCGGGTCGGCGCGGCGTTCGCAGGGTTCACGACCTGCTGGGATTTTAGTCCCCGGGCGGATCGTAGGAAACGACCTCTGCCAGAAACTGGTCACCAAAATCCGCCAGTTTTTTGTCGCCCACACCGTGGCACTGGCGAAAATCTTCCAGCGATGTCGGTTGGCGACGTGCCACATCGCGGAGCGTGGCATCGCCGAAGACCATGTAGGCGGGAACACCTAACCGGGAGGCTACGTCCCGACGCAATCGTCGTAATTCTTCGAACAAGCCTCGGTCGACTCCTTGCCAGGAATCTTCCTTAATCGGTCGGCGGGCTTGTTTTGATTTGGTTGTGGGCGTGGCCTGAAGTAGTCGCGGCGTGACGTCGCGTTGCAGCAGTCGACGCCCCTGGTCGGTAACTTCCAGCATGTGATACTCACCGCTTTTGACCAAAAACCCCTGCTCTACCAACTGTTCGATCCAATCCCGCACGGTCCCCTTCTGGACATTTCCCAGCAGCCCGTAGGTACTCAACCGATCATGCCCCTTGTCCACGATCCGTTGTTCTTTGGAGCCGATCAGGACCTTGGCCGTGTAGTCTCCACCATATTGCTGCCGCAATCGGAGAACGCATGACAGGATCTTTTGTCCGATCGTCGTGGGGTCTTCGACTTCTTCCAGGTCGCCGCGGCAAACGTCACAGGCACCACAAGAATCGCCTGGCAACTGCTGACCGAAATGCGCTACCAGCGTCCGGTGTCGACAAATCACGCTTTGACAATACTGGGTCATGCGGTTCAAGGCGGCCAGGCTCTGGTCGAGGTTCTCTGCCTGGGGGCCATCGAGGATCCGCTTCCAGACGAAAAAATCCTGCCCCGAATAAAACAAACAGCACTCGGCTTCCAAGCCGTCGCGACCGGCACGACCGCTTTCCTGCTGATAGTGTTCGATGGACTTCGGCATCCCGGCATGAATCACGAACCGCACATCTGGCTTGTCGATGCCCATGCCGAAGGCAACGGTGGCCACGATCACTTCGATACGGTCTTTAATAAACTCTTCCTGGAATCGATACCGCTCTTCGCCGGTGAGATCGGCATGGTAGGGGCGCGCCCGCACACCCTGTTGGACCAATTTTCGGCAGAGTTCGTTGACCTCTCGTTTAGAGATGCAGTAGATGATCCCCGACTCACCCCGGTATCGATCGATCACCTCGGTCACCTGTCGAAACAGGTCGCAGCGACGCTGAACTCGATAAACCAGATTCGGTCGATCAAAAGAACCGAGGAGCATTTTCGGCTCACGGAGTTGCAATTGCTCTGCAATATCCTCGCGGACTTGCGGTGACGCCGTGGCGGTCAATGCTTGAATAGCAAGTTGCGGAAAGAGACTCTGCAAACGGCTCAACTGGCGATACTCGGGTCGAAAATCATGGCCCCACATGCTAACGCAGTGCGCCTCGTCCACGGCGATCAGGGAGACTGGTATCGCCCGCAGCAAGCGGAGGGTGCGTTCGGTGAGTAACCGTTCCGGAGCCAGGTAGAGCAGCTTGATCCGACCTTGCCGCGCATCGTCTTCGACCCCGCGCTGTTCGTCCATGGTGAGCGAACTGTTGGCATAAGCTGCCGAGACACCCAGGGAACGAAGCGCGTCGACCTGATCTTTCATCAGCGAAATCAGCGGCGACACGACGATGGCCAGCCCCGGCATACAGAGGGCTGGGGCCTGATAGCAAAGCGACTTCCCGCCACCGGTAGGCAACACCACTACCGAATCGTGCCCAGTCAGAGCGGCTGTCATCGCCTCCTGTTGCAGAGGGCGAAACTGCTCGTACCCCCAGTATTTTTGCAACGTCTCACGGAGCCGATCGATAACCCCCGCGGCTGCTGTTTTTGCGTCTTGGGGTTCGAGTTGTTGGTTGTCGCGGCTATCCGTCACCGTGATCTCTCTCTGTCATCAACTTGGGCGAGCCTGTAGCATAACACCCTGTAGCATAACCCTGTAGCATAACCCTGTAGCGAGCGTTTCAACAGGGACCATTCCCGTGCCTTCTCAGGCAATGCCGGAACCTAGTCTCCCGGTGATTGGTCCGAAGTACCTCGATCTGGAACTTCAGGCACGAATATCGAGTACAATAACAATGTCTTCGTCAACGATGCCTCCGACAGCGGGTCTCTTCGAGCGCACCATGATTCGTCCACTGGCGGTTGCCTGCCTGATCCTGCTGACTGCCCACACCGGGTTGAGCGCCGAAGGTGTGGATCATTGGGCTTTTCGACCTGCCACACGAGTTCAGCCCCCTTCGGTTCGCCAGCCAGATCGGGTTCAAACCCCCATCGACAACTTCGTCCTGTCACGGCTGGACGAGCAGCAGATGAGTATCAACGAGCCGGCTGACCGGTTTCGTCTGATACGACGTCTGAGTTTGGGTCTCACCGGACTTCCTCCTACCCCTGAAGAAACGGCGTCCTTTGTCGCGGATCATTTGCCGGACGCGACCACGCGACTTGTAGAACGATTACTGGCTTCACCAGCTTACGGGGAGCGGTGGGGAAAAATCTGGCTGGATGCTGCCGGGTACGCTGATTCCAACGGTTATTTCGCAGCCGACAGTGACCGTCCCGTGGCGCACAAGTACCGCGACTACGTCATTCGCGCTTTCAACAGCGACAAGCCGTACGATCAGTTCGTTCGAGAACAACTGGCCGGCGATGAACTGGCGAGTTACTCGCCTGACAGTCCGGTCGTGCCGGAGACGATCGAGTTGCTTACCGCCACGCACTTCCTGCGCAATTCACAGGATGGCACGAGCGAAAGTGACGGCAACGACGACGAAGTGACCGTCGATCGGGCAACCGTGCTGGAAGGAACACTGCAGATCACCATGAACACGCTGCTGGGGATCACGATCCAGTGTGCCCGCTGCCATGAACACAAGTTCGAGCCCATCGAGCACGAGGAGTATTACCAGCTGCAATCGGTGTTTTACCCTGCCTTCCCGTTCGCGCATCGGGAAAAATGGGTGGGGCCCCAGAGTCGCGTCAGCCACGTGGCCAGTTCTGAAAGGATTGCTGCCTGGGAGAGTAAGGACCAACGACTCGACAGTGAGACCGCAGAATTGCGTCGTGAGTTTGTCGTGTGGGCGACGGAAAATTCCCCACCGGGCATCATTCGGTTTCAGGATGACTTTGACGACTCGCAGGCCAGGCTGGCGGCCAAGTGGTCGAGTACGGCACCCGGTGACGACCAACCAGCCGGCAAGCCGGCGGTCAATTTGGATTCCGACGTTGCACCAGGCGCACAGGTTCGAGAAGGCAAGCTGGAGATCCTGGAATCGGGCGGTCAGGGAAACCGGTGGCTGTCGACGCGGGCGGCGCTGGACTGGACACCCTCCAAAAAAGGAGAGTGGGTGCAGGTTACCTTCGACCTTGTAAGCGACCGCGTCATGCCCGACACAGCTGTGGCTGACCGAATTGGATACTATGTGGCACTGCGGGACTTTGACGACAGTGGTCCGGCAGGCGGCAACATCCTGATTGACGGCAATCCAAAAGGGGGCGCGGAGGTTGAGTTGGACTATCCGGGAGATGATGCAAAGAGTGAAGGAAAAATCGGCAAGAGTGGCTACCAGCCAGGACACAACTATGGGATTTGTATCACCCATATTGATGACAACAAGTTCCGCGTGGAACAACTTGTCGATTGGGTACCGGAAGAGGGGGCGATCACGCTCACGGCCGAGGAGCTGCCAGACGGCGGGTTTGGCTTCGAGTACTGTTGTGATCGCAGCTTCATTGTCGACAACGTCACGGTACAGAGCTTCACGACCGGAGAAGATCCCCAGGATGGTAGCGGGACAGGTGTGGCGCTGTCGGAGGCTTACCGGGAGCGGCGTCAGGCGCTAGCCGATGCCCTCGAAAAAAAGGCTGCACAACGCACCGAAAAGCCCGGTAAGCTGGCCTGGGTAACTGACCTGATAAACCCAGTACCCGATGTGCATCTCTTGAAGCGTGGCCTGTACGCGACACCGGGGAAAAAAGTGGAGCCAGCCGGACTGGGAATCCTGACCGACTTGGGGACGGAATTCCAGTTGCCTGTCTTGCCACCGCGGGTGGCATCAAGTGGGCGTCGGCTGGCACTGGCCAACTGGTTGACACGACCCGGTTCACGGCCAGCGGCACTCATGACGCGGGTGATGGTCAACCGGATCTGGCAACAACACTTTGGAACTGGCCTGGTAACGACACCGGACAACCTCGGCCAGTCGGGCGCGCCGCCATCGCATCCGCAGTTGCTGGAATACCTTGCTGCCAGATTCATCGATTCCGGTTGGAGCATCAAGGAAGTTCACCGGTTGATCGTACAATCGGCCGTTTATCAGCAGTCAAGTGTGCATCGCCAGGAAGGGTTCCAAGTCGATCCGGAAAACAAGCTCCTCTGGCGTTATCCGTTGCGACGACTCGACGCCGAGGCGATTCGTGACTCGATGCTCTCTGTCGCGGGAGAACTGGATGGCCAGATGTTTGGACGTTACGTGCCAACAGTCCGGGAAGAAGATGGCAACGTGGTTGTCGAGGAAAGCTGCCAGGGAGCGCGTCGCCGCGGGATTTACCTGCAGCAGCGACGCACGCAAATAAATTCAATGCTGGCGTTGTTCGACGCCCCATCGATGATGAACACCTGTGGCCAGCGCAGTAAATCGACAGTGCCGTTGCAGTCACTGGTGATGTTGAATTCGAGTTTTGTTCAAAACCGCTCGGCGAGCCTGGCCCGTCGTGTGATTAGTGAAGTTCCCGAAGCCGGTATTTCGCGTACCGAATGGGCTTTTCAGCTGGTATTCGGCCGCGACCCCGAACCGGTCGAACGGGAGGCGGCTGTCGGGTTCCTTGAGAAGCAGCGAGGGATTTATAATAATGACAATGAGGCAGAGCAGAAGGCAATGACTGATCTTTGCCAGATGTTGTTTGCCAGTAACGCGTTTTTGTACGTCGAGTGAAGCAATGAGCCACCTTGAATCCAACCCGTTTGCCCTGAATCGACGGTCCTTTCTCACCACGACGGCTGGTGGTGTTGGCCTGCTGGCACTTGAATATCTCGCTCAATCCGAGGCCCAGGCAACAGCGTCGGCTGGAGCAGGCGTAAACCCGTTGGCAGCCCGCCAACCGCATCACCCGCCGCAGGCTAAATCCGTGATTCTGCTGTTCCAGAACGGTGGTCCCAGTCAGATGGACCTGTTCGATCGCAAACCGGAACTCCTCAAGCATCACGGGAAGCCGTACCCTGGCAAGATCGAAGCACATTTCCACACGCAGGTCCGCAACCTGCTCGGTTCCCCGTTCACGTTCTCCCGGTATGGCCAGTGTGGTATGGAGTTGTCCGAGACCCTGCCGCACACCGGATCAATCGCCGACGACATCACGCTGGTGCGTTCGATGATGACGAAGTCGATCGACCATGAACAGGCGTTGCGATTGATTCACAGCGGCAGCCCATTCGTCGGCAAGGCCACCTGGGGATCGTGGGTGGTTTACGGGCTGGGCAGCGAGTGCGAGGAATTGCCTGCCTTCGTGGTGTTGACCGACCATGCCGGACTGCCGATTGACGGCACCAAGAACTGGACATCCGGTTTTCTGCCCGCCGTCTGCCAGGGAACGCAGTTTCGTTCGACCGGTTCACCAGTGCTCAATTTAGCGACGCCGTCAAACACCACGGCTGACGCCCGTGGCAATCAACTATTGCTGTTAAAACAGTTGAATGAAGCTCATCGCGGGAGGCATTCCAAGAACTCGGAGCTGCAGGCCAGGATCAGCAACTACGAACTGGCGGCTCGTATGCAGACGTCGGTTCCACAGGCACTGGATATCTCATCAGAAACGAAACATACCCGCGACCTTTACGGTCTGGACAACACCCCAACGGCTGATTACGGCATGCGGTGCCTGATGGCGCGACGCCTGATTGAACAGGGGGTACGGTTTGTCAGCATTTATCTGGACGGCCAACCCTGGGACACACACAGCAACAATGCCGAGACCGTCGAGGGACTGGCTGCCCGGACCGACCAGCCCAGTGCGGCGCTCGTCAAAGATCTCAAACAGCGCGGACTGCTGGATTCCACAATCGTGATGTGGGCAGGTGAATTTGGCAGGTTGCCTGTTTCCCAGGGACCCGACGGGCGAGACCACAACCGACGCGCTTTTTCCCTGTGGCTGGCAGGAGGCGGTTTCAAAGGAGGCTATGTTCACGGTGCGACCGATGATTTCGGTTACCGGTCGGTGGACGACGTCGTGGTAGTCCACGATCTACACGCGACTCTGCTCCACGCCCTGGGGCTCGACCACAGGCAGCTGACCTACCCGCACGAGGGTCGCGACGACACGCTCACCGATGTTGCAGTTACCAGCGCAGACATGGTTCCAGCGCTGCTGAAGTGAAGCCCACCGCGACTCGTCGACCCCCACGATTGTCTTCCCAAGCGACGGCTTGTCTATGCCGAGGGAGTCTACGACTTTCCAGGTGCGCTGACCGTGCTGGGAACACGCGAGATCGACCGTTCTATCGGCATCAGGTTCTTCGCAATCCCAACACGTCTGCAGTGGAACTTTCTCGCCGATGCAGCCGCATAAATTGCGCTGACACTTAAGCTACCCAAGCTTTCGGACTGCCCCGTGACGCTGAGAGCAAGCGCACAATTGTTCGCGGCCTTGGTCGCAGACCGGTGCAATTTGGCTGTACGTGGTTTTCTGTTGCGTCGGTTGGCGCAGACTGGCAACACGCGGGACGGTAGATTAGAATGAAATCAGCTCAGGGTTTACCATGAAACTGATGACTCTATGGACGATTGCGGTGCTGGTTACAGCGAGCCTGTTCGTGGCGTCGAAGACAGATGCAACGACGATCGATATTGAAGAGGGCCGCAAACACTGGGCGTTCCAGCCCGTGGAAAAACCCCCACTGCCGGAAGTCAACAACAAAGCGTGGATAAAAAACCCCATCGACCTTTTCATCCTCGCCCGGCTGGAAAAGGCCGATTTGCAACCTGCCCCCCCCGCTGCGGCCGGTGATCTTCAGCGGCGGCTTCACGATGACCTCATCGGCCTGCTGCCCGGGCCGAAAGACGAGTTTGTCAATCCCGAGACCACCATCCATACACTGATGGCAACGCCCCAGTATGGCGAGCGGTGGGCACGGCACTGGCTCGACGTGGTACGGTATGCCGACAGCAACGGCCTCGACGAAAACGCTGCCCATGCTAATGCCTGGCGATATCGCGACTACGTCGTGCAGTCGTTCAACTCCGACAAGCCCTACGATCAGTTTCTGGTTGAGCAAATCGCAGGTGACCTTTTGCCGGCGACGGATGATGCACAAAAACACGCGCACCTTATTGCTACCGGATTCCTCTCGCTTGGCCCCAAGGTGCTTGCCGAACCGGACAAGGTGAAGATGGAGATGGACATTATCGACGAGCAGATTGACACGCTCGGCAGGGCACTGCTCGGGATCACCTTTGGTTGCGCGCGTTGTCACGACCACAAGTTCGATCCTGTCCCTACCGACGATTACTATGCGCTAGCCGGTATTTTTAAGAGCACCAAGACGATGGATTCACTGGAGACCATCGCCAAGTGGCACGAGAACTCCCTGGCCACGCCGGAGGAAAGCAAGCTGAAAGAGAATCATGATGCGGTCATATCAGCCCAGCAAAAAGTGATCGCGGCATTCATCGAAAAAGCAAACCAGCAACTGCTTGTGGAGCAAAAGCTAAAACAACTGCCTCCGAAACCCGAAGAGAAATACTCGAAAGCCAACCAGGATGAGCTGGCCAGGCTGCAGGAAACACTTGGGCGTTTGGAGGCCGACGCACCTTTGATTCCCTTCGCGATGGGTGTGGTGGATGGCGAAGTAACCAACCTGCCCATTTTTGTGCGTGGCAATCACGAGACACCCGGGGCATTGCAGCAGCGACATTTTCCCCGCGAGCTGGTAGCCGGGGAGGTCGAACCGATAGGCGACGGCGCGAGCGGCCGCCTGGAACTGGCACGGTGGATCGCCAGCCGGGAGAATCCGCTGACCGCACGTGTGATGGTCAACCGTGTGTGGCGGTGGCACTTTGGCCGCGGCCTGGTGGCTACCACCGATAACTTTGGCAAGCTCGGCGCAGAACCCACCCATCCCGAGTTGCTCGACTGGCTGACAAGTTGGTTCATCGAGAATGGCTGGTCCGTCAAGAAACTGAATCAGCTGATTCTCAACTCTGCAACGTATCACATGAGCAGCCAGGCATCCCCCGATGCGATTGAGCGCGACCCAAACAACCAGCTGCTTTCACGCGCACCACTGCGGCGGATCGAGGCAGAGCCGTTGCGGGATTCGCTGCTACAAATCAGTAACCTGCTTGACCCAAAAATGGGCGGCTATGTTTGGACCTTTCAGAATTTCGAACTTGTGTTCAATCACACCTCCGAAGATGCGACCACCTACGACAGCAACCGCCGTTCGATCTATCTGCCGGTCATTCGAAATCACGTTTACAATCTCTTCGAACTCTTTGACTTCCCCGACCCCAGTACGGTCACTGGTCATCGCAACAGTTCTACGATCGCTTCCCAGGGACTGTTCCTGATGAACAGCCCGTTTGTGTTACGCACCACCGAGGCACTGGCAACCCGGTTATTGAATGAAGAACCCGTTGATAGCGGTCAACGCGTCGAACGGTTGTATGCACTGGTATATCAGCGCTTGCCGTCCGTGCAGGAAACTAAAAACGGGCTTACCTTTGTGGCTGATTTTTCTGAGGTTCACAACGGGAAAGACGGTAACAAGAATCAATCGGCAGCCTGGCAGGCGCTTTGCCAGATGTTGGTCGCCTCCAACGAATTTTTGTATCTGCAATGATTTCACGACGCGATATTCTGCGACAGACGGCATTGGGCTTTGGATCCATTGCGCTGACGTCCATGCTAGAGGAGCAGGCATCGGCAGAGAACCCGCTGGAATCGAAAAAGCCCCAATTTCGCCCGCGCGCAAAGCGTGTCATTTTCCTCTTTATGAAGGGGGGCCCATCGCAGGTCGATACCTTCGAGTACAAGCCACAGCTTCAGCGTGATGGTGGCAAAGAACTGCCGTTTGCCAAGCCAAAGGTTACTTTTGCCACTACCGGAAATTTGCTGGCTTCTCCATGGAAGTTCACCCAACACGGCCAATGTGGACATTACGTGAGTGAATTGTTTCCGCAGGTGGCAAAACACGTGGATGACATTTGCTTCCTGCATGGGCTACACGGCACCAATCCCGCCCATGGTGCCGCATCGCTCAAGTTGCACACGGGTGCCGACAATTTTGTACGGCCAAGCATGGGTGCCTGGGTCAGTTACGGTTTGGGCACCGAGAATGCCAACCTGCCAGCCTTCGTGACCATCTGTCCCACACTCGCGCATGGCGGTGTTAACAACTGGGGGGGTGCTTTCCTGCCCGCAGACTATGCCGGCACACCCATCAGTAATGCCAGTATTCCGGCAAAGAATGCCAAAATGCATCACATCACAAATCCTAAATGGACGTTCGCCGAGCAGCGCATGCAGTTGGATTTTCTAAAGCAACTCAACCGGGATCGGCTTGGCGACATACCGCATTCGGATCTTGAAAGCCGCATCCATTCGTTTGAACTTGCCTTTCGCATGCAAACTTCAATGCCCGAGATTCAGGAGATCGGTGGCGAAAGCGAAACAACACACAAGCTCTACGGCCTGGACAACCCCGTCACCGAAGATTTTGGACGGCAATGCCTGTTGGCACGGCGTTTTTGTGAACGGGGCGTACGCTTCGTACAAGTGACCCACAGTGACTCCAAGGTGCAGTGGGATCAACATGGCGATCTCCGCCACGGCCATGCCGAAAAGGCCAGCGAGGTCGACCAACCCATTGCCGGACTTCTTGAGGACCTGAAAACACGCGGTTTACTGGATGACACACTGGTTGTGTGGAGTGGAGAATTTGGCCGCACACCCACGGTGCAGGGATCAGATAACGACGGTCGCGATCACAACCCGTGGGGCTTTACCATGTGGCTGGCCGGTGGAGGTGTAAAAGGTGGTACCAGCCATGGAGCCACCGATGAGTACGGCTTTTACGCCGAGCAAGGTAAAGTGCACATCCACGATTTTCACGCGACGTTGCTCTACCTGCTGGGGGTTGATCACGAAAAACTCACTTACCGCCATGCGGGCCGCGATTTCCGGCTCACGGATGTCTTTGGCAACGTGGTCCACGATATTCTCAGCTGACTGGGCCCTCCGAGCCGCTCGCCCGCTGCGCTGGGCCACTTGTCGGCGGAACCCAGGCCTTTGTCACAACACCAGCTATTATTGAGAGGGGTTACCCAAGGTCACTTGCGTGGATTGGTAAATACCATGTGGACACGCGCTGTTATCCCACAAAGGAATCAATGCCTTTTGGCTGCGGTATATCTTCAGTGAGAATCTTCCAGGTTGCCCCCATTTCACGCATCGCCTTGAAATTACGTGGCTTGTAGGAAAATTCAAGATGAGGTGTAAGCAGCGGCCCTGATGTTTTTCGGGCACGCATAAATTCCTCCGTCAACCCGGTAGTCAGCAAGGTACGTTCGACCGGATAAGGTGCCCTGGCCGTGCGGAAATGATGCTGAATCGCGTGGGTAAGCGCTTTGAACAGGTTGCGATTGTCCCACGGACCCACGTAGTAGCTGGTGGCTCTAGGTTTTCGCTCACCTTTGAGCCGACAAGCGAAGTTCCACCGCATATCGCTTTTTCCAACAGTGAGCATGGTGGCTTTAAGGCCGTCGGCATACCGAATAATCACCCCACCGGAGGGCTGCACCTTTTCGCCGGGAATCTGTTTTAGCGACTTGGGTGGCCCGCCGAGTTCGGCTGCCATGGCCGCCCGGGCCAGCGATTGTGACCAGTTGCCCTTCCATAATTTCTCACCCGAAAGTGCTTCCAGGCTAACCACCCCTGTTTCACCCCCCCGGCGCGACTCGACCTGCGATTGCAATAACTCAAACGCATGAAACCCGTACGCCTCGATCGGCCCTCCATGAATCGAAACGGCTTCGGCAATATTGGCACCTCTTGGCAGTTCCATCGGAGGTATGCGCTGGGCCAGTGGCACCGAACTTCCCGCCATTAGGGGAATTTGAAGTTCGCGAGTCGTCTCGATCATCGCGGTGGCCCAATCCCAGCGATAGCTGAGGTGCTTGTCGATGAACATTGGCACCGAACGGCCACTGGCTCGCATGACTTCCGCAACTTGATCAAAAAATCGCTTACGGGGATAACACTTCTGGCCTAGCCGATTGAAACGGTAGCTGCCATGTTCGGCAATCAACAACACGGCATCGACATCGAGCCGCCGTTTTCCGCGGCAGAGTGCGCCAGCGATTGTGGGGTAGATACGAAACCCATACTGTTTGGCTACGTCGCGCGACATATCGGTTTTGACAAACTGGTCGACGTACATCGAAACGATCTGCTGGTCCGGCACAATTTTCCGGCCGTTGAACAAGTACGGTTCTAAAAAATTTTCCAGGATGACATGGGCATGTGAACGGGGACGAAGGACCGTGGTGATGACAGCTACTTTCATAACGCTCTCTAATGAAACGGTGATGGGTGCTCACAAAATCATCTGGGCACGATTCTAAGATAAATTGCCGAGACAAGCACCCCACAACCCCAGCATTCATGGCACGGCCACACTGCACCGAGTGACTCTAAAACCTATGAACGACCCGCTCAATCGGATAAAATGCGATTGGGACGCACCACATATTCCTTTCTGAGAAAAACGAGTCTCGATGCAACATCACCGACTTATAACAGGGCCCTTCTTGATCGTTGGTGCTCTTTGGTTTGCGGGTAACGTGGCCATTCTTCCGGAACCAGCCCGAGCGGAGGAAAATGCGTTCACGCTGGCTAAACTTCGAAAAGTCCGCAAAGAAATGACGCACCGAAAACGCCGGATCATTTTCAACAATGACGGCGACGATTTCGAAGGTCACGGTGGCAAGGGCAACAATCGAACTGAAGCGTCAGCCGCCATGACCACAACTCCCGAAGTGGGCTTCCCCCCTTTAACTGATCCAGGTCTATGAGAGAATCGCATCCGGGCGTAGCCCGGAAAGGATTTCCTCAGATGAAGAAGAACCGACACACGACCAAGCAGATTATTGAGAAGCTTC
>Ga0310121_10001249_pt1 | contig 26418 bp, 26 predicted proteins | sample CB27_Tmax_986_MG_FD_203504 | JGI IMG/M metagenome (GOLD analysis project Ga0310121, IMG submission 203504) | Marine microbial communities from Western Arctic Ocean, Canada - CB27_Tmax_986 | ecosystem: Environmental > Aquatic > Marine > Oceanic | place: Canada: Western Arctic Ocean | collected... | reverse complement strand
GGATCCAGGACAAAATCAAGGGCCACAAGATCCATAAGCGGCCGGGGTCCAGTGGTTTTGGACAACTCGGGCCAAAACTTGATGACGAGCTCCCGGTTCCTCATCATTCGGGGTATGTCGAGGCACCCGCTGATGTCGACCCGCTGTTCGACCACCAGAAAATCACCGGATAATTCAGATAAACAATGAGCGAGTTTGTCGCGGTTGCCAGGTGCACCGACATCGCCGATCCGGGTTCGCTGCTGGTAGAAGTCGATGAGCAACTCATCGTCCTGCATTCATGCTGCGGGCCAATATTACGCACTCGATGACGTTTGCACCCACGACGGGGGGCCTCTCAGCGATGGCGAAATCAACAGCCAAGAAGGTACGATTGCCTGCCCTCGCCATGGGGCAAAGTTTGCCATCGCCAGCGGGGATGCGATCACGATGCCGGCTACCAAGCCGACCGAATCCTATGAAGTGAAAGTCGAAGGGGACCAGTTGCTGATTTGCCTCAGCCAGTCGTAGAATAGGTTTGGCGGCGCACGGTATCCCAACAGGTCCACGTCTGCCCATAAATCTTTACTCCGAGTCACCCACCAACCCCTGCGGAGCGGTTCCAGCCAGGCCGGTTCGTTGCTTAAGTTGAAAGGTCGCCGTCATGCCCATCGCCGAAGACACAATTCGCGAAGCACTCAAGCAGGTGATTGATCCCGAACTGTTCATCAACATCGTTGACCTGGGACTCATTTGCGCCGTCAATGTCGAACCCGGGGACGACGATCAGTCTTCGGTTTCGGTTGATATGACCATGACCAGCCCCGCCTGTCCGGCTGGCCCCCAACTCCTCAGCCAGTCCAAGGAAGCTGTCGCCCGGTTAGAGGGTGTGTGCGACGTGGAAATCAAGCTGGTGATGGACCCTCCCTGGACTCCTGACCGCATGACCGAAGATGCCCGCGATCAACTCGGCATATTCTGATAGAAACGGGATAAGGAACCTGCCTGAATCCATTGCGCCTGGACATCGGCCTACCTATGCACGTGTTTCTTTACGAGTGGGCGACTGGCGGCGGGCTCACCCACCAGCAAGGGTCGCTCCCGACATCGATTCTCCGCGAAGGGACGGCGATCGTCAGCGCGGTAGCTGCGGATCTCGTCAAAATCAACGATTGTCAGGTCACGGCACTGCGAGACCTGCGCGTACTTGACCTCTGCCTGCCTGGTTGTGAGTTGATCGATCTCCACTCTCCGGCAACCCACCGGGAAGAAATCGAGCGGCTGGCAGCCGTGGCGGATGGCACCCTTGTAATCGCCCCGGAATTCGACCAGATTCTGCAGCACACCGCCGAATCGGTCACGGCCGCAGGGGGGCGATTGCTCTCACCACCATCCAGTTTCATCCGGGTCGCAGCAGACAAACAACAAACAGCCCGCCAACTTGCCCAGGCAAAAATCCCGGTACCCTCGGCTGTCCGACTCGAGCCCGACGAGAGGTTGCCCACCGATTTTGTGTATCCGGCAGTTTTAAAACCGATCGACGGCGCCGGTTCGCAAGATATCCAGTTGGTAGCCGGCCCCCACGATACTCCGCTGCCTTACGCCTGGGCACGACGGCTGGAGCGATATTACCCCGGCCTGGCCGCCAGCGTAGCTTTTCTTTGCGGTCCTCACGAAGTGGTTCCTCTGCCGCCCTGCCGTCAAATTCTCTCGGAGGACGGTCGCCTTGCTTATACCGGGGGCGCGCTGCCGCTGCCAGCCGGTTTAGCCGAGCGGGCGACCGGTTTGGGCCGGCGCGTCCTGGACTGCATGCCAGCTGCTCACGGCTATATCGGAATCGACCTCCTGTTAGGCCGCGATCCCGCCGGGTCCGACGACATCGTCGTCGAGGTGAACCCCCGCCTCACGACCTCCTATATCGGGTTGCAGGCTGCTTGTCAGTCAAATCTGGCGGAGGCAATGTTAGCCGTTTGTGCTGGACGGAAAGTGGCTCTTGAATTCTCCGAGCGCACGATCGCATTTGATGTCGAGGGCAACACAAGCTTCGTGTGAGAAAGCCGCGATTTCCACTGACAGCGAATCCGTCAGTCGCGACCCTGCTCCTTCTCTTTAACCGGAATATACTTGTTGTACAATTCGGCATAGTCTTCGCGGACAGGACTGAAAACATCCAACACGACCGCGGGCCCCCCCACCGCGACAGCCCGATGGGGAGTATGTGGCGGAACGATAAACATTGCACCCGGTTCCACGACGCGGGTTTCGGTGCCAATCGTCAATTCCACCCTTCCTTGAAGCAACATTCCCCCCTGCTCATGAGGATGATCGTGCAGGGGAACCTCTGCCCCTTCGTCCATCTCCAGGTAGGAAAACATCAGGTTTTCGCCAAAAGGGGTCCGCATCCGACAACCTGGCACAATCTTCAGCGGCTCGACATCGTCAATATCAATAAAGGGCATCAGCTCGCCTGTGGGTGAAAGGACTGTTCTGCAGCGTGGCCTCCAATACCTTGCCTGGGCACATTCTACCAGAATCGTCTGGCAGTCCAGGGTGATCGGTTTTCTAATGGGAGTTTCGCATACCGGACTGATTCGCAAGAAACCTGCTTCAACCAGCATGCCACCTTGGCCGGGGTAATTTGGATGACACTCCTCGCTCTTGATATTGGAGGCGCTAATTTAAAAGTAGCCGATGGAAACGGCTTTGCCCGCACAGAACCGTTCGCACTTTGGAAGTATCCCGCTAACCTGGCCGATGCCATCCACCAACTCATCACCAAAGCACCCCCAGCGGAACGGCTTGCCGTAACGATGACCGGCGAACTGGCTGATTGTTTTACGTCCAAGGCAGAGGGTGTATGCCATATTCTCGATGCAGTCGACGCAATCGCTGAAAATCGCCAGGTTCGGGTCTACCTCTGCAATGGAAACCTGGTCGATACGGCCACCGCACGCCACGAACCTCTGCTCGCAGCAGCGAGTAACTGGCATGCGCTGGCCATGTTCGCCAGTCGTTTCTTGCAAGGCCCATCCGGCTTGTTGATCGACATCGGTTCCACGACGACCGACCTGATCCCGATCGACCCGGAGGGGCCGACCACCCGTGCGACCACCGACCTGGAACGACTTGCCACAGGTGAGTTAATCTACACCGGAATTACCCGCAGCCCGATTTGTGCGGTGGTACGCGAACTTCCCTGGCGCGGACAATCTATCCCGGTCGCCCAGGAACTATTTTCCACCACGCTGGATGTATATCTCATGACGGGTGACATACCGGAGAACTCCAACAATTTCCAAACAGCCGATGGTCGCCCAGCGACATTGACCGCAGCTCGAGACCGGCTGGCACGTTGTGTTTGCGCTGACCGTACGATGTTCTCGCACGAAGATGCTCTTAAGGCGGCCACGGCAGTTCGGCAGCAACAGGTCCAGCTGTTGTCCAACAAGATTCGTCAACTGACTTCTCGTCAAGACGACTTTCCCCATAATGTGGTTCTGAGTGGCAACGGGGAATTCCTGGCCCGAGCGGCGCTGAACGAATTAAGCATGTCGCCAGGTCTGGTAAGTCTGGCCGAACAAGTAGGCCCGCTTTCCAGTACGTGCGCGGCAGCCCATGCCGTGGCTGTACTGGCACATGCAAGAACTGGCCCATGAGCTATCCTGCAATCCACGTAATAAAAATCGGTGGCAGCCTGCTCAACCTGCCCGACTTGCCAGCCCGCTGGCGACAATGGCGGGCCCAGCGGGAAACAGTGCACGATGTAGTCGTCGTTGGTGGCGGACCGCTGGTCGACGTGCTGCGAGAGCAGGCGCTGCACCGCTCAATCGGCGACGACATTGCTCATTGGTCGGCAGTGGACTTAATGGCAATCAACACAAGGCTGCTTGCTTCCCAGCTTGCCGAGTACCCTGTCTGTGCCGTCGGACCTGTCCTTGAAGATCGCTTGACAACCATCGGTGGATCATTCGTCGATGTCGTACACTTTCTACGGCACGTTGAACCTCTGCAACCGGGAAGCAAACTTGTGTCCAGCTGGGATGTCAGCAGTGATTCGGTCGCGGCACGGCTGGCCATCAGCCTCAACGCCGAGAAACTCACCTTCCTCAAATCGAGCAGTCCACCACCGGCCGTTGGGCAGTCATTGTCGCAATATGCGGCGACCGGTTACGTCGATCCTTTCTTGCCACTTCTGGCCAGCGAGCTTCCACCACTGGAATTCCTCGATTTTCGCCACCCTTAACCTGGTGGCCAGCCTGCGAACTGGAGTCTTTGCTCGGCAATCCGCAACCGAGACTCACTGCCGCGTTGACAGTTCGCCGCTCGGGATCTTTTTGGAGTGAGTTCCGACCCGATGCGTTCCCGCCACGGTGGTATGCCCTTCTGGAACAACCCGCAGTGCCGGCGTGAGTCTGGTGCTGACTTGCGGTTTCCAGCAGATTTTCAAACCTGCTGGCAGCAGCAAAAGATCGCCAAGTAATGCAGCACACATGGTAACGGTGGTTAACTCCGCAAAACGTCGCGTCGGCACGAATTGAGAGAGGTGGACAACCGACAAGCCAATCACGATCAAGAGGCTCGTCAGCATTATTGCCCGTCCTGTGCCAAGACAGGTACGACGGACAATTTCGTCGATGGAACCTCCATCCCTGGTTTCGTCGCGGAACCGCGCCAGAAAATGGATCGTATCATCAACGGCGATACCCAGACTGATTGCAAATACGATGACATTCCCAGTGCTCATCGTATAGCCGCTAAAGCCCAAGCCGGCCATAAGCCCCATATAACCCAACGTGACGATCAAAGGAGTGGTGTTGGGAAGTATCGAGGCGATCGCCATTCTCAGGGAGTGGAAAAGGACGGCGATGACGACAAAAATAACTGCAGCCGCACCCATGAGCGAATAAAACAAGTCCCCGATCAGATCGCGCATTGCCATGCTCGAGTAGTATGAATCGCCGGTCAGCCTCACCCTAATCCCAGATTCCGGGGGAAAGATTTCGGCAAGCTTATGTTTGATTTCTTCGTAGACTTCGCGTGACCGACGAATGCCGATGTCGCGAACGTGTACTGATATCCGCGAATGAAGCCCATCCTCCGCGAGGTAATCGCGGTACCGATTTGCCTTGGCGTTTTTGTTATTTTCCAGACGGGTATGCGCGTCATGCAATCGGGTAACGGTTTCCGATCCTTTGACCGGCTCTTCTGTCGGTACGTTTTTGTGGAAGCGTGGTTTGCCCGGCAACGCGCGATCCATCTCGCGGTACAAATCAACATACGATCGCACTAAAGCAACCTCCGATAACGACCGCAAATAGGCCGTTGCCTCGGCTACGCGAAAGAACGTGTCCGCGTCTTGGAACTTCCCTTCACTGTCGGCAGTCAGTGAGAGTTCCAGTGGCATGAAACCGCCCAACTTGTTTTCCACCAGGTGCATCGTTTCAACCACGGGATTGTCTTCGTCGTAGGTCTCGATCAACTTCGAATCAATCACCACGTTTTGGGCCAAGGCAATAACACCCACCATGACCCAAGCTGCGCTGGCAAGCACGACATAAGGCCGCCGCGTGGCAAAGCCACCCATGGCGGCTGCAATTCGGGCAAGAAAAGAGTTCTCACGAGTCACATCCTCTCCCGCCTTGCGTGCCCGGTTGGATACAAAATCTGGTGCCCGCAGCAATGGCATCAAGGCCCCCGCGACCAGCATTGTCGCGATGTAAATGAAACCCATTCCAATCGCCGCTTGCCAGCCAAAATCCGAAAGAACCTCGGCATCTGCCACGACCAGACTGAGAAAGCCGATTGCGGTGGTCATGCAAGTAAGCAGGCAGGCCGATCCCATGTGCCTGAGCGTTCGCCGCGCGATACCCTCTCGGTCGCCGGGTGTGAGTAAGGACTGCTCTGAGAAATAACTGACCACGTGGACACAGTTTGAAACGCCCACAATCATCAACAGCACTGGCAGCACGTTAGTGACAATATTAAGCGGCTTGTCAAGAACAGCAAGCGTGGCCAGAGTCCAAAGTACGCCAATGCCAATCGCTGCCCACGGAATCAACAACCCGGCGGGACGCCGATACATCAGCAGGAGAATAACCAAAAACAGGCCGGCGCAGGTGGGTACTATACTCGCCTGGTCAGCTTGTAGTCGCTCAGAAATATCAAGCCGAATCCACGGAAGCCCGGTCACATGTAGTTGATAGCCTGCCGGAAGTGCCAGCTTGTCAAGCTCTTCTTCAACTGCCGTGACCACTTCCTTCACTTCGGCCACTTCGTTCACATCAGTCGCAAAATAGGCCACGACCGCCGCACACTGGCGGTCCTCGCTGATCAGCATGCCATTGAGCAAAGGCGTATCTGCTACTTTTGCCCGAATTCTGTCGAGTTCTTCTTTGTCGAACTCCGTGTCGGGTCGCACCACCGGCACCATCATGACGCGGGAGCGACCAAGGGCGCGGACACGTGGAACTCGAACCGTTGACAACCCCACCACCCGCTCGATGTTGGGAATATTTTCGAGTCGCTTGGTCAACTTCACTTGCCAGTTAATCGCGGCAGCAGAGAGAACATCATCATCCCCCGTCGCTTCGAGTACCACCATCACGAGATTGTCTTCGTGAGTGAAGGTGTCGTTGAACTGCTTGTTGAAAGCCAGTTCCTCTTGCTCGCCGTAGAAAAGCGCTTCGACTTTAAAGTCGAATTTCAGGTTATGGGAGAGCTTTAACCCCAGCAACGTCAACACCACCAGCAACACGATGACAATCCACCGCTGTTGGACAATCGTATCGGCGAGGCGCGAGAACATGAACGAGCGAACAAGCAAACCCGCTAGGTTGAACTTGCTACACCGGGGTCAATGTTTAGGAAATTCATTGCGAACTACTTCTAAAAACCGCTCTACTTCAATCGAATCCATCGCTCGGATCAATTCGGCCTGTGGGGATGCCACAGACGGCAAAGAGGACTCGCTCCGCCGGTGCGAGTCTACAAATCAAATGGGTGGGGTAAGGCTCATAATCGTACCAAAACACGCAAAACATGTCCACGCAGGCAACCGTCACCTACCTGCCGGAGACTTTGCTCCACGCTCAACACTTGTCGCATCAGCAGGCACATTCCATGCTTCGCGAGGGTGAATTCCCCAAAAAAACCGGTTTGCTACCCGTATTTTCTCCCCATGCTACCCAGTCCTGCGTCGGGAATGGTCGTGCGGCCTTTCAGGAGCCCGCTCACGTGGTCCACCACCGCAGGACTATCTTGTCACGATCCACCCTCGACACTTTGCTGAGCACAAGCCAGACAAGATCGTTGGAGATGACCTCAACCGCTACAACCTTGGTTGATGACAACCTGGCTTCAACATGACTTTTTCGGAGTACGGTAATCTCATGGTGCCGTCGGTAGCAGGTGCAGATCGACCTCTCTACCCCGTGACCACCGAACCAGACGCCGCAAGGACCTCCCCCGAAAGCAAATTTGGTGGGTCCGGCTCCAAAACAATTTTGCTGCGGGTTCGAAATGCCCCGTGTACCGCATCTCTATTTGAGGATTGATGAAACCCACAGCCGAAACCACGTTGCTGGTCACATGAATTAGCCGTTTGCAACTCGCCAACAGAAGGGCGTCGGAGAGGATATCCGCACCCAGTTCGACCGCACCTTTTCGATCAAAGTGCAGTTGCTCGGCATCGCCGCCCACAACCCGCTGCACGTTTTCTTGAAAAACAACTGCCGCACCGAATTCGTCACGCATTTCCTGAATGACATCCTCCTGGTCGGTAGCAAGGAAAATTGTGGGCACCCGTTGGCCATACTGCTGCCGAATCGCTGCGACAAAATGAGGTACTCCATAAACATATTTGTTAATTTGCTCGACCGAGTGCCCTGCATGACGAATGTGTACGCCGACACACTCTGGTTGATTCAGATACTTACCGCAAAAAGAGTCAACCCGCTCTTTAATATAAGCCCGCGGACGAACATACCTGTTGTAGATTGCATGGTACTTCTGACGCCAATGCTGGTTGTTGAGCGTGTAGAGACGGCAGGCACGTTTGCCCCAAGCGCGAAAGGTGTCAAAACACATGCCACAATGGTCGATCTGCCAGATATCCCGTGTCTGGTACCTAGCCGTGCGATTGGGTATGAACGGTAACGGTTCGAAAAATTGGTTCCACAAGTTTCCATCGGCTGGCGTACCATAGGGAAACTGGGTTTGCGCAACTACCGTTCCGTCCCGAACAACCTGATTGGCCTGCCAGTTGACAACGGCGATGTCGTCCTGGCAAACCGTACTGCCCAGGCGATTAATGACGCCGTTGAAATTCGCAAAGAACCCGGCGTCGCGCGCATGGATCACGTATCGATAGGACACCTGTTTCTCTCTCGGTACTACTGCCAGAAGCTGATCATGACTGCAGCAAGAACTTTCGACCTGCGGTATCGAATGGAAACCAAGGATGCTCAAGCGGCTAAAACTACGAAATCTGGACAATCAATGCCAGAGAGAGTCACGCGATTGCTGTCCCGTGCAATCAAAGTCGTGAGGGTACCGGCTGCCTGCAGCGAAGGGTGCCGCCCACACCCATTCCCAGCAGTACCCAGACTCCCAGCAGTACCCAGACACTCGAGTTGGCTGAGTTGGCCGGTTCAAGCACTTACCCTCACCCGACGGCACAAGCCTGCTGGTCGTCCCGTAGTTCGCAACAAGCACAGGCGGGTTCTACTTGTAGAAGATGGCCAGCCAGATAGTCGCTTGGTCTGGGTCGGTCCAGGCAACCCGATGGCGGGTGTGGGCCGGAATGTTCAGATGATCGCCTGGGCTGAGCCAGACGGTACGTGGTTTCCCCCCCGGGGAATCGCAAACGACTCTGGCGGCACCCGCAAGCACCACGACTCACTCGCTTTCGTCCTGGTCGTACCAGAACTCCTCAACTGACGTATGGCCCAGAGAAACAATCCGCTCGATTCGGACCGCATCGGCCGCCAAAATCGGCTCGAAAAGTTCAGCACTCAAATCCCCAGGTATTTCGGAAAACAGGTTCTTCACGACCAACTTCTCCCATCACGTGCGCAAGAACTTTTACATCGGCTGTATGGTTGGCGATTCCAGGACTGATCAGGGGCCCAAACATCCGCGTACTGCGTTTTTCGCGGGCAAGATTGACGACGTTAAAATCTACAGCCAAGCCCTTACTGCAGCCGAGGTCAAAGCTGGTTATGACGAGGGAGCCAAGGGGCCTGACAAGTTAGCCAATTACCAGCCGGAACCGGCCATTGAAACAGTAACTCAAGGCGATATCACCGTAAAGGCAAGTAAGAATGGTCAGTTACTGGTTACTGCCGGACCGCAGTCCTGTATCGTGAAATCAACCTTTTCTTATCCGGGACATAAGATCGGTTGGAACGCATTATCGGCAAAACCGGAGGGCAGTGAAGCCAACTGATCCGTTCAGATAAAAAAGGTATCACCGCAGTCCTTGCAAATCGAAGCCCACGGAAAGTTTTACGCGATTCGTCGCACCCTGGAAATCAAAGACGGTACGATCGAATTTTCAGATAAATTCACGAATCTGGACAATGAGCCTGTCGGAGTTGAAATTTGGAACGTCCTAACTCAGCCAGAAGTTTTTAAAGATATCATCAGTCCGGGGCAAAAGGGCTGGGGCGCGAACCCGACGTTCTTCGTGAGCGGTAAATCGGGGAACATGGGCGTGTTCCTGAAGGACAACGTTTCTCGCCAGCGATATCAAACGGTTCTTGGAGTCCCAGCCAACCAAGCTCGCTTTCGAATCAGTGATCTGGCATTTAATGTCGGTAAGAGCCTGACGATCCGCTGGAGCATGCATCCGCTGGGGACGATGGAGGACTATTTCTCCTTTATGAACCAGCTTCGTAGAAATTTAAAATCCAACTTCACCGTCGAAGGATCGTTTCGGTTTCTGAGGTTGGGCGCTCCACGTGGCGAGGACTTCTGGATGCCTTGGGAAGAACCAAAGCAACTCAAGTCTTATCTTCAGCATATGCGTCTGGCAATGGTGGCGGTGATTCCATTTATGGATTACACCCCCGGCCCTGACGGTCGCGTTTGGCCTCGTGACGAATACAAAAATAAGATGCAAAAAGCCATCCGGGCTTTGAAGGCAGCCGATCCAAAACTCAAGGTGCTCGCCGCCATAGAATGCGACTGGGTTGCGATTGACCGGAAAAACATGGAAAACGGACATCTGCTGCCAGCTGCGAAGCCGGGAGAACCCTCGAACAACTTTGCCCTTACCGCGGCGCAGACCCGCATTGTCGAAGCCGGATCACCCTGGCGGGACAGCATGAAACGCAACAAGGATGGCAATGGCACGATTGAGCTTTATGGGGGGGATTCCACACCACAATCTGCATTGGGAGTCTATCCGGTAGTAGGCAACTACCAATACGAATTCCTGATGGACCAGGTAAACTTCCTGTTTGATGAAGTAGGCTTTGACGGTTTCTATATTGACCAGTTCTCGATGGTTAATTCCACCATAAAAACTTATGACAAGTGGGACGGTTTCAGTGCTGAACTGGACTCAAAAACAGGACGGATTAAAAGAAGATATTTTGACGCCAACGTTGCCGGTATCACCGCCAGGGTCAATCTTTGCAAAGTTGCTCTCGATAGGGGTAAGGTCGTCGTTGCCAATACCTATGCAACATCGGAAGAGGAAGTGAGCCTGCCGATTTACCGATTCTCAGAAACCTGGAATGCCTTTGATCCCATGGCGACCCCTGACGGCGAAAAACCTCCACTGGTCCCTTACCTTTTCAGAGGCAGCCTGGCAAGTCCCATCGCATTGGGATTGTCAAAGGGAGCGAGCGGCGCAAATGACACTGCCCGCAGAACTATAAAAGGCGTGGCCACTTATTTGCGCCACGGCCTGCTTTACTACCACTACCACATCAGGCAAATTCCGCTGGAAGGTCCTGGAAGCGGTAAAAATGGTCCGATTAACCATATGTTCCCCCTGACTCCCATCGGCGTGCACGAAGGTTGGGTTGAGGGCGCAGAGCGCACGATTACCAGCGTGTCAGGAAATTATGCCTGAAAACACCAGGCACCGCCCAAGATCTATCTCTTTGATCTGGACGGCAAGCAAGTTGAACATCAAATCGAATCCGTGAAGACGGCTGATGGCTGGCGCGTGCCAATCAACTTGAAGGATTGGGCACAGATCGCAGTGATTGAGTGAGAGATATCCTCTGTCGCACCTGCTTCCACGCCGCCGACGGCTTCGCTCTGACGTTCGAACTGGCGATTCCCCGGGACTCCCCGGCCACCAATCGGCGAGGTTCGACATCGTGCTCGAGAGTCCGCCTGCTGGCATCACACCACCCGGACAGAGGGTCTCGATTGACTTATTGAAGCCAAATTCTGATTAAGGTAGAATGTTATTCAGCTTACGGTTATGGAGTAGCGAAACCGGTATTTCTCGATATGGTGCGGCTGTTCTCATCTTTTTCCGCAGGTCACATCATTTTCCTGGAGGCCATGCCATGAACGACTCGGTGACCCAGCCCAACGCCATGCCTAAGCGTCAGGCGGCGTTCCGCGAGGATTTCCGTCAGCGAATCGCCAGGTTTTACAGTGGGCCGCTCCACGTGCTGATGATCTTTGGCATCGGCATTGCCGTCATCTGGTACAGCGTGCAGCACTTGAACAATCCCCCCTGGTACGCCTGGCTGGTTATCCCGGTTGTCTTTCTCGTCGCCAACCTGTTCGAATGGTGGATCCATCGCTTTGTCATGCACCGGCCGATCAAGGGATTCAACAATTTCTTCATGGCAATCTATACGCGGCACACCTTGGCCCATCATCAGTTCTTCACCGATCACGAACCGACGGTCGACAGCAACCGTGATTTCCGGATTGTATTTTTCCCACCGTATGCCCTGGTCACGTTCATTTTGATGGCAATACCGCCAACCTGGATTCTCATTTATGCCGGTCTGCCAAATATGGGCTGGATACTGATGATGACCAGCGTGTTCCTTTACTTGAACTATGAGTTCTTCCATTACAGCTGTCATGTGAAGGATGATCGACTGGCCAAACACATTCCTTTTATCAACACCATTCGTCGACATCATATTGCCCATCATGACGTACATATCATGATGGAAAAAAACTTCAACCTGACCTATCCATTCGCCGACTGGCTGTTCGGCACATCGGACCTGAACCGCGGCGTGCTGGGCCACTTGTTCAATGGCTATTCGACGGCACATGTGAAACAAAAACAGCGTAAGATTGTTGGCGCGTCAGACGATCCCCAGGCAGGCGTCGCGCGCGCCGAAACTTCACCTCCATAGAATTATTCGCCAGCGCCGATGGCCATAGCACCCAAGAAAATCAAACGTTCCTCGGCATCGCTGACCGGCGGTTTTGTGGTTGGCTTTGCCGTGATTGCACTGGTACTGTTGATCACTTCCCAACTGGGCGTTTGGCAAACTTCAACCCGCTGGATTGTCGCATTGATCCTCGGTGGTGTTCTGGGCACCTGGGTACGAATCGCCGATTTATAGGAAACGTGATAACCATGAAGGTCTATGAAGGTGGGCGGTTCCTGGAAGGCGCGAGCGTGACCGTCGACGGTCGCCCACTCGATACCCGTTTCGATTTAAAAATATTTTCAACCGCCGGGTTCGAATGGACCTACGAGGGTGCTGGGCCCCGCCAACTGTCGCTGGCGCTGTTGGCGGATCACCTCGGGGACGATCAACAGGCGCTTGCACACTGCGAACAGTTTATGATTGACGTGGTTGCGAATCTCGACAACTCCTGGCGAATCACGAGCGAGACCATTGAAGCGGGGCTTCAAGGAAAGCTCTGAGCGGGGCTTCAAGGAAAGCTCTGAGCGGGGCTTCAAGGAAAGCTCTGAGCGGGCCTTCAAGGAAAGCTCTATGCCGCGTCGCACTGAAGATCGACTTTACTTTCCTGCAATCCATGGAACCTGGCATGAGCACACCTGAAACACAATCGGCTCTCCCTCGCAAAAAACGGTCCATCACAGAAATCCGCGATTCGAAAAAGACTGGCGAAAAGATGGTGTACATGTCGGTACCCGATTACACGTCAGCCTGTTGGGCCGAAAAGGCCGGCGTTGATGTGGCCGTTGTTGGCGACAGCCTGGCGATGGTCGCGCACGGCCACAGCAATACCATACCCGCCACGATGGACATGATGACCATGCACTGCGAGGCAGTTCGCCGCGGTGCACCCAATACATTCGTACTCGGCTGCATGCCCTACCAAAGCTATCACACGATCGATTTGGCGCTCAAAAACGCCACCCGCATGATGCAGGAAGGGGGTTGCGATGCCGTTAAACCACAAGGTGGCAAGAGCCAGGCCCACATTCTCAAAGCACTCATCGATGCAGGCATTCCCACCGCTTCCCACATTGGTCTTACCCCACATACGGTAGCGATGTTTGGCGGATTCAAGGTACAGGGCCGCACCGCTGAGGCAGCCATGAAGATTCTGGACGACGCACTGGCCATTCAGGAGGCGGGCTGTTTCATGCTGGAATTCGAGGCCGTGCCTGACCGCATCGCGGAACTCATCTCCAAGCAACTGGACATTCCCACGATCGGCATTGGCGCCGGCCCGGGAACCGATGGCCAGATCTTGCTCTGCTACGATCTACTGGGTGTCTTTACCGATTTTAAGCCGAAATTTACCAAACGCTTTGCCAACCTCACCGACGTCGCAGTCACCGGAATTGAACAATACGTTCGCGAGGTCAAGGAAGGCGTGTTCCCCGACAAAGACCACAGCTATACGGTCAAAGACGAAACGTATCAAGAGTTCGCCCAAAAGGTTGCCGAGCGATTCAACTAGCTCTTGCCGCAACGGGACTGCTTGCCGCAACGGTTGCTCACTGTTGTTTTCCTTTTTGGGACATCACCAGCGTCATCCCATCCCCACCCGATTGCTTAAATGCAGCAGGCAGAGTGGCAGGTACGTACCCTTGGTGATGAACTGTGCAAACTCGCTGCAGTCTTTGCTGCCCCAGGTTCTCCGGCAACATTGCGATCGGAAACGACAATCACAACCACGCCCTGAAACAATCGGGCAAAGTCTTTTGGCAAAGAGCTACCGAGCCTGTATTGAATTGCACCCTTCCCCAGACACAGGACAGGGCGGCACAATGTTATAATCAACACCACTTTGCGATTGCATCAACTTCGGGCTCAAGGGAAACAGGAAACGTGATTTAGTCATTTAATCCAAGCAGGAGCGTTCGAAGATGACACTGATCCGTGTTTTGTTTCTCTGTTTTTGGAGTTCCGTGGCCTTTGGTTGGGTAGATGACCTCTCCTCGCCATGTTCGCCGCCAGGCTCTGGCATTCACCAGGCGGATTCGTGCCTACAGTCACCATCACCGTAGCGGCTACGCCTTCACCAAGCTCGGCCGACACGAAGAGGCGATCGATGCGTTCAACCAGGCCGTTAATGTCAATCCCAACGGTGCCGAAGCCCATTATCTACTGGGCCTGTCCTATCTTTGTCATTGAAGAATACCGCAGCAGCCACTGCAGAGTACGAGATCCTCAAAGACCTGGATACAGATTTAGCGGAAAGATTGTTTGACCGCATTCATGGATGATTGTGCAAAATTTCTGCCCGCATGGTCCGTTTGCACGCAACGTAAAACCATGTTCGTGGCAACGCTCGCAATTCAGGATCGTCCAATTGGTGTTGGTAGTGCGGATACGACGCTTCGTCCCAAACGATCAGATCGCCGAACTCAAAGACCATATCGCCAACGATGCCGCTTCTGGTTCGACCGCGTGTACAGCAAAACTATGATGTCAACGGCGAATGGGCAACGCCTGGTCCACCTGGAATCGGTGATGGCAAACGATGGACACTTGGCGGCACTGCCGGCAATAGCACGGGAACAAATAGCGGAACCAGCCCGCGAATAAACCTACAGCCCGAGCGGCTGCAGGTTCTCGTAACTCAGCTGTATGCCCTGGAACGGGTTGTTGGTGATTGGACAGTCATCCAAGTGCCGAATACCAGAGGTCTTGCAAGCTGTGCTCACGGCCGACCGTTCGACCCCTCCCCCGTCAAGCCGGCTCATTGTGGAGCATGCCCCAACCCTGCGCCTTGATATTGATCAGATCTGTCGAATCGACTAACTACGCCCCCTTGGCTGCAACTCATCTTTGCTAGCATGCTGCTTTTCAGGGGTAATCTATGGGAATACCTCGTACGACAATCGGCTTTGTGCCACGTGAAGTCTTCAGTACAACAAAGCGGGCATTGGAAACCTTATTCAAACGCACGCGCGAGCCGTTTGAGCTGATTTGTATCGACGGCGGTTCACCGCCGGAGGTGCAAAGGTACCTGGAGCAAAAGGCTCAGGAAAAAAACTTTAAGCTGTTAAGAACCGATCATTATCTCAGTCCCAACCAGGCTCGCAATCTGGTGATTGAACATGTGAAGACACCTTACGTTGTGTTTGTCGACAACGACGTTCTGGTTGGCGAAAATTGGCTGAAACCTCTGGTTGACTGTGCTGAACAGACGGGTGCTTGGGTGGTAGGTCCGCTCTATTTTGAGCACGCACCAGAGCAACACCGTCTTCATATGGTGGGTGGTGACTGTCGGATCCAAACCGAGGCGGATGGCACGCGTTACCACCACGAACTTCACCACCATGGACACAAGTTGTTGTCTGAAGTGCAGGAAACGATCGAGCGTCATGAGACCGAACTGATCGAGTTTCATGCGGTGCTTGTAGCGATGGAGGTGTTCAAGCAGTTAGGCCCCCTTGACGAAGGTCTCTTGTGTTACGCTGAGCATTGCGATCTTTGTTTAATGGTGCGCGAGGCGGGTGGCCGCGTCCTGGTCGAACCCGAATCGAAGATCACTTACATTCCTCCCAAGCGGCTCGATAATGTCGACCGGACGTTTTTTGAATTGCGTTGGAGCGAAGCCTGGTCTGCTGCTTCGATCAATCGATTCGCCGAAAAGTGGAACCTCACGCCTGGTAATTTCGCAGACGTCGAGTCGTTGAAATGGCTCCGTTACCACCGTTCTTATGGCCTGGCATGGTTGTACCCAATCCGCAGGATCCTCGGTCGCAAGTGGACCAATTCTCTCTTTAAACGAGGCCTATTCTGGTTGGACGTGGTCCATAATCGTCGTCGGTATCCGCCAGAAAAATTTGGTCACGCATCACCAGCACAGCCGCGTCTGGTCCACGATCCGGCCGGTATAGTCTCCCAAGCTGCCTGAAAGACAACTCGCATGCTAGCGCAGACAAATCTCCAACTTTACCGCCAAATGATCGACGCAACATGCGAAGATCATGAGCTTGAGTTAGTGCGGGCAGCGTATGACCTGGCTTGCGAACTCTTTGTCGGTTGTCACCGACCCAGTCAAAAACCGTTTACGTCCCATTTGGTTGGTACTGCCAGCGCTTTGTTTTTGTGGAACGAACCTGTCGAGATGGTTACGGCAGGTTTGCTGCATTCAGCGTACTTGTATGGTGCATTTGGAGATGGGACGCGCGGAATCACCGAAGCCAAGCGTCGTACGGTACGTAATCGGGTTGGCCCGGGTAGTGAAGCCTTGATCGAGCGGCATACAAGGTTGAGCAGGACAATTTCACTCGACTTGTTGTCCGACCCACAGCGACGAGCAGAGTTGGACCGCGACCTGGTGCTGCTCACGCTTGCCGACCTGTGTGATGAATGTTGTGATGCAGGGCCCCTTTATTCTCCGCACAAGCCATTAATGTTTGGGCTGCCTGGTGATCAAAATGCGCGAGATTGCGTCGTGAAGGTGGTAGCGGAAATGGCAGGTTCGACCGCCGCCAACCATTTTCGACAGGTATTTTCTGAAATCGATTCTTGCCGCGTACGACCTTCGTTGGTATCAGCCGACAAAAGTTATCGTACCCTTACACCTGGTGTTGTCGAAATGCGGCGATCGTGGTTCCGCCAGCGTCTCGAGCGATGGAATCGACGGATCTTCCGCAAGAGAGCTGCTTGATCTTGCGAAAAGAGTATCTCAAGTCGGCCATCATGGTGATTCGTACCACCCTCGCCATTTGCAACAAATAGTCCAGCATACTTCAAGTGTTCTGTTGCAATTGACCCCAACTGACTTGAAATCGACTCGTGTGATCGTGGTACGCCTGGGAGCCGGCTGCACGACAAGAATTCTCCTCGCCAGCTCAAGGCCTTGACAGTCGTGGGGCCTGGTCCAGCCAATCATCCCCTTGACCGGCCCCGAAAACATCACGGAGTACGGTTCACACTCTTGGATTGCCTTACGGGGCGTGCTTTACGGGGCTCGACTCGTAAAAAAATCAACCGACACTTATCCTGTCACAGAAACGTCCTCTCCTGTCACAGAAACGTCCTCTCCTGTCACAGAAACGTCCTCTCCTGTCACAGAAACGTCCTCTCCTGTCACAGAAACGTCCTCTCCTGTCACAGAAACGTCCTCTCCTGTCACAGAAACGTCCTCGTTTCGGCAATATGCAGGCTTTGACGTTTCCGTTGCGTTGCGAGTCGATTACCACCTGAGTAGAATCAGCACTTTCAATTGCTCGGTTCTGCCACAACCAGCCCGTTTTGGGTTGCCGATATGACGGACACCAATTCTTAAGCGCCGCCTGCCAGTTCGCGAATTGGTAACCAAACCCACTCCGCAGCATTCCAGTTTTCCACCTTGAGAGGTTCGCCGCATGGACAGCCCGGCACCTGGTGTTACCTTGCGGGATATATCGAAGAGGTTTGGGCCTCAAATCGAGGCCGTGGCCAATCTTAACCTGGAACTTCCGCCGGGACGCTTCACCGCCCTCTTGGGCCCGACTGGCTGTGGCAAGACTACGGTTCTGCGGATGATTGGGGGACTCGAAACGCCAGACCGTGGAACCATTGAGTTTACCCCGCCCTCCCCTGCGGTGGGCTACTGTTTTCAAGAACCGCGGCTGCTTCCCTGGCGGGATGTCCAAGGAAATGTCTCCTTGCCACTCGAGTTGGCCCGGGTCGATCGAACCCAGCGATCACAAGCGGTCGACTCCGCCATCAAACTCGTCCAACTGACCGACGCGGCTAACCGGCTTCCGGGAGCCCTGTCGGGGGGAATGCGAATGCGCACGGCCCTGGCCCGTACCCTGGTCTCACGACCACAGCTACTGCTGCTGGATGAGCCGTTTGGCGCGCTCGACGAGGTGACCCGGTTGCAACTCGATGAAGAACTCGCTGGCCTGATCCGCAATCGCAACGTGACGGCACTTTTGGTGACACACTCCATCACCGAGGCCATTTTTTTGGCCGATCAAGTGATTGTGCTCTCCAGCCGCCCGGCCGCTGTCATGAAACGCTTTGAAATTGATTTTCCTGTTCGCGACGCAAAGCTGCGAACCACTTCCGAGTTTGCCTCCCTCACCGGACAGGTCTACGCCACCTTGCAGGCGGGTATGGAGAATCGTGCATGAGTACCATCGGACGCGCGTGGTATGCGATTTGGCCACCACTGCTGATTATCGTGCTACTGCTTTCCCTCTGGCAACTGGCCGTCGTCCTGCTGGGGATCCCGGAATTCCTCTTACCCGCCCCGCTAAAAATCGCCGCGGCTATTGGGCGAGATCCCACCAGGCTCTTCACGGCAGCTGGTCGCACCGCGATCGCAATGCTCCTCGGATTTGCCTGTTCGGCTACGCTGGGCGTGCTTGTCGGTAGCGGGCTCTCCCTGGTACCACTGGCCCGCCGCGGGATTTATCCCCTTACGCTGCTCCTGCAAATGGTGCCGCTGGTCGCCATTGCCCCGATGCTGGTGGTTTGGTTCGGTTACGGCAAGCCAAGCGTAATTGCAGCGGCCTGCATCGTGTCGATCTTCCCGGTCATCGCTGGAACCCTCGACGGGCTCCAGTCGGTGGACCCCGGTTTGCGCGAACTATTTCGGATTTACGGTGCCGGACGCATTCGTACCTGGTGGTTATTGGGATTCCCCGCTGCGCTTCCCTCAATTTTTACCGGCCTGCGGATTGCCGCTGGGCTGTCGGTCATTGGTGCCATTGTCGGAGAGTTTGTCGGTGCTTTTGGTGGTGACCGGGCACCGCTGGGGGCCGTCATTACCAGCGCCTTGCGACAAAACCACACCGACGTGGTCTTCGCCGCCATTGTGCTGGCTGCCATGCTTGGTTTTCTACTGTTTGGCGTCGTTAATCTTGTCGGCTGGGCCAGCCTCCGCCGCTGGCATGCCTCGGCCCAATGAGGCAGGCTGGAATCGGATTCGCCAAAATCAGCGCACATCGAGGAGACAACCGTGACCCCACGCTTGCAAACCACCCTGCTTGTCGGCCTTTCGTTCATCCTGATCGGCTGTGCCCCCCAAAAAACCCCCGAATCCACGGACCGGCTGACCACGGTACGCGTTCAACTCAACTGGTTTCCGGAACCGGAATTTGGAGGTCTTTACGCCGCCCAGAATCTAAACCTGTTCCGCAAGGCGGGACTCGACGTGCAGTTAATTAAAGGGGGCCCCATGGTGCCGGCCAGCCAAATGGTGGCTCAAGGGACAGTCGATTTTGCCGTCATTGCCGGCCCCCAACTCCTCACCCTCAGAGCACAAGGCGGAAAGGCCACGGCCGTGTTTGCGACCTTTCAGAAATATCCCCGGGCAATCATCGTTCGCGACACTTCGCCGTACAAAACGCTTGAGCAGTTGTGGGAAAGTGACTCCAAAATAATGGGCCAATATGGCCTGGGCTTCATGCAATGGCTCGAGCTTCGCTACGGGAAACCGAAGGCCACGTTCGTACCCTACAGCGGTTCGCTGGCACCTTTTATCGCAGCTAAGGTCGAAGCCATGCAGTGCTTTGCCACCGCCGAGCCACTCCAACTTGAGATCGAAGGTATTGCGACTCGCACCTTTTTAATTGCCGACACCAACTACAATCCCTACGTCGGCGTGATTGCCGTCAACGACAAGGTCTTGAAACAACAACCAGAAATGGTCGCCCGGTTTGTAACTGCTCTCCGGGCGGGGTGGCGCAGTTATCTCGATTCCCCCGCGGCAATCAACGAGATCCTTGTAAAACTGAACCCGGACATGACCGCCCCGCTCATGAAGCGCGCGGCCGCCGTGCTGCCAGGCTTCGTCGAATCTGAAACAACCCATCAACAGGCACTTGGCTGGATGGAGGCCAGCCGGTGGGAAACCCTGGCCACAAAGATGGTCGAGCTTGGCGAACTCACGCCCAAAGGCAAAGAGAAAGCCGGCACCGTGTTCTACAACCCACCTTTGCGAGGAACCGCTGCCCACACCGCCCCCAACACTCCGCAGCCAAACAGCGCCAATCCTTGACACACCACTCTGGTCGCGAACGAAAGCCGGGAACCCCAGGGCGCCAACTCCCGCCTGCGCAAAAACCGGTGCTCCATCCTCTTGCGGTGCCTCAAATTGTGGACCATGCTGGTCGGCATCGCCTGCAAACCCCGCCCAGCGTTATCGGTACCGACAAACTGCCGGGTGCCTTTTCGCGGCACAACCAATAACCATCAAGATGCCCAAAACCAAAGAAATCCCAATTGCCGGCGGACTCGATATTGCCCTGCCAAAGATGGCACTCGTACGTCAGCGGTTTGACGATGCCCGAATTACCGACGTCGAAAACCAGGTGATCTCCCAAATCAAGCGGCCAGAGGTCCAGTCCCGCGTTAAGCCCGGCATGACGATCGCCGTTGGTGCTGGCAGTCGGGGAATCACTGACATTAAAACGGTAATCCGGGCGACGGTACGCGCCTTGAAGGAACTGGGCGCAAAGCCTTTTATCTTTCCCGCCATGGGCAGCCATGGCGGTGCCACCGCCGAAGGCCAGCAGGAGGTCCTGGCCACCTATGGCATTTGCGAAGAGTTTGTCGGCGCACCCGTGCGGGCCACCATGGAAACGGTCCAGGTTTCCCAGCTGGGCGATGGTACGCCGGTCTGCGTCGACCACCAGGCGCACGAGGCCGACGGGATTGTGCTCGTCAACCGCATCAAGCCGCACACCGCGTTTCGTGCTCCGATTGAAAGCGGGCTGGTCAAGATGATGGTGATCGGCATGGGGAAAATCGAGGGCGCAACGCACATGCACTGGCATGGCTGTGACCAGTTTCACGACATCCTGCCCAAGGCAGCCACCCACATCATGCAACATTCCCCATTTTTGTTCGGAGTCGGCATGGTTCAAAACGCCTTCGACCAGACCGCAATCGTCGAAGCGATTCTCCCCGAAAACCTCTTCGAGCGAGAAACCGCACTGCTGGTGAAAGCCAAGGCGCTGATGGGCCGGCTCCTGTTGACCGATATCGACGTGCTCGTGATTGAGCAGATGGGCAAAGAGGTTTCCGGAACCGGGTTTGATCCCAATATCACCGGGCGAAACGCCCGTAACACCACCGGGTTTTCCGAACCGCGCGTGCAAAAAATTGTGGTCCTCTCCTTGAGCCCCGAAACACGCGGAAATGCGACGGGCCTGGGCCTGGCCGATGTGATCACCCAGCAACTTCACGATGCGATTGATTATCCGGCCACCTACAGCAATGTGATCACCTCCACCTTTCTTGACGGTGCCTTGATCCCCATTGCAATGCCCACAGATCAGCAGGCCATTCAACTGGCGGTCAAAACACTGGTACGAGTCAAGTACGGCCAGGCCCGTATCGTACAGATCAAAGACACCAAGAGTCTCGAGACCATTTCGGTCTCCCAGCCCATGCTGCCGGAAGTCGACCAGCATCCCGACATGTCGCTAATCTCCGACCCGGCACCGATTGATTTCTCACCGGGCGGAACTTTAAAACGCCTGTAGCCCTTGCCCAAAAGGTCAACCGATCGCGCGCCTCGAACTTTTCAAAAAACGCCTGGCGCCATGATGCAAGGCAAACTCTTGCAATTGCTTTCGGGCCGTATCCTCGTCCGGCGGGGTGCTAATTGTGTTTGGCGGCAGGCGCGTTACGATGTTTTTTCAACGTGTCCAGCTCTCGAAAAACCTGGCCACGGTTGAAACCTCAGAAGTCCTCTTGGGAGAAACTTCCAGCCGATGAAAAACATTCCCACGGATCGCCGCAACAGGGACTGCCCCCGGCATACAAACCGGCACCACCTCTTTGGGCAAACAATTAATCGCACCGGCGTGATGCTTGCCGGTGTTATTCTCGCCGGCAACCTGGCAACCGACGGCGACTCGGCCGACGGCACTGGGCAGCCAGCCAATGGCCAGCTGCCGTTCGAGATCACCCTCATCGACCCGGGTGGCAACCGGTATGGCGCAGTCGCCACCCAAACCTTTACCGCGATGGCCCCGTGGCAATTCCCGGGTGACAAACTTCCAGGACAACATTGGCCGGCACCTTTCCTGCAGGATACCAAAAATAGCTGGGCCTACGACGATGCTGGCGCCGTTTACTATGACATTCAAACCACCCGGATTGGGATACCTCAAGCAAGTCTCAACGAGAACCTCAACGGCTGGAGGCTCGAAGTGAAAACCGACCCTTCTTTTCGCGACAATAAAATCACCGGGATGTGGTTAGCTGGAGGCAACGACCAGGGAGGGGTTTGGAACACCCAGAACGCGACAGGCAATCCTGCTGGCACCTATGACGACCAGGGCGGGTTTCCGGTCGGTACGTTCGACTTTGGGCTTCCCCACTTTCACGATTACCTGAACCGGGTTCCGTCGGGCGACGCCGGTGTTGCCGCGGTCAAACAATTCACACTCGTACCGTACCAGAATCGGTCAAACGACCCCTATTTTCCTCAGTATCATGGCTGTCGCACGGTGATCATTACGATTGGGCCCGAGGATGGATACACCCCCCCTGCCCCGGCCGACGGCGGAAGCTGGCAAACCGTTCAAGCGAGCCGGCTCAACACGGTTGGCAATTTAATTAAAACCAGCCTGGTCTTTGAGAACCTGCCGAACAAAACGTACGACGTATACGTGGGTGCCATTGCCGACTTTTTACTGGGCGGCGGGACACCCGCTTCGGGCAGCTGGGACCGAAAGAGCCCGGTGCACCTGGAGATCGACGGGACGATTGATACTTCGCAGATCCTGCTGAATCAATCAATCGTCTACCGGGAAACCAGCTGGGGCCCACGCAGTTTTAAAACAGTCGCCCTGGACTTCGACAAACAGATTGCCGTGACCGGAGTCGGCCTGATTGATGGCTTCGCGCGCCTCAGGACAACCGCGCATATCCCCAGCGGCAGCTTAACGCCGGTTGACAAATTTTTCAACGCGACACTCGACCTGCAGTCTTCCTACGGGAAGGGCAATCCAACCGCCGGTTGGGCGATTGATGTCTCTGGCATCAGCGTAAAATATCCCCCCAGACGGGCCCAAGGCACGGTTGCCTTGAACGCATTTACGCCGTCGGTCAACTGGTGGGACGGGTCCGAAAAAACAGGCGACCGGCTGTGGATGGCCCAGCTAGGGAACGCCATTTACAACAGCGAAACCGGAAACTACCAGACCAATCCGCTCGGGACCGAGCTTCAAACAAGAAAAACAGGCCGGGTACACGCCTGGGACAACCAGATCATCGGCGGGTGGGTCGATGCATCTGACGGAATTGAAACGCTCGCCCCCGGCAGTGATCTGAGGCGCAACGTGCTGCACGTCAACGACGACGCCCTGAAGGTCATGGCCCCCGGCCAGACCTTCGGACAAAACCTCATTCACCAGGGCTACGTCGGAAGCGCTATCAACCTGAGCGGATATGGCTTTAGCAATGGTCCTGTTACAGGCTGCCGGATCTACGACACCTATGTGCATCGCATTACCCAGCTCACCTCTTTTCCAGGCAAGCCACCCGAAGACATCATTGGTGGCCTCATCTCGAACCGGACCATGTTCTCGCGGGCCCTAAGTAATGAACTGGGAAAGGGGATCTTTGGCGTGCAGATTAAAAACCTCTTTGTACCCAGCTTTCGTTACGACGGCGCACTTGGTCCAGGGGGCGAGCCAGAAGGATCCAAGGAGGTCAACGTGGTCCGGGACATTGGCATCTTTTCGGCTTTAAACCATTCACCTATCAAGGTGCAGCCTCCCGAGGAAGCAGCCCAGCAAATCAACGACGGCAGCCAGGACTATTATGGGCTTGAGAAAATCGACCTCCAGGGTGTGACCGTGGCCACCGGGGCCAAACCTCCCCAGTGCAATTTCAACGGCCAGTGGATCGGGTTTGTCACCGGTGCCGGTGGCCCCCAGATCGCAAATCCCCAGCCTATCGATTACGATTTCACCTACGCTCAATCCGATGGCACGACAACCGAAGTCAAGAAAAATATTTTCGTCAATTGGGGATCCAACACAAACACGCTAGCAACGATCGGCCTTACCCCCCGTTCGCTTTTGGTGACCGGTTCCGGCAATGCGGATCTGCTGGAAGTCCCCCGGTTCTGGAAAGACCGGTTTCGGTTCTCGAGAGCACCAGGCGCCGGCCGGTCCCAACAGACCGGTCATGTTACCGGCAGCGGAGATTTCTTCGGCCGGGAAATCCCAGCGGTCTTCTACGTCGGCAAGGAAGGCACCGACCGTTACCAGGTTCTACCGGGCGTTTTTACCGTGATCCTTGATCATGGATCGGCCCGCGACAAAAATAGCGTTACTGGAATTCCCGGCAGCGCCACAGACTGGGACTACCGGCGACTCGACGGCGCCGATTATCTGTTGACGAGCCGACGACACACCCAAACCATCATTCTGCTCATCGATCCCCTTGGACAAAAGAGCCCTGGTAACCGCATCGCCCAGCTCCAGTTCGAACGTGGCGGAACGATCGGCCCCAAGCAGTTTCTGAGGCAGGCGAACCACCTGGGTTCACTCACTTATCGACAGGCACAGCTTGAACTTGGGCTGGATGTTGGCGAACTCCTGGGCGTGTCCCCAGAAGACCGCGCTCTGCTGGCCGCACATGCTGGCATCGACAACGAGCAATTCGACTTCCTGACCAACCGGCGATTCGCCGATCTTTTTCGACCTGCCCAGCCATAAATCCTTCCGCTTCGCACAACGGCCACCCCTGCGGGTGGTAATTTAAGCAGGAAACTCCTGATTTCTTACTATCAGGGGATTGTAAGAATAAACATCTACAAATACCATGAAATTTACACGTTATAGCTTTCGGGAAGGGAATAATAAGTAGCGGTCCATTTGGGAAATAGACGGCAGCCATGGGGAGAACGCTCAACCAGCGAAACGGTGGCTCCAGGCATGCGCCGCCAGGCAGCAGGCGGCCGGCGCGGTCGTTCCAGACGCTTGAGCCGCGGATCATGCTCGCGGCCGACCTGCCGACAGAGGTTCTCACCGGGCCCGATGGTCCGGTCGCCCAGGTCGCCGATGGTGATTTGGGAATTTCTGACGCCCCATTTCAAGCAGACGCCCGAACGCACAATCTGCCCACCCCGACATCCACCGATGTCGATGCCTGGTTCGAAACCGAATCTTCCGATGAGCTGACACCACCGGTCAAGCCCGCCCGCGTCATCAACACCAACGAGGTCGACCAGCTGTTTGGTGAAGTCGACCACCTACTTGTTGACGCTTCTGATGGGCTGCCCGGCGGTCTTGATTCCGATCTCTCAGCAAGCGCCGTTTTACCAGCCGAAGACAACCCCCAGGACCCAGTGGCCCTGTCCACCGCAACGGCTAGTCAATCGAACTGGGTGGCCGATTTTAGCTGGCCGGCGGCCGGCGTTTCTGCTGAAGTTGCCGACGAAGCAACCGCACAACAACCGGGCGAACAGCCGGTCACAACGTCTTTGAATATCCATCCATCGGCGAACCTGACGTCCTCCCCTAAACTTGCTCCAGGTTAAGTGAGAGAATGCCAGTCCGGCCAGAGGCCGGGAAAGGATTCTTTGCGATGTCACAGAAGCGACACACGGTGGATCAGATTATTGCGAAATTACACCGAGCGGATGTCGAGCCTGGTAAAGGGAAGACGGTCCCTGATGCTTGCAAGGTGCTTGGGATTTCCGAACAGACGTATTACCGCCCGCGTCAGAAATATGAAGGTATGCAGCCGGAGATGGCGAAGGAACTGAAAGCCCTTCAAAAAGAGAATGCTCGGCTGAAGAAGATGGTGGCGGAGCAGGCTCTTGATATGGAGATCCCCAAGGAAGCCGCGCAGGGAAACTGGTAAGCCCCGAACGTCGTCGACGTACAGTCGTTGAAGTGCGTCACCGTTTGGGGCCTGAGAAAGCATCAGAGCGACGAGCTTGCCGTGTTCTCGATCAACCGCGCCGTATTCTCAATCAACCGCGGAGTACTCAGCGATACGCGTCACGTCGACCGGACGATGACCATCGTGTGCTTCGTGAAATGCGATCCTTAGCCAGGCAGCGTCCCCGCTTTGGAGCAGACCGTATTGATCGTTGGTT
>Ga0310121_10001247_pt1 | contig 26435 bp, 27 predicted proteins | sample CB27_Tmax_986_MG_FD_203504 | JGI IMG/M metagenome (GOLD analysis project Ga0310121, IMG submission 203504) | Marine microbial communities from Western Arctic Ocean, Canada - CB27_Tmax_986 | ecosystem: Environmental > Aquatic > Marine > Oceanic | place: Canada: Western Arctic Ocean | collected... | reverse complement strand
CGCGTCGTCGCCACCAGTAATCAGGAACATATTGCTTTCGTGGCTAAACATTCAGATACCTTCGCACTGGTGGGCGGTAACGATTTTTTGAAGGCAGTGACCCATGATACAAATGACGAAGCTTTTGGCAGCACTTGGGAGAGCACACGAGACCCAGAGCCCCTTGCATCGCTTGGGGACTACACATCTCCTGCCGCAATCCCCGAATTCTCGACACTGCTGATGCCGGTGCTTTCGGTAATCCTAATTGTCGGGATGAATTACCGGAAACGGAGAAACGAGCTGGCCTCACAGGTTTGAGGTAACTGACCTCGCATCCCGCGCAAACCTAAATCAGCCGCAGCGCTCGCCCGTCGTGGCGGAATCAGTAGCGTACCTCAATGACAGGCGCGTCAGCGTCGCGTGGAACGGCGAGCGGCTGGTGACCGGCCGTGCCGACGGGCCGCTAGAGTTCGATGGCGAGGGGCCGCTGCTGGTGTGGGACCTGCGCGGCATCCTGAAGAACCGCCCCGCGCCGGGACCGCTGCCGCTGAACCCGAAGCGCGAGACGCTGGTTGACTCGGGGATGGCATGGGGCGAGGACGTGATTGACGCCATCATGGCCGACCGCGGCAGCGTCATCGTGCCGCTGCGTTCGCTGCGCGGCTGGCGCGAGTTTGACGAAGCGCTGGCGTACGCCGAACTGGAGCTGGTGAGCTTCGACTGGGCGGGCGAACCGGTCGCCGCGCACGGCGATTTCCAGGGCGATATCGTCGAACTGCTGCGCCAGTTGCTGCGCCGCAACATCCCGCGCGTGATGGTCAACAGCCTCGACGGCAGTTTCCCCTTCATCCCGGCCGGGCTCGCCGGCAGCGTGCGACTCGATGTTGCGATGTTTGCTGACGGTCATGCACCGAACTGGGCCAGCGAGGTATTCCGCCTTGGCTAAGCCCGAGCTGGTCACCGCCGCCTTTCGCTCCCGTGGTGCTGCGAAGCTGCGCCGTGAGGAACTGGTGCAGGAACTGGCGTTCTCGCTGCACCTGATGTCGCCCACCGCTGCCGCCGACGCCATCGAGGCGGCTCTCGCGAGCGGGCTGCTCGAGCCGGAGGGCGAGCAGTTGCGGCTCGTCGGGGAAGCGGAGGACGAGCCGCCGGCCAAGGCGGAGGCGGACATCGCGCCTGCCGAGGAGCCCGCCGCTGCAACACCGCCCGCGGTGGACACGACACCGCCCGCCCAAGCGGCGCCCGACCTGTTCCACCGCGTCGTCGCTGCGGTCGCGGAGGCGACCGGCGATTCGCAGCGCGAAATCATCCGCAAGGTTAACCGGCGGCAGAAGGCGCATTACGGCATCCGCCCCGCGACCGAGGCGCTGCTGCTGGCGGCCGACGCGGGCGTCGACGTCGCGCCGTTCCTGGACGAGGCGCGGCTACAGAATCTGCTGGAGGGTGCGTGAAGCCGGCGCAGCAGCAGCAGGTGCTGGAGCTGCTGCTGCGGCTGGCGCGCGAGAGCCTGGGCGAGCAGGACTTCGCGGCGCTTTTCGACGGCGAGCCGCCAACGCGCATCAGCGAAATCACGCTGGCGCTGCGCGACAGCAAGCCCTTCCTGCTCCTTCTGCGCGGCCGGCTCGCAGCGGTCGCTCGCGTGGCCGGGGCGCTCAAGCTGGCGGGCGCGGAGCGGCTGGCGGAGTGGCTGGGCGACGACTGCGACCCCTGCTTGGTTGACCGCGCGGTCGAGGGGTATGACCTGCTCTACCGGCTGCTGCTCGAGCTGGATGAGCTGCTGCTCTGGACCGGCTGGCCGCTGCTTGGGACGCTTCACGACCCGGTTGCCGCTCTGAAAGAATAAATCCTTTTATGGGGGTCGACTGCGCCATCGAGGCGTATGAAGGATAAGACAGTATACTCGTTCGGCGACGGCACCGCCGACGGCGACGCGAAGATGAAGAACCTGCTCGGCGGCAAGGGCGCTAACCTGGCCGAGATGGCGGCGCTGGGAATCCCAGTCCCGCCCGGCTTTACGATTACGACCGAGGTCTGCAACTGGTTCAACGACCACGACCGCACCTACCCCGAGGCGCTCGACGGCAGCGTACGCAAGGCGCTCGAAGCGCTCGAGGCGGAGCTCGGGCTGAAGTTCGGCGACCCCGCACGGCCACTGCTGGTCTCGGTGCGTTCCGGCGCCCGCGCGTCGATGCCGGGGATGATGGAGACGGTGCTCAACGTTGGCCTTAACGACGAGACACGCGAAGGGCTGATTGCGGAGAGCGGCGACGCGCGCTTCGTCTATGACGCGCAGCGGCGGCTAATCCAGATGTATTCCGACGTCGTGATGGAAAAGGCGGCCGGAATCAAGCCCGAGGAGGGCAAGGGCATCCGGGCGCAGCTGGAGCACGAGCTGGAAAACCTGAAGGAAAAGCGTGGCGTCACCGAGGATACTGACCTTTCGGCAGACGACTTGAAGTTACTCGTAGTTACATACCGGGCCAAAGTCCTGGAAGTTATTGGGGAAGAGTTCCCGGAGGACCCTTGGGAGCAGCTCTGGGGCGCGATTACCGCCGTATTCCTGTCGTGGAACGGAAAGCGCGCCATCGCCTACCGGCAAATCGAGGGGCTGCCCGAAGAGTGGGGCACCGCGGTCAACGTGCAGGCGATGGTTTACGGCAACCTTGGCGAAGACTCGGCGACCGGCGTTGCGTTCACCCGTAACCCCGCCACCGGTGAGAACGCCTTCTACGGCGAATGGCTACCGCAGGCGCAGGGCGAGGACGTCGTCGCCGGCATCCGCACCCCCAATCCGCTCAACAGCCACAGCCGCACCGAGTATTCGGGCGACCTGCCCAGCCTGGAGGATGTGCATCCCGCCCCCTACGGGGAGCTGGACGAAATCCAGCGCTCGCTCGAGGAGCATTACCACGATATGCTCGACATCGAGTTTACCATCCAGTCCGGCCGGTTGTGGATGCTGCAGTGCCGCATCGGTAAGCGCAACGGCCCCGCCGCGGTGCGGATGGCGGCCGAGATGGAACAGGCGGGGAAGATTTCGGCCGCGGAGGCAGTCATGCGCGTCATGCCGTCGCAGCTGGATGAGCTGCTGCACCCCATCGTCGACCCCGACGCCGAGAAAGTGGCGACGCTGCTCGCGAGCGGCCTGCCGGCCGGCCCGGGCGGTGCGACCGGGCGGGTGGTATTCACCGCCGATGACGCGGTCGAGTGGGCCGGCCGTGGTGAGCAGGTGGTGTTGGTGCGCGAGGAGACCAACCCGGAGGACGTTGCCGGGATGCGCGCCGCAGTCGCAATCCTGACCGCCCGAGGCGGGATGACTTCGCACGCGGCGCTGGTCGCGCGTGGCTGGGGCATGTGCTGTATCGTCGGCGCGGGCGAGCTGGAAATAGACGCCCCCACCAGGCGATTCTCTGTTGGGGGCCACACCGTCGCCGAGGGCGACCTGGTGACGCTCAACGGCACCATCGGCAAGGTCTACGAGGGGGAACTGCCGCTAATCGAGACCGACGCTTCGAGCGAATACATGACTCATTTCCTATCGCTCTGCGACCAGCATCGCAAGCTGAAGGTGCGCACCAACGCCGACACGCCGGCCGACGCGCAACGCGCACTCGATTTCGGCGCAGAGGGTATCGGACTGTTCCGCATCGAGCACATGTTCTATGGTGAAGGCTCTGAGGAGCCGCTGTTCCACCTGCGCAAGATGATAATGGCCGGCTCGCGCGAAGAACGCCAGTCGGCTCTCGACGAGCTCTACCCGCACATGAAGGACGACATCCGCGAGACGCTGCGCACGATGGCGGGACTGCCGGTAACCATCCGCTTGATGGACCCGCCGCTGCACGAGTTCATCCCGCACGAGCCGAAAGGGCAGGCGCAACTCGCCGATGCCTTAGGCATCGACGGCGCCGAGCTGGCGCGACGCGCCGAGCAGTTGCGCGAGACCAACCCCATGATGGGGCACCGCGGCGTGAGGCTGGGAGTTACCTACCCCGAAATCACCGAGCTGCAGGCGAAGGCCGTGCTGGTCGCCGCAGCGGAGCTACAGGCGGAGGGTGTTGCGGCGCTGCCGGAAATCATGGTCCCGCTGACCGCCGCTGAGGCGGAGTTCACCCACCAGGACCAGCTCGTGCGGCGCGTCGCCGACGCGGTCGAGGTGGAGCACGGCTGCAAGCTGGACTACCTGGTGGGGACCATGATCGAGATTCCGCGCGCGACGCTCGTCGCCGGCAGGATTGCCGAGACGGCCGAGTTCTTTTCCTACGGCACCAACGACCTGACGCAGATGACTTTCGGCTTCAGCCGCGACGACAGCGGCGGCTTCCTGCCCGAATACGTTGGCAAGGGTATCCTGCCCGCCGACCCGTTCGCGACGCTCGACGAAGGCGTGGGCGAGCTGGTAACGATTGGCATCGAGCGCGGCCGCGCGACCCGCCCGGACCTGAAAATCGGCATCTGCGGCGAGCACGGGGGCGACCCCGCGTCGGTCGCCTTCTGCCACGCGGCCGGGATGGACTACGTCTCCTGTTCGCCGTTCAGGGTGCCGATTGCGAGGCTGGCGGCGGCACAAGCGGTGCTGTCGGAATGAGTGAAGTGAGGGCGTAAACCGGCCACCACTCGCGAGTCAGGAGCGGTTAATTTTCTTTAAATATAGTTCGAGGGTAATCAGCCTGCCGATAAAGGCGGAGTCGTAGTCCCTTCCAGCCAGATAGTCTTCAACCAGTTGTGCTACTTGCGGGCCGTCTAGCACCCCGACCAGTTGAAGGTCCCCGGGGTCGAGCACCTGCCTGACGAAATCGCCCTGCGCGTCACGCAGCCAGCGCAGGTAGTCAATCGTGCCGAAGCGTAATATGTCGTGCCCGGACCGCTTGCGAAATTGCAGGCTGGCGTGCCACAACCCCTGCCTGAGCGCTGACCGCGCCAGAAGCATGGGATTACGCCGGTTGACGACCCTGCCTGCGGTGGCCTCCATGTTAGCCAGCCCCCCTCCGTTATGCGCGATGATATGCCGGTGGACCCGTTTCTGCCGCTTGTCGTCCAGATCGAGGCGGGGCACCAGCTCCAGCAGCCTTCGGCCGAGGTAGGGGTCGAAGAGCCGGAAGCGGCGGCCAATGTAGCGCAGATTCATGGCGCCGTAGTTGGCAACTCGGTTGACGAGGTAAAACTGCTCGGCCAGCGAGACTGGATTCTCCAGAGGATAGCGCTCCAGTTCAGCGCGTATCGATTCCTCGATTATCGCGGCAGCCTGCTGCGAGTCGCAGTCGGTGAGAATCGCTAGATTGCGCCGGCGCTGGATGCAGCCCCGGATGATGGTTGCCAGCTCCGTCAAGTTGCCCGTCGCAGGGGGATCGACGGGCATGTAGTTGGCCTTGAGCATCCCGCCGCTGGAACCCGGGAAATAGCTCTCGCCCTTTCCTGCCTCTCTAGCGAGCGTATCGGCCATGTGCGAATAAGTAACTCCATTGTTCATCCCGTCGAAGGCTGAAACCAGTTCCGCCGTCCGCTCCGGGATTTGCCGCGCGTGCGACTTGCCCAGCAGGTAGACTGCGTGGCGCAGCCCTAGCCGCTGCGCGATACGGCTGGCGAGCTGGATATCCTCGCACCCCGGCAGGCCATGCGTGTAGAGGTGGAATTTCTGTGTCTCACTGAGTGAGACCGCCAGTACAGCGCGACTGTCGAAGCCGCCCGTGAGCGGCATCGAGATGCTTTCCGAGAGCTGCCTGCCATAGGCAACATGTCGGCTGAACTCGGTGGTCAGCTCGTCCAGCGTGACGCGCTCGCCATGTGGTGGATCCGGGAAGTGCCAGTAGCGGCGCGTTGAGACCTCGAGGCTGGCCGTGATGGTGCTAACCGTGCCACCGCCGAAGGTCTGCACCCCTTCGAACAGGGTATGCTCGCCCAGCACCATCTCGGTCGCTAGGAACTCGACCAGTGCCCGTTTGTCAAGTGTTCGGCGCCCACTGGCAGTGACGACTTCCTCGAGGCGGTCGGAAATCGCCATCCCCTCCGCTCCGGTCGCATAGTAGAAACTGTAAACCCGGCAGGGATCTGTGATGACGGTGCATTCCCGCTGGCGGCGGTCGAGGAACAGTATTGCGAATGCGCCATCGAGCTGTTCAGTCATACTGCCGCCATGCATCTGGAACAGCTGGCACGCTTCCGCGGCGGAGAGCCAACCGCCCGCAGGTGAGTGGCAGGGATGACCGTAGACGAATGTTTCTAGGTCACCTTCGCAGTGGTAACCATAGTCAAGGCGGTCGTGGTCGCCGCCTGCGACCGCTACGCCGGTCCAGTCACTCTTGCGTGGCAACAGCAGCCTCATCGCCGCCCCAACCGGCAACCCGCGCTTATATCAGTCAGGGGCCAGTTTTTTTATCCACTAGCAGCCACCCCCTGCCATGCCTGTACCGCGGCGACTTACGGCGGTCCAGCTGGCGCTATCGGCCGGTCGCGTGCCGATTGCAAAGCTGGCGGCAGCCCAGGCGGTGCTGTCGGAATGAGCAATAATACGTCAATCGGCGCGAAGCGACTGCTCGAGTTCAGCGTCGGCCTGGGCGTAGTAACGCTCGTCGCCACCTATATCGTTGGCACGACCGGCGGGCGCGTAGCGCCTTTCATCCCGATTATTTCCGAGATGCCCTTCGCCGGGCCGGAGTCAAGTTTCTACGGCCCCGGACTCGCCATCAGCATCTTCTCGTTCATCCTGCTGGCGCAGGTGTTCCACCGCGTTTTCGCGCCGCTGGCGCAAACGCTTGGGGGCAACTGGGAGTCGTGGAACGATATGGCGCGTGCGCTGGCGACTTTCGGGGGCGTCTGCGGAATTATCACTGTCAATTTCCACTGGAACAGCTACCCCCTGCTGCACAGCGCGGCGGCCTTCCTGTTCTTCACTTCCTTCCTGCTCTGGAGCACCTTCGCCTGGCGGCTGCTCGAAAAGTCGGGCCGGAGCCACGCCATCCGGTGGGTCGCGATATTTTCGGGCTGGCTCTTCTATACTCTGATGATAATTTTCGGCAATCTCGAAAGCCGGGAACTGGTTGCGGCTGGAGAGGGGGTTTTCCATCGTATGGAAAACCCCCCGCAGATCGGTGACGAGAGGTCACTCTATCTGAACCTGATGGCGCTCTGCGAGTGGGGCATGGTCTTCTCGTTCTACGCTGGCGCCCTCACCTTTCGCCGCGAGCTGGAAGACGTACGGCTCTAGTCGCTTCCCGCATCCAGCGCGACCGCGCACGTTCCCCGGTCCCTCGGTCATACCCTTGGCAAGCCGAGGAGAGTAGCGCGTAAAACCCTTATAGCGCGAGTGGTTCGCCCGGCCGTTGGGCAACGTCGACGAGGAGCTGCTGTACGCTATCCGGGCGATGGAGGTGCTGTTGCAGTCGGGCGTCGGCATCGCGGAGGCGATGAAGCATGTCGCCGACGAGGACTATGGCGACCTCTCGGTTGAGTTCGGGCTAATTTTCAAGGCGGTTGACAGCGGTGCTGGACTGGGCGAGGCAGTGCGAAAGCAGATGCAGGTGACCAGTTCGATCGGCCTGCGGCGCACGCTCTCGGTACTGGCGATGTCTATCGAGCAGGACACCAACGTCATCGACCGGCTGCGCTCCATTGCCGACAAAGAATCCCGCTCGCGCCGCATTGAGCTGCAGGCGTTCGTCGAGTCGCTCAGCGCCGTCTCCGAGCAGTTCCTGATAATCTCGGTGCTGGTGCCGATTATCGTCGTGATTATGGCCGTAATTGACGCACTGGTTGGTGGCTCTGGCGGGGCGTTTGGCGGCAATATGCCGCGGATGCCGCCCGCCTGCACACCTATCCTCTTCTTGCTGGCAATGCTGGCGATTGCGGGGCTGATTGTGCGCACCCGGTCGCAGGAGCCGAAGATATGAGCCTGCACGAAGTGCTGGACCCTTTCTTCGCCGGCATTGACGGGATTTCGTCAGCCATCGGCGCGCTGGTCTGGACCGCGCTGGGGGTGTGGGCGGTCGGGAGCGTTATCATCTACCTGCCACTGAAGCGACTCTTCGCCGAGCGCACCGAGCTGGAGAACGTTTGGCCCGAGGTACTCGGGGAACTGGCAGAGAACCTGCGCGCCGGGATGGGAGTCGAGTCGGCGCTCGATGCAGTTGCCAGCGCCCGCAGCGACCGCATGGGCGAGATGCTGCGGCAGGCGGTCACGGAGATGCATGATACCAGCTTCACGACGGCGATGCAGAACTTCGCGAAGAAGAGTCGCTCGGCGATGATTTCGCGCGTCGTAAGTATCCTCAACGTGGCGCTGGTCTCCTCGGGCAGCTTTTCGGAGACGCTGGAGCTGCTCTCCGAGGAATTCTGGGAAATCTACCTGCTGCGCAAGGAGCGGCTGGCCAAGACCAAGGGTACTGCTGACTTTATCCTCTGGTCGGGCGCGCTCATCTGTCCTGCGCTGCTCGGCTTCATCGTCGCCATCTTTGGCTCCGGGACCGTTGGTAACTTCCAGCTTGTAATCGAACTCGGGAGCCTGAACCAGATGCTGTTGCTCTACGTGATGGTGCTCGGCGCAGCGGGAGTCCTGATGCAGTCGGTCATCCTACAGACGATGCGCACCGCGCTGCTGCGCATCCCACTCTACATGTTGCTTGCCAACACCACGCTTTTAGTGGCTCTGAAGCTTCCGGCAGCGTTCCTATGAGCCAGGGTCGCGTCATTGCCAAGTATCCCAACGCCCACGTTATCGAGCAGCCAGGGCAGGACCTGCCGATCTACCGCGTGCTGAAGCTGAACCGCTCGACTAGCTACGGGCCGCTGCGACCGCTGCTAGAGGATGACAACTTGGAGGAAGTGATGTTCAACAATCCCTCCCGGCCGGTGATGATCTACCACCGCAAGCACGGCATGTGCGTCACCAACATCAGCATGAGTGAGGAGGAGGCGGTCAAGGTCATCCAGAAAATCGCAGCCTACGTCGGACGCAAGATAGGGATGGAAAACCTGCTCCTCGATGGACGGCTGCCCGACGGCAGCCGCGTTAACGCCACGCTGCCGCCCGCGTCTCCCGGCGGCCCGACGCTTACGATTCGCAAGCAGACGCAGGACCCGCTTACCTTCGTTGACCTGATTCGCTTCGGCACGCTGACGCCCCGGCTGGCGGCGCTGCTGTGGATGTTTGTCGACGGGATGGGCGCTGCGCCGTGCAACATCCTGGTTTCGGGCGGCACCGCCTCTGGTAAGACCTCGACGCTGAACGTGCTGGGGCTCTTCATTCCGTCGCAGGTGCGGTTGATTACCATCGAGGACGTCTCCGAAATCCAGCTGCTCCACGAGCACCACGTCCAGCTCGAGACGGTCAATCCGGCCAAGTCGGGCGACCCGGAGCTGGACATGGATGCGCTGCTAAAGAACACTCTGCGCATGCGCCCCGACCGGCTGATTGTAGGTGAGGTGCGGGGTGCCGAGGCTCGTACGCTATTCACGGCGATGAACACCGGCCACGACGGCTGCATGGGCACGGTGCACGCCAACACTGCACAGGAGTCGGTGCAACGGCTGGTCAACCCCCCGATGTCGGTACCCCCCATCATGCTCAACGCGCTGCACCTGATTATCATGCAGAGCAAGCTCAACATTGGTGGGCAGCAGGTGCGCCGCATCACTGAGGTTTCAGAGATGGCGGGACTCGAGGGCGACAAGCCGCGCCTCAACACGATTTTCCGCTGGGACCAGGGCAAGGGTCAGCTGGTCGAGACCGGCGTCCCGAGCAAGCTGCGCGAGCGCATCGCGAAGGCAGCCGGCGTCTCGCCCGCCAAGTTTGACGAGATGGCGCGCAACCGGCAGAAAATCATCGAGACGCTGGTCGAGCGGGGGATTTCCGACATCACGCAGGTCTCGCGCGTCGTGCAGAACTACTACCATAAACTGGGCCGCTGATGGCGCGCACTTACGCCGAGGCAGGGGTCGATATTGATGCCAGCGACCGCGCTACCGCCGCGCTGGTGGCGCAGCTCGGCGGCTCGACGCGCGAGGGCGACGGTGCGCCCGTCACGCTGGAGAACGGCTTTGCAGGGTTGGTGCAGCTCGGCGACGGGGCGCTGGCGGTCTGCACCGACGGGGTCGGCACCAAGCTGCTGCTGGCGCGCGAGCTCGGCAGCCTCGACACGGTCGGTATCGATTGCGTGGCGATGAACGTCAACGACCTCATCTGCGTCGGCGCCGAGCCGCTCTCGTTCGTCGACTACGTCGCGCTGGAGGAGCCCGACGCGGAGCTGATGGCGCAGCTAGGCGCCGGCCTCGCCGAGGGGTGCCGGCAGGCCAACTGCACGCTCTCGGGCGGCGAAACGGCGGTCGTGCCGGAGCTGGTGCGCGGTTTCGACCTGGCCGGCACGGCGGTCGGCTGGGTCACCCGCGAGGCGATTATCGATGGCTCGCGCGTCGCCGTCGGCAACGCGCTCATCGGCCTCGCCTCGTCCGGCCCGCACTCGAACGGCTACACGCTCATCCGGCGGCTGTTCGACGGGGACCCCGCCCTCGGCGCGCAGCTGGTGGCGCCGACGCGCATCTACGTCCGGTCGATACTGGCGCTGCTCGCGGCGGTGGAAGTGCACGCGCTGGCGCACGTCACCGGCGGCGGGCTCGAGAACCTGCCGCGCATGAACCCCAGCTTCCGCTACGTCGTAGACAACCCGCTGCCGGCCCCCCCAGTCTTCGACTGGTTGCAGCGCAAGGGCGGCATCGCCCCGGCGGAGATGTATCGCACCTTCAACATGGGGCTGGGAATGGTCGCCGCCGTCGCCGCGGGCGACGCCGACCGGGCACTGGAAGTGCTCGCCAGCGAAGGCGAAACCGCGCAGCAGATTGGCCACGTCGCCGCCGGCGAGGGCGTCGCGCACGCCGCGCTTGACTAGGACTGCTGCCGCAGGTAATTGAGCGCCGAGCCGGCGCGGAACCATTCCACCTGCTGCTCGCTGAGGCTATGGTGGCAGCTGAATTCGTCGCGCGTGCCGTCGGCATGCACGATGCCGATCGTGAGCCGGCTGCCCGGCGCTAGCTCGTCGAGCCCCGTGATGGCTAGGCGGTCGTCGGCCTGCACCAGCTCCCAGTCGGCTGGCTGCTCGAAGGTGAGCGCCAGCACTCCCTGCTTCTTCAGGTTGGCTTCCGCGATGCGTGCGAAGCTGCGCGCGATAATCGCGCGGCAGCCGAGGAAGCGGGGCGACATCGCGGCGTGCTCGCGCGACGAGCCTTCGCCGTAGTTGGTACCGGCGACGACGACCCACCCTCGCCCCGCGTCGTGGTAGGCGCGCGCCACTTCGGGCAGCGGCGCCTGCTCGCCCGTAAGTGCGCTGAGCGCCATGCCCCGCTCGTCGGTGAAGATGTTGCTGGCGCCGATGTAGGCGTTGCCTGAGATGTGGTCGAGGTGGCCGCGGTAGCGCAGCCACGGCCCCGCAGGCGAGATGTGGTCGGTGGTGCACTTGCCCTCAATCTTCGCCAGCACCAGCAATCCCTCCATATTGCCGCCGCCCGGTGGCGTAAACGGCTCGAGCAGCTGCAGCCGCTCGCTGGCGGAGTCTACCTCGAGTTCGACAGCGGAACCGTCGGGAGGCGGGGCGACGTAGCCGTCGAGGCTGGTGGCGAAGCCGCCCGCCGGCAGGTCGCTACCGGTCGGCGGCGCCAGCTGGACCTGTTTTCCGTTCCCGGCGGGCAGGGAGTCGCGCAGCGGGTCGAAGTCAAGCCGCCCGGCGAGCGCCATGGCAGTCACGACCTCGGGGCTGGTGAGGAACGAGAGTGTGGCGTGGTTGCCGTCGTTACGGCCGCTGAAATTGCGGTTGTAGGAGGAGACAATCGAGTTCACTTCCCCGTCGGAGATGTCGTCGCGCCGCCACTGCCCGATGCAGGGGCCGCAGGCGTTCGCCAGCACGGTGCCGCCAATCGCCTCCAGCGCCGCCATCTGCCCGTCGCGCCGGATAGTGCGGTCAATCGTCTCCGAGCCGGGGGTGATGTAGAACGGTACCGTCGCGCGCAAGCCCGAGGCAGCCGCCTGGCGGGCGACCGCGGCGGCGCGCTCCATATCTTCGTAGGAGCTGTTGGTACATGAACCGATTAGTGCCGCGTTAAGTTCGAGAGGCCACCCCTCCTGCCGAGCTTCAGCACCCAGCCCGGCAACGGGGCGCGCCAAGTCGGGGGAGTGCGGGCCGACGATGAGCGGTTCCAGCGCCGAGAGATCGATTTCGATTACCCGGTCGAAGATCTCCTCTGCCGTCGCCTCGATTTCGGGGTCGGCGCGCAGCTCCGCCCCGTGCTCGCGGGCGAGCTGCGCTAGTTCCCCGCGGCCGGTCGCCTCGAGGTATTCCGCCATACGCTCGTCGAATGGAAAGAGCGAAGTGGTCGCGCCCACTTCAGCGCCCATGTTGCAGATAGTCCCCTTGCCGGTGCAGGAGATGCTCTCGCAGCCGGGACCGAAATACTCGACGATGTGGCCCGTGCCGCCCTTGACCGTCAGGATTTCGCACACTCTCAGGATAACATCCTTAGGCGAAGCCCAGCCCGAAAGCGCACCAGTCAGCCGGACCCCGATGAGCCGCGGCCAGCGGACGTTGAACGGCAGCCCCGCCATGACTTCCATGGCGTCGGCGCCGCCGACGCCAATCGCTGCCATTCCCAAACCGCCGGCGTTGGGAGTGTGCGAGTCGGTGCCAATCATCAGCCCGCCGGGGAAGGCGTAGTTCTCGAGCACCACCTGATGGATGATGCCGGCGCCCGGCTCCCAGAAGCCGATGCCGTACTTTGCCGAGGCGGACTTCAGGAACGCGTACACCTCGGCGTTGACGTCGTTGGCCGCAGCGAGGTCGCTGTCGCAACCGCTGCGCGCCTGGATAAGATGGTCGCAATGCACCGTCGACGGCACCGCCACCTGCTCGTGCCCCGTCAGCGTGAATTGCAGCAGCGCCATCTGCGCCGTGGCATCCTGCATAGCGACCCGGTCGGGCAGTAGGTTGACGTAGCTCCCGCCGCGCTGCGGCAGCTCCTGCCCCGGGGCGAGATGCGCGAAGAGGATTTTCTCAGCGAGCGTCAGCGGCCGCCCCAGCTGTTTGCGCGCGGCAGTATGGCAGGCCGCCAGCGAGTCGTAGAATTGCCGTACGGCGCCGGGGTCTGACATGGATGGCCCCCCCCGGTCGGCGATTATGTATTGTTTTCGCTTCGCGTGCCGAGCACCCAGAAGACGATTGCCAGCATCCAGAAGACGAACGCGCAGGGCGTCGCCAGCGAACGGCCCGAGGCCGGCACGATGTATTCGTTGCTCCCGATTGCCAGCACCACCCCCGCCAGCAGGCACACCAGCGAAGCGCCCCGTATCGCCAGTTCCTCGGTTCTGCTCACCAGCGGTCCCAGATGCCCTTCTTGACCATCTCGAGGGCGTAGAACGAATTGTAGACCAGCGACTTGCGCCAGCCCTGCAGATTCATCTTTTCCCAGTCGACGGTGTCGCCATCCTTCACTTTGCGCATCGCCATTTCGAAGGCGCGGTTGCCGAGCAGCGCGAAGATACCGCGCCGTGCGATGTCTGCTTTCTTGCGGTTCCGGAACTGTGCCTTCCACATCTGGTCGTAGTTTCCGCCGTTGCTGAGCGCACGCTGCGCCAGCACGCCAGACTCGATGGCGTAGTTCATCCCGAAGCCGCGCCACGGGTCCTGGAAGCCGGCTGCCTCGCCCGTGTAGTAGACGCCGTCGCGCACCGCCGAGTGGGGGAATTCGGCGCCGCCCTGGCCGCCGACGGTGCCGGTTGGCTTCGCGCCGTCGATGATGTCTCGCAGCACCTTGCGCTCCTCCACTGCTTTATATAGCAGTTGTCTGACTTTTTTGGTGTGTGAGCGCGAGCAGCAGTTCATCACCTTGATGGTATCGTCGTCCATCGGAATGATGTAGAGATACCAGCCGCGTGGCGAGTATTTTTCGTCGTGCATGTAGAGGAACTGGTCGCGCGGGAAGTCCGAGTTTTCGTAGTAAGCCCCGAAGGCGGCCATGTCAGTGCGGTAGGAACCGGTGGCGGCGATGTCGCCCGCTTGCGGCTTGGGGCGCGACTTGTAGTGGAACTTGACGCCCTCCCGCTCCGCCTCTACCGCCAGCCCGCGCTCGAGCGAGCCTTTGCCGCCGCGCAGGATGAGCGGCAGCGGCTGCTTCATGGTAATCGTGAGGTCGCGCGTTGGGGTGCAGCAGACGAACTTCTGCGCGTTGCGATAGGTGAATTCCGGCTCGAGCCCCCAGCGCTTCAGGTAGGCCGGCGCGGTCGAGTCGGCCCACGGCATGTCAGGGCGCTCCTTCAGCAGCACCTGATAGTTGGCGTGGAACTGCTCGCCCACTTCGCGGCGCGCCTCGTGCAATTCGACCCGCTCGCCCGCTTTCGCGAAGTTCACGGCTGCCGCCAGCCCCGAGAGGCCGCCGCCGATTATGCGCCTCATGCGGGAGTCCGGGTGGTGTTGCGCTGCGGCTCGGCCGGATAGGTTAGCGCGCCGACGGGGCAGACGCGGACGCAGAGCAGGCAGTCAGTGCAGTTTCCGTCAATCCAGATGTCGCGGTCGTTATACTCGAGGAACATGGCGTTGGTAGGGCAGACGCCGACGCAGGCGCCGCAAAAGATGCAGGTGTCGCGCGCCAGGTCCGGTTTTACGGCGAAGCGGTTGCCGTGCGGGTCCCACTGCTGGCCCGGCGGCAGCGGCCTGCCGTGCGCCCAGCGGCGGCGGGTGGCGCGCTGGCCATGGGGGTGGAAGGTGGTTTCCCAGCCGTGGCGCTGGCCGTCAACGTAGCTGGTTTCGCGCTTGGGAGTGCCGTCAGGCCAGCTCTCGGTTTCGCTGCTCTCGTCCGGGGCCACACCGGCCGACTGCTCCGCTGTCTAAAATTCTTTGCCCGCGGCCCCCCAGCTATTTAGCCGCGTGTGGGCTGCCGCGCTCCCATGCCCAATTGCTTCTGGGAGCAGCCCATCGAAAGCGGCCCGCACCCCGCTTCCGGGTCGCGCTTCGACGTCATCGTTGTCGGGGGCGGTCCCGGCGGCGCGGCCGCTGCGGGCTACGCGGCACTGGCAGGCCAGCGGGTGCTGCTACTCGACAAGGCAATATGGCCCCGCGACAAGACCTGCGGCGACGCCGTGGGAGGCAAGTCGCTCGCGCACGTCGACGAGCTGGGGGTGCGGTCGCTGATTGAGGCATCGCCGCACTTCAGCATCACTGGCGTATTATTCAGCAGCCCGCGCGGTGACGAGCTGCGCGTCTCGCGGTCGGACGGCCAGCTCTCGGGCTACGTGCTGCCGCGGCTCCAGTTTGACCACATCATGTTCCGGCGCGCCACCGAGCTGGTGTTGCAGGCGGGCGGTGCGGTGGTGCAGGGCTTCGCGGTGCGCGAGGTGCTGTTCGATAACGCCGCCAATGGCCCCGACCCCGGCCCCGGCATGGGCGACCTGCGACGAGTCACCGGTATCATAGGAGATACCGGCGACCGCGCCCGCCCGCTCTCGTTCAGCGCGCCGCTGACCATCGGCGCCGGGGGGGTGCGCTGCCCGGTCGCGACCGCGATTGTGCAGGAGACCTACGACGGGCGGATGGTCGACCGCGAGAAGCTGCACTACAGCGCCGCCTTCCGGCAATACTGGCGCAACGTCGAGGGCGCGACTGCCGACTCGGGGCCGGTTGAATTCCACTATATTGACGGGGTGCTGCCGGGCTACTTCTGGATTTTCCCGGTCGGTGGCGGCATTTGCAACGTCGGTTTCGGCATCGCGCTGCGTGACCTTGAGCTGCACGACCGCAAGCTGCGCGGCCTGCAGGAATATATCATCAACGAAGTGCCGCGTTTCTGCGACCGCTTCGCGCAGGCAGAGCTGGTCGAGGGGAGCAGCCGCGGCTGGCAGCTGCCACTCGGCTCACCGCGCGCCGGTGAGAAGCAGCAGCCGCGCCGCGCGTTTGCGGCCGGGGCGATGTTGGTCGGCGACGCGGCTTCGCTGGTCGACCCGTTCACTGGCGAGGGCATCGGCAATGCGCTGCTCTCGGCCAAGCTGGCGCTGGGCCACTTCGACCGCGAGGAGCACGCGCGCGGTTTCCCGCTCGAGGCGGGCGCGCGCTACCAGCGCGCGCTCTGGAAGCGGCTGGGATACGAGCTGCGTAACTCCTACAAAATCCAGCGGCTGTCGCGCCGCCGCTGGTTGCTCAACTGGTTCATCGGCAAGGCGCGCCGCAAGGCGGAGCTGCGGCGCGTCCTGACCGAGAGCCTGATGTCGCGCGAGGCGCAGGCGTCGCTCACAAGCCCGTTCTTTTTGCTCAGGCAGTTACTTTTCTGATTACGGACTCCGCGAGCACATTCCCTGCGACCGGCCCCAAGCCGCTTATGGTTCTGCCCCATCGCACCGCGTTGCTCCCCGATTCTGAGCTGCGGCGCTACGCCCGTCACCTGATGCTGCCCGGCGCAGGGCTGGAAGGCCAGCAGCGGCTGAAGGCAGCGCGGGTGCTGGTGGTGGGAATGGGCGGGCTGGGCTGCCCGGCCGCGCAATACCTGGCGGCTGCTGGCGTGGGCCGGCTGACGCTGGTCGACGACGACTCGGTGGAACTGAGCAACCTGCAGCGGCAGCCGCTCTACACCGAGACCGACGTGGGCCGACCGAAGGCGGTGGTGGCGGCCGCCCGGCTGCGCGCGCTGAATACCACTATCCGGGTCGAGCCGCTGGTCGAGCGCGTCACGGCTGCCAACGTGATGGAGCTGGTGCGGCAGCACGACCTTGTGCTCGACGGGACTGATAGCCTGGCCGCGCGCTACCTGCTCGCCGACGGCTGCCACCTGGCGGGGGTCCCGCTGATCCACGCGGCGTTGCGCCGCTTCGAGGGGCAGGTGGCGGTCTTCCCTTCGGGGGGACCGTGCTACCGCTGCCTGTTCCCGCGGCCGCCGCCGCCGGAAGTGGTAGAGAACTGCGCCACGGCGGGAGTGCTGGGAGCGGTGCCGGGGGTGCTCGGAAGCCTGCAGGCGCTGGAGGTGCTGAAGTGGCTGCTGCGCAGCTCCCCGCGCGAGGCGCGGCTGCTGCTGCTGGATGGCCTAGTGGGGACGGTGCAGCGGGTGGCGCTGGCGCGCCGCGCCGACTGCCCGCTTTGCGGTGAGTCACCGACTATAACCGCCCCGACGGAGGAACCGCTCGCCTGCCGGCCGGGAGAGCTGGCGCCGGGGGAGTTGCAGGCGGCGCTGGAGGGTTCAGCGCCGCCGTTGCTGGTGGACCTGCGCGAGCCGTGGGAGCGGAAGCTGGTGCTCATCCCGGGCGAGGAGCTGCACCTGCCTTTCAAGCAGCTCGCACAGCGGCAAGGGGAACTGCCGCGCGAGCGGGAGCTGCTGCTCTACTGCCGCACCGGCGTCCGGTCGGCGATGGCGCTGCGGCAGTTGCAGCAGGGGGGCCGCGAAGCGCGCCATCTCACGGGCGGTATCGTGGCCTGGCTGCGCGAAACCGGCCAGCCAGAGCTGGTTTACTGATGCGGCTCACCGTCATCCCCTTCGCCCAGCTGCGCGAGCGGCTTGGCACCGAAGCGCTCGAGCTGGAGCTGCCCGCAGGCACCACCGCGGCGGAGCTGCTGGAGCTGCTGCTCGCCGAGCAGCCGCCGCTGGCGCCCTTCCGCGAGAGCCTGCTGCTGGCGCGCGGCGCCGAAATGCTGGAGCCCGGCAGCGCGCTGGCCGAAGGCGACACGATAGCGCTCTACCCCCCTTTCAGCGGCGGCTAGAGCAGCTCCACTTCGACCCGCTCGCCCGCGCTGGCACCGCTGCCGGCCGGGAGCGCCACGACCCCGTCGGCGAGCGCCATCGACATAATCGCCCCCGAGCCGCGGTAGCAGGGGGTGGCGCGCAGCTCGCCGCCCGCCCCTTCCAGCCGCACCAGCATGAGCTGGTCGCGGCCCTGCACAGGTCGCACGGCAGCGGCAAGCGTCGCCGTCTGGCAGCGCTGCAGGTCGGGCGGCAGCCGCGCCATCTGGCGCAGTGCTGGACGCAGGAAGAGCCAGGCGGTCAGCAGGCACGAGGTCGGGTTGCCCGGCAGCCCCAGTACCAGCGAGCCGTCCAGCCGGCCGCAGAGCACCGGCTTCCCCGGCTTGACGGCGACGCCGTGGAACTCGATACTCCCGAGCCGCTCCATGGCGGGCGCTAGCAGGTCGCGCTCGCCAACGCTGGAGCCGCCGGTGACCACCACGATATCGCTGCTCGCGGCCGCCGCACGGAGCGCCTTTTCCAGCACCCCCAGCTCGTCGCCCAGCGCCGGCGTGCGCTCCGACACTCCGCCTGCCTGCCGCACCAGCGGCGCCAGCGCGGGGGCGTTGGAATCATACACCTGCCCCGCTTCCAGCGGGCGGCCCGGCGGCACCAGTTCGGTGCCGGTCGGTAGTACCATAACTCGTGGGCGGCGGTAGACCTGCGCCTGCGCCAGCCCAAGCGCAGCCAGCACCCCCACCCGGGCCGGCGTCAGTACCATCCCTGACGAGAGCACTTCGTCGCCGGCGCACATATCTTCGCCCCGCGGCACAACGTGCTTGCCCCGCTCAACCGCGACGCGCACCAGCACCGCATCGCCTTCGCGGGCGGTATCTTCGACTTTCACCACCGCCTCCGCGCCCTCCGGCAGCGGCGCCCCGGTCGCGATCTGGATGCAGCCGCCGGTGCCGACCGCACCATGCGGTAGGTGGCCGGCGTGGACCGCCTCGAGCAGCACCAGCCGCGCCGGCTCCGCAGGCGATGCGCCGGCCAGGTCAGCTACCCGCACTGCGTAGCCATCCATCGCCGAGCGGTTGAAGCTGGGCACGTCGCGGTCGGCGACCACCGGTGCCGCCAGCACCCGGCCGGCCGCTGCGGCCAGCTCCACCGACTGGCTCGTTTCCAGCGGCTGCGCTGCCGCCAGCACCAGCTCCTGCGCCCGCGCCAGCGAAATCAGCTCGCCGAAAGGGCGGAAGCGCCCCACCTTATCCCTCCGGGCAACGCTTGGGCTGGCGCCTGTTTTTTAAATATCGCTCGTCAAGAAAAATCATGCCTTCCCCAGCTCCCCCACCAGGTGCCCCAGTTCCGGCAGGATGAGCTGCTCCAGTGCCAGCCGACACGCCGTCTCGGAGCCCGGCAACGCAAAGAGCAGCTTGCCGCGCGCGACACCCGCCAGCGCGCGGGAGAGCATCGCGGCCGCGCCGATTTCGCCGAACGAGAGCTGGCGAAACAATTCGCCGAAGCCAGGCAGCTCGCGCTCCAGCAGCGCGCCGACGATTTCCGGGGTCGAATCGCGCGGCGCGATGCCGGTGCCGCCGTTCATGATTACCGCCTGTGCCGGTCCTGCCAGCGCCGTCTCCAGCGCCGCCCGGATGGCGGGCGGGTCCTCCCGCACCAGCTCCCGGCCGGCGATGGTGTGGCCCGCCGCCTCGAGCAGCGCAACGATGGTGTCGCCGCTGCGGTCCCCCGCCGGGCTGCGGCTGTCACTCATCGTCAACACCGCGACGGCGACCGTGTGGGGGGCGGCCGCGTGGTGCTCGTGGTGGCCCACTATTCCCCGCCCTTCAGCTTCTCCACCACTTCCACGTCGTGGATGCGGGTTTCGGGATACTGCCCGGCATCATCCTTCTCGAGCGGCTTGACCAGGTCCCAGACGCAGAGCAGCCCCACCATGACGCCGGTCAGCGCCTCCATCTCGACGCCGGTGCGGTATATTGCGGTAACAGTAACGCGACACTCCACTTCGTCGCCCTCCAGCGTGAAATCCACCTCGACGCCGCTGATTGGCAGCGGGTGGCAGAGCGGCAGGATGGTGGGCGTTGCCTTCACCGCCTGAATGGCGGCGACGCGGCCGATGGCGAACGGGTCGCCTTTCGGGACTTCGTCGCTGGCGATGGCGGCCGCTGTCGTGGGTCGCAGCCGCAGCCGCCCCCGGGCGGTGGCACGCCGCGCCACCGCCGGTTTGTCACTGATATCAACCATTCGCGCCACAGTTCACCTCGTGTTGCGGCGCGACCCAGCGCGTGCCGTCCGGTGCCTGCTCCAGCTTCCAGATGGGCACCTGTTGCTTGAGCGTGTCGATGAGCCATTCGCAGGCGCGGAAGGCGTCGCTGCGGTGGGCCGCTGCGGCGCAGCAGACCACAATAAGTTCTCCAACATCAAGCAGCCCCAGCCGGTGCACCAGCGCCGCGTCGTGGATGGCGAACCGCTCGCACGCCTCGCTGCGCAGTGCCTCCATCTGCGCCAGCGCCGCCGGTTCGTCGGCGCTGAACTCGATGCGCTCCACGGCGCCCGCCTCGGTCACGCCCTTGACGGTGCCGGTGAAGGTTACCACCGCACCGACTTCCGTTCCCGCCAGCATGGCCGCGACGGTTGCGGGGTCGCACGCTTCTCGCTGCAGCCGCACCTTGCGCGGGTCCATGCTGCCGATAATGACGGGCGGGTTAATAGCAGTCGGCTTCAGAACCACGCTTCCGCCAGCAGCACCACGAGTGGAATCGTCACCAGCGCCAGCAGTGTGGTCCAGAAGATGCCCAGCGAGAGCCAGCGCGTGTCGCTGCCACAGTGCGCCCCGACGACGTAGGTGGTGATGGCCGACGGCATGCTGCTCGATATCAGTACCACCGCCGCTAGCTCGCCACGGAGCCCCAGCGCCAGCACCAGCGCCGCCGCGGCAGTCAGGCCGGTCGCCATACGGGCGACCACCAGCGGCGGCAGCAGGCGGCGGAAGTCTGCGCTTTCCAGCTGCGACGCGCGGCTCAGCTGCATCCCGAGCGTCAGCAGCAGCACCGGCTTCCACGCTCCGCCCAGAATTTCGAGTGAGGCCCCGGCCGCCGCCGGCAGCTCTGTCCCGGCGCGATTCAATGCAAGCCCAAGCAGCAGCGCCCAGATGAGGGGAATGCGCAGCGCAGTGGTAACCCCTTCGTGCAGTTGCTCACGGCCGCCACCCGCCAGCGCCGGCCCGACGGTGTAGAGCAGTGCCTGCACCGTGATGTAGAAGAGCATCGCCAGCAGGAATCCCTGCTCGCCGTAGAACTGGTCCGCTACCGAGGTTCCCAGCGACCCGGCGTTCATGAATCCCGAGCCGAGTAGCAGTGCGCTGCCGGTGGCTGCCGGCAGCGCCAGCCACCGCGCCAGCCACCACGCCACCGCTGTCGAGGTCGCTACCACTACTACGGCTGCCAGCACCGGCTCCCAGGTCACGGCGAACTCCGCCTGCTGGGTCGCGAGCAGGATTTTCGCCGGCACCAGCAGGTAAATCAGCAGCCCCCCAAGGTCGCGTAGCGTCTTCTCGCCCACCCCCAGCTGCCGGCCGGCGAGGAAGCCCAGCGCCAGTAGCGCGAAGAGCGGGGCGAGCTTGCCGACCACCCAGAACAGGATCATGCGCTTACCGCTGGTCGACTGATGACCAGTTATTAAACTCAGACTTGCCGCTCGACCGTGTGCGGAAGCGCTCCAGGTCGGCAGGCGTGTTGAGGTTGAGCGCCACTTCGCGCCGCTCAACGAGGGTGTGTGGCAGCTCGCCGAGCAGCCGCTGCGCGCGGCGTTCCCCTTGCACCAGCAGCCGCTCCGTCGCCGCCAGTGCAACTTCGCGCCAGTAGATTGCCACCAGCGGCTGCGGCTGCTCCCACGTCGCCACCGCCGCGTCGCCGTTTTCGGCGACGCGGTGCAATGCGCGGTAAGTGGCGGGCGCCAGCAGCGGCAGGTCGCACGGCGCGACCGCCACCAGTTTGCCGCGGACCGCCGCCAGCCCCGCCGCTAGCCCGACCAGCGGCCCACCGTGCGGGAGTGGGTCGCCCACCCAGCCACACCCTGCGGGCACCCAGTCGGGCCGGTCGCCCGGCGGCCCCACGACCGTCACCCGTCGCGCCACCTGTGCCAGCACTCCAGCGGCGCGGGCGGTGAGGGTCTCCCCTTCGATTTCGAGCGACTGCTTGGGCCGCCCCAGCCGCCCGCTCCGCCCGCCCGCTATCAGTAGCGCGGACTCCATCAGCCCCCGATGCGGAACATCTCGACCTTGCGCGGCCGTTCGCCTTCGGGTTGCAGCGCGCGCTCTTCCGAGTAGCGGTCGCTGCGCGCGCGCCAGATGGAGGCGAGTCGCGCCCGCAATTTGTCGTCGCTCGCGCCCGCTGCCAGCAGCGCGCGCAGGTTGTGACCGTCGCTGGCGAAGAGGCAGGTGTAGAGCTGCCCGTCGGGCGCCAGACGCATCCGGTCGCAGTCGTGGCAGAAGGGGTGCGTGACCGAGGCGATGACGCCAATTTCGCCCCCGCCATCGATGTAGCGGTAGCGGCGCGCCACTTCACCGGGCCGGTCGGGAGGGACCGGTGTGAGGGGAGCTTCGGCGTCAATCATGGCGATAATCTCGTCGGCGGGCACGACCTGTTTGGGGTTCCAGCGGTTGAGGTTGCCCACGTCCATATATTCGATAAAGCGCATCACGTGCGGCGTCCCCCGGAAATGGCGCGCCAGCTCGACCACGGAGCCATCGTTGACGCCGCGGATGACGACGCAGTTGAGCTTGAGCGGGCCGAAGTCGGCGCGTTCGGCCGCCGCGATACCGTCGAGCACTCGCGCGACGTCGATGTCACGACCGTTCAGCCGCTGGTAGACCAGCGGATCGAGCGAGTCAAGGCTGATATTGAGTCGCTGGAGCCCCGCACGGCGCAGCTTTTCGGCCTGCGCAGCCAGCAGGTAGCCGTTGGTCGTGAGCGACAGGTCGTCGAGCCCCGGTATCGCAACGAGCATACGCACCAGCCGGTCGAGGTCGGCGCGCAACAGCGGCTCACCGCCGGTCAATCGCACCCGCGAGACTCCCAGCCCCACTAGTAGCCGCACCACCCGCGCCAGCTGCTCGTAGCTCAGCAGCTCTTCGCGCGCGACGAAGCATAGCTCCGGCCCGTCGGCAGGCATGCAGTAGGGGCAGCGGAAGTTGCAGCGGTCGGTGACCGAGAGGCGAAGCTGGGTGAGGGGGCGGCCGTGGAGGTCTCGTTCCGGTTGCGATGCGGGCATTGTCAGTCCGCCTGCGCTGCGACCGTATTGGCCATCAGCATCGCGACCGTCATCGGCCCCACGCCGCCCGGCACTGGTGTCAGCGCGCCCGCCACTTCAGCCACGCCGGGCGCGCAGTCACCGACCAGCCCGCTTTCGGTGCGGTTGACGCCGACGTCGACGACCGTCGCGCCGGGGCGCACCATTTCGGGGGTGACTGTATCCGGCCGGCCGGCAGCCACGACCAGCAGTTCGGCCTGCCGGGTGTGGTGCGCCAGGTCCGGCGTCGCGGTGTGGCAGACCGTCACGGTAGCATTCGCCTGCGTTAGCATTACGGCGAGCGGCTTGCCGACAATATTGCTGCGGCCGACAATCACGGCGGGCTTTCCCGCCGGCGAATGGCCGCTGCGCTCGAGCAGCTCCATGATGCCGGCGGGCGTGCAGGGGCGCAAGCCCGGTTCGCCGCGCAGCAGCTTCCCGAGGTTCTCGGGATGAAAGCCGTCGACGTCGCGCGCTGGCGCGATGCGCGCCAGCGCCGGTTCCAGTCCGTCAGGGAGCGGCAGCTGGACGATGATTCCATGCTCGCTGGAGTTGAGCCGCTCGACGAGCGCTTCGAGTTCCCCGAGGCTGGTCCCGGCCGGCAGGTGGTAGTGCGCCAGCTCAATCCCGACCCGTTCCGCGGCGCGCGACTTGGCGCGAATGTAGCTGGTCGAGGCGGGGTCGTCGCCCACCTGCACCACCGCCAGCCGCGGCGCGCTGTCGAGTCGGGCGACGCGCGCCTGCAGCTCGCTCTCGATGGCGGCTGCGACAGCCCGCCCGTCGATGATTGCGGCGCTCATTCGTCCCCCAGCGGGTCGAGCGTGTAGAGGCAGACTTCGACGCGCGGCGCGTCGCCTTGGGCGGCGCGCCGCTTGCGGACGACCAGCTCGGCGACCTGTCCGTCGTCGTGGTAGAGCACCCCGCTGAGCCCGTCCTTGACCGCCTTGGCGAGGTTGTCGGCGTCGGGGCGCTTGTCGTGGTGCTCTTCCAGCCGCGGGACGCGCTTGCGCCACTTGCTTTTGGGGCAGGGAAAGTAGGCCACTACCCGCAGGCCGAGCGGTCCCTCAAACAACCCGGCCACGCCAGCCTCCTCGCGGGCGCGCTGCGCCACGTAGGCGATATCGGCCTTGTAAACCTTCGACGCCTGTGGGTCGGTCGCCACAACGTAGCTGCCCTTGCGGTAGAACCGCGGCCGCCCCTGCGCGACCGGCTTACCGGGGATAGTGAACTCGATGCGCACGTCCGCCGTAGGGGCGGGGGGATTAGGACTTTCCCGCCGTATCCCTTAATTACGAGAGCAGCAGCGGTGCGCCAATGCGAGTCGCAGTGTTGCACGAGGACCGTTGCCAGCCCAAGCGCTGCATGAACGAATGCTACAATTTCTGCCCGCCGGTGCGCAACGGGGTCGAAGTCATCACCTGGCGCGAGGATGACAAGCCGCTGGTTTCCGAACCGCTCTGCATCGGTTGCGGTATTTGTATTCACAAGTGCCCACACGACGCGCTCACGATTATCAATCTCCCGGAAGGCGACGAGCGCGAGACGACCCATCGCTACGGACAGAACGACTTCCGGCTCTTCCGGCTACCGTTGCTGAAGGAGGGACAGGTGGTCGGCCTGCTCGGTGCCAACGGTACCGGCAAGACCACTGCCATCTCGCTGCTGGCGGGCGAGCTGGTGCCTAACTTGGGTGACTGGGAGCAGGCTGGTGACTGGTCGGTAGTGCTGGAGCACTTCGCCGGGACCGAGCTGCACGCCCACTTTGCGGCGCTGGTGGACGGTAGCGCCAGCGTGGCGCTCAAGCCGCAGTATGTGGACCAGATTCCGAAGCGTTTCGGGGGCACGCTGCGCGAATTACTGGCGCGGGTGGCGGATGATGCTCGGGTCACCGAGATCGTCGCCGAACTGGGTTTGACTGGCCTCGACCAGCCGCTGGCGAAACTCTCAGGCGGTGAGCTGCAGAAGGGCGCCATCGCCGCGACGCTGCTGAAGGAAGCCGAGCTCTACTTCTTCGACGAGCCCTGCTCCTACCTCGACATCGAGCAGCGGCTGCTGGTGGCGCAGCGCATCGCCGAACTCGGCGCCACGAAATCAGTCGTGGTTATCGAGCACGACCTCGCCATCCTGGACTACGTTACCAAGCAGCTGCACCTGCTCTACGGCGAGCCGAACGCCTATGGCATCGTCTCGCAGCCGCTGGGAGTCCGCCACGGCATCAACAGCTACCTCGAGGGCGAATTGCGCGAGGAGAACGTACGGCTGCGCGACAGCCGCATCGAGTTCATGGCGCATCCGCCGCGGACCGGCTGGGACGCTGACCCGCTCGTTAGCTGGCCGGAACTGGAGAAGCAGCGCGGCAGCTTCAACCTCAAGGTAACCGCGGGCGAAATCCTGTTGGGGCAGGTGCTGGGTGTTGTGGGTGGCAACGCCACTGGAAAAACTACCTTCGTACGTATGCTGGCGGGAGACCTTGCGCCCGATACCGGGAAAGTTGAGCTTGCGCTACAGGTTTCCTACAAGCCGCAATACATTACACCGCAGTTGGACGTGCTGGTGGAGGAGCTGTTGCGCTCGACGGAAGGTTTCGACGAGCACTTTTTAAACACGGAATTGATGAATCCGCTTGCGCTAGAAACCCTGATGCGGCAGGACCTCGAGTCGCTCTCCGGGGGCGAATTGCAGCGCGTCGCGATAGCTGAATGCTTGCTGCGCGAGGCCGACCTGTACCTGTTTGACGAGCCTTCGGCCTACCTCGACGCGAACCAGCGTATGGTCGCGGCGCGCACCATCCGGCGCTGCATGGAGCGCCGCACCGCCTCGGCACTAGTGGTCGACCACGACGTCTACTTCATCGACTACGTTTCTGACGGCCTGCTCTGCTTCTCCGGCACGCCGGGGGAGCGTGGCCTGGCGGAGGGTCCGTTCAGGATGCGTGCCGGGATGAACCACTTCCTGAAGCGGCTGGGCGTCACTTTCAGGCGAGACCGGAATACCAATCGCCCGCGTATCAACAAGCCCGGCTCGCGGCTCGACCGGTCACAGAAGGCGGCTGGCGAATACTACTACTCCAGTTGAGGCTGTACTCTTATCAGCCAGTCGCAATGCGCCGGCGTGCTTCCAGAACTGGCTAGTGGGTTTACTCGAGCCTACACGAGCCTCATCCTGCGTAGCCCGTCACTGACGGTACTGCTGCTCGTGCTGGTGACGCTGCTGCTGCTCAAGCCCGCGCTGACTTTCGAGCAGAACATGACTCGCGATATCGAGGTCTACCTTCCCGAAGGCGAGGAGTCGACTGACCTGCTGCTCGAGGTGCGGAAGGACTGGGCCACCGACATAATAATAATCTATATCGAGACCCGCAACGCGAACGACCCCGAGCGGTTCAACGACCACGTAATCCATAACATCACCTACGTCCCGACTCTCAAAGAAATTGCGCGTCTGGAACAGTTGATTGACCCGTATGGCCAGTCGAT
>Ga0310121_10001246_pt1 | contig 26497 bp, 22 predicted proteins | sample CB27_Tmax_986_MG_FD_203504 | JGI IMG/M metagenome (GOLD analysis project Ga0310121, IMG submission 203504) | Marine microbial communities from Western Arctic Ocean, Canada - CB27_Tmax_986 | ecosystem: Environmental > Aquatic > Marine > Oceanic | place: Canada: Western Arctic Ocean | collected... | reverse complement strand
CTGGACCCCGCCCTCCGGAGAAGCACCGGATGCCCCGCCGTTCGCCTCCGCGAACGCGGCGCCGCGCACCCCCGCCCCTCCCGGGCCCCGCATGCGCACGCCCAGCGCGGCCATATCGAGCTGTTCCGGGTCGAGCCCGAGCACCGCCGCGGCGGGGGCGATGTCCCGCGGCAGCACGACCGCGTTGTTGGGGACGAGCAGGATGTCGTACGCCTCGTCGACCAGAATCTCGACTTCCGCGGTCATCCCGGGGCGGAGCGTACCGTCCCGGTTGTCGAGCCGGACGATCACCGGAAACATCGTCACGTTCGACTCCACGACAGCCTGCGGCTCCACCTTCTCCACGGTTCCCTGTAACTGCCGGTCGGGGAAGGCCTCGACCTGTACCAGCGCGGGCATTCCGGGTCGGATCGGCCCTATGTCCGTCTCATCCACCAAGGTGCGCACCTGCATCTCGAGCAGGCTGGCCATCACGAACAGCGTCGTCCCGCCGGACACGTTCTGCGACGCGGACTGGATGACCTGCCCCTCCTCGACGCTCTTCTGGATGATCGTGCCGGAGAGGGGGGCCGCGATCGTCACGTCACCCAGTCTCGCTTCCGCAAGCTGCAGGTTCGTCTGTGCCTTGACGAGACCGGCCTGCGCGTTGGCCAGCTCGAGCCGCGAGCTCTCGAATTCCTGGACGGTGATCACGCCGGCATCCACGAGCTCGCGCGAGCGGCGGGCCTGGGCCTCGCTGATCTCGAGGCGCACCTGTGCGACCCCGAGATCGGCATTGGCCTGCTCGTAGGCGTTGCGCACGTCACGCGGATCGATGCGCGCGAGCAGCGCGCCGGTCTCGACCTGGTCGCCCACGTCCACGGCCAGCGCCAGGATCTCGCCGGACGCCTTGCTCTTTACCTCGACCTTGCGGATCGGCTCGACCGTTCCGGTCGCCTCGGCGGTGATGCGGAGCATGCCCCGGATCACGTTGGTCGTCTGCAGCGCGCTCGCCGGCTCCGCCTCGCCGCTCCGGCAGCCGGCCGCCGCCATCACCACGAGGACGGCGATCCATCCCTGCTGCTTGACCTGCTTCCTCACGGGGACACCTCCACGGGTTCGGTCAGAAGTCGGATTCGACGAGGCCGTCGCGCAAGTGCACTTGCCGGTGCGCGTGGGCCACGATGTCGTGCTCGTGGGTGACCAGCAGGATGGTCTGGCCCGCGCGGTTCAGCTCGGTCAGCACGGCCATGATCTCTCCGCTAGTCTGCGAGTCGAGATTGCCGGTGGGCTCGTCCGCGAGCAGCAGCGCCGGCTCGTTCACGAGTGCGCGCGCGATCGCCACCCGCTGACGCTGGCCACCGGACAGCTCGGGCGGCCGATGCTGCATGCGGTCGCTCAGGCCGACCAGCTCGAGCTTCTCCTGCGCCCGGCGCCGCCGCTCTTTGCTCGGCACGCCGGCGTAGACGAGCGGAAGCTCGATGTTGTGCAGCGAGGTCGCGCGGGGGAGCAGGTTGAAGGTCTGGAAGACGAAACCGATCTCGCGGTTGCGCACCCGGGCCAGCTCGTCGTCCGACAGCTCGCTCACGAGCTGCCCGTTGAGCCAGTAGCGGCCCTCGGTTGGCGTGTCCAGGCAGCCGAGCAGGTTCATGAACGTGCTCTTTCCGGACCCGGACGGCCCCATGACGGCCACGAACTCGCCGCGCTCGATGGTCAGATCCACGCCGCGTACCGCACGCACGATCTCGGCGCCGAGCACGTAGTCCTTCCGCAGCCCCTCCGTACGGATGACCTCGGGCACCACGTCAGAGCTCCGTTCCGAGGATGGCTTCGAGCCGGGCCCGCGCCATCACGTAGTCGTAGCGAGACCCGACCAGATTCACGCGCGCCTGGTCGAGTGCGATCTGGCTGGTCACCACGTCGAGCGCGGTGGCGACCCCGACTCGATAGCGCTCGCGCACCACTCGCAGGTCTTCCTCCGCGACCCGCACCGCCTCCTCGGCGATGTCGATCGCGGTCTCCCCGGTCGCGAGCGCTCGCAGCGCTCCATCGGCCTCCTCGCGAGCGGCCAGCCGCGCGTCCTCCTCCTGGAGCTGCGCCACGTTCCTGCTCTGCTCGGCGCGGGCGATGGTCGCCTCGCGCTGGAAGCCGTTGAAGATCGGCAGGCTGGCCGAGAGCGAGAAGCTCCAGCTCGTGCTCCCGCCGCCGAACGAGGGGTCCTCGTTCGCCCAGCCGTACCCCGACGAGAGACGGAGCACCGGGAGGTACGCGGTGCGCGCGGCCGATGCGGCGGCGCCGGCCGCCCCACTGGCCGCCGCCGCTGCCCGCAATGCGGGCGAGCTGGCTTCAGCGGCCGCGAGCAGCTCCTCTTCCGTGAGCGGGAGAGGGGTGGGCTCCAGATCGGAGGGGGGCAGCGGGATCACCGGCCGATCCGCGCCGACCTGCCGGCCGAGCGCGAAGCGCGCCGCGCGGGTGGCGGTCTCCGCCTGGAGCACGGCCTGGCGGGCGTTCACCATCTCCAGGCGGGCGCGCAGCGTGTCGGACGTGGTGGCGAGCCCCACGCGGGCCTGCCGGCGCGTCATCTCGAGGCTCTCCTCGGCCTGCCCGAGGCGCGCGCCCGCGACCTCGAGCAGCTCGCCCTCCCGGAGCGCGGCGAAGAAGAGCTGCTCGGTCTGGAGCTTGACCTGGAAGCGCTGGTCCTCGCGGCGAGCCTCCGCGGCGCTCAGGTCGGCCCGGCTCCGGTCGAGCTCGGCGAAGCGCCGCCCACCAGTGAACAGGTCGTAGCCAGCGCTCAGGCTCGCGTTGTATGAGTCGTTGCTGCCGGAGACGATCCGATCGGTGGCGGGATCGAAGCGCTCCGAGCTCCGGAGCGACGCCCCGGAGCTAGCGGAGAGCGTGGGCAGGAACGCCCCATACGCGGTGCGCCGCCCGACCTCCGCGTTCTCGACCTGCTGGCTCGCCTGCGCCATCGCCGGGCTCCGCTCGAGCGCGCGGGCAACCGCCTGGTCGCGAGTGACCGTTAGCTCCGCCCCCGGCTGCTGGGCCGCGGCGGGCGAACCCAGGCACAACGCCGTCCCCGCCGCGATCCCTCGGAGCGACCGCGGCCAATGTTTGATGCGTTTCATGATATGGATCCGGTTCGTCAGCCCCCGCCGCCGCGGCGCCTGCGGTCGCTCTCGGCGAGGATCGAGTCTTAGTTGGTCGCCTGCTCGTGCGTCATGAGTTGCTTGATGGCGGCCCGGGAGCTGTCGATGAGCGCCCGGAAGCGGGGGTCGTACACGTCCTCGAAGGCATCCTCCGCCCTCTTTATCGACTTGTAGAGCGAGTCGATGAGGGACTCCTCGAAGAGAGCGCGCGCGGCCTCGCGGCGTCGGGCCGTGATCGCCTCGGCCTGCGCGAGCTGCTCCGGCGAGAGGGGCGGCTCGATCTGATAGTACGACAGGCGCTGCCGGCCGCGGCCGTCGCCATCTCGACTCCTGGGCCGCGTCCTCGTGACGCCCGGTGACCGACGGCGCCACCGCGTACGCAGGTCGCATGTAGCGCTCGACCAGCACCGCGAACGCATCCGGTTCCCCTCCGCGCGTGCGCTCGACTAGCTCGCCATCCGCCAATCCGCGAAGCGTGGACACCATCAGGACACGGAGCGTAAAGGCGGTGTTGAAAGGGCGGGGCTACCGTCTGGGTCACCCGCCGAACCGGGCGTCGGCGCGGAGCCCGTCGCGCCATCCCTGTTGATAGGCGCGAGCGACCGGCCCGAGCCGCCCTCGCACCAGAGCCGGCCCCCTGCGGCCAGGCCCCGGCGGGCGGCGCAGCCCGTCCCGACGCCGGGTGGCGCGCTGGCCGCGAAGCACCGGGGCCAGGCCCTCGCGCTGCTCGTCCGTGAGGATCTCGTCGAAGCAGGCGCGGAATGCACGGCGCTCGGTGCGGACCGTCTCCATGAGCCCGCGCATCCGCTCACGCACCTCTACGCGCTCGCTGGCGGTCTCCTCGCGTACCTGCTCCATCTGCTGGCGGAAGCTCGGCGTTGCGCTGCTCGACGTCGGCACGCAGCGCCTCGAGGCCGTCCATCTGCTCGGCGGACAACCCGAGCGAGTCGCGCCGCTCCAGTGCGATCCCGATCACCCGCTCCAGGCTCCGCGCCTCGCCCAGCCCTCGCGGTCCCATCCTGTCCATGCCGTCACGGCCCGCACCGGGGCGCTCGGCGCGGGGCCGCTGCGCCGCGAGCGGGCTCACGCTCGCCAGCAGCGCGACGATCACCCAGACCTTCGTGCTCGTTCTCATGCGTTCCTCGACCTTCGCGTCGATCGAGCGTGCCCGCTCGATCGGGTCCGTCGCCCGGCGAGCCGGGGCCAGGGGCATTCGTGATCGGCTCGACCAGTGGACGCGTGAAGGAGGGGGATCGTTAAAGACGAACACCCCAGGGCTCCGGGGTGCTCGCCCATCGGTCGGCACCGCCGGTCAGGCGGTTCCAGTGCTGCCGCTCGAAGCGCTCGGCTGCATCGTTCGCTATCGTCCGTCGCGTGTGATCGGATGGGGAATCGCCGGCACGCGGGTGTGTCGGCTACGGTTAGACCTCGAAGAACGTATGACCCCTCGAATATCGCACAACACGACGGCGATCCAACACGCTCACATCCCCTTTCCGTCCTTCTTCCGGGTATTGGGGAAGACCTCCTGCCGCTCCCGATATGGACGTGCGCGGGCAAGCAGAACCGTTAGCTCCTCTTCGCCGAGCTCGGCCAGCGCTCGCCCCTCGGTCAGAAGCTCCCGGAGCGGCCGCTCCGGAGCCGACGCGAGCGCGAAGACGAGATGGAGGAGAGCGGCGCGCGTGGCCCGGCCCACTCCCGCGGAGATCCGGCCACTCTCACGGACCAGCCAGGCCTCCCCCTCCATCTCGAAGGCGCGGCTCGGCAGCTCGATCGGGCGGAGCGGGTCGCGCGGCCCGGACTCGGCACCCTGGCGGGCGGAGGGCGGCCTCGGGGGACGCCGACCGCGCTCCGACCCCCCTCCGGGGCCCCCTCCGGGGGTGGGCGGCCGTACCAGCTGCGGCCGCACGGGCAGGGGGCGGACCGAAGGGGGGGGATCGGGCGGACGGCGAGGGGCGGGGGGCGGATCGGCTGGGCCATCGGGGCGGGACGGGCCGCCCGCTCCCCCACTTGAAGCATGCGGTGCCATGGGGTCAAGGTGCGGCGAACCCTTGCTCTCCGCCACATCCCGCTGTGGGGGAGGAGACGCTCGCTGTTCTCCGACAGGCCGGTCGAACCCACTACGAAGCGGCGCACCCCCTCGGCCGGCAGCTCTGGGCCCGTCGGATCGACGGCCGCAAACGAGCTGGAAAGCCTCGTTCAGTCCGTCAGGGGGGGGGCTCGATCCCAGGGGGCGGGGGCGGGGAACCAGTCGCAGACAGTCGGCGCCATCATCATCCCGGAAGTGGTCTGGGCCGAAGCCGTCGAGCAGCTCCAGACGCGTTGGGCTCGAGACGGCCTTTCCCACGCGTGCGAACTGCTCGAGGAGTCGTCCCTTCGCGAGGCGGCGGTTCAAGGCGTCCTGCAGTATTCCAGTAGTTGCTGGAGTACTGGAGAACTTGCGGGCCTCCGCGATGCTTTGCAAGCCTGCCGCTGACCGCAGCTGGGCTGGTCCTCGCGACGCCGGACGCTCCCCTGCTGGCCGCCACCGCCGGGCCGTTCTACGCCCTCGTGCGGTGGAGGAGGAAGGCCCGCCGACGTGGTGGTGGACGGCAGCCGGCGGTTCCAACTAGTTCAGCGTCGATGGGATCTCGAATCTCCCCGCCCCGCTCGCGCGCTTTCTCTCCGAGCGCACGCAGTTTCCCGGCTTCAAGTACGAGGTGATGCAGGACGAGGTGCGGGGATGGGTGATCCGCTGGAAGGAGTACACCCACCGTGGAACGGTCCGCGGCTGCGGACAGTTCTATGAGCACCCGTACGCCTGGCTAGATGAGTGAGGCGGCTGTCGCTTAGCGGCCTTTCCCCCGGAGCACCTCCACCGTCTCGCGCCCATAGAACATCCCGATCCACTTGGCCTGGATCGGTGTGACACGTCGCACGGCCCACACCAGATGCACGTAGTTCGGCTCGCCGGGCGCGCCGAGCAGGTGTAACCCGGCCTCTTCCGGCGAGTGGTTGCCCTTGCGGTTGTTACAGGGGGAGCACGACGTCACGACGTTCGTCCAGCTGTTCTCTCCACCGCGCGCGAGGGGCAGGACGTGGTCACGCGTCAGGAACTGCCGCCCGCGCAGCTCGCTCTTACGGCGCCCGCAGTACTGGCAGGAATAGTCGTCGCGCGCGAAAAGGAACGTGTTGGTCACCTGGCGGCGGAACCGCCGCGGCACGTGGACGTAGCGCACGAGCCGGATCACCGAGGGACAGGGGAGCTGCTCCCGGGCCGACCGGAAGACGCGCTTCTCGTCCACCTCCAGGATCTCCGCCTTCCGGTCCAGCACCAGGCGAACGGCCCTCTTCGTGGGAACGATCGTGAGCGGCTCGAACGACGCGTTCAGCGCGAGACAGCTCATGCTCCCCATCACATCCGATCCTCGAACGACGGCGGCATTCGGCGCCGGCGCGCACTCACATCAAACATATTCGGCGTCCGGGAGAGCAGCAACCGGTTGGGGGCGAGCCTCGGCGCGGATGAACCGGATCTGGTGAGGTCGCACTCCTGTGACGCGGGGGCCCCGCATGCGGGGCCCCCGCGTCACAGGAGTGCGACCGGGTCACGGTCCAACGCGAGCCGCACGTCCGGCCCCGGAGTGAAGCCCTCCACGAGGGCGCGACACGCCGCCGTAAGCGCCCGCGTCGTGCGGGCCCGGAGCAGGAAGTGCCATCGCCAGCGCCCGTGCAGTCGCTCGATCGGGGCGGGCGCAGGACCGACCAGCTCGACCGCCTCCCCTCCCCCCGCCACGCATGCGATCCTCGCGTCCAACCAGCGCGCCGCCGCCTGGGCAGCCGCTGCGGCCGCCTCCGGCTCGGGGCTGCTCAGCACGACGTTCGTGAGCCGCACCCAGGGCGGGTACGCGGGACGGCGCCGCTCGGCCAGCTCCCGCGCGGCGAAGCCCGCATAGTCATGTGCGAGCGCGGCCCGGATCGCGTAATGGTCCGGCAGCGACGTCTGCACGATCACCTCACCCGCGAGCACGCTCCGGCCCGCCCGCCCCGCCACCTGGGAGAGCAACTGGAAGGTCCGCTCGCTCGCGCGGAAGTCGGGCAGGTGGATCCCCACGTCTGCATTGACCACGCCGACGAGCGTGACCCTCGGGAAGTCCAGGCCCTTGGCGATCATCTGCGTGCCCATCAGGATGTCCACCTCGCCGCGCTCGACCCGGCCGAGGATCTCGTGATGGGCCCACTTGCCAGACGTGGTGTCCCCGTCCATGCGCGCGATGCGCGCGGACGGAAAGGTTTCGGCAACCACGCGCTCGACCTGCTCGGTGCCGAGCCCCTTGAAGGAGAGGTCGCGTGAGCCGCAGCGCGCGCACCGCTCGGGCGTGGGCTCCTCGTAGCGGCAGTGGTGGCAGAGCAGACGCCCGCTCACGCGGTGGAAGGTGAGCGAGACGGAGCAGTGCAAGCAGCGCCGCACGTCCCCACACTCCCGGCACTGGACGAAGCTCGCATACCCGCGCCGGTTGAGGAGCAGGATCACCTGTTCGCCCCGCCGGAGCCGCTCGTGCACGGCGGCCACGAGCGGCGGGGTCAGGATCATCCCGTCGCAGCCGCGCTCGCCTCCTCCCGCGCGCGTCTCCTGCGCGCTCCGCCGTAGCTCGCGCAGGTCCACGACGCGCACGGCGGGCAGCCGTCCGCCCCCGACCCGCTCGGGAAGCGGGGCCAGCCGGAACTTGCCCCGCTCGACGTTGCTCCAGCTCTCGAGCGCGGGTGTCGCGCTCCCGAGCACGCAGGCGGCGCCGGCCATCCCGGCGCGCACCACGGCCAAGTCACGGGCGTGGTAGCGCGGCGCCTCCGACTGCTTGTAGCTGCCGTCGTGCTCCTCGTCGACCACGATCGCGCCCAAGTCGGGAAGGGGCGCGAACAGCGCCGAGCGCGCGCCCACCACGATCTGCTTCTCGCCGGCGCGAAGCTGGCGCCACTGATCATACCGCTCGCCGTCCGAGAGCCCGGAGTGGAGCACCGCGACCTGATCGCCGAAGCGCGCACGGAAGCGGCTGACCGTCTGCGGGGTGAGCGAGATCTCGGGCACGAGCACGATCGCACTGCGTCCACGCGCGAGCACGTGTCGCAGCAGCTCGACGTACACGAGGGTCTTCCCCGATCCGGTGATGCCGTGCAGCAAGACGGGGCGGGGGGTGGGATCCGCGAGCGTGGCGAGGATCAGCTCGAGCGCCGCGCTCTGCGCAGCGGTGGGGCGCTGCTCGGGCGCGACCCCGGGCTCCTGGCCGCGAAACGGATCGCGCAGCAGCTCCTCGTCCCCCACCGTGACGATCCCCTTCCGCTCGAGCTGCGTGACCACGGCGCGGCTGCAGCCGGCCTGGTTGAGCAGCACCGCCAACTCCGCCGAGCCCCCCGCGGCCTCGAGCCATTCGTACGCGTCGCGCTGGCGGCGGGCGCGCCCGAAGACGCGCTCGCGCTCGGCGAGGTCGTCCAGCCAGCGGACGATCCGGGCCACGCGGTGGGTGAGCACCGGGGGTGCTTCCGGGGGCACCGTCTCGTGCCGGACGAGCCCGCACGCCACGAGGCTCCGCACCTCGGGCCAGATCGAGCCCATGTCGAGCTCACGGCGGAGCGCCCGCACACTCCGGGCGCCCGCTCCGGCGAGCGCGCCGAGGAGCCGCCGCTCGCGGGGTCGCAGCCCCTCCGGCGGCACGCGGTGTCCGTCGGCGAGTGAGAGGGAGTCGTGCGACACGTCCGCGAGCACCGCCGGAAGCGCGGCCTTCAGGACGAGCCCGAGGGGAGCGACGTAGTAGTCCGCCATCCACCGGCAGAGCCGGAGGAGGTCCGACGGCACGGTCGGCTCGGCGTCCAGCACGTCCAACAGCGGACGCAGCCCGCGGGGCGCCCCTCCCTGCGCCGCCCCCACCACCCAGCCGATCCGCACATCGCGCTGGAACGGAACCAGCACGCGCGTCCCGGGCCGCGGAACCGGGCCAGGCGCGGCATACGTGAAGGTTCTCGGGATGGGGAGTGGGAGGGCGACGTCGACGAGCGCCGACCCGCTGTCCGCGCGCACGGTCACGGGATGGGCGCCACCTTCAGCGCTCCGCGAGCAGCAGCATCTCGGACTGGGGCGAGCGCGGGGTGACCTCCGGACCCGACACGCCCCAGTGCACGTTGATCTCGCTGCGCACGCCGAACCGGCCGGGCAGATACACACCGGGCTCGACCGAGAAGCCGACCCCGGGCACGAGCGTCCGGTCGTCGCGGCTCTCCAGGTTGTCGAGGTTGGGTCCGCTGCCGTGCAGGCGCGTGTCGATCGAGTGCCCGGTCCTGTGCACGAAGAAGTCCCCGTAACCCCGCTCGCGGATCACCTCGCGCACCGCATCGTCCACCTCCAAGCCGCGCACCCGCGCCCGCTCCGCGTGCCGGCGGCGCAGGAAGTCCACCGCCGTGTCGCGCGCATCCCTCACCGCGCGCCACACCTCCGCCACGTCCTCAGGGAGCCAGTCGCCCAGGAATCCCATCCAAGTCTGGTCCGCGTGGACCGACTCCGGGGAGGTGCGCCCCCAGAGATCGACCAGCAGCACCTGTCCTCCCTCGATGCAGGCTCCCTCGCCTACGGGTGCGTAGTGCGGGTCGGCAGCCCCCGCACCGACCGCGACGTGCGTGTCCGCATCCACGCTCACCCCGCCCGCCCGCAGCCGGTCGAGCACCCAGCGCGAGAGACCGCCTTCGGTGAGGGGCTCGGCGTGCGCGGCCGCGGCGCCGGCCTCGCGCAGCGCGGCCTGCGCCACATCGGCGACCACTTCGGCCGTGCGCCGGTGATCCTCGAGCTGCGCAGGGGACCAGACCGAGAGGAACGTGGTAACCAGATCCGCCGAGCTGACGGGTTGGATGCCCAGCGTGCGCAGCAGGTCGAGGGCGCCCGCGGGCACCGCGTCGACGGTCGGGACGGCGGATCCAGGCGAGACCTCGAGCGCAAGGCGCCCCCGGCCCGCGACCATGCGCGCCAGCTTCGCCTCCATCTCGCGCCATCCCGAGTAGCGCGCGATCCGGAAGGGCCAGTGCCGCCATGCCGAGCCCTCGATCGCGTGCACGAGCAGGATGGGCTCGCCGTCACGCGGAAAGAGCGCCCACGCGCGTCGGGTGGTCTGCTCGACCGCCAGCAGTGAAGCGGAGATCCAATTCTGGCCACGGAACTCGAAGAGCAGCCAGCCGTCGAGCCCCCGCTCGGCCAGCGCCGCCTGTACACGCGCGACCTGCTCGGGGGAGACGAGCCCGCGGGCGGAGCCACTCTGGTCGGAGACCGGCGCCATCGGCTTAGAGGGGCGTCTCTTCCTCGGCCTCGAGCTCGCGGAGCGCCTCTTCGAGCCGCTGCCGCTCCGCCTCGGAGACCTCCTCCGGGGGTGGAAGCTCGCGCGGACGGCGAATCCGGCGCAGCACGATCACCACCGCGGCAACTCCGAGCAAGACCGCGAGCGGGGGCACGATCCAGGCGACCAGGTCCCGTCCCCGTGCCGGCGGGAGCGCGTTGAGCGTATCCCCGTGGTTGGCGAGCACCCAGGCCACCAGCGAGTCCGTCGAAACCCCCTGGCGCGCAAGCATGTCAAGCGAGTCACGCAGCGCGGCCGCCTGGGGCGACGGGCAGACCTCCAGCATGAACCCCGGACAGTACGGGGACTTGAGCCGGTCGATCGCCGCGCGTGCCTCGGGGTGGGGCTCGTGCGGACCCTTGTCGGCGGGCGGTCGCTCGTGCTGCGCCTGCGCGCCCGCGGCCGAGGGGACGGCGAGTAGGAGCGCCCCGGCCAGGGCAAACGCGGCAAAGATAGAAACCTTCACGGCAGAGCTGCGAACTCTCATGGCGTAGTCTCGCCCAGCGGGCCGAGGCCGGCCAGGGCCCGCACCACGGAGACCGCCGCACGCGCGGTCCGCGGCGGGTCGTAGCCGCCCTCGAGCAGCGCCACCACGCGCCCCCCGCAGGCCGCCCCAGCCCGTTCGGCGAGGGAGCTCGCCATCGCGTGCAGATCCTCGGGCTCGAGCAGGAGTCCGCCCAGCGGGTCGCCGGCGAGGCAGTCGAATCCGGCCGAGACCAGAACGAAGTCCGGCCTGAAGGCGAACACGTCGTCGAGCGCCGCCTCGTAGCGCGCGCGGTAGTCGGCGCGCGGGATGCGCGCCGGGACGGGCACGTTCCGCGTGCTGCCGAGGCCGGCGCCCCCTCCGCGCTCGTCCGCTCGACCCGTTCCCGGCCAGTGTGGGAACTGGTGCAGCGAGAGGAAGAAGACCGAGGGGTCCTCCCAGAAGACGTCCTGGGTGCCGTTTCCGTGGTGGACGTCCCAATCCACGATCGCGACGCGCTCGACGTGCCCCACGGCTTGGAGCCAGCGCGCGGTCACCGCGATGGTGTTGAAGAGGCAGAACCCCATCACCCGCTGCGGTGTCGCATGGTGCCCGGGCGGGCGCGTGGCGACGAATGCGTTCGCCCAGCGACCCTCCGCCACCCCGCGGGAGGCCGCGAGGGCGCCGCCGACGCTGCCGAGAGCCGCGTCCCAGGAGGCCGAGGAAACGCGGGTGTCCGGGTCAAGCTCGACCAGCGCCCCGCTCGCCCGCGCGTGCGCCACCGCCGCGCGCACGATTTCGACGTGCTCGCGCGTGTGCACGGCGAGGAGCACCTCCTCGCCCACCTCCTCCGGCTCGACCGCCTCGACCCGGCCGTGCAGCGCCGGCAGGTCGCGGCCGAGCGCGGACGCGAGCGCGCGCAGCCTCCCCTGGTGCTCCGGGTGGCCCCACCCGGTGTCGTGCAGCGAGGAGGCCGGGTGCATCAGGAACGCGGTAGGGGGTGGGGCGCCCCCCCGGCTCACTGCGTCCGCGCCCTGCTCTCCATCGCGCGCCGGGGGTGAACGGGTCTCCCTCGATCAGGATCCACTCCCGGGGGAGGTAGACCAAGAGCATCCCGTCGGCGTGGATATCGTTCTTCAAGCGGTGGATCACGAGCGTCCGGTTCCCTTCGGTCAGCTCGTAGACTGGGAGGTCGGCGTCGGGGTTCGGTTGCTGTCCGAGCCAGTACGTCTGGCCGGTGCCCTCGAGCACCAGCGTGTTCGTGGCCAGGATGGCCTCGGCACCTCCCATCGCATCCCGGTGCATCCACGACGACGCCCTGGGGCGTGGGCGCGCAGCCGTGGAGGGTGGGACCCGCGACCAGCGCAACGCTCACCCAACGATTCACCGAAGCTCCTGCGGTCGAGACTAGGGCGTGGTGCTGCAAGGAATGCGTACGCTACGCACACCCGTCGCGGCCGGGCAAGGAGCCCGGCCGCCGGCCCCGGGCAGCGCCTCCTCAGATCCCGATCGGCAGCACCGTCTGGCGCGCGCGCGCCACCCGTTCCTGGAGGCTCTTCACCTGATGCACGCGGGTGCGTAGCGCGATCAGCGCGTCGCACGCGGCGCTGGTGGCGGATATGGTGGTGAGGTAGGGCACCTTGTACGTGATCGCGGCCCGGCGCATCGCGTAGTCGTCGTATTGCGACTTCTTGCCGAGCGGCGTGTTCACGAGCAGCTGCACCTCCCCGCTCATGATCTTGTCTACGATGTGCGGCCGGCCCTCCCCGACCTTGAAGACGCGCTCGCACTCGATCCCGAGCCGGGTCAGGTACGCGTGCGTGCCGCTGGTCGCCACGATGTTGAAGCCGAGATCGTGGAAGCGGCGCATGATCGGGGTGATGGTCCGTTTGTCACGGTCGTTCACCGTGACGACCAGGTTACCGCCCTCCTCGGGGAGGTCGTTGTAGGCGGAGGCCTGCGCCTTCGCGAACGCCATCCCGAAGGAGTCGTCGAACCCCATCACTTCTCCGGTCGAACGCATTTCCGGCCCGAGGAGCACGTCCACCTCGAACCGATTGAAGGGGAACACGGCTTCCTTGACGGCCACCCCGGCGATCGGAGGGTTCTCCGGGACGCTCAGGTCGGCCAGCCGCTCTCCCGCCATGACCCGAGCCGCGAGCCGCGCCAGCGGAACCCCGGTCGCCTTGCTCACGAACGGAATGGTGCGGCTGGCCCTTGGATTCACCTCCAGCACGTACACGACCCGGTCGCGGATCGCGTACTGCACGTTGAGCAGCCCCACCACGCCCAGCTCGAGGGCGAACCTACGCGTGAGGGCCCGGATCTCGTCGAGCACGTCACCCGACAGCAGATAGGGGGGAAGCACGCACGCCGAGTCGCCCGAATGCACCCCCGCGTCCTCGATGTGCTGCATGATCCCGCCGATCACCACGTCGGTGCCGTCCGAGAGTGCATCGACGTCGGCCTCGAAGGCGTCCTCGATGAAGCGGTCGATCAGCACGGGGTGATTGGGAGAGGCGCGCACCGCGGTCTCGAAGTACTCACAGAGCCCCCCCTCGTCGTAGACGATCCGCATCGCGCGGCCGCCCAGCACGTAGCTGGGGCGGACGAGCAGGGGATAGCCCACCTCCGCGGCCACTTTGACGGCCTGATCGAGGCTGGTCGCGACCCCGTTGTCCGGCACGGTCGCGCCCACCATCCGGCACACCTCGGCAAAGCGCTCGCGGTCCTCTGCCCGGTCGATCGCGTCCACGCTGGTCCCTAGAATCGGCGCGCCCAGCGCCGCGAGCCCCTCGGACAGCTTGAGCGGCGTCTGTCCGCCCAGCTGCACGATCACACCCCTGGGGCGCTCCTTGTGGATGATCTCGAACACGTCCTCGAGGGTGAGCGGCTCGAAGTAGAGCCGGTCCGAGACGTCGAAATCGGTGGATACCGTCTCGGGATTCGAGTTCACCATGATCGTGGTAAAGCCCGCCTCGCGGAGCGCGAACACGGCCTGCACGCAGCAGTAGTCGAACTCGATTCCCTGGCCGATCCGGTTCGGGCCGCTTCCCAGGATCACGATCTTCTCGCCCGGGGCCGGCGCAGCCTCGTCCTCGTCCTCGTAGGAGGAGTAGTAGTAGGGGGTCTCCGCAGGAAACTCGCCCGCGCAGGTATCCACCACATTGTAGGTTGGGCGGATCCGCCACCCCCAGCGGCGCTCGCGCACCTCCTGCTCGGTCTCCCCCCTGAGCGCCGCGAGCTGGCAGTCGCTGAAGCCCTCGCGCTTCATGTCTCGGAGCAGATCGGTGGTGAGCTGGGAAGCGCCCGCGTACGCCCGCTCGCGCTCGACGATCTCGACCAACTGATCGAGGAACCACGGGTCGATGCGCGTCGCCTCGTGGATGTCCGCGAGCGGGACGCCGGTTTCGATCGCACGCTTGAGCTGGAACGGTCGCTCCGCGGTCGGCCGCCGGAGCGCCCCCAGCAGCGTCTCCCGGTCGTCCGCCTCGAGCCCGTCATCCTGGAGTCGCGCGCCCGTGACCCAGCCGGCGCGCTCGATCTCGAGCCCGCGGAAACCCTTCTGCCAGGCCGCCCGGAAGGTGCGGCCGATCGCCATCGTCTCCCCGACCGACTTCATCTGCACGCCCAGCACCGGATTCACTTCCGGAAACTTCTCGAAGGCGAAGCGCGGCAGCTTGACCACCACGTAGTCGAGCACCGGCTCGAACGAGGCGGGCGTGGTCTTCGTGATGTCGTTGGGCAGCTCGGGGAGCAGATACCCAACCGCGAGCTTGGCGCCCACGCGTGCGATCGGGAAGCCCGTCGCCTTGGATGCGAGCGCGCTGGAGCGGGAGACGCGCGGGTTCATCTCGACGACGAGCATCTCGCCGTCGGCCGGGCTCACCGCGAACTGGATGTTGCAGCCGCCAGCTTCGACCCCGATCTCGCGGATGATCATGATCGCCGCATCGCGCATCCTCTGGTATTCGACGTCGGTGAGGGTCTGCGCGGGCGCGACCGTGATCGAGTCGCCCGTGTGCACGCCCATCGGATCGAAGTTCTCGATCGAGCAGACGATGATCACGTTGTCGGCACCGTCCCGCACCACCTCGAGCTCGAACTCCTTCCATCCGATCACGGACCGATCGATCAGCACCTCGCGGATCGGAGAAGCGTCCAATCCCTTTCGGACCTGCGCCTCGAGCTCCTCGCGATTGTATGCGATCCCACCGCCCGTGCCTCCGAGGGTGAAGCTGGGCCTAACGATCGCCGGATAGCCGGTCTCCTCGACGATCGCGAACGCGTGGTCGATCGAGCGCGTGAATCCTCCGTGCGGGACGGCGAGCCCGATCCGGCCCATGGCTTCGGTGAACTGCTCGCGGTCCTCGGCCATGTCGATCGAACGTGCGTTCGCGCCGATCAGCTCGACCCCGTAGCGCTCGAGAACGCCACGGCGATGCAGATCCATGGCAAGGTTGAGCGCGGTCTGGCCGCCCATGGTCGGGAGCAGCGCGGAGGGGCGCTCGCGCTCGATCACGCGCTCGACCCACTCGGGGGTGAGGGGCTCGATGTAGGTCCGATCCGCCATGTCCGGATCGGTCATGATGGTGGCGGGATTCGAGTTCACCAGGACGACGCGGTAGCCCTCCTCCTTGAGGGCGCGCACCGCCTGTGTCCCGGAATAGTCAAACTCGCAGGCCTGTCCGATGATGATCGGGCCCGAGCCGAGGATGAGGATGCTGTCGAGGTCGTCGCGTCTAGGCACGTGCGGACGGCCCGATGAGGCTCATTTCGGTAAAGCGCTCCGGATGGCGTAGAATCGGCCGCGAAAGCTGCCGGAACCGGGGAGGGCCAGCAAGGCTCCAGGGCATCCACAGTCCAGGGCGTCACCTCCGAGCGCGTCTCCATCCCGCAGGGGCCGTGCGATGGACTTCAGCCCAGGAGCCGACGCGCGCTCGAGTTCCGGAGCCTCACTGAGGGGTCCTCGGAGAAGGAAGGCTACTCGCGCCTCAATGATGAGGCAGCCGGTGAAGGCCGGGACCCGACGCGGGGTGCCGGCGACCCTTCAGCGACCGGCTACCACGCTCCCGATGGGGCGAGTGGGCTGGATCCTGCTCTGGAGCGCCTCGCAGGTGTCAGCCCCGAGGTAGCGTTTGAATCTCCCTCGCGTTGAATGCTAATCCGTAACCCGCAAGATGTCAGGCGATTCAGGGAGCAGCATCGTGATGAGTCGTCTCCATGGATTACCGTTGCCCTCTGGATTAGCAGCCAAGGATCGGTCGAGGGGTCGGAAATCATCCAGTCGAGCGGACGGGAGGACCTGGATAGACTCGCGCTACAGCTCTTCAACGAAGTGGCGCGCTTCCGCCCCGCCCAGCTCGGCGGGGTGCTCATGTCCATGTCGGCAATCTTATCGGTCACTTTTTCAGGCTTCTAGAGTCGAGCCGCGTCGTGAGCCGGGCGCGGAGCCACCTGGTTTTTGCCGACTTCGCCTTTGAGTTGCCTGGACCTGAGCGTTGCTTCTGCGAGCTCCCTATCCGCAGAGCTCCCATCCAGTTTCAGAAAGCTCGGGCTGGTCTTCCGAGTGTCGCGATCCATACGTTCAACAAATTTTCCGCCTCGGCACTCTGTTCCGGCTAAGCAATGGCTCGATCGTGTACCTCTTCCGCTGCGCGGTCTCGTTCCCCTGGCCCGACGCGAGACTGAGCCACATAAACGCACAGACCAGGTCCGCTTCCACGAAGCCATCCGGCTCTCGAGCGAGGACGCGCGCGCCTCCTCTACCGCCTCCCCAAGGCCGACCTCCACAGGCACACCGAACTCGTGCTCTCCCCCTCGAGCTGCTCGCGCGCCTGATGCCGCCCCCGCGCGTCCACCGCCACCGCTACCACGGCGTCCTCGCGCCCCACGCCCGGCTGCGCTCCGCGGTCGTTGCGCTCGGCCGAGCTCGACCAGCGGCGCCCCTGAAAATGCGAAGGCTGCCTCGCTGCGGCGTCTGAGCCGCGGCTCAGGAGCCCCGACGTCGCGCTTGCGTACCCAGTAGGTCCATGATCGCCTGCGCGACCGCCTCCGACCGCTGCGAGGGCATCGCGTGACCCGCCTCGACCAGCCGACTCTCCACCAGACCCGTGAAGAGCTCGCGGTCGCCCGAGAAGTCGCCCGGTTCTCCGTGCAGCACCATCGAAGGCACGGTGATTTTCGGGCGCTCGGCGAGCTGGCGCTCGATATCCAGGAACCTTGTCTCGCCCGGGGCGTTGCGGTGGCGGTGGCGATAGGAGTGGAGCACGACCTCGACCCACTTCGGATTTTCGAACGAGTCGGCGGTCCGGTTATAGGTCTCGTCGCTGAAGTTCCAGGTGGGCGACCACTCGTCCCACAACAGCCGGCAGATCGCGCGCCGGTTGGTCTCCAGCCCAATCCGTCCCTGCTCGGTGTTGAAGTACCACTGATACCAAGCCCGGCGCACGGACTGGGCTGAGCGCGCCCGCACCTGATCGATCACGTTCTGGATCGAGTAGCCTGTGGAAACGAAGCCGGCCACACGGTCAGGATGGAGCACGGATGCGATGCACGCGGCCCGGTTCCCCCAGTCGAAGCCCGCGAGGGCGAAGCGGCGCAGGCCGACCGCGTCCGCCAGGTCGATCACGTCCTGAGCGATCGCCGCCTGCTCTGCGGTGCCGGGAGCGGTCGGATCCCGGAACGTCGTGGGCCCGTATCCGCGCAGGTAGGGGATCACCGCGCGGTATCCCTCGTCGGCGAGTATTACCCCGACGTCGTGCCAGGCGAGCGCGTCATAGGGGAAGCCGTGCAGCAGGATGACCGGGAACGAGCTCGAGCTGCCGAGGTCTTCGTACCCGATGTTGAGCCAGGGGGTCTGGGCCATCTTTACGGCCTGCTGGTTCGTGCTCGTCTGCGCCCACGCGAAGCTCGCGCCGGGCCCGGCCGCCAGCGCGGCGGCGCCTACCATCCCGGTGGTCCTCACGAAGGTCCTGCGGCTCTGGTCCATGGCAGTCCTCCTCGGTGCTGCGTTGTGGCAGCCCTCGCCTGCTCGCGTTGCGTTGTGGCAGCCCTCGCCTGCTAGTGGTTAGGGGGCGCCAGGCTCCGATTGTCAAGTCAGCTCCAGCGACCGCTGGCCAAACAGTCTCTACAAGCGACGCGTGGGGCTCGCCGTGCTGGCCACTGAGATCGAGCATCCGGAGCTCGCCGTGATGCGGATCTTCGAAGACGAGCGGCGGCTGGGCTGATCCGCAGAGCCACTCGTGCGCCACTGCGCACGACCTGCGCTACGCCAGCACGCACAGGTGCGCCGCGAGTGCGCTTTCACCGCGCAAGACGGCAGAGGCGGCGACGTCAGCGCGAGATCTGCACAGAGATTCCGGCGAGCGACTCGATCGGCCGGTTATTCGCGTCGACCGCGGAGAGCGCGGTCGCGGTGAGAAGGAGTCCGGAGACGTCCTCCACGTGCACCCGGAAGCGGAGCTCGCCCACGGCGCTGCCCACCACGACGACCCGTTGGTTGCTCGCCCGAGGGTCGGCGAAGGTGCGGGTGTCCCCCGCACCTTCGAAGCCAGTGATCCCGGTGCCGCGGATCCGGATGATAAACGGAAACCGAAGCAGGGGTTCCGAGCGCGGCCTCCGCGGGCCGGGCGCCGCTCAGGGCGCGAACGCGGTGCCGCTCACATCGCTGCCGCGAATCCCGAGCTCGCCGGCGCACGCCCACAGACCATCGATCACGTTCTGGATGTGCTGGCTCCGCTCGAGCCCGATCAGCTCGACGCCCTTCTCCACCTCCGCGCGGCTCACCCCGGCCGCGAACGCGCGGTCCTTGAGCTTCTTGGTCACGGACTTGGGCGTGAGGTCGTCGATCCCGGTCGGACGCACGAGGCAGACGGCGTGGACGAACCCCGCCAGCTCGTCGCATGCGAAGAGGACGCGGTCGAGCTCCGTTTCCGGCACGACACCGGTGACCTCGGGGCGGTGCGCGAGAATCGCGTGGACCACCTCCTCCGGGTAGCCTCGCGCGCGCAGCTCGCGGGCCGCCGGCAGCGGATGCTCGTCCGGGTTCCGCTCCCAGTCGAGATCATGGAGCAGCCCGGCCAGCCCCCAGCTCTCCTCGTCCCCTCCCCGGAGCCGCGCGTAGTGACGGACCGCTGCCTCCACGCCGAGCATGTGCTTCCGCAGGTTCTCGTTCGGGACCCACTCCCCGAGCAGCGCGAGCGCCTCCTTCCGGTCGGGCATTGTGTCATCCTTTGCGGTACAAGTCGTTTCGAGAGCCGCACCCGGGACGCGGCATGCCGATTGCACAACCACGTCCCAAAACACAGCCTTCCGAGCCCGGGTATCCTCCATCCCCCGGAAGCAGTCGCCTGACTGCCCCGGACATCGGAAGGCTGAGTTTTTTCATACGCTTACGCAGCAATCGGGTAGCGCCCCGGGCGGGCCTTCCCCGCCCTCCCCTTTGCCCCGCGTCGCGCCAGCCTCGTTCCGAGGCAGTCACACCCCGCTGGACGGGCATAGCTTCGAAACGATGCAGTCCTCGCAGCGGGGCCGCCGGGCCTCGCACACCCTCCGGCCGTGCCAGATCAGCAGATGGGCCAGCATGGTCCAGCGCTCCCGGGGGAACAGCTCCATCAGCTCCCGCTCGATCTTGTCGGGCTCCTCGTAGGCGGTCAACGCAAGCCGCGCGGAGAGGCGCTTTACGTGCGTGTCCACGACCACGCCCTCCTCGATCCCGAACGCGTTTCCGAGGATTACGTTCGCAGTCTTGCGCCCAACGCCTGGAAGCGCCACCAGCTCGGCAAGCGTGCGCGGGATCTCACCGTCGTGCTCGGCCATGACCGCACGCGCGAAGCCGATGATGTTCCTGGCCTTGTTCCGGAAGAAGCCGGTCGTGCGGATGATCTCCTCGACATCCTCCTGGCGCGCGGCGGCGAGTGCCGCGACGTCAGGATAGCGCTTGAAGAGCACGGGCGTGACCAGGTTCACGCGCTGGTCCGTGGTCTGCGCCGACAGGATGGTGGCCACCGCGAGCTGGTATGCGTCCTCGTGCTCGAGCTCGCAGCGCGCGGCCGGATACTCCGTGCTGAGCAGCTGGTAGATGCGCGCGGCGCGCTCCGCGCGCGCGCGCCCTGACTCGCGCGGCCTTCTCGGCTTCGACCGCCGCGACCGGCTCGGCACGCTCAGCTTCGGGCGCTGCGACGCCCATCGGCGCCGCGACCGCCCGCGCTCCGACGCGTGCGCCAGGTGACTCGGCGGTAGCGGAGCGCGCTCGGGCGCGGACCGTCGCCGGATGCTGCCCCACCCTCCGGCGCCGCCGAGGATGCAGGCTCGATGCCGACCGCGTTCTCCAGCCGCCGGAGCACGCGGGCGGCGAGCTTGAGCGCCTCCCCGGAGGATCGCAGCTCGTACAAGCCCTCCAGATCCGATCCCGGGAGCGAAGAGCTGAAGTCGCGGCCGCCCTCGCGCATCTCCATCCGGTTCCACTCGGACGCCTCGGCGAGCGGCAGATCGCTCAGCGGCACCACCGAGAGGCCGGGGCGGTCGGCGCGTATCCCGAGCGCGAGCAGCAGACCGAACCGGTCGGGACCCTCCCGCGACCAGAAAAATCCGTCCAGTGACTCGGGCGGCGTCCCCGCCGCGGCGCGCACCCACACCAGGTGCTGCGGGAGCTGCGCGTATCCCGCGGGAGGGTCGAGCGCGGGAACCCACCGCTCCGTCTCCTCCGGCTCCCCGTCGAGCAGCTCGCGGAGCGCGCCCGTCAGGAGGAGAAAGAGCGGCTCTCGGGCCGCGCAGAAGTGGAACGAGTGATAGAGGAGGAATCCGTATTGATGGATGAGGGCGGGTTCGTCGTTGGGCCCGCGGATCTCCCGCAGAGCCTGCCCCGTCGCCGCGAGCATCACGAAGGCTGAGGGATCCGCCAGGTCCACTCCGCGGGCCTCGGCCTCGAGCCGAATGGCCGCGAAGTGCCGGCGCGCGAAGTCGAGGTCCGGGAAGGAGAGCTCGTAGGGGGTCAGGCGGGCGAACGCATCGTGTGCGGACATCGCGACTCGAAACTATCCCAGAAAGAAGAGTGGAGAAAAGATCGTAAGAACCTCGCCTACTGGTCCCGCCGCAGGAGCTCGACCGCGCGCGCCTCGGACTCGAGCACCTCGAGGCCGGCCCCCGCCAGGGCACGGCGCGCGGATTGCCACCAGGACCGCCGCCGGACCAACACCAGCTCGAGGGCGCGCAGCGGCTCCACGACTCCCTCGATCCACACGAAGTGGACGTCACCCAGACGCTCGGGGCGCGGGATCGTCCAGCGTCGGCCGTCCCACGTGAATGGGATCTCGTCGGCCGCCTCGAACTCGCGCTCGTCCCACGTCTGCTCGATGAAAAGCGCGTTCTCCACCCGGTAGACGCCCGCCCCCTCCGGGTCGCCGCGCTGATAGTACCAGGGGTCGAACTCCATGCCGTCCTGCCGCTTGAACCCCTGGTCGGCCGCGTAGTCGACGTCCTCGAGCTGATCCTCCGCGGCGAGCGACTCGAGATGGTGGCGCAGCTCGTGGGTGAGCGTCTCCCAGATCTCGCCCTCCCAGTCGAACGCGGGATCCCTGGCCGCCAGGCTCCTGAACGATCCCCAGTAGAGCACGACCGAGGAGCGCAGCGTGTCCGGACCCTGCCACTCGGAGGGCCAGCTTTCGGTCACGCATTCGCCGAGCGTGTAAACGTCCGGACGATCGGGATGCGGCACGGATTCGCGCGAGACAACGAGCCCGTCAATCCCTGCCTTGTAGCGCTCCGGAATCTCCTCGTAGGCGCGTTCGGCGATCTCGCGGAAGGCGGCGAACTTCACGGTGCCGCCCACCCGATGTCAGCCCCGACGGGACGGTGATCAGAGCCGACCAGTAGGTCGCGGCGATCCACTCCCGCGCCCGCGCATCCATTACCGGCTCGCTCGCCGAAGCCGATGCCCGCGCTCAGCGCGTATCCAGCCGCTCGCGGATCCACGCGAGGACGCGATCCTCGGCGACCCGCACCTGCTTGAGGCTGTCACGGTCACGAACGGTGACGGTGCCGTCCTCGGTAGTCTGCCCGTCGACGGTCACGCACCAGGGCGTGCCGGCCTCGTCCTGGCGGCGGTAGCGCCGGCCGATCGAGCCGGTTTCGTCGTAGAAGGAGGGGATGGCCGCCTGGCGCAGCGCGGCATGGATCCTCTCCGCGCGCTCGGGCAAGCCGTCCTTCTTCACCAGCGGGAAGACCGCTGCCTTGATGGGCGCCAGCTTCGGGTGGAGCCCCAGCACGACGCGCTCCTCGCCCGCGATGATCTCCTCGCGGTAGCCGTCGATCAGCGCGACCAGCATGGTGCGGTCGACGCCCACGGCGGTCTCGACCACGTAGGGGATGAACCGCTCGTTCGTCCCGGGGTCGATGTACTCGAGCCGCTTCCCCGAGAACTCCTGGTGCCGTGAGAGATCGAAATCCGTGCGGTTGTGAATCCCCTCGAACTCCTTCCAGCCGAAGGGATACTTGTACTCGATGTCGAAGGCCTTCTTGGCGTAGTGCGCGAGCTCGTCGGAGCCGTGCTCGTGAAAGCGGAGCTTGTCCTTGCGGACGCCGTTCGCAACGTGCCACTCCATGCGCGCCGCCCTCCAGTGCTCGAACCATTCCTCGTCGGTCCCGGGCTTGACGAAGAACTGGAGCTCCATCTGCTCGAACTCGCGGGTCCGGAAGATGAAGTTCCCCGGCGTGATCTCGTTTCGGAACGCCTTGCCGATCTGCGCGATCCCGAACGGGACCTTTTGGCGGGCGGCCTGCTGGATGTTCAGGAAGTTCACGTACGAGCCCTGCGCCGTCTCGGGCCGGATATAGATCACGGACGCGGCGTCCTCCACAGGGCCCATGAACGTCTTAAACATCAGGTTGAACTGCCGCGCCTGGCCAAAGGCGTCCCTGGTGCCGCACACCGGGCACTGCCGGTCCTGCACTTCGGGGAGGTCGGCGCGAAAGCGACGCTGGCAGCTCTTGCACTCGATCAGCGGATCGGAGAAGCCCGCTAGGTGCCCCGAGGCCTCCCAGACGCGGGGATGCATGAGGATGGCGGCGTCCAGCCCTTCGACGTCGTCGCGCTGGTGGACCATCGCGCTCCACCAGCCCTCCTTGACGTTGCGCTTGAGCTCGACACCGAGTGGGCCGTAGTCCCAGACCGAACCGGTCCCACCATAGATTTCGGAGGATTGGAAGATGTAGCCGCGCCGCTTGCAGAGCGACACGAGCTTGTCCATCAGATCGGCGGGTTCAGCCATGGTCGAAACGGTCGCTGCGGGTCTTGGGGGCGGTCCGCGGAAGCTGGAGTGCTCCGCGAAGCTTCCCCACGGGGGCCCGGCCGAAGGTAGACGCGGCCGCGGAGGGTGGGCAACAGATCGGTGGGCGCCGGCAGGGGTATTCTAGGTGGAAGCTCGGATCTGGCCCTGAAGGGGCCTGGGGCCGCCGGCGACCCACTCCAGAGACATCATGCTGACGTTCACGGACCGCGCCCGGGAGATGGTGCGGACCTTCTTGGATCAGGGGGAAGGCGAGCTGGAGGCGCTCCGCATCGGCGTGGAGGGCAGCCCCGTCGCCCCCCGCTTCGACTTGACCCTCGTGAGCCGCTCGGACCGGCGCAACGACGAGCGCGAGGTCGACCTGGGGGAGGACTTCGCAGTGCTGGTGACGGAGTCCTCGCTCGACCGCCTGGACGGCGCTACGGTGGACTTCGTCGAGCGCGTCAACGAGCGCGTCAACGAGAGCGGCTTCGAGGTGCGGCCCCGCGGCACCGGGGGGGGCTCGGGAGAGGCGAGCACGCGCCCGACCGGACCTCTCTCCGATCGCGTACGCGACGTGCTGGACACCTAGGTCAACCCGGCGATCGCGGCGCACGGCGGGGAGATCAGTCTGGTGGATGTGCAGAGCACGGAAATCTTCCTGGAGATGAGCGGCGGCTGCCAGGGATGCGCGCGCTCGCGCATGACGCTCCGCCAGGGAGTGGAGCGCATGCTCCGGCAAGCCGTCCCGGAACTCACGGCAGTGCATGACGTGACGGATCACGCAAGCGGACAGAATCCATACTTCAACGGCGACACCTAGGGAGTTGTCCAAGGTTTAGCACTCCCGAACCAGGAGGGCGCATGGGTCGTCGTGGCATTTCCCGTCCCGTTGCCGGCCTGCTCCCGGCCACGCTCCTCCTTGCCGTTCCTGTCCTCCTACAGGCCCAGGTCGACGACGCGCTGGTGGACGAGGCCGTCTACACCGCGCCCCGTCCTCTCTGCCCCTGCGTCGGCCCCGTCCGCGGCAGCATCGTGATCGCAGGCGGTGGAGCGCTCCCGGCCGACATCTACCGCACCTTCGTACGCCTAGCCGGAGGCCGGAGGTCGCACATCGTCGTGATCCCGACCGCCGGGGCAGGCGACCATCCCACCGCGATCGAGGTCGAGGCGTTCCGCGCGACAGGCGCCGGTACGGTCGAGGTACTCCACACGCGGGACCGGAGCGTCGCGAACAGCGAGGAGTTCGTCGCTCCGCTCCGGCGCGCGACCGGCGTGTGGTTCTCCGGGGGACGGCAGTCGCGGCTGGTCGAGTCGTACCACGGTACGCTCGTGCACCATGTGCTGCACGAGGTGCTCGACGAGGGCGGGGCTGTGGGCGGCACCTCGGCGGGCGCGTCCGCGCTCGCCTCGTACCTGGTCCGCGGCACGCCGAACGGCACGACCCGCGTGACCGAGCCCGGCTATGACGTAGGGTTCGGGCTACTGCGCGGCGTGGCGGTGGACCAGCACCTGCTCGCCCGCGGACGCGAGGACGAGCTGCAGCGCATCGTCGAGCCGTACCCGCAGCTTCTCGGGATCGGGCTGAACGAAGGGACGGCGCTCGTGATCAGGGGTGATCTCGGCTGGGTGCATGGTGAGAGCCAGGTCGCGATCTACGACCGGCGCGGGTGGCGTAATCCCGTCACCTTCCGCTTCCTGGACGTGGGCGACTCCTACGATCTCGGACAGCGGCGGTCGATCCGTGCCGTCCGGACCGAGGAGGAGTAGGGCTCCTGACCGCTTCACCCAGCTCGGCGCCCACGAGGCTCTGGCGAGCCGGATCCAAACTCGATAGATGATAGTCGGAGGACGGCCATCCACGCCAACGTCGGAGGCTTCGCCATGAGGCTCGCGTTCACCCTTCTCACGGTCGCGATGTGGTACGGGGGCTGGGTGGACCGCGCCCTCGCACAGGAACGCTCTTCCCCGCCCGACCTGCCTTCCTGGGCCTACCCGATGAATCCCTCCCCGGGCAGACGGGGCGGTGGCGGCGGCGCAGCGGACGACACCCGGTACGGGCTGCCGGGAACCGATCGCACCTTCACCCGAGCCGAGATCACCGGCCAGGAGCCCGCGGACTGGCGGCCCGACCTGCACCCACCGATGCCCGCGATCGTGGCGCGGGGACGCTCGGAGGTGCGCGCGTGCGCGATGTGCCACTACCCCAACGGACAGGGACGACCCGAGAACGGTCCGGTCGCCGGGTTCCCCGCGAGCTACATCATCCAGCAGTTGGTGGACTTCCAGAACGGCACGCGCGTGAGCTCGGAGCCACGCATGAGACCGCCCGCCAGCATGGCGCGGCTCGCCAAGGCGATGACTGCCGAGGAGATGGCCGAGGCCGCCGACTACTTCGCCTCCTTCCCCTACCGCAAGTGGATCCGCGTGGTGGAGTCTCCCACGGCGCCGAAGCTGCGCTTCGCCGGGGGGATGTTCATGCCGATCGACGGCACCGAGCCGATCGGGAACCGCATCGTGGAGGTGCCGGAGGACACCGCGCGCACGCTGCTTCGCGACCCGATTTCCGGGTTCGTGGCGTACGTTCCGCCCGCAAGCCTCGCGCGGGGGGAAGCGCTGGCGAAGACGGGCGGGGACGGTCGCACCACCGCATGCGTCGCCTGCCACGGTGACGACCTGCGCGGGCTCGGACCCGTGCCTGCGCTCGCCGGCCGCTCGGCTAGTTATCTGATGCGGCAGCTCTTCGACTTCAAGAGCGGGGCCCGCGCGGGCGCGTGGTCACCGCTCATGAAGGCCGTGGTGGCTCCGCTCACCGAGGGAGAGATGCTCACGCTCGCTGCGTACGCGGCGTCGCTGGATCCGTAGGCTTCACCGCAGGCTCACCGCCCCGGACGATCCTCGGCCGAAACCAGCGCGCTCTCGAAGGGCTACGTCGAGTTCATGGAGCAGGAGAACCGCCTGCGGATACCGGGGCACGACGGAGCCGCAAACGGGGCCTAGTTAGCAGGTCGCGCTCAGCGCCCCGCGAGGGTGGCCACGGCGGCCGGGCCGACCTCGAGCAGCTCAGCGAGTTGCGCGAGGTCGTAGGCGTCGGTGAGCTCGCGCACCACCCAGTAGCGGTCGACCGCGATCACCACCTCACGCGGCGGATCCGGGGAGATCAGCTCGAGCGCAACCTCCGCGTTCGCGAAGCAGAACCAGATCCGGGGATCGGACACGCCGTACGGGTCAGGAGGGAAGCGCGGGATCCTCGCGACCGAGGCGGGCTGGACCACGTGGACGCAGGGGAGC
>Ga0310121_10001245_pt1 | contig 26512 bp, 32 predicted proteins | sample CB27_Tmax_986_MG_FD_203504 | JGI IMG/M metagenome (GOLD analysis project Ga0310121, IMG submission 203504) | Marine microbial communities from Western Arctic Ocean, Canada - CB27_Tmax_986 | ecosystem: Environmental > Aquatic > Marine > Oceanic | place: Canada: Western Arctic Ocean | collected... | reverse complement strand
ATCTACCTCAGCGAGGCCCTCAGAGGCGAGCCCGTTGGGCTGGTTCCACCGGACGACCGCTTCTGGACCATCTGGTTTGGTCCGCTGAGTATCGGGCTGCTGGATGATCACAATCGTTCCGTCTCGCATACACCTACGAAATTGTTACCCATGTCCCTGGTTGCACAGCATACCTATCAAAGGCCATTCTATGGCTTGCCCGAGAATGGCGTCAAGGAAAACTGCGGCCTTCGGTCCGGTGTTAGCTCGAGTCGTTGCAGCCCGAATTGAGTGACCCAGGCTAAGTAGCCCACTGTCAGCTGGACGGTACTCTCCGGCACCCGCCAGTCGACGGTCTAGTGGGCTATAATACGACCCTAGCCAGGGCCCAGGGGCCGGAGGCTAATGGCAACATGTCAGAGCCCCACACCATCGTTACCGACTATGCCGACGAGCTGTTAGCAACCCCTAGGGCCCATCTGGCGCTCGAGCTATTACAGGACGAAAGCGGACTGAAGCTGCTACACCAGGGACGGGTTCTGGCTGAGTGCCACCTGACGCGTGAGGGAATGGCTGCCGCGGGCTACATGGCCAGAGCGCTCGGGGCGAAGGTCCCGCCGCTGGGGCAGTCCGCTACCGCCCGGGTGTCCACAGGGGTTTTGTTCCGCGCCGTGTCGATCGCATCTCTCGACCTAAGCGTCGAAGAGTCGTTCACGCTGCTTGAGCGGTGGCTCGAAGAGGCGGACCTGCAGCGCGCCGGCTCGAGCGACGCGACGTAGGCGGCGGCGAGAGCATGAAGCCGGTGCAGAGCGAGTAGACACGAGGCTTCCGAAACCGGGGGCTTGCCTATATAATCCGATCGGAGATTTCGGGGCGTTCCGTACACAATGGCACTAGATTACGCTTCTCTGGAACCAGGCCAGTCCATCTCTAACACGGAGTTCGAGGTCGATGTCTCGTTGGTCTCAGCCTACGTTGATGCCGTCGGCGACGAGTCGGGGATATTTGACCCGGACGACAGTCCTTCGCTGGTCCCACCTATGGCGATCGCAGCTCAAAGTCTAAAGACGGTGCTCGACGAACTCGCGATTCAACCAGGGACCCTCCACGCCGGACAGGAGATCGAGTTCACCAAGGCAGTCGAAGTGGGGGAAAGATTGAGCTGCCGCGCAACCGTTGGCCAGAACTCGGTCCGAGGAGACTGGAGATTCCTTGTCGTCGAGATCTCGACTGGAAACGCGAGCGGACAAGGCGTGATGTCTGGCAAAAGTACTCTGATGGTGCCCGTTGCCGCGTCCTGAAATGGCATCATCCTATCGAGAGGGCGACAAACTGCCGACGGTCGAGCGGCTAATTACGCAAGAACGAATACAACGGTACGCTGAGGCGTCGGGGGACTTCAATCCGATCCACATAGACCCGGGGTTCGCGGCGTTGTCTCAGTTCGGAGGAACGATAGCGCACGGCATGTTAATCGCGGCGTTGGTGTCCGAAGCAATGGCCGTGGGCTTCACGCGGGACTGGGTCGAGACCGGCCGCCTGAAGCTGAGGTTCAGGGCCCCGGTAAAGCCGGGCGACAGAGTAGCGACGTTCGGGAAGGTGAAGCGCGTCCGAGAGGCCGACGGTGGGAGCGAAATTGTTTGCTCCGTCGGCGTCAGCAAGCCTGACGGCGAATCGGCTGTGACGGGCGAGGCTGTCGTGAGGGCCCGGACGTGAGCTGTCCGTAATTGCTCGAGGCTCGGCAAACACTGCGGTCTTTGGCATCCAGAAGCGCCTGAGGTGTGATGATTGACAGCGAGTAGTGGACTGGTACGCATAGCAGTTGACGCGATGGGGGGTGACTACGGTCCAAGCGAGACCGTACCAGGCGCCGTCGAAGCCGCCAGAGGAGGCGGCGTGCAGATCGGTCTAGTAGGTGAGCCGGACGCCGTAAAGGTCGAGCTGGCCAAACACGATGTCGACGGCCTGCCCATTATGCAAGTCCCCTCGGAGGGTGTCATTCTCGAGGACGAACAGCCCGCGATAGCGCTGCGGCAGAAGCCACGAGCTTCGATCATGGTATCGACCGGGATGGTCAAGAGCGGCCTGGCCGACGCGTCGGTCACCATGGGCTCGACCGGAGCCGCTATGGCCGCGGGTGCGGTGGTCCTCGGGGTAATCGAAGGGATCGAGCGGCCGGCGATAGGGGGCCCAATTGTCGGATTGGCGCCCCATACAATGATAATCGACCTGGGCGCGAACGTAGACTCCCGCCCGACCCAGCTTCTCAGCTTCGCGGTAATCGGCGAGGTTTTTGCGAAGCAGGTCTGGGAGATCGAGCGTCCCCGGGTTGCCCTTCTCAGCGTAGGCTCCGAGACCGGTAAAGGTAACCGCCAGGTTAGGGAGACAACGGAGCTACTGGCCAAGAGTGGCCTCAATTTCATTGGGAACGTCGAGGCCAACGACCTGCCCTACAATAAGACCGACGTTGCCGTGTGCGACGGCTTCGTCGGGAATGTCGTCATGAAGCTGACAGAGGGCCTGGGGAGTGGGATCTCGGACCACCTTAAGAACCGCCTGGAAGGGAAGCTTCCTGAAGTGGAGCTGGCGGACCTGGCTCGTGACGTGTACGAGATCAATAACGTTACCGAGACTTATGGCGGTGGCCCGTTGTTCGGTGTGAACGGGGTCAGCGTGGTCGGGCACGGGCGCGGCAAAGCCGAGTCGGTCAGGCGTGCCATCGAGACGGCCAGACGGTTTGTGGAAGTGGGATTTGTCGCGAGTTTGAACGAAGAGCTGGCGCGGGTCAAACAGGCGGTCGGCGAGTAGCTTGAGGGAAACGTGGGAGACACCAGGATAAACGGAAAGGCGGCGCTAGTCACCGGCGCCTCGAAGGGCATCGGGCGCGCGACGGCCCTCAAGTTGGCTGAGATGGGCGTGAAGGTCGCCGTCAACTACAACTCTTCGCCCAATGCGGCCGCCGAAGTAGCGACCGGCATCACCGAAGGCGGCGGTGAGGCCATGACCGTGCAGGCAGATGTCTCCGACCGCGAGCAGGTCGCGGCCATGGTGAAGACCGTGGATGACGCATGGGGCCAAGTAGACATCCTGGTCAACAACGCTGGCATCATAAACGACCAACTTCTGCTACGAATGTCGGACGAGGCATGGCATCGGGTCATAGACGTGAACCTTCACGGGACGTTCTACTGCACGCGGGCCGTCCTTAGGAAGATGGTGAGTAAGCGCTGGGGCCGTATTATCAACATAGGGTCCATAGTGGGCCTGAGGGGCAACCCTTCTCAGACCAACTACACCGCATCGAAGGCGGCGATGATCGGCTTCACGAAGGCTCTTGCCAAAGAGGTTGCGACGAGGAACATCACGGTCAATTGCGTGACCCCAGGCTATTTCGACACCGAAACGACGTCGGTCCTGACGAAGCGGCAAAGAGACTATTGGAATAGCATGATCCCCCAAGGCCACTTCGGTGAGGTCGACGACGTGGCCAATCTCGTCGCGTTCCTCGCCGGCGAAGACTCCAAATACATCACCGGCCAGGTGGTGAGCGTCGACGGCGGCCTGGCGGTCTAGGGTGTGGCCGTAGCGGGCAACCGGTACCGCGTATCACGATCGTAGGCTGACCAACGACGCCCACATGACATTCACCGGCAAAGTTGCGCTTGTGACCGGAGGCTCGCGGGGGATCGGCAAGGCCATCGCCCTCGAGTTCGCCCGACGTGGCGCCGACATTGCCTTTAACTACATGCGCAGTCATGAGGCGGCGGCCGAGACGCAGGACGAGATCAAGAAGCTTGGCGTGCGGTGCCAACGACTGCGAGCGCACCTGGCCGACACCGATCAAATAAAGCGCCTGTTCGCCGAGGTACGGGACGAGTTCGGAGCACTGGACGTCCTCGTGAACAACGCTGCGTCAGGCGTTCAGAAGCCGGCGGCGGAGCTGGAGGAGAAGCACTGGGACTGGACCATGGACATAAACGCCAAAGCGCCATGGCTCTGTGCCGTGGAGGCCTCGCGCCTGATGAACAACGGCGGGCACATCGTCAATATCACGAGCCTGGGTTCACAGCGAGTGCTCCCCAACTACTTTTCGGTCGGCACCTCGAAAGCAGCTCTGGAGGCCATCACTCGCTATCTGGCAGTCGAACTGGCGCCCAAGGGTATATCGGTAAACGCGGTCTCGGGCGGCTACGTCGAAACAGGAGCACTGGACCACTTTCCGAATCGTGACGACATGCTGTCGGCGGGAGAGCGGACGCTGTTGGGCAGGTCGCTGACAAGCGAGGACATCGCTCGTGTGGTGGCGTTCCTCTGCACCGACGAGGCGTCCGCTATTCGGGGTCAAGTGGTGGTGGTGGACGGAGGGGGAGCGCTTACCGCCGGCCTGCCAGGCCAGGCGAAGGAGTAGCCGCACTGTCTGGCCGCCGGCTATCGAGGTAGGTCTATTATCTCGATGGTAGTCGTCGAACCTTCCACCTGTGTATCCATTGTGGTCCCCGGGGCGGCCTGGGCCCTCTTCACGTAGCCCAAGCCGATGCCGCCACCGAGACTCCGCCGGGCCGAGACCGACGTGACCACCCCAACGGTTTTTCCTTCGAGGGTCAGCTTGCTGCCGGTGAGAGGCTCGACTCCGGCGCTCCACCGCAAGCCAACGAGTTGCTTCTGCACCTTCTTGTAGGTGTTGAGCCGAGCGATCACTTCCTGGCCGACGTAACAGCCCTTGGTGAAGCTGATCAGGTCCATCAGGTTTGCTTCCAGCGGGTTGTAGTCTTCGCTGAGCTCGGCGCCGAACGCTGAGACGCCCCGCTCGATCCTGACGGCCTCGAATGCCTGAGAACCTACGGGCTTGACACCCATCCCGCTCCCAGTCTCGAGGATCCGGCCCCATAGCCGGTTCCGCTCAGCGGCGGCGACTATGATGTCGTAGCTGGGCAGCTTCAAGAAGTCGGTACGGTGCACTTCAGCTTCCGCTCCCGCCAGGCTAACTCGATGGAAGTCAAAGGGCGCCAGAGACGGGACACCGGGGCCGGCTAGATCACCAAGTAGGCTCGTTGCGTTGGGACCCACTAACGAGAGCATCGCAGTCTCGGTCGTTACATCGCGGACGACGACATCCTCCATGATCATGTAGAAGTCGATCCAGTCGATGACCTTCTGGCAGCCATCTGGGGACGTCAGGACGAGAAGCCTGTCGTCGTGCTTGAAGACGTACAGCAGGTCGAGTATGCGGCCCTTGCTCGAGATCAGGACTGTCCCGACCCCCTTGCCAGCCTCGAGCTCCATCAGCTCGTTGGTTGACAGCCGATTCAGGAGGTCGAGGGCATCTTCGCCGGAGACGCTAAGACGGCCGACATCGGACCTGTCCAGAAGCCCCACCACACCCGTCAATGCCTCGTACTCTTCCTCAATGGTCGAGTACGTCTGGGGAATAGGCGATGTGCCGGAGGTGATCTGTTCGGCTGTCGACGGAGTGGCGCTCATAGGTCCCTCAAACGAGTACGCCCCGGTCGATCGGGGCGTACTCGTGAGTTAAATGCCTGCCGCAGGCTAAACGCCGAACGAGGTGCCGCACCCGCAGGTCGTTTTTGCGTTCGGGTTGTTGAACACGAAGCCCTTCCCGTTCAGGCCGCCGGAGTACTCCAGGATCGTGCCGGCAAGGAAGACGTACGACTTGCGGTCGACGAAGAGCTTCATGCCGTGTTCCTCGATCAGCTTGTCGTCTTCGCGAGGTTCATCGACGAGGTCAAGCACGTAGGTAAGCCCGGAGCAACCTCCGCCCTTGACGCCGACGCGAAGATTTCCGTCGGGCTTGCCAGCCTGCGAAGCAAAGCTGCTCACGTGGTCAGCGGCCTCTTTAGAAATGGATATCGTAAGCGGCTTTGGCTTTTCCCTAACCTGTGTCACTTTGTCTCCCGTTCGAACAGGCGAAATGCTATCTAAGACTGCCGATCATTGTATCTGCGGCGCTGCGTCAAAGTCAATGAATCCCGGTCGTTGCCCGATCGCACGCTTCTGGCCATCGCCTAGTTCACGTCGACATCGACTTCCCGCGCCACGTGACGAATGTACTGCTGCCCCTGGATTGTCTCGGCGTACGGAAAATGCTCGGCGAAGAGGGTGACGTCGTGGTCAAGCTCCCCGAGACGCCGGAGGATGGTGTGATAGTCCATCGTGCCCGTGCCTGGAACAGCCTCGTCGACGTGAGCAATGATTTTGCCGCCACCGGACATCGTGACGTCCTTGGCGTGGATTCCGGTGATGTAGCCGCCCAGCTCATCGAATATCTCGTTAACCAGCTCGGTCGTACGGTAGATCAGGTGCGGCCAGACCAGGTTGACCGGGTCGATCAAAATCTTGAGCCGCGGGGACGGCACGGCGTCAAAGAGCTGCTTGTATCGCTCGACGGAGTTCAGCGGGCTTTGGATGTGAGGGTGTCCCGCCACATCCATCTCAGCCTCCTCGGCGAGTTCGACAAGCTCCCGTACGCCGTCGACGCAACTTGCCCAGACTTCGTCAGACCACATCGCCGGCGTGCCCCGCCCGGCGAGCAGGCCGAAGCCCACGAAGTGTGCGCCCAGTATGCGCCCGTGCCGAAGCTGGCGCCGGTAGAGGTCGAGGGTGTACTTGTGGTCGTCCCGGTCGTACCCCCCGAGGCCTCCCCACGGCCTGGTGCCTTTGTAAAAGCCCGTGAACTCGCCGACGCGAAGTCCGTTCTCGTCGAGGAAGCTGCGCGCCTCTCTGGCGTCGTCGTCCGTCCAGTCCGCGGGAAGCGACGAGATCGTGACGGCGTTGACTTCCATAGTCGCCGCCTTTTCGACGAGCTGTCGGCGATGGTCCGTCGCGTCCGCACCCTCGCCGACCTGTAGGTGCACACCCAGCGGTGCGCTCATGATGATCATGCGTTGTCTCCTCTTTCGTTGTTGGCGCATCTAGGACTACGGGCGCTAGTGAGCTCGCATAGCGCAAGCCGTGGCGGCAAACGAACCGACTTCACCGGCCGGCAGCCTCACAGACCGGGCACACCGGGCCGAATTTGATACAAAGCGTTGGACCGCTCCGCACTTCTACCGTAGCAGTACTCCTGTCTTTCGCGGTCGCTATGGGCTGCCAGAGTACTACCCCTGGGCGCGAACTGTCCATCGACGCCGCTTCCGAAGGGCCCGTCCACTGCAATGACCCGAGCCTTGACCAACGGCTCCGCAACTCCTGCGGACACGGCGATTCCCTTGCAGCGATCCGCGAGACGACCAAGATAGCCAGGCTACAAAATCTTCTCCCCCAGGACGATGATTAGCCGGTCGCCTTCTCGATACGGCTTGCGATCGTACTCACCGTACTCGTTGATCACCCTGTACCTACAGCTCTCCATCAGTTCGATAATGTCGTCGTGGTACATGACTCTCTCGACCTGAGCAGCGGATCGAGTTTCCCGGCTTCCATCTAGACAGCGTATCTCCATCCGAAACTCGGATGCGATCAAGCGGGCGCCCCTGTCAAAGCGGTGAGTCGCGGTCAACCGGAACAGGACGCCAGTCTCTGGCACTACCGTCCAGTCCTCCATCTGCCGGCCCTCCTGAACTTGCTGTGTCCAGTGTTGAGGTGACATTTGGACGATCAGCAGCTTGCCCGACCTCCTGAGCAATCCGTGGACGTTGACCAGCGCTTTGCGTGGTTCTGTATCCGTCACGAGGCAGCTAAGCGTGTTCCCTGAGAAGATGGCCAGCCCAAAGTGCGCCTCGGAGTCAAATCCGGCGACACCCGATTCGGCTAGCTGGACCCGTTCCGCGACCGTTGGGGCCAAGTTGGCGACACGTGCCCTGCTGACATTCAGCATCGCGGCAGACCTATCGATCCCGGTCACGCGGATTCCGACGGAGGGGAGGTCGGCGACTAGAACTCCTGTCCCGCACCCGCACTCCAGAACCGGCTGAACCGCATTCTTGGGCTACGTCGATATAGAGGCTGGTGTCGCGCTTTTGGCCGCGCGACCAGATCTGGTCGCAGAATTCGGCGAATGCCTCGAAGAAATCGGTCAACTTGTGCCCGCGTTGGAACTCCTATTGCAGTGTGGCTCCCACGGACAGCAGAGGTCCGCGGGAGCAGATGGGAGCCGTGCCTACACGTCGGAAGATGCCAATGATCCTGGTACCAGGATATCCACCTGCTCTCCCGACCCGAACTTATGCCAAGCGCCGTTTATGTAGAGCGTCACCGCTCCTTGTCCGAGCACCCGCCATCCATCGGAACCACCCGAGCAGCACGTCATCGAGTCGATGCCGAGGACGTATACGCCGGACGGCATTTCTGCCGCGAGCTGCTTCGCGACCGTGAAAGGGTCGCTGCGTTCGTGATGGGGTAAAACGGCCCCCGGAACGATACCCAGCGCCTCCGTCCAGTCGCGGAAGCGCATCCACGACCCCAGCACCATCGCGCCCGCGCTCGAACCGGCGACCGTGGCTCCCCGAGCCAGCGCATCTTCGAGCTTCCGAAGCAGCAGCGATCCTTCGAGAACGCTAAGAAGGTGCCTCGGACTGCCGCCGGTCAGGTACAGAACGTCAGCCGAATCGGCGGGCGCCAGCAATTCGGCGTCGGCGGCCTCTGTCGCGTCGAGCACCATCAGTGCCGACGCGTCCGCGCCGAGGCCGGAGAAGTACCCTACACCGTTGGCCGCGGCCTTGGAGGGACTCTGCTCGGCGGCCGCGGTTGGAATGACAAGAACGCTCGGCCGGTCGCGCCCGGTGGCCTCGAGGACGGCGCGGTCCATCTCCTCGCAGCCTGCTCGGAACTCGTCGCCTCCCACCAGTGCGATATGCCCTGCCATGCGCGATGTCTCCGTCGGCTTACAGCCGAGTATGGTGGTAGGCCCCATTCTAGCAGAGCTCTGTTGTGGCAACTCCCGACCGACGAGGTTGCCATCGTTTCTCTGAGAGGCTCACGATGCTAACCTCTCTCTCAGCGGAGGCAGCCATGCAGGCGAGAGCTGACGTGGTCATCATCGGCGGTGGAGTTATGGGTTGCAGCATTCTGTACGCCCTGGCAGAGAAGGGGCTGACCAACGCTCTGCTGCTCGAGCAAAACGCCCTGGGGTCGGGTTCGACGGGCCGGTCCCAGGCCATACTCCGGATGCACTACTCCAACGAGGTCACCACACGAATGGCGTGGGAGAGCCTAAAGGTATTCCGCAGTTTCGAAGAGGTCACCGGCCGTCCTTCCGGGTACATCCGAACGGGATACCTGCTGATCGTCGGACAGCCTGACCGAGCGGCCATGGACCGGAACGTCGAGATGCAGAACGGGCTCGGCGTCAACACCGACGTCGCATCCGCCGACGAGTTGAAAGACATTGCGCCGCAGTTCGCCGTGGCTGATGGCGAAGCCTGCGCATTCGAGCCGGAGTCGGGGTACGCGGACCCGTGGGCCGTTACGAAGGGCTACGTGGAGCGGGCAAGGGAGCCAGGCGCCAGGTACGGATGAACCGGCCCGCGACCAGCGTCCAGGTACATAGGGGACGGGTCACGGGCGTGGCCACGACTCAAGGCACGGTCTCGACGCCCAACGTCGTCGTGGCCGCCGGGCCATGGTCGAGGGCGTTCATGACAGACCTCGGAGTAGACATCCCGTTGCAAACGGTACGGCACCAGGTGATCACGCTACATCGCCCCGAGGACCTGGCCGCGGACCACGCGATCGTCGGCGACATCGTGAACTCGCTATCGGCGCGGCCCGAGGCGGGCCACCTGACGCTGATCGGCGTAGGCGAAGACGAGCAAGTCGAGGTCGGCGGGCACGATCACGGCGTGGACGTCGCGGTCGCGTAGGACGTGGCGGCCAAGCTGTCCACCCGCATGCCGGGTATGTCCAAAGCCGAGTTCCGCGGCGGCTGGTCCGGCCTGTTCACAACCACGCCCGATTGGCCCCCGATCATCGACCGAATCGACGGGGTCGACGGCCTGTTCTGCGCGGCCGGTTTCAGCGGCCACGGCTTCAAGCTGGCGCCTATGGTAGGCCTAGCGATGGCCGAGATGGTCGCCCAGGGGCAGGCGACGACCATCGACGTCTCGATGCTCGGGCTCGACCGGTTCACGGGCGGTAGGCGTATGGAGTCGCGGTACAGGATGAGCGTACTAGCGTGAGGAACCCGCGCCGGACGTGGGACGGACGCGCGCCCTTGATCTCTACGCTCTCAGCGACCTCTGCGGCAAACTCTAGTTCGACACCTGGACGATCATCTCGATTTCCACCGGTATGTGGAAGGGCAGGCTGACGAAGCCTACAGCAGAGCGGGCGTGGCGGCCCTTGTCGCCGAATACCTCGACGAGCAGGTCCGAGCAGCCGTTGATCACGGAGGGGTGCTCGGAGAAGTCCGGGGTCGTGTTGACCATCCCCAGCAGCTTGACTACCCTTTCGACCTTGTCCAGGTCGCCGGTCTCGTCCTTGATCCTGGCGAGTATGTTGAGTCCCACCAGCCGCGCTGCTTCGTATCCTTCTTCTTTGCTCAGGTCTTTGCCGACTTTCCCCTCGGGGATAGTGCCGTCGGGCCTGGCGGCTGGGCCGACGCCCGACAGAAACAAAAGGTTGCCGGTCCTGACCGCCGGCACGTAGTTGGCGGCGGGCGCCTGCGCCGTGGGTAGGGTTATTCCCAGTTCATTGAGTTTTGCGTCGACAGCTCCCATCGTTAGCCTCCTTATGCTCCTAGTACGGCGGCATTGTACCTGAACACCTAGCCCGATGGTTCGGCGACGCTCTCTACCACTTCGAGGAGCCGGAACTGAGGCAGGGCCAGCACGACGAAAGAAGGGAGTCCGAGCCGCTTCCAGAATGGGAGAGGTTCCACTCCGGCTACACGGTGCAGGAACAGGGCCATTACGGTCCCATGCGTGACCACGGCCAGGTGTCCCGTCTGCATGCGCCTCGACAATCGTATCGATCACGTTGGCGAACCTGCGGTTGGCCTGTTCGGCGGTCTCCTTACCGAAGACCGGGCGTCCGGGGTCCGTCGCAAAGAACTCCTCAATCCGGTCTTCGAATTCCTGCGCCCCGAGGAACCCAACGTTGCTCCGGTCGTGTTCTTGGAGCCCTTCCGATACCTCTGATTCGACGCCCAGCTTGTCGGCTACGATCCGGCCCGTCTCGATCGCCTTGGGTTCCGAGCTCGTGACGACGGCCGTGAGGTGATGTTCCGCAAGCGCATCCGCGAGGGTCTCACAGAGTGCGCGACCGGTGTCCGAGAGGTGCCACTCTCTGCTGGGAGCAACAGGATCGATGTCAGGGAGCGAATGTTTGACGAGGACGAGCTTGCGCATCCAGCTTTTCTTTGGAGAGCAGACTTCCCTGTCTATGGCGTCGCTATCGAGGCGTGGTCCGGGGCGCGCACACAGCTTCACCTCCACGGAGTCGATGATCGACCTACGCTTCGCCCTCAACGAACGTCAGGATGCCCGCCGGGTTTTCGACGATGAGGGCGTCGACCTGGTCCTCAGTGAGTCCCTTTTCGTGCAGGCGCGGGACGATGTTCTCCAGTATGTGCCCGTAGCCGTGGCCGCCGTATCTCGTCAGCTTGTGCTTGGAGAATATGTCATGGGCCAGCACGACGCGGGAGCCATACCCTTCATCGACGAGGAGCTTTACGTAGTCGATGCGCTGAGCGTCGCTGAGCATGTCGATGGGCGAGAGGGGGTAGTAAGAGGTCTCCCAGCCGAACAGGTCGTACTCAAGGTAGCAGCCTCGCCGAGCGAACTCCAGCAACAGGCCTTCGTCCTGTATGGTGCGGTCGATGTGAGACATGACGACGCGGTCTATCGCGGCGCCGGCCTCGCCCAGGATATCGAGGACCTCGAAGGGGGCGGCTTCATTCCTGCCGGGGTGAACAAGTATGGGGGCGCCGGTCTCGCGCTGCGCCCGCGCTGCGCCCATGAGGACTTTGCGCTCGTTGTCGGTCAGGGGCCAGGAGCAACCGATCTCGCCGATGATGCCCGCTTTGATGCCGGTGCCGTCGACTCCCGTGGTTATCTCGGCCACGATCTCCTGGGCGACGTCTGCCTCGGTCTTGTCGTTCATGTCCTCCGGATGCACGGCATCGACGTAGTAACCGGCGCCCATAACGACGTTGAGACCAGTGGCCCGCGCGATGCCTGCGAGAGCCTTCGGGTCGCGTCCGATTCCGATGGTCGTCGCATCGACGATGGTACCTCCTCCAGCTCGCTTGAACAGCATCGCCTCAGAGATGGCCGTCTCGATGTCCAGTAGCAGCAGGTTGTCGTGATTCCTGAACGGGTTGTAGCTCACCCAGCCCAGGTTCTCCAGGGCAACCGGCTGATAGGCCTTATGCTTCTCGCTTGCCTCCGACGGGGGCGTGAACATGCATATGAAGTCGATGAGGAGGTGCTCATGAGTGGACGTCGGCCCTAACGTGGCCGACTCGACCGGCCCGAGCACGGTTTGCGCCATCCCTGTCAACTCTGACGTCGGCAAGTCAGCCTCCCTGTGGAACGGAATGTACCGGAGGCTAACTCTCGTAGCACCGGCAGTCAAGAGATGGCGGGCGCATGCAATGCGGCCCTACGGATCTCCGATGCTCGGTGGGCTGTCGAAGTATTCCGGCGCGCCGTGGTACGGGAACATCCCGAACAGGTCCTTTTCGTGCTTCTCCCATACGAGACCAGTCTCGCAATAGGAGGTCGCGCCGTGGGCAGGGGGGCTGTACTCCGGATGGGTGAGCAGGTCCGACCTGTACCAGATCGACCGGTGCTTGAAAGAGCGGCCGACGGGATATCCGACGTCGATGAAGTCGTAGAGCCTGGGGTTCTTTCGCTGCTCGCCGGTGCCTGGTCCAAACTCTGTGTATTTGGCGAGCTCGGACCGCACCGCCTGGACTTCGTTCACAGACATGGGCTCGCCGTTGTTCATGAACAGCGCATCGATCTGCGGGTCCACCATGATCCACTTCTCGTGCTCGTCGGACCAGAACTCGGCTGTGAAATGCCCGAACCAACCGTCGGGCATTTCGTTGGTGAAGACAGCTCCACGCGCCTGGATTCCGACGGCCTGACAGCAGCTTACGAAGGTCGATGAGAAGTGGACGCAGTGGACAATGGGCCGCTGTCCGTTGTGACCGCGCTGGGCCGCGCCCCAGTCGAGGACCGTCTCGGCATCCCAAGGCGCGAATTGCATAGCGACGGCGCTGTTGGCGTGCTCCCAGCTCGACGCGAGCCACATGGTTAGGGCGCGGACCCGATCTAGAATCGCGCCTCCCTCGCCGGCCTTCTCGGGCAACAGCCGCCTGAGGGATTTGAGCCGAGGATTGGCCTGGTCCTCCCAAACGAAGGGCGGCGGCGGCGCATCCTCACCTTCCGCCAGACGCACTCGAACAATGTACTCGCATCGGAACACGTTCAGGTAGCCCATATGATGGTTGCGCCAGGTCGTGCCGGAGTCGTCGCTGATATAGCTGTCAGGCTCGGTGTGGCCTGCTTCAAGGCCCAGCGACCATGAATTCATCGCGGTCGAGTCACACCAGAACTCGAAGGTGTTCTCGCCGGGCCGGAGCAGGCTCGGTTCGAGCTCGATCTCGTGCCAGCGATAGACCTCTCGTGAGTATGGCTCGGCGGGTGTCGCCTCCTTGCCGTTCACGGCGATACGTAGTGGCACAGTCACACCCGGATAGCTGCGGGCCAGTACGTAGAGCGTGGCCGGATTGGAGGTCGGCTCGACCTCGAGCACCTTCCGCGCGTGTCGGAATCTGGTGACCTCTTCCCCCATCGTCGGGATGCCGTGGCCGCTCTCGGTGTAGTACAGCTTGGTCATCAAAGTGCCTCCCAGATTGGACAAACGTTGTTCTCTTGGCTGCGGCGTTGGATAGCAACCTGTTGCAGCTACGGTGCTTTGACCGCCTCAATCACGAAACGACTCTCCGTAAGTACAATGCCGTTTTCGTCGCTGAGATCGCGCTCAAGAGCCAGGAGAGCGTCTAGATCCCGCTCCAGGGCAAACTCGTGGTCCCTCCACTGGGGCATTACTACGGTGACCATCTAGACGACATCTCCCAGACTGCGGTAAGCGTAGGGAGTGTCTTGTGAACGGGCGAAGCCAACCGTCAGACCAGCGTCCGTGAATCCTGCCTGAGTAGGTGTGAAACTGGTCAGGTCGACCTTCTCTGCTAGTCTTGGGGAAGAACCCAACGATTTTCTGCCATTCATTGTGGCCGATCTGTTGAATGAGCAAGCGTCCTCCTGGACGCAATACGCGTGCCGCATCAGGAGGGGACAGCTCCTCGTAGCTGTTCAGCACAATGTCGAAGCTTTCCGATGCGAAGGGAAGATACGAGCCCGACGCGTTCACCACAGCCGCGCCTCTAGGAGACAACTGTCTGGCGGCTACCGCCAGGTTTGGAGGCCATGCATCGGTTGCGACCGCGAACCCCGAATAACCTTCGGAGATGGTTGTGAAAACCTCGCCTCCACCGGTGCCCATGTCAAGGACGGCTCGGGCACCCGCAACGAGCTCCCGAGCGCGGGCCGTGTAGTCCCACGAAGGGCCAGGTCCGGCCGGCTCCATCTGAACCTCGTGGAAGTCCCAGCCCTCCATCCGGTGGGCTCTCGCGACGTACTTGCTAAGCTTAGCTAGCGAATTCTCTCTATCTCGGTATGCCAGGTTACTCCCCCAAATGACCGCCAGCGACAAGGCCTGATCCTACGGCTTATGATATCTGGGCGGTGGTTATCTTGGAAGCCAGTTGATATTATTGTGCCACCTTTTGGAGCCAGGAGACGGGATGGCCGAAACGAGACGTCTGCCATCGTGGCTAAAGGTCCGAATGCCTGGGGGACAGAACTACCTCGAGCTCAAGGACCTGATGCGCGACGGCCAGTTGCACACGGTGTGCGAGGAGGCCCACTGTCCCAACATCGGCGACTGCTGGGAGCGCGGCACGGCGACGTTCATGGTCCTGGGGGACATCTGCACGCGTGCATGCGCCTACTGCGCCGTTACAACCGGGAAGCCTACGGGCCTCGACCTCAACGAGCCGGTCCGTTTGGCCGAGACCGTGGCGCGGATGGGGCTGAAGTACGCCGTGATCACGTCGGTCAACCGGGACGACCTGCCGGACGGCGGCGCGTTCGTATTCGCCCAGTGCATTCGCCAGATACGGAAGCGGCTGCCCGGCTGCAAGGTCGAGGTCCTGATCCCAGACTTCCAGGGCAACTGGGACGCCCTCGCCACGGTGATGGCCGAGGCGCCGGACACCCTGAATCACAACATCGAGACGGTGCGGCGTGTGTTTCACCGGGTCAGGCCAAAGGGCGATTTCGATCAGTCGCTGGAGCTACTGGCACGCGCCAAAGCCATCGACCCGAACGCCGTAACAAAGTCCGGCATGATGGTGGGCCTTGGCGAGACGTGGGACGAGATTGTCGAGACAATGCGGGATCTGCGCGCCGTCGACTGCGAGCTGCTCACGATAGGTCAGTACCTACGTCCGTCCGACAAGCACGTCGCCATGGCCAAGTGGTATCCGCCGAAGGAGTTCGATGAGCTGGCGCGAGAGGCCGAGGCTCTCGGCTTCCGCCACGTGGCCTCGGGGCCCCTGGTAAGGAGCTCCTACCACGCCGACGAGCAGCACGCCGCCGCAACAGAGGCGCTGGCCGTCTGAGTCTTCTCCAAGCCGCGCTTCCGCTCAACGCAGCGGACTTGAACCGACTCGGCCTACGTCCGAAACGACTCTATCACTCGCTGGGTTGCCGAGTATTCGCGCCGTCCGCCCCGAAGGATGGGGGACACCAGGTAGATGGACCTGAAGCCGGCGTCGACGAACTGGTGCAGCACCTGGAGCGCAATATCCTCGCCAGTCCGCCCTTTGGCCATGTCGTCGGTGACCCACTCCGGCGTATCTCCGAAAACGATCCCATCCGGGGCCATGACCTGAATCCCGCAGAAGATTGGCGCTGTAAGGACCTCTCCGTAGCTGCTCGCGTACCTGTCCAGGAACTCGGCAAGCAGCTGAGTGTCGAACAGCGACTGTAGCAGGAAGAACTGGGCCCCTGCCTCGACCTTGCGTCGCGTTAGCCTGATCTGGGCCTCGACGCCCCGTCCGAGATCGATAGTGGCGCCCACGCAGAAATTCGTCGGCGACCGGAGCTTGGCCCCTTTGAAGTCGAGTCCTTCGTTCATGGACCGCACTGATTCGACGAACTCGGTTGGTTTGAAATCGTCGACGGCCTTGACGGAGGACAACTCCCGCTCGCTGAACTCATCACCCTTGACGATCACCAGGTTACGGAGACCGAGTAGCGCAGCCCCTAACAGGAGGCTCTGTGCCGCGACTTTGTTCATGTCCCGAGACGCGAGGGTGAACAGTACTTCTTTGCCGGTGTTCTGAGCAATCCAGTGCGCGGCAAGGGCCGAGTTGACCCTGATGGACTTCCCGGGGTTGTAGGCGACGGAGATGAAGTCGGCGTCTAGCCGTCGGGCGGGTTCAAGAAGCTTTGGGTCGGGGCCGCGAGGCGGAGAGAAGTCGCATACGAAGATGACGTCGTTCGGGTCCTGGGCCCGCCGTTCGACGATGGTCGTCATTGCAGCCTGCCGGAGGTGCTCCCAGGGTTTGGTCGACTCCTGGGACCTCTAGAGTAACCAGCTTCTCGTCGCTCAACCGTGCTCCGACAAGCCCGTCCTGAACCCACCGGCGCAGGCTCAGGACGGACGAGTTTGGTCAGGGTGTCCTAGGGACATGTGGCCTAGGCAGCAGCTATGTTACTTCCAGCCAAACATGCCGTTCTTACCGGGTACGAGCGACACCCGATGGCCGTCGTCGCACTTGTAGCGCTGTTCCTGTACGACGGGGCGCTTGCCGGAGAGAGAGGACTGCTCCATTGTTTTCTGGCAGTCCGAGAATGGGCAATTTACCTTATAGATTACGCGGTTCCGCAGGCGCTCCACCTTTACATGCGCGAGGGCCTCGCTCAAAGTGCGCGAGTCGCCGACATATCGAAGAATGTACCTGGTGGCGGTGCTGAGTATGCTCTTTCCATGGCCGTTCGTGGGGGCAACGTGGGCGTAGTCCTGGAATCCACACTTCATACACATGGGCTCGTCGTAGTCTCGCACGAGCTTGGCGTGGCATCTGGGACACTGCTGCAAAGGGGCGACTGTTGGGGTGGGCTGACGGCGAGGAAAAGTCTGAGGGATTACATCAATGCCAGGCGCGAAACGGGTAGTCGCTGTAGTAACCACGGCGGTCCTCCTTATATGGAACGCGTATCCAGCCGACGTTTAACCGGTCGGTGGTATGCGATACAAAAGCTAAGGAGTGCCAACGCTGGCCGATGGACTGGACAGCCCCAATGGCCAAACACATCCCGGGAAACCGTTGCTGACCCGGGATTACGGTCCGAGCGCGCCCCAAGCTAAAAAAATTCTGCATACCCCCAAAGCGCCTTCATTCTTATACTCGTAAAGGAATATTGCAAGTACTTTTATTGGCAATTTACCATGGATCTGTGGCCTTCTCCGCTGAAGACGTGTCGGAATTACCCCTTGACAATTGACGAACGTATGTACTAATTTGACCCACAAGAGATAGCCGCTCCGCGACGGAGCCTAACCAGAGGGTGGGAAACGCCCCCGATCGAAGGCCGAAGATGGCCGGGTCGGGGGCTTTTGTGTCTCCTGAGGTCCGGGCGCCAGCCCAGGCCTTCTCTGGGGAGTCGAACCGGGATACGCGCTTGGGGGTAGGAATGGAGAGGCCGGCCCGGTCGGCGTACATGGACATAGTCGAACAGCGGACTCTGGACGATAGCAGTTACCGGGTGACAATCGCGGCCAACGAGCAGGCCCGACAGTCGCCTGAGCTGGATATCACAGGACTGTCCACCGAGAACTACGAGAGGAATCCAGTCGCGATGTGGGCTCACGACGCCGTCTGCCGACCGCCCTCGGGCGGCCTACCGATCGGCAGAACGTCGAAGCTGATCAAGTCGGCGGACGGACGGATCGTGGCCGATTTCGAGTTTCTCACCGAGGACCCCTTTTCACAGCGAGTCAAGAACGCATGGGACAAAGGTTTCCCACGGGCAGCCTCGATCAGCTGGCTGCCACTGGAGGGGGGCCTTCGGAGGACGGAAAGTGGAGGGACACGCGCTCCGAGCTTCTCGAATGGTCAATCGTGGCCCTCCCCGCCGACCCGGACGCCCTCAGGAAGTCACATCGCCGCATGATGGCGGCCTTCGTCGGAGTCGACGCCCAAGCCGAGGAGGACCCTGAGACCGGCGATCAGCGCAAGGCCGCCCTGCTCAAAGACAGTGAGCTCGACCTGCCGGACCTGGTCGCCGTCGCGGACCTCGTAGGGGAGATCAGGACCGCTCTCGGGCCATAGAAAGTGGCGGACAGCACCAACAAAACGCGATCGATAGAGGCAAACCCAAAGGAGGTCACAACGTTCCGAACACGGACATCGAGGAGATCAAGAAGGAGCTGGTCGACATCAACGCGTTCGTTCAGGAGAGATTCGATCCTGTAGCGAAGGATGTCGATTTACTGAAGGAGGAGAGCGACAGGCTGGAAACCGAGGCGCTCCGGCTCCAGGAACATGAGCGGACTGTACGCCGCGAGGCGATGGAAACAAAGCGTCGAAGCTCCTGTTTGCCCATCCTCTCAGTTAGACAACGACGGTGCAGGACACCTTCGACGGCAAGAGCGCCTTGACTGCCGTGACGGCCAAGGCGCTGTCTCGGGAGGAAGTCTGGGCGCTAAAGGAAGCCGTGAACGGCTACTACGGGCTAGCTCTGTAACTCATACCGGGACGCGCATCTCGGCGCGCGGTGAACCTAAAGGAGCCCGTCGAGCCACAGGAAAGGGACAGGCAATGGCAACGATATCGATCACATACCCAGACGCATACGCGCAGGCCGCGAAGAAGGCTGTCAATCGCATGGTTAAGGAACGCGTCCGCTCATACCAGCGGCTGCACGCGTCTGCGATTTCTGACACGGTCCAGGCGGCCGTCGCGCTTCAGACGGCCTTCGGGAGCGACAGCTAATGCCTGGGATCGAAATGGGAATCAACCAGGGCTCGGCCCTTCAGTTCTACAAGGCCATGTGGGGGCCGGCCTACGAAGCGGTGCTGAACATCCTCGGAAGCACGGGTACCGTCCTCCCCATCGGGGACCCGGACCACGGCCAGCCGAACGCCACGACCTTTGAGACTGTCGGCGAGGAGCAGGCGACCTTCACCTGGTCGGAGGCGCCGGGGTCCTTCGATACGAGTCTGGACCTCACCGATTCCGACGGGTTCCAACGGAACCAGCCCATACTTCTCGGAGCTGGTCTGGGACGACGGCGCCGAGAACATCGAGAACATGGTTTTCATGCGGACCAGGAACGCGACCAACCAGGGGCGCCCAGACCGCGTGGACACTGTCCGAAAAGCCCCAGTTCTCGGCCAGCGAGACCAAGGACTTCCTGGCCGAGAGCAAGGCCTACGACGTGGTCGGAGGGCAGGTAACGCCGGTCGAAGACACCGATTACGACGCCAACACTCAGCAGGACGGAATGGGCGCCGACATATCCAGCGAGCTGACGGTCAGCCATCCGAACACCGCCGACTTCAACGGCAAGGGGACTCTGGTCCGCGTGACGTTCGGAACCACCCCCGGATACCTGACGCTGCTCAAGCTGAGGACCCTCAACGCGCTTACCTACGACGACCCGGTACTGTTGCTGGCCGAGGGCGCCTCGAGCAAGAACGCCTACGGCGAGCGGATCAGGACAATCGAGGCTCGGTGGACAAGGGAGATCGACGTGGCGTTGGCAACAGTCCGAAGCCGTCGAGATAGGAACAAAGACCCCAAGACGGTATTGAGGCTCGTCGTCCCCAACGGCTCGAGAGCCAATATGATGTCAATACTGCAACGCGGGTTGTCGGACCAAATCACAGTCAGCTACTCAGCGATGAGTATAAACGAAGATTTCTTCATCGAAGGACACCGACTTACGGTCTCGGAGGGCTGGACCGCCGTGACCCGCGAGCTTCTGCTCGAAAGCATTTAGCGCGGGCGTCCATCTGGCTTGGACGATTCTGGACGCGAGTCTCAAAGGAGTAACATGGAGATCGATCTCACGCCATTTTTCAACGCGGGCATCCCCGGTGTGCTGCTCGTGTGGTTCATGTTTCGGCTCGAACGCATACTTAGCCGCTTCGATATGACGGTCCAGCTGGTCGCCAGGGCTATTATCCGCCTCCTTGAGCGTGCGGCCCCGGAAGAAGCCTCGGCTTTGAGCAGGGCCTTGTACAAGGCGAACGGCCAGGACGAGCAGGCCTGTGCAGGTGTTGTCTCAGCGAACGGCTCAGCTACTCCCGTGATCACGGTCACTTGCGCCATCTGCAGAAGATATGAAATAATTCAACACTAAATCGATAGCTAGGAATGGCGACTTGGAAAGCACAGCGCAACTGCCCAGGACGGGTGCCAGGGTCACGGAGATCGAGGCGACCGGTATTGATTGGGCCAGGCTCAGGTTCGCTATCTGCATTACGATCTTCGGTGGCGCGGTTGGAATCACCACCGTGCTTGTCAACCACATCGCTCGGATCGAGTACCCTGATATCGTCCAGCGGCTGACCCTATGGGACACCTTGTTGTTCGGCACAGCCGGCTTTCTGGGCAGCGCTTTGGTCGCCGCACCGAGCGCATATTGGTTGTTCGGGCCGATCCCGACCTATCTGGTGCGGAAGAAACGGGCGAGTCGGGGGTTCCGCAAATGGGTGGTTCTCAGCTTGACATTCGGGCTCCTGTTCCCCTTCGTTACGGGAGCCGTTTTCATCCCGGTCGGCTTCAACCTCGTCGACTTTGGTTCCGGGCTGCTGACCATACCTGAGATCCTCGCAAAGAGTGTGGACCTCATAGTGTTTGCGCCTTCAGTCGGGCTTCTATTGGGCATCCGAATCGTTTTCACGGGAATGATCGCCGCGGTGGTCTTTGCCCCGGGCGCCTGGCTGATCGACAGGTTTAATCTATCCGACGACCCCACCACGGCCAGGTATGGAACGTGGGCGATCACCGTCGTGGTGTCGCTGGGCCTGCTTGCCTTCGTGGCAATCGGGCCCGAGCAGTTCTTGGCGAGGCTCGGCTGACGCTTGTCTTACATCATTCGTGGTTTCGTGGCGGCGGCCAGGAAAGGTTGTGACGCCGCCTGGGCTGGTTGTGGTCAAACCGGTGATGACGGGGTGCGGCGAGGCCGCCACCATCTGCTTGACAGGACTGAACGAATTACTATAGCCTGACTTGGCCGGTTTTCAGGGGTCCCATGGGTCTTTGGTCCCCTGGCGCTTTTTGGTGCGCGGACATTGATCCAGGGATGAGGTGTAGCCAATGGCTGAACAAGTAGCAGCAGGTTCCGCAACATTCCTCCAAGATGAGGAGGAGTTCAACGTAGCGTCCCAGTGGCGCCTGATGTGGTGGCGCTTCCGGCTGCACAAGCCCGCCGTGGTCTCCGCTGTAGTCGTGATTTTCTTCTACGCCACGATGCCGTTAGCTGAGTTCATCGGGATGGGTGAACCCGGACTCGTAGACGAGCAGTTCCACTACTTGCGGCCTCAGCCCATCAGGTTCTTCGACAATGGCTCATTCAGTCCCCACGTAAACGGCCTGCGGGGATACAGGGACGAGGCGTTCAAGAAAGAGTACGAGTTGCTTCCCGATGTGAAGATACCGATAAGCTTCTTCGTACGTGCATGGGACTGGGAGTTCCTGAAGGTACTCAAGAGCGATCGTCACCTCATCGGATTCTCCGATCCGGCACAGGTCAAAGAGCGGGCGGCTCCCTTCGTGCTTGGCACCGACAACCTGGGGAGAGACCAGTGGTCGCGCCTTATGCTGGCCACACGCATCTCCCTCTCGGTCGGCATGGTTGGTGTTGGGCTCAGCCTCATCGGCGGTATCTTCCTCGGCGGTATCTCAGGCTACTACGGCGGCGTCGCGGATACTGTCATCCAGAGGGTTATCGAGATAATGGGCGCCATACCCGGCCTACCCTTGTGGATGGGCCTGTCGGCCGCCGTGCCTCAGGATTGGAGCGTACTTCAAGTCTATTTCGCCATCACCGTAATCCTCTCGATCTTTGGTTGGACGGGGATGGCCCGGACCGTAAGAGGTAAGTTCCTTGCCCTCCGCGAGGAAGACTACGTCATGGCCGCGCGCCTGTCAGGCACAACCGAGGCGCGCATCATGTTCCGGCACATGCTGCCGAGTTTCTACAGTCACATCATCGCGACGATCAGCCTGTCGATACCCGGTATGATAGCCGGTGAGGTCGGTCTCAGCTTCCTCGGCCTTGGTCTCAGGCCACCGGCAGTAAGCTACGGCATCATGCTCCAGCAGGCGCAGAACCCGCAAACGGTGGCGCTTTATCCATGGCTGATGTTCGTCGCTCTGCCGGTTATCGTCGTGGTCTTCTGTTTCAACTTCCTTGGCGACGGCCTCCGAGACGCGGCCGATCCCTACGGCAAGATGTCGGGATAGGTGACTAACATGGTTGCGGCAGAAACAACCAAGATACGAAAAGACCCGGTACTGTCGGTAAATAACCTCCGGACCTACTTCCCCACGATGGAAGGAGTCGTCCAGGCGGTCGATGGCGTCAGCTTCGAAATAAGGCCCGGCGAGACTCTCGGGGTCGTTGGCGAGAGCGGCTGCGGCAAGAGCACTCTCGGTCGTACTCTCCTCCAGATTCTGGACAATCCGGGGCGCATCGAGAGTGGGTCTGTCATCTGGCGTCGCGATGACGGCGAAGGTAACGTAAACGAGATCGACATCGCCAAACTGGCACCGGACAGTCGAGCGATGCGCAGTATCCGCGGCGATGAAATCGCCCTGGTCTTCCAGGAGCCCATGACGGCCTTCAGCCCCGTTCACACAATTGGGAACCAGCTCAACGAAGCAATAGTGCTTCACACCGATATCCCGTATAAAGAAGCGGGAGAGCGGGCACGAGAGCTGCTCGATATGGTCGGCATCCCGAACCCAGAGCAGAGGCTTAAGGAGCATGCCTGGCAGTTAAGCGGTGGGCTTAGGCAGCGGGCGATGATCGCGATGGCGTTGGCATGCGACCCGAAGCTGCTGATAGCCGACGAGCCGACAACAGCCCTCGATGTAACGACCCAAGCTCAGATCTTAGCGCTGCTCCGGCGGCTGCAAGAAGAGAACGGCATGGCGATTCTGCTGATTACACACAATCTGGGCGTTATCGCCGAGATGGCGGACGAAGTAGTCGTGATGTATCTGGGCAAAGCTGTCGAGAGTGGGCCTGTCGAAGATGTTTTTTACTCACCTCAGCACCCCTATACTCAGGGTCTCCTACGATCTATCCCAAGCATCTATGCCAAGGGTGTCGAGCGACTTCCTTCCATCAGCGGATGGATCCCGCATCCCTTCAACCGTCCGTCGGGATGCACATTCAGACCTCGCTGCCCCTCCTTCATGGAAGGGATCTGCGACCGACATGAGCCCGAGTTCCAACCGCTGGAGGGCACGCAGCAGACAGTGAGCTGTTTCCTCCACCACCCTCCCCAAGAGGTAGCCGAACGTGGCTGAGGAAATCCAGACCGCTGAAATCATGCGAGACGACGACGTCTTCTTGGAAGTCAACCACCTCGTAAAGTGGTTCCCTATCTACAAGGGCTTCATGAAACGGATCGTCGGCAACGTACGCGCCGTCGATGACGTTTCCTTCGCCGTCGGCCAGGGTGAAACTCTGGCATTGGTGGGCGAGAGCGGATGTGGCAAGACAACCACTGCCCGTTGCGTCATGAGGGCCATCGAGCCGACCGCCGGAGAGGTCTTGTTCCAGACTCGAGATGGCCGAGTCGTGGATCTTGCTAGCATGAACAAGATGTTGCTTCGGGAGCTTCGCGGCGAGATGCAGATGGTCTTCCAGGACCCATTCACGTCGCTCAATCCAAGAATGTCGCTGCTGGACATTGTCGGTGAGCCGCTGCTGGTTCACGGCGTGAAGAGCCAGACCGAACGCGCCGACCGAGTCGCCGAGTTGCTCCGATTGGTGGGCCTGAGACCCGAATACATGAGACGCTTCCCGCACGCCTTTAGCGGCGGCGAGCGCCAGCGAATAGGTATTGCGCGCGCCCTGGCCCTGAACCCCAGGCTTGTCGTGCACGACGAGCCCGTATCGGCACTGGACGTTTCGGTGCAGGCTCAGGTTATCAACCTTCTTGAGGAGCTGCAGGAGCAGCTCAACCTCACCTACCTGTTCGTAGCTCACGATCTGAGCGTGGTCAGACACATCGCCGACCGGGTAGCTGTTATGTATGTCGGCAAGATCGTCGAGATAGGGAAGACTGAAGAGGTCTTCAACAGTCCCAAGCACCCATATACGGAGGCCTTACTTCTTTCGGTCCCGGTACCGGACCCCAAAATCAGGCGTGAGCGTTTCGTGCTCGAGGGCGAAGTCGCTAATCCGGCCAACCCTCCTTCCGGCTGCTACTTCCACCCCCGTTGCCGGTATGCCCAAGATGTCTGTAGAATTGAGACTCCGGAACTCCAAGAAATCACGCCAGGGCACTTCGTTAGCTGCCACCGCCAGAGCGAGCTTTCCCTCGCCGGCCTCACCGAGTCGTCGATTACTGGTCGAGGCAACGGCTCGACCGCGTCCTAGTAGCTCTTTCTGTCCCCGCACAAAGTCTCGGCGAGTCCCTCTCGTCCTTCCTGCCGAGACGCGTCCGTGGAAGAGCCTCGTTCCGGTCGTAGCTGTATCTATGTTATACTTGCATCCGCGTATTTTCGGCGCTCGAGATTCCTCGAGATTCTCGGTAAGGGGTTGAGTACAGGCCTATGACGGAACTACTGACAGCAGAGCCTTCGCCGCCGCCTATAGCTACAACGATGAAATCTCTGCTCGAGGCGGGTGTCCATTTCGGGCACCAACGGCGGCGCTGGAACCCGAAGATGAGACGGTACATCTTCGCTCACCGCAATGGTATCCACATCATCGACCTGCAGCAGACACTTCGTCATCTGGAGCAGGCAGCGGCGTTTGTCGAAGACGTAGCCGCTCAGGGGCAGAAAATAGTCCTCCTGGGGACCAAGAAACAAGCCACGGATACGATCGTCAGCGAGGCCGAGCGCTCCGGCGCGTTCCACATCAGCACTCGCTGGCTCGGCGGCACCTTCACAAACTTCAGAACGATCCAATCGCGGATCGACTATTTGGTCGAGCTGGAAACCCGTCGCGATAAAGGCGAATTCGACCTGCTCACCAAGAAGGAAGGGTTGAAGCTCAACGAGGCTATTGCGCGATTGACAAAGTATCTTGGGGGCATCAAGGAGATGACCGAGATGCCCGGAGCCCTGTTCGTGATCGACATCGGTAAAGAGGGGATCGCAGTCGCAGAGGCCCGCCGAGTTGGCGTTCCAATAGTCGCTCTGGTAGATACGGACTGCGACCCATCCCTGATCGACTATCCGATTCCGGGCAACGACGACGCTATACGATCGATTCGTCTCGTGACGGCCCGGATAGGGGACGCGATCATAGAGGGCAAGAACCGGGCCGCGGCCATGGAAGCCGAACTATCGGAAGGCTCACCCGACGACGTTGAAGCGCCGGACCCCGCTCCGGTCATTGAAGAAGTGGCGGATTCGGACAAGACCAACGAGCCCGAGCCAACCGTCCCGCAGGCAGTATAGAGGAGCTAATTGGACATCACCGCAGATCAAATCAAGGCCCTCCGGAAACTAACGGGGGCCGGGATCATGGACTGCAAAAGGGCCTTGGAGCAGGCAAGCGGGAACCTGGACGAGGCCCAGATTGTTTTACGGGAGAAGGGCTTAAGCTCTGCCGAGAAGAAGGCGTCCAGGATCACCGAGGAGGGGCTCGTCGAGTCCTATATACATAGTGGAGGCCGGCTCGGCGCCATAATCGAAGTGAATTGCGAGACAGATTTCGTGGCCCGGACTCCGGAGTTCAAGACGTTGGCCCACAACCTAGCGATGCAGGTAGCCGCGATGGCCCCTTCCTACGTTGACTCCACCGATATACCGGAGGATGTCGAGGCCAGCCCACAGGAAGTCTCTCTTTTGCAGCAGCCGTTTATCAAGGACCAGACCATGACGGTGCAAGACATCCTGAAAGAGACGATCAGCAAGATGGGTGAAAACGTAAAGGTCCGCAGGTTTACTCGGTTCTCTCTGGGGGAGTAGTGCCCGTGGCCAGCAAAGGTCCGGTGCACAGCCGAGTCCTTCTGAAGCTCAGCGGCGAGTCTTTCAAAGGCCAGCGCGGCCATGGGATCGATGCCGACGCCGTGAACTTCATGGCGAGGCAGATCGCGGATCTCCACGGGATGAGCGTTGAGATGGGCGTGGTTGTCGGCGGGGGGAACATCTGGCGGGGCTCGGAGGCGGAGGCCCAGGGCATGGACCGCGCTACCGCAGACCACGCGGGAATGCTGGCAACCGTCATCAACTCACTCGCTCTTCAGGACGCTCTCGAGCGGCACTACCAGGTCCCGACTCGGACCCAGACGGCCATTA
>Ga0310121_10001244_pt1 | contig 26524 bp, 19 predicted proteins | sample CB27_Tmax_986_MG_FD_203504 | JGI IMG/M metagenome (GOLD analysis project Ga0310121, IMG submission 203504) | Marine microbial communities from Western Arctic Ocean, Canada - CB27_Tmax_986 | ecosystem: Environmental > Aquatic > Marine > Oceanic | place: Canada: Western Arctic Ocean | collected... | reverse complement strand
TGTGGAGATTCTCCCGTACCTTCTGCAGCAGTTCTTCGACTGCAGGAAGAGAGGGGGGTGGTACGGGCGTCTCTTGGCCCAGTGCTCCTAAAAACAGAAACAAGCATAGACAGCCGGGGGCGATCCACCGTGGGAGGCGAAGCGGTCATACAGGGGAAAGGCGGCTTAGCGAGAGTCGCTGATTCAGTTTCACGTCTCTAATAAGACCGAGTCCAGCTCCATCTGGTTCACGGATGAAGGACTAAGCTGCCTCGTGAGAATGGTGGTACGATCACCGATTCTCCGTGAGTTCTCGAGACGTTAAAGACCTGCTCGCAGAGCGAGGTAACTTCGTCTCCTAATGAGTCGAGTAGCTGTTGGTTCCATAAGTTGGCTCCCTTCAATTTTCCCATTGATTGCAGTGCTGCTCGATGTTAAATAAATGTCCATGAATTCTCTATCAACGCTTCGAGTATTCTTTTCATGCTTGATTTTCGTCTCGATGGTTGGGTCCGGCTTTTCGGAAACGATTGTTCACTCTGCGTCCGATCTCGAGTTTTGGATTCCGGACGGCCTGGACCAAGAACAGGATGGCGACCTCCTCATCATTAGCGACAAAGACGGGGAAGCGACCATGACGGTGTTCGTGTCTGATGCCGCTATCGTAGAGGATTTCGCTGACGGTATGCTCTCAGAGATCGGGAAGTTCATTGAAGATCCCGAAATAAGTTGTCAGGGAATAGGAGAAGAGGTCAACGGGCTCCTGCATTTTTTGCCGAAGGAACCGGCATTGTCCAAGGCGATACGATCGACTGGGATTTGACCTTCGGCGTCGGTGGCAGAAAGAGCATGGTGATTGTTACCGTGGGCGATATCGATTCCAATCAAGCGGTCGTCGACCGGATTTACGAGAGCATTCGCCAGAGATGAACGGCAAACATCAGAAGTAGACCCTCGCCCTGAAGTGCAGCACACATTAGCAGTTTAGGGCTCTGTCAAAAATAACTTCACATTCTGGCATCTCATCTTCACACCATCTTCGGCCGCTCCTCAATCGCGAAATCCTCAATGTAGGCCCGGCTACGCGTGCGGTTTTGCTCAATCGTTCGCGACCAAATCTGGCGCAAATCTGAGCGCCAACTCTGCGAAGTTATTCTTGACAGAGCCCCTTAGCCTGAGCTATGCGTATTGAAGGATTCTAGTGTCAATTCCAGCAGGATTGCGGCCTATAGCCACAGGTTTCGGAACCCATCTGCCCTCCGGAGGGCGACGCGACTAACGATGAGAAATAGGGTTAGCGCAACTCTTCGTAGAGGACTTTTCCCATTGCCTCGGCGATCATCCCATAGCCTCTCTCGTTCAAGTGGCAACAGGAGTCGATATAAAGCTGCTCATCGTGGTTTGCGAAAAGCATGGTGAGATCGTGAAATCTAATTCCCTGTTGTCTCAGTTCCTTGCCCGCTTCAATCAGGAGGGGATAGCCGCGCTCGACACCTTCTCTATAGGGCTCATTCTCCAATACGGCTACCCTCCGTTCTTCCGTTGTCATGGGCTTTGAACCAGCAAGAGACTGGTTTAGTTGGAGGAAATGAAAGTACTCCACGTCGTTGGCTCCACTCAACTTATGCATCTGAATCGAAGATCTTAGCCAAACATTTGTCAGGTCGTCATACAGTGCTGCTTTGTTTTGGTAGTCAAACGAAGGTCCCGTTACCAGATAGCTAAGGCGGTCCTTGGATTTGATCTCGTACCGATTCAGCGCCAAGCGAAGGTCTGTCCGCTGCCGGGCTAGCCGCGCGTCGTAATACTCCCAAAGAACATTGCTCAAGACATGGTAGCGGAAGGGGATACGGGAACTGATCAGCGCCCAGGACTGACGTTTTTCCTGGAGAAGCGCTAATTGGCCGATCATTGCCAGTAGCTCAGGGCGCCTCAGAGTATGTACCCTTCCGAACCACGCTCGGGGAAAGAAGGGGAACACCTGTTTGGGTATGTTCTCGGAGGCGGGTAGAGCCACTTCGTTGAATCCGTCGAGATTGATCACGACGTCGAAATGGGCGCCCAGCGAAAGGAAATAGCTGAGAGCGACTAGTTGCTGGGGTTGTTTGTAACCGGGCAGGGCAAGTGTATGTACGATGCACTCCTTGTCCCTAAATCTCGGAATTCGCTGAATTTGCTCCAGAAGCACACTGCGGGCCAGGTGTGAAGTGCCTATTGCGAAGGATCCCCCGAAAATACCGATGACAATTTTCTGGTCATTCGTGGCCGCGGTTGGAGTAAACGATTCTTCAGTTGGAAATCCGTGATCGGAAATCCCAGACTGGGTGGTCGGATCGAGGACGTACCCGAGATAGGGATGAATCACGTCATCCAGTATATGAGGATCGAGTGCAGGAGAAACCAGACTACCTCCATCGTAATTCTCGAGGTGGGGTTCTGAAGACTTGCTGATTGCTGTCCGCTTTGCCTGGGCAGCATCCCAGGAAAAAGAGGATCCTCTCCAAATCATGTACCCGAAGATCGCCAGCAACTCAGTACAGAGATAGACCAGGACGATCAGCAGGGCGTAGAAGATCAGCTTCTTTCTCCTACCGACTCTTGGACGGCTGCATGCGCAGGATTATAAGGTACTGTTGTCGGATGTTCTCAGCCAGGGCAGTGGAAAGGCGAGAATCGGCGGCCGTGACTCGATAGTTGTCAGATGAACAGCTTGAGTCCGGGATTTCTGAAGCTGGGCTGACTTCCACCCGATCCTTTATGTGTCGAGCGCATTGCTCTAGAATGGACACCTACGGAGGAAAAATGTCGCTTACCCGCAGCTTTTTTGTGTTGATTCTACTGTCTCCATTTTCGGCGACTGGATGGGCCGGACCGGCTGATGTCGTCGACATCGGCTCGCGTCGGGAGTTATTTATCGATGACCTGTTAATTGATCGCATGACTGACGTGCGGCTTGAGCTGCACCACCCCATTCCCCGAGAAATCGTCCTGGTGCACGACCAACCCTGGGAGGGAAGTGGCTGTGGTTACCATCAGGTCTTTCAGGACGAGGGTCGCTACCGACTCTACTATCGCGGTTGGCAGATCCGGGTCGAGGGCAAGAAACTGACTAGACCTCACATTCCGGTGGCCTGTTACGCCGAGAGTCTGGACGGGATCCACTGGGTGAAGCCGGAGTTGGGTCTAATCGAGTTTGAGGGTTCGAAGAAGAATAATATCGTTTGGGACGGAGCTGGCTACGAAGGACACGATCTGACGCCTTTTATCGATACCAACCCGGCTGCGAGCAAAGAAGAAAAATACAAGGCTCTCGCCTGGGCCTGGCAAGGATCCAAAGGGCTGAGGGCCTTTGGATCCCCTGACGCCATCCGATGGTCCTTCATGGATGACGGCAAGGCCGTCATGACGAAGGGTGCGTTCGATACTCAGAATATCGCCTTCTGGGACACACTTCGAAAGGAATATCGAGCCTATATCCGGGACTTTCACCTGCACGCGTCAAGCGGAGAGAACATCCGCGATGTTCGGACATCTACCTCGAAGGATTTTATGAACTGGACCGAACCGGTAATGGTCAGCTTTCCCGACGTGCCTGACGAGCCCCTCTACACCAATCAGGTCGCACCCTACTATCGGGCGCCTCATATCTTCATCGGTTTTCCGGTCCGCTACAGCGAGAGAGCCTGGGACGATCATTACAAGAACCTTCCTCGATACGAGCATCGTAAAGGGCGTACCCAGGGGCACGTGCGCTATGGCAGCGCGATCACCGACACGCTTTTCATGTCCAGCCGCGACGGCCACAGCTTCAAGCGTTGGGGGGAGTCGTTCCTGCGGCCCGGTCCGCAGCATCCCAATAACTGGGCCTATGGTGACAACTATATGGCCTGGCATGTGGTGGAGACCGCTTCTGCCATTCCCGGCGCTCCCAGAGAGATTTCTCTTTACGCCACCGAGAGTTACTGGACCGGGAAGAGCGACCGGCTCCGGCGCTACACCCTGAGGGTAGATGGATTTGTTTCAGTCGCGGCACCTATGAAGGGAGGGGAACTGCTGACGCGTCCCCTGATCTTTTCCGGGGATACGCTGGAGATCAACTTTTCCAGTTCAGCGGCAGGGAGTATCCGGATCGAAGTGCAGGATTCCGCGGGGCGCGCGATTCCAGGTTTGGCTTTGGAAGATTCATTTGAAATCTTCGGCGATCAGCTGGACCGACTCGTGGAGTGGAAGGGTGGGGCCCAGTTGGGCCCTCTGTCTGGAAAGCCAGTGCGACTACGCTTCGTCATGAAGGATGCCGATCTGTACTCTCTGCGGTTTAAGTGACCTCTGTTTCGCTCAGCAGCAGGAACGCACCCTGATGCAGCGTTTGAATGAGATAGACCCGCGACCATAGGGACACGGGAATCCCTGCCCGTGATGGCTCCATAATCACGGCCTGGAAGGCCGTGGCACGGTTTTCACAGACAAGTGACGTGCGACGTTCAGACGATTCTTTGAAGTTTCAGGTCAGCCCCGCCCCCAGCAAGCCCTGGCCCCATTCGAGAAAGAAACTTGACTTCCGGCTACTGGGGATTTGTGCGTCACTGCGTGGGGAAGAGTTGTCCGGCTCTCTCCTCGGAACCTGTACTCATTTTGCTAACGGCTCGATTGCTAACGGGTCGAGTCGTTCGCGGCTCTGTCGGACTTGGCTTCGTCACGCTGATAGTTCACCCGTTGGAGGCACCTTCGGAGGACAGGAGACGTGCGACATATTCTTGAAGTTTCAGCTTAGCGATACTTGCCGGTAGTGCTTGCGAGTCTGGCGCTTTGCGACTTACTCTTTCGAATGGTCGGCAAAGTCATGCTGAGTCCACGAAGCCCTTAGGGGGATACATGCTCAGGAGCTCTTTCTTTAAACTCTGCCTATACCTGCCCTGGATTTTCTTCCTGGAGGCCCAGAGCACGAGCGGCCAGCTTAAATTGATGCTCGAAGTCGAGAACCTGAGACCGGAACTGCTCCGACACCGCTTGGAGGAGTACCTTCAGGAGCGGTCTCCCCGGTTGCCTCCAGTTCCCAGCCGGGCCAAAGATTGGACGACTCAAGCTGGGCAGACCCGGCAGAAGCTGTTACAGGAAGTGGTATATCAGGGCTGGCCCCGAGAGTGGGTCGAGGCTCCGCTCCGTTACAGCAAAGTGGGACACGCCCAGGAGCGGAAAGGGTATCGGCTCCAGAAGCTCCTCCTGGAGGTCCTACCCGGTCTGCAGATTCCGGCCCTCCTTTACGAGCCTCTGGGAGAGGCGAGCTCGTTGCCGGCGGTCCTCAATGTGAACGGGCATGTTGGCCCTTCTGGAAAGGCCATCGAGTACAAACAGAAACGCTGTATCAGCCTGGCACGTCACGGGATTCTGGCCCTGAATCTGGAGTGGTTTGCCTATGGCGAGCTCAGTCATCCAGAGAACACGCACTGGTTCGGGGGGCATCTGGATCTGGTCGGGGCCAATGCCATGGGTCTCTTCTATCTGGCCATGCGCAAGGGCTTGGACTACCTGGAGCAGGATCCCCGAGCCGATGGTCGTCGTCTAGCTGTGACAGGGCTGTCCGGCGGTGGCTGGCAGACGATCGTTCTCAGCTCCCTGGACGAGCGGGTGGCAGTGTCGGTACCGGTGGCTGGGTACTCGGCACTGCTATCGAGACTTGAACGTTCTCAGGATATTGGGGATATTGAGCAGAACGCCACCGACTTGCTCCGGGGCCAGGACTACTCAACCCTCACGGCTATGCGGGCTCCACGTCCGACGCTGTTGATCTACAACGCCGAAGACGATTGTTGCTTCAGGGCCCCCCTGGTGAAGCCTTACGTTTTCGACGAGGTAAAGCCCTTCTTTCGACTCTTCGGAAAGCAAGACTACCTGGGCTGGCATGAGAACACTGATCCCTCGACCCACAACTACCTGCTGGACAATCGTCTCCAGGCCTACCGTTTTCTGGCACGGCACTTCGGTCTTGAGAAGTGGGAACAGGAGACTCCAGCGGATCGAGAGCTGCAAAGCTATGAAGAACTGGTGGTGGGCCTACCGGAGGACAACCTTACGATCCTTGGCGTAGCTCGGGTGCTGGCGGCAAGGGCTCCCCATGAAGCGGTTCCAGACACGGCAGATCTTCGCCAATGGCTCGACAGCCGAAGAGCCCGTCTTCGGTCAGTGGTTCGTCTTCGTCAAGTGGATGTCGAGCACGCCTGGGCACTTCATAGCACCAAGAACCGGGGCGTTGAAACCCGGTCCTATCGGTTCCATTTCAGCGATGGGCTGATGGCCTCGGGACTCTGGGGGAAGGCGATCAGAACCAGCGGCGATGCGTCTACTTCCATCATTCTCTCGGACCTGGGAAAGGATTCGGCAGCGTCCGCTGCCTCGGACCGGATCAATCGCGGCGAGCAGGTGCTGGTGGCGGATCTGATCCTGACCGGGGAGGCCACGGCGCAACCGAAGCAGGCAACCCGATATCCGCAACTCCTTGCCACTGTCGGGGATCGTCCCTTGGGCATCCGGGCTTCTCATCTATTGGCTCTGGCCCGTTGGCTCAAGAAGAATCACGGTTCCACGCAGGTACGAATCAAATCCAAGGGACGGCGCAGCCAAGTGGTGGCGCTGGTCGGAGCTGCTTTGGAGCCCCGATTCTTCACTGAGGTCGAGGTGGAAGAGGGAATGAAGAGCCTAGCGGATCTGCTGGAGCAACCGGTCCGCTATGAGCAGGCTCCAGAGCTGTTCTGCCTCGGGCTGCTACCGGATTTCGATCTGGAACTGTTGGTGAACTTGGCCCAACCTACCCGTGTAAGGCAGCGATTTCAGAAGGCTGGGTCGAACAATTAGCCTTCGTTTCCCACTCAAACTGGTCGGGGCGTAGCGGTGGGCTCCAGGCCGCTGTCGGTCGAGCTAAGGGTCTGCGCAAAAATAACTTGGCATTTTAGCATCTCATCTTCACACCATCTTCGGCCGCTTCTCAATCGCGAAATCCTCAACGTAGACCCGGCTACGCCTGCGGTTTCGCTCAATCGTTCGCGGCCAAATCTGGTGCAAATCTGAGCGCCAATTCTACCAAGTTATTTTTGCGCAGACCTAAAGGCTCGAAAGAAGGAAGTACTTCGACCTGGAGGCCAGAGCTACCTCGGCAACTCTATTCGAACCAGAAGGAAAACAGCTCCGCTTGTTTGAGGCTGAACTCCAGCCGGATGGCCTTTCCCTTGAGACTGCTCAGATCCTCCTGCTGCTTCCAGTCGATCGTGTGATCGATCGAATCGGCGCTGAAGACCCTGCACTGCTCGTAGCTCCACTGGGGTAGTGGTAAACCGTCGAACTCGCCATCGCCTCGGCGAATCGCGACACGGACGGAACCCCCCGGGAACGTCCTGGCGTTGATATGCAGACTTCCCCCGGGATAGGAGATGGGTTTGGTGAGCACATTCCCTTCATCAGGTGCTTCCAGAGAGACGAAGCCATCGCGGCGCAGACTGGCCAGGCAGAGATGGTTGTCCCCCGGTTGGACCTCTTTCGAGATGTGCCGGCTCTCGTGTCCGGTGTAGTAGATATCGATCCTATCGTCACGCTCAATCAATCCCTTGCCGACATAGACTCGCCCTTCGTCATAGGAGCCCTGGGCCCCAGTCGGCAAGAATAATGGTCGTCGCGGATGGCGTTTCCAGTGCTTACCGTCGCGACTCCAGGTGAGCTGGACATCGATCTTCATATCTTTTGGACGGGGAGCTTTCCGGTCGAAGTGCGCTCTGTGGTAGAACATGTGTAGAAAGCCGAAGTAGACACCCTGATAGCGCGTGACCGGCATGCAGTAGAGTGAATAGGGGTCCAACTCGTCCGGAACCACAGCCTGTTCGGGTTGGCTCCAGTGAACCAGATCAGCGCTCTCCGAATAAGCAATCCGGCGAATCTCACCGGCATTGATCGGAGGACGCCGATAGGACATCAGGACGTCCCGCTCGACGTTGTAGGTCACGTTGTTCGAAGTATCGCTCTGGCCCCTGAAAATCGGATTCTCTTTCTGGTCGGTCCAACGTACCCCATCTTCGCTAAAGGCCAGCCGAAGCTCCTGGCCGCCGGCAATCAACTCAGGATGTGGATCGCGACCGGCAGGACCTCGGTTGTAGATCATCAAGTAGCGTCCGCGTTGCCGCCATTTTTCAGGCGATGGGCTGACGCCGAAGCTGTCATATGTGAATTTCGGTCCGCCCATGAAAATATTGTTGGTCTTGCTCCCGTCCGATTCCACCAGGCCGAGGCTGGGGGCTCGCCACTGCAGGCCGTCTGAGGACTCGAAATATCGCCCCCGACTCAGCCAGTAAAATCCGGGTGGGGTGGGTTGTCTGACGAGGATATTGCTGGCCGCCCAAAGCCGATACAAACCGGTTTCATGGTCGCGGATGACGCTGATGTAGGGTGCGGTCGAGTCCGGGTTGAGCCCCTCCGGTCCGGTTGAGAACAATGGATTTGAGGGATGTTTGGTGGGCTGGTGGACCTTTCTACGACAGGCCCGAAGGTCTTCGACGACGTAGTTGTCCAGCAAGAGCTGACGTTGATTTCCAATCTGGAGTGGCTGGGTCGGAACGATCGCATAGGAGCCTTTGATGGTCCACTGGTGGCCGTTTTCGGCCAACGCTGAAAGGCTGGACGAAGCCAGAACAACCAAGCTGAAGGCGGAGCGGAGCAGAACACTTCCCATTTAAGTTCCTTCCTTATACGAGATACGAGACCCGAGGAGCCGTCACTTCTGGACCCTTTCCGAGACTACTTCGCGCCCGCCTAACCTGCGCAGGAGATCTGCGGTACTTGTTTGTACGAGCAGCGGGGGGGAGCCAGGATGGAAGTAGCGCTCTGCGATGAACAGCGGAGTCTGACCGAGGTTGTTCTTGGCATCTATTCTGGCGCCGTTATCCACGAGTAGCTGAACGATTGCTTCGGATTTGATGCGTGCAGCTCCGTGTAACGCAGTGTCTCCCTCATCATTACTGGCATTCACGTCTGCAGCTAGCTCCAGCGCCAGTTTGACGGCTTCAAGCGAATTGCTCTCGCTCACCCGGTTCTCAGATAGGTCTCGACGGACGCCGGCTGCCATCATCAGTGGCGTTGTCTTGTCTTTGGACCTCCGCAGAGGAGAAGCGCCGCCGTCCAGGAGGACGCGCATGACATCGGCATCTCCAGCCAGGGCTGCCAGCAAGAAGGGCGTGGCCCCGATCGGCTTTTCATTCTCTTTGGTATAGCCGACCCGAGGAGGCTGCTTCTCGAGCGCTGCGTTCGGATTTGCGCCTGACCTCAGGAGCGCCCTCACCAGTTCCAGCTTGCCTTCCTGAAGCCCAGCCATCATTCTCCATTCGCGATCAACCGGTGCCATTATGCCGTTGGGGCCAGTCATCTCGGTCTCCCAGGAGCCGGCGGCCCAGTGCAGCGCCGTATAGCCCGTTTCGTCGGAATTGGGGTCCGCGCCCTGGTCCAGCAAGAAAATTGCCAGTGGTACATGGCCGCGGATGGTCGCGACCAGCAGCGCGTTTCCGTCCGACGAAGTCTCATTCACGTTGGCTCCGGCCTCCAACAAGATTCTGGCCCCGTCGAGGTCTCCCTGGCGCGCGGCAAACAGCAGGGGTGTGAAGCCATTCTTTGAGCGGGCTGAGATATTTGCTCCCTGCTCGATCAAAGTCCGAGCAACGTCGAGGTGCTTCTCTGAGAGTGTCCACATCAATGCGGTTTGTTCGCTGACGGGCGTCTTGCTGTTCACCTCCGCACCGTAGGACAACAGAATCCTTACGGCGTCAGTGTTGCCGCTGTGCGCGGCCGCCATCAACGGAGTCTCACCACTGGAGGGAGTGGCATTGGGATCCGCGCCAGCCTTCAACAAAATACTGACCAAGGAGGCGTTCCCGTTGGCACAGGCGAGCGAAAGCGGCGTGACCCCCAGATCGTTGGCAGCGTCCGCCTGTGCGCCTGCGTCGATCAGCAAGGTTACGGTTTCCAGATCATCCCAGTAGGCCGCCCAGTGTAGTGCCGTTGCGCCGTCGGCCTGAGGGACATTTACTTCGGTTTTCCCGTCCAGCAGGGCCCGTAGAGCTGCCTTGTCCTGCTGCTTCGCTGCTTCGACCAGTCGCTCCGGCAAGGACAAGGCTTGGGGCTCTGGTTCTGCTCTTCCGGGGGCGCCATTTATCGTCGAGGTAGCTACAAGGTTGCCCAGTGCCAGTCCTGCGGCCATCCAGCAGCTTCCCAGGAGTTTCAGGTTGACCCTCATCCTTGTCCCTCTTTTTCGCTCGATTGTACCCGTCGTTGAAGCGGCGCTTCAGGCGTCGTTCTTCTTCTTTTTGTGAAGGGCTCCTCCAAGCCCAGCACCCAGCGCCACACCAATTGCTAGGCCCATTCCGCCGTTGTCGAAAGCCGCTCCCAACACGACGCCAAGGGCTATCCCCACTCCCATTCCAGTTTCAGTACTCATGCTTTTCGTCGCGCCGTCGTCTTTCTTTGTCATCATCAGTTTTTCCTCTCTACCCTCACCTGAAGCTATCTTCCAAAAGCGCGAAGGGATCGCGCTGCAGGCGGCCGAAGACGCGGACGATGGGATGATTGTAACCTCTCAAGATGTCGGTCGGAAAGATATTGAACATTCACCGGCAAGACGTCGTAACGAGAGACAACAACCAGGAGGACTAAGATGAGTCAAATCCGAGGCATCGCTGCTTGGGCGTGCGCCACTCTCGTATTGTTGGGCTGCTTCGTCTCGGGACTCGGAGGCGATCGTTTCATCGACGAACGCAGTGGGGATATCTCCACCGATGGGGTCAGCAGGATTCGCGTTAACGTCCAGGCCGGATCGCTGGAAGTTAACGGGGATAGCCAGTCTTACCAGATTCACTACAAGGCGGAATTCAGGGGTAACGCCCGCAATGACAAATCCGCCCAGCGGATTCTGGATAAGTTGGAACTCTCTCACCGACGGTCCGGAGACACTCTGACTATCCTGACCCGCACCAGCAACGGGTGGTGGGATGGCAGCGGACAGATCATCTGATCCTTTCAGTGCCTTCTTCGTTGGAATTGGAGATAAACGATAGCTCCGGATCGATTCTGGTCCGTGACATGGACCAAAGTGTTCACATCGCCGACCGTTCCGGCTCGATCACTCTTGAACTAATTGGCGCAGATGTAAGAATTAACGACCGTTCTGGGGGCATCCAAGTCCGCGACGTCGGAGGATCAGCTGACATTCAAGACAGTTCTGGTGGGATCTCGGTCTTAAGCGTAGGTAACGACTTCGAGGTAACCCGTGACACTAGCGGTGCTATCAGATACGACGGCGTAAAAGGTAAAGTCCGAATCCCGTAGCCGCGAGCAACTTCGAATGCGCCGGAGACTGATTCAGCCGAGCCACAGGCGCTTCACCGACTGCCCGCAAGCAATGCTTTACGCAGCCACGTTCCTTCGAGGCGAAACCTGCTACTCAAGGCGCTCCTCCTGGGCCTCCACAGCGAGATCAATCTCGCAAAGAGCCCGCAGGTTCATCTTTTTTCCCCTGGGTATCCTCACCATTCGTACAAAGCTGTGAAAAGGCTAAGTTGTTGAAAAAAAACAAACGTGATAAAAGGAAACGAGACTTGGAAATACTGCCAATCGGGTATCAATGAACCCCAAGACCTTTCTAGGCTGCATGGGAATAGTGTTGGCTGGCCTCTTCTCTGTTCAGTCCATGGGCATCGGCGTGTCGGCGAGTGCTGCGGCCGGTCCCAGGCAACAGTCGGTTTCTCTGATGTCGCCGCCTGTCCCCGATCATCGCACGCTGATCGACCGCTACTGTGTCGGTTGCCACAATCAAGAGGCACAGACGGCGGGACTCGCGCTCGACTCGCTCGATCTCGCCGAGGTAGGCGCTGACGCAGAAGTATGGGAAAAGGTGGTGCAGAAACTTCGGACCAGAGCAATGCCGCCTTCCGGCTCGGCGCGGCCGGACGAAGCCAGCTATGTAGCTTTTGGTTCCTGGTTGGAAAGTGCCCTCGATACCGAAGCCGCGGCCCGTCCCAATCCAGGCAGGCCCGCGGTTCATCGTCTCAACCGTAGCGAATACGGCAATGCGATCCGGGACTTGCTGGCGTTGCAGATTGATAGCCGATCGCTGTTGCCGGCAGATGACCTGGGCTACGGTTTTGACAACATCGCGGATACGCTATCCTTCTCTCCGCTACTGCTGGAACGATATCTGTCGGCGGCCAAGAAGATCAGTAGATTAGCCATAGGTGACCCAAGCATCACACCTGCGCTTGAGACATACGAGGTTTCTCCGCTTTTGGTGCAGGATGGCCGAATGAGCGAGGAGCTTCCGTTCGGCTCAGGTGGCGGCCTGGCAATCCGCCATCACTTTCCGCTCGACGGTGAGTACGTCTTGGAGATCAAGCTTCAACGCCGAAGAGTGGGTAGGCCTCGGCAGCTCGACGTCCGTTTGGACGGCAAACGCATCAAGCTGATTAAACTCGATGGTGGGGACCAGAGCTCGGAATACGGGGAGCCTGTCGAAGCGAATCCCCGAGTCCGCTTTTCGGCAGGGGCAGGGACTCGGATGCTTGGGGTCTCGTTTCTTCAGAGTGCGTCGGTGCCTGAGGGTGTGCGCCCGACTCGCGTGCCCGTGGCTAGCCTTAGGGGCGGGTATACCGATTGGGGGGTGAGTAGACTTCGGATCGGTGGTCCCTACCAAAACCGGGGATCCGGTTTGACCGCTAGCCGTCTCCGGATCTTCATCTGCCGTCCGGCCAGCAGCCAAGAAGTGGCCGAGGAGGATTGCGCCCAACAGATTCTGTCTTCACTCGTGCGCCGAGCGTATCGCCGTCCTGTCACGAACGACGATGTGCTGAGGCTACTCAAATTCTACAGGTCGGGTCGGAGCCGAGGGGATTTCGACGCCGGCATCCAATCAGTGGTTGAGAGAATCCTGGTCGATCCTGAGTTCCTGTTCCGCATCGAACGCGAGCCAACGACGGCAGCTCCCTCTACCGCTTTTCACCTCAGCGATGTGGAACTGGCCTCACGTCTGTCCTTCTTTCTTTGGAGCAGCATTCCCGATGATGAGCTGCTCGAGATAGCTATAGACGGTAAGCTCAAGAATCCAACCGTCCTCGAAGACCAGGTTCGCCGAATGTTGGCCGATACCCGTTCGAATGCGCTCGTAAAAAACTTCGCGGCCCAATGGCTGCACCTGCGCAACCTGCGTGCCGTTAGCCCAGATGTGAACCGATTCCCCGAGTGGGACGATAATCTTCGAGAGGCGCTCCAGCGGGAGACGGAGCTGTTCGTCGGCGGCCAGTTGCACCGGGATCGCAGTCTGGTTGACTTGTTGGCCGCTGACTACACATTTGTCAACGAACGTCTGGCTCGGCACTACGGCATTCCCAACGTTTACGGGGGGCGTTTTCGGCAAGTGAGCTTCAGCGATGGGAGACGCGGAGGACTATTGGGTCAGGGCAGTATCCTTACCGTGACCTCTTACGCGAATCGGACCTCTCCAGTGCTGCGAGGCAAGTGGCTGCTCGAGAACATCCTCGGCATTCCAGTACCTCCTCCGCCCGCTGAAGTGCCAGAGCTTTCGGAGAGCGGTCAGGGTGGCAAAGCGGTTTCCCTGCGAGAGCGGTTGGAGCAGCACACCAAGAATCCCGCCTGCGCGAGTTGCCACTCGCGGATGGATCCGCTCGGCTTGGCACTCGAGAATTTCGATGCCATCGGCAGATGGCGTACCTTGGACGAAGGCAGCACTGCCAGTGGGGCGTCGTCGGCAACCCTTCCCGACGGGACGACGTTTCAGGGCCCTGCAGAGCTGAGGGGCCTCCTGCTGAGTCGTCGTCAGGAATTTGTCGCAACGGTGACCAGAAAACTCCTCACCTATGCCGTCGGACGGGGGATCGAGTATTATGATTTACCAGCCGTCCGAGCGATCATGCGAGAGGCGGCACCCAGCGAGTACCGCTGGTCGTCGATTATTCTGGGCATTGCCAAGAGCCCGCCGTTTCAAATGAAGAGGTCGAAGCCATGAGGGTCATCGGTAAGAAGTGCCTGCCTCGTCGTACCTTTCTGCGCGGTCTCGGTGCATCCATCGCACTCCCTTTGCTTGACAGCATGGTTCCTGCCTTGGCTGTGACGCGCAAGACGGTAGCAAAACCGGCGAGCCGACTAGGCGTGATTTATGTGCCACATGGAGCCGTAATGCAGAAATGGACGCCCGTGGCGGCGGGTACCGATTTCGAATTCACCCCGATTCTAAAGCCGTTGACTCCGTTTAGGGATGATCTATTGGTGCTGAGTGGCCTCAGCAACGAGCCAGGAGTTGCTCTTCCCGGTGAGCCGGCGGGTGGCCATGGACGGATCGGTGGAGCCTTCCTCACCGGTGTGCACGTGAAGCCGACGGAAGGTGCCAACGTCGAGGCTGGCGTCTCCGTAGACCAGATCGCGGCGGCACAGTTGGGACAGCACACCCAACTGGCCTCCGTGGAGCTTGCCTTGGAGGCTACCGACCTAGCAGGTGCCTGCGATGTCGGCTACAGTTGCTCCTATATCAATACGCTCTCCTGGCGCAGTGCTACCACGCCCTTGCCAACCGAGAACAACCCACGTGCGGTCTTCGAACGTCTGTTCGGGGACCAGGGCAGTACCGATCCAGTAACACGGTTAACCCGCATTCGCGCCAAACGGAGCATTCTCGACTCGGTAACCCAACGGGTCACCGAACTCCAGGGGAAGATCGGGAGGGGTGATCGCACTAAGCTGACCGAATATCTGGAGGCGGTGCGGGATGTTGAACGACGTATCCAGGTTGCGGAGAGCCAAGGCAAGCGAGAGGCGCTGGTCGTGGAGCGACCTGGCGGCATACCTGCTAGCTTCGAAGAGCACGCCAAGATGATGCTGGATCTACAGGTCCTGGCTTACCAGTCTGACCTGACCCGCGTCACTACTTTCATGATGGGTAGGGAACTGAGCCAGCGGACCTATCCCGAGATCGGTGTTCCAGATCCGCACCACCCACTGTCACACCACCAGCGTGACGTTGAGAAATTGGAGAAGCTAACAAAAGTCAGCATCCTCCATATGCAGATGTTCGCTTACTACCTGGAGCGACTGCGATCGACGCCCGATGGTGACGGCTCCTTGCTCGACCACGTGACCCTCCTCTACGGCAGTGGCATGAGTGACAGCGACTTGCATGACGCCCATAACCTGCCCATCCTGTTAGCGGGTAGGGGCGCCGGCAAGATCAAGGGAGGACGCCATCTCCGGTATCCCAAGGATACCCCACTGACGAATCTGTACTTGACGGTGCTGGACCAGTTAGGTGTGCCTGTGGAGAGCCTCGGCGACAGCACCGGGCAGGTCCAACATCTGTCCGACGTTTAGCGTTGACGCGAGCAATTCCGACGTAGCACCGGTCACGTTCTTCTTGCCTATGAGGTTTCAAATCAGTGATCTGGGATCGGTGGGCTAACCCGAAAGCCGATGATGGGAGGGAGCCAGCATGAGCCTACTGACGTTACCTAGTACACTGGAACGTAAATACGGCAACGTTTGTGGCGAGCGCGACGGGTCGAGTTCGCGAAGCGAGGACGAACGCCATGCCTCGTTATAGTGGAGGAGGAGCGACAAAGAAATCGGCGCGTCTCGTCGCCACCCTGAGGGCAGATGGGGTTTGCGGACGATCTCTGCGTTGGTCGTCGTCGAAGATGGCCAAGCATCGTCTTCCTCCTCCTGCCTTGATCTCGCCTCGCAAGCCCCATCTGCAAACGTTGCCATATTTACGTTCCAGTGTACGTAGGCGTAGGTTGCGTCGCCCGCTGCAGGTGAAGCATAGGATCGTCCCTCTCGTTCTGTTCCTGCTACTGCCCTTCGGCTGTCGAAATGGGCTGAAAGAGGCGGGGACCTTGTTGTCGGATTTGAATTCGTCCCAGCGGAGCTTCTTGATCGAACTGGGACTGGACGATCCCAAGGCCTCCGATTGGAGCGGGCAGTTGGAGACACCCCAGGGCACGGTGCAGCTGGCATCCTGGCACTTCTCGCCGGAGGACTCGTTGGGACCGGGCCTTTCCTGGAGCGCCCGGACCCGGAAGTACGATCCTCGCGCGACTGTTTACTGGGAAGAGCCCACTGAGAACCAGATGTTTGTCCGGAAAGATGTCCTCAGGAGCACCAGCGCTTACTCTCAGTTGATGTGGCCGGGTCTGCTGGTAGTGACAGAGGGTCCACAGGAGCTGATTCTGAAGACTCCCAAAGGCTCCCTGACGATCGATACGCAGGAGTTGGAGCCGGGCCTGAGACGGTCCTATCTAGAGGGTCGGGTGGTCGCTAGCCAGGTTCCTCTGTCGCAGGTATTGACCGGAGAGGAGACCTACGACGACTTTCCTGCCCTGCTGGTCCAGGACGGGAAGTGCAGGATCAGCTGGATCGAGTACCGAGATGGAGAGCAGCGGATCCTGAGCCGCCGCTTGGAAGGTCAAGCCTGGTCTTCGCTGCTGGAGATCCAGAGAGGCCAGGATCTCTCCGGTCTCCAGGTGGTCCAGGGTGAGGAAGGGAGCATCTTGTGGATCTGGTCACAGCAGATCGACGGGAACTGGGACCTCTACGGTCGCTCGCAGCAGGAGGGGGTCCTGCAGCCGTTGAAGCGTCTCACCGAATCTCCTTTGCCCGACCTCTACCCCAGAGTCGCTCCAGGTCTGAATGGTGAGGCCCACCTGGTCTGGCAGGGATTTCGTGGAGGGCAGTCAGACATCTTCATCAAGTCCCTGAAAGCCGGTGTCTGGGGCGGAGAGAGGAAGGTTAGTAGCTCGTCCGCCAACGACTGGAAGCCAACTCTGACCGTGGATTCGAAGGGTCGTGTCTACGTCGTCTGGGACAGCTATGACCGAGGTGACTACGATCTTCTCCTGAGATGGTTAGAGAGGGGCGTGATGGGAGAGATCGTACCTGTGGCTCGCTCCAGAAACTTCGAGGCCTATGCGGACCTGGCCTGTGACGACCAGGACCGGATCTGGGTTGCCTGGAACGAAACAGGTCCCAACTGGGGAAAGGACTCCGGCTTCTGGGTTGATCGTACGAGACAGACCTTTGAAGATGAGCGCAGTATCCGCGTCGCCGTCTACGACGGAGACCAGTGGAGTCATCCGGTCGGGGATCTGTCGGATGCTCTTGAATCGCACTTCTCCCGACTGTCACGAAGTGGACTGCGGCTCTACCGTCCCCCTGACACAGAGCAGATCCGATTCCGAAACGACAACGATCTGCCTCGTTTGGCTTGGGACACTCAGGGTCGCATGTGGCTCTTCTTTCGCCACCAGCAGTCGACTGCTGGAGACGGGTCCTTCTATCGTCCCGCCTGGGAGGTCTACGCAACTTTCTACCAGGGCTCCTCTTGGGCGACTCCCTTCGTGCTGCCCCAAAGTGCGGGGCGACTGAACATGCCGCTGGCGCTAGATGGCTCCGCAGAAGGGACCCTCTGGATGGCATGGCTTACAGACCACCGCTCTCTTTACCCGGGCACTCTTGAATCTGGAGCTCTGCAAGAGGATGTGGTGGTGGGAAGACTGGATCTCTCCGGCCAGGTGACGGCCGCACAGTTGCAGGAGTACCAGGGAATAGACGAGCCAATCAAGTCCTACCATACCGACGAACCGGGTGATCTGTCCCGCATTCGGTCCTACCGCATCGATGCAGAAGGGAAGACCTACCGGATTGTCCGGGGAGACCTGCACCGGCATACCGATTACTCCCGTGACGGGGCGCTGGACAGCTCACTGCATGAAACCTACCGCTACGCCCTGGACGCCGCCTCACTGGACTTTCTTGCCATTACGGACCACTACCCTGGAAAATATGTCTGGTGGGAGACCCAGAAGTCGGTGGAGCGCTTCCACATTCCCGGCACCTTTGTCCCGCTGCTGGGATACGAGCGCAACCTGGGTTTTCCTAACGGCCATAGGAACGTCGTTTTTGCACGGAGGGGCGCGCCGATCCTGGAGGCGGGGCCGGAGGAGCGGTCCGGGATCGTAGACACCGGAGCAGTGCTTTACGACTATCTCAGGAAGTATAGAGGGCTCTCCATGCCCCACACTTCGGGAACCCCTACGATGGGAACCGACTGGCGGGATCACGCCGGGGATGTGGAGCCACTGGTAGAGATTTTTCAGGGCGACCGGACCTCATACGAGTATCCAGGAGCCCCGCTGGCGGCAGTTCGAGAGGATGCTTCGACTCATCGGGGTGGTTATCTTGAAGAGGGTTTCGTCTGGAAGGCCTGGGAGAAAGGATATCGGTTAGGCGTCCAGGCCAGCTCCGACCACTGGTCGACCCACTATTCCTACGCCTGTCTGCTGGTAGAGCGCTTCGACCCGGAAGGCTTGATGGACGCCATGCGGCGGCGTCACGCCTATGCAGCCACCGACAACATCATTCTCGACTTCAGGGCAGAGGAGGGAGATCGTACTTTTATCATGGGAGATGCCTTCGATGCGGCTTCCAGTCCCACCCTCAGGCTGCACGCCGAAGGAACTAATCCCATCGCTGAGGTCGTCCTGATTCGGGACAACCGGGTGATCTACTCCCAGACTCCGAAGCAGCGTCTGGTCGATTTTTCCTTTGTGGAAACGGACCCCAGTCCCGGTACCCACTTCTACTACGCCAGGGTCCAGCAGACAGACGAACAGGTCGCCTGGTCCTCGCCGATCTGGATCAGTTTCCGATGAAATGAGTGTAGGAGTAGGCTCAGGGATCACCGCTACGCCTGACCCAAAGTTTCTGCGTGAATGATTGAGCCAGGCCGGGGAGTGGTACTAAGCTGAAACTTCAAGAATTCGTCGCACGTCTCCTGTCCTCCGAAGGTGCCGCTAACAGGCGAACTACCAGGGTCACGAAGCCGAGTCTGACAGGGCCGCGAACGACTCGAGCCGCTAGCAATCGAGCCGTTAGAAAAATGAGCCCAGGTTCCGAGGAGAGAGCCGGAGAACTCTTTCCCGTGCAGTGACGTGCAAATCCCCAGTAGCCGGAAGTTTCTTTCTCGAATGGGGCAGCGCAGCGGGGGCGGGACTAAGCTGAAACTTCATTCGGAACTCGCACCTCCAGGGCGCCCAATAATGCGAAATGTGAGGAAGCCTGAAGCGCGAGCGAGGGGTTGGAGGGCAGCCCAATGGGGGGACGAAGGGGCCTGAGGTGCGGCAAGCAGCCAAGCCGGGGAGATTCGGGGTGTTCCCCAACCCTTCGCTTGCGCTTCAGGCTTCCATGGCTCGGGAAGTTTCCTTCTCGAATGGGACAGCACCGCTGGGGGGCACTGACCTGGAAGATAGAAGCTGGCTTAGCGGATGCGTGGATCGAAAGCCATGACAGTCCCTCGAGCGACGAGATACGAAACTCGTTTTGATCTAGGCAGCGTCCGAAAGTATAATTCAGAGCACTCGGGAGAAGTACTACCATGTGGTCTAGATTCTGTTTTAAGATCCTTTTCTTTTCGGCGCTTCAGACCACTCTCCTCGCCACCGAGTTGGCGTCTCCGGACTTCGAGAAGGATGTCCGGCCAATTCTCGAAAAGAACTGCCTCCAATGCCACGGGGCATCCGCTCCTCAGGCTCAGCTGGATCTGCGGACCTCTGAGTCCCTACTGGCAGGAGGTAAATCGGGCTCCGCCCTGGTTCCTGGCGCCTCTAGCAAGAGTCTTCTCGTGAGTAAGGTGATCTCCGGTTCCATGCCTCCTGGAGAGGGCCGTCTGTCCGACGAGGAGATCTCCCTGATTCGGCTCTGGATCGACCGCCAGGGGACGCAGACGCGCCTGGTGAGCGTCACCGAGAAGGATGTGTTGCCGATCTTTCAGATGCACTGCGTCAACTGCCACGGCAAGAGTAAGCAGGAGGGAGGACTTGACCTTACGACGCAAGCTAGCCGCCTTACGGGCGGCGATTCGGGACCGGTTCTCATCCCTGGGAAGCCCGGTAAGAGCCTGCTTTACGCTCGGGTTCTCGCCCGCGAGATGCCGCCACTAGATGAGATTCGTCCGCCGACGACAGCGGAAGTGGAAACCCTGCGCCACTGGATCGAAGCCGGCGCTCCTGCCGACTCGCCCTCCGGCGCTCAGGTCCAGGAGCCCGCTCTCAGCCAGGAAGATCGCGATTTCTGGTCGTTCTGTCCTCCTCAGCGCCCGGAAGTTCCCAACGTGCGCCAGCAGGATCTGGTTCGCAATCCCATTGATGCCTTCCTATTGCGGCAGTTGGAGGCCAAGGACCTGAGCTTTTCTCCGGAAGCGGAGCCTCATGTCCTGTTGCGCCGGGCCTACCTGGACCTGACGGGCATGCCCCCCACGCCTGCTGAAACCCAGGCCTATCTTGAAGACCAGAGAGCGCCTGCCTATGAAGATCTGATCGATCGGTTGCTGAATTCTAGCCACTATGGTGAGCGCTGGGCTCAGTATTGGCTGGATCTCGCTGGCTACACCGACTCCGAGGGAATTGTCGACGAAGACAAGGTCCGTCCTCATGCCTGGCGTTATCGCGACTACGTGATCAGGGCCCTCAACAGCGATACTCCCTACGACCGATTTCTCACCGAGCAGCTGGCGGGCGACGAGCTGGTCGACTACAAGAAGGAAGAGAAAGTCACTCAGGACTTGATAGATATCCTGGCGGCAACTGGTTTCCTGAGGCTTACGACCGACGGTACCTATGCTCAGCCTAATCGATCCCTGCAGGACAAGATGGACGTCATCGCCGATGAAATGCAGGTTCTGGGTTCATCGGTAATGGGTCTCACGGTGGGCTGCGCCCGTTGTCACGACCACAAATACGATCCTCTGACACAGCGGGAGTACTACAGTCTCAGCGCCATTTTCCAGACTGCACTGGACCCCTACGACTGGCGTCCTCCAACCGAGAGAGTGCTGTACCGAGCCTTGGAATCAGAGGTGAAGGCGGTCGAGTCACACAACGCTCCTCTCAAGACTCAGCTCCAGAAACTGGAGGCAGAGCTGGAAAAAGAGGCCCTTCCTTTCAAGGAGAAGTTTCTGAAAGAGGCCTTGGCTTCCCTGCCCAAGGATGTGCGGGAAGATCTCAAAGCAGTGACGGCGACCCCAAAGGATAAGCGGACTGGACTCCAGCGGTATCTGTCCCGCAAGTTCAAGGATGTGGTCGACCCTTCTTACGCGGTGCTGGGAGATCGATTCCCAGAGTTCAAGAAGTCCGCTGCCGAGCCTCAAAAGTCGATCGAACATATCAGAAATGTGAAATACGGCTCTGAGACCAATTTCAAGGATAAGACGAAGCTTCTGCTCAAGCCTGGTATCCGAGCTCTTTACGACATGGGGGGCGAGCCCTCTCCCACTTACCTACTGAAGCGAGGCCAGGCTCAATCGGTCGGTGAACGTGTGTATCCGAGCGTCCCGGCAGTCCTCAATCGAAGTGGACTCAAGCCCTATCGTCCCGTAAAGGTCTCGGGAAGGGATACTAGTGGCAATCGTTTGGGATTCGCCCGTTGGTTGACGCAGCCCAATCATCCATTGACTTCTCGCGTGAAGGTCAACCGAATCTGGGCGCATCATTTTGGCCGCACCCTGGTAACTTCGCCAGGCAATTTTGGCCGAACCGGATCGAAGCCGTCTCATCCCCAGCTCTTGGACTGGCTGGCCACTGAGTTCGTGGCTCGGGGTTGGAGCCTCAAGGCCATGCATCGCTTGATCATGACGTCCACGGCCTTTCGGCAGACCTCTGAGGTGGGGCAGCGGTCACGCGAAGGTGATCCCGAAAACCTACTCCTGTCGCGGATGCCCCTAAGACGCCTGGACGCCGAAGCTCTTCACGATTCCGTGCTTCAGGTCACGGGTCGCTTGGACACGACCCCTTTCGGAATCCCGGTCGCAGTGGAGGAGAAGCCCAGTGGCGAGGTAGTCGCCGAAGCGACGGAGAAGGGCTGGAGACGTGCTGTCTACCTGCTCAAGAGGCGCCGGATGCCGGTTTCTGCTCTGGAAGCCTTCGACTATCCGGTAATGATGCCCAATTGCGACGAGCGTCGTCAGTCCACCGTGGTCGTCCAGGCGCTCCAGCTGATGAACAGCGAGCTGATGCGGAGTCATGCGAGCTATCTGGCTGGTCGCCTCATGGATCGGGCTCCAGGCGATACTGAGAAGCAAGTTGAAGACCTCTACCTGCGGGTACTGACCCGCTATCCTAGGATAGATGAGAAACAACGTATACTGGCGTCCTTGGATATTCTGAGTGAGGAATGGAAGGCTCATCTGGAGCAGAAGAACGAGGCTGGCCCTAGAGGCCCAACGGCGCAGTGGTCGGCACTGAGTTCGGTGGCTTTGACCCTGCTCAATTCTGCAGAGTTCCTGTATATTGATTGAACGAGGTACGAAGTGACTCGCTATCGACCTAGGGGCCCAGGTACAAGACGCGACTTCTTCTCCCGAATTGGGGATGGACTCCATGGAGCGGCTCTGGCCTACCTTCTTCAGCAGGATCTCCTAGCGTCAACAAAATCTGACCAGCCCGCTCCCCGATTCGACCTGAAACCCCGTTCCCCCCACTTTGAGCCCAAGGCTCAGTCCGTGATTCACCTTTTCATGAACGGCGGCCCTAGCCAGGTGGATCTCTTCGACCCGAAACCGACATTGGATCGCATGGCAGGAGCCGCGGCACCCAGGGACCTCCTGAACCAGATTGAGAACATGGATCAGGTGGGGACTCTCATGCCCTCGCCCTATGAGTTTTCCAGGCACGGGAAGTGCGGCATGGAGCTCTCCGAGCTCCTCCCCCACACAGGCAAAGTCGTGGACGACATCACAATGATTCGTTCCATGTACGGGGAGCATTTCAACCACGAGCCTTCCATCAATCTCTTTCACACCGGCCGCCTTATCTCGGGTCGGCCCACGCTGGGTGCCTGGGTTACCTACGCGCTGGGTACCGAAAACAACAACCTGCCAGGGTACGTGGTTCTGGACGACAAGAATCTCCCCGTCAACGGAATCCAGAACTGGCAGTCGGGTTGGCTGCCTCCGGTTTTTCAGGGCACTCGGTTCCGTGAAAAGCACCCAGCGGTGCTAAACCTCAGCCCGAAGCAAGAACTGCCTAATCCTCTGGTCGAGGCAGAGCGTTCGCTGCTGAGCAGTCTGGACCAGGCGCATCGTAGGGACCGTCCCTGGCAGCCCGATCTGGATGCCCGAATCTCCTCCTACGAGCTGGCTGCTCGTATGCAGCTGGCTGCTAGCGATGCTCTGGATCTGTCGCAGGAAAGCGAGGCCACAAAGGAGATGTATGGCCTCAACAACGAGGTGACCGCCTCCTATGGGAGGCGCTGTCTGATGGCGCGTCGGCTGATAGAGCGAGGAGTACGCTTTGTCCAGATCTTCATCGAGTATCAGATCTGGGACAACCACAGCAACTTGAAGAAAAATCTGGAATATTGCTGTGGCAAGACAGACCAACCTTCGGCCGCTCTGGTCCAGGACCTGAAGCAGAGAGGGTTATTGGAAAACACGCTCGTGATCTGGGGAGGCGAATTCGGACGCATGCCCATCTCCCAGGTTCGGGCTGGTGCCGAAGTAGGCCGGGACCATGGACCGGATGGCTTCAGCATGTGGATGGCCGGTGGGGGAGTCAAGGCAGGATATATCCACGGTGCTACCGACGATATCGGGCACAAGGCTGTTCAGGACCGAGTCAGCGTGCACGATTTTCACGCTACCTTCTTGCATCAAATGGGCCTGGATCACCGGAAGCTGGTTTACCATCGCCACGGTCTGGAGGAGCGTCTCACCGATCAGTATCCGGCCAGGGTCATCGAGGAAATCCTGGCCTGATTCCCAACCGTCTTTTCTGTTTTTTTCCTGCTTTAAGTAGTGGAGAGTTTCTTCTCGATTAGCTGACTACACCCTATGTCGTTCACTTCCGGCGTTTTCCTGGAAAATCTCGATTTGTTTCGAAAGGGTCTTTCAATACAAGCCCAGCTGAAAGCTGCCAGGACGAAAACCGATAGTGCCGCCACCAGAAATATGCTACTTGAAGGCTTGCCTATTGACACTAGACGCAGGAACGAGAACACCGGTTGGTGCCATAAATACAGCGAGTAAGAGAGCAATCCAATGCCGACTAACAGGGGATTCGAGAGGACACGACCAGTAAAAGATGCGGAATCAACAAAAGCGATTATGAAGCAAGTACCCAGCACGGGGACCAACGTGTATAGGCTAGGGAAGGGTGTGTGGCTGGTGAATGAAGCTATAGAGTAGGCAATCAGAGCCACGCTGAGGATACCGATGACCTCTCTTTTCCAGCGGGTCACATCGAATCGCTTGAACGCAAGAAGAGACCCGAGGAGTAGCTCCCAGGCTCGACTGAATATAAGGTAAAAATTCGCATCCACAGAGCGGGACGACAAAAATTGCGCAGACAGGAGAGATAGGGTCGCTAAGAGAGCGATACAGAATATCACCCATTTTTGGCCCCAGGACCAAAGCACGACAATCATGACCGGAAACAACAAGTAGTATTGCTCTTCGACCGCCAGACTCCATGTGTGTAATAGCGGCGTCTCGTGAGCAGCTAGGGCGAAGTAACCACCTGTCAGATAGAAGTAGAGATTGAAAGAGAATGTCGAAACAGAAACAAGGCTTTGCGAGTATCCCTTCAGGGAATGGGCGGGCAAGGTGATATATGCGGCGATTGTTGTGGAAATCAGAAGAAAGGATAGCGCAGGAAGGATTCTCCGGGCGCGGCGCTCGTAGAAGGAAATGATGGAGAATTTACCCTGTCTTTTCTCTTCTACAATGATGGAGGTGATCAAATAACCGCTGACAACGAAGAAGACATCAACGTCAATGTACCCTCCAGAAAAGCCGGAAACTCCTGCATGAAACAAGATGACGGGTAAGATGGCTAGAGCACGGAGACCATCGATTTCTTTCCGATAGCGCAAGACGTTTCTCCGGCGTCGAATCTCGGTGCCAGTTGAGGAAAAGCCTGCCTCAGGTGAAGGCAAGGAATGTCTGCAGTCCTGTGCCAGATGTCCCCTGACTTCCTTGTGCCCTGGATACTCTGCCGGTCAGCCAATGGTGGTTCGATACGCTGGATGGAGTCAAGGGGATCTTATCCCTCTAGAGGACCGCTTCTACAGTGCCAGCTATCGGATGAATACCGGCTCGCCGGGTTTCACCCGGGCAAGTCTTCCTGTTCTGGGTCGTTGAGGCTTTGATCGAGAACTCAGGGACTGATAGTCTTCTCCCTGCCGTAGTGCTTTCCGAGTGATGCAGGCTCAGAGAACAGTCTTCCATTTCCTTTGCCTTCGAACTGCCACCGCGGGATACGCTGCCTAAGTGAGTGTTCAATCTTTGGGACCGGATAGCAGGGAGCGCAGGAGGTTCATATGAGAATCGGGTTCGATTCGCACACTTACGAATGGGTCGAGGATTGGGCGCGTATTCCAGATGATGCTGCCCATAGGGAGGGGTGGGCTCACCATGGAATCGTCTCCACCACCGAGAATACGCTGATCGTCTTCCATCCGGGGAAGTCCTCGGTTTTGGTTTTCAACCAGGAGGGGGGGCTGACAGGGAGCTGGCCCACCGATTTGGCCGAAGGACATGGGCTGACTCTCTGTCGCGAAGAGGGGGAAGAACGTCTCTGGGTAGTGGACAATGGCAGCAAGAAGCTCAAGCGCCACGGATATGACAATCCGCCGGGAAACGACCAGATCTCTGGCCGGGTCGTTAAGTTTTCTCTGGAAGGGCAGCTATTGTGCGAGCTGCAGAGGCCGCTCCTGTCAGTCTATGAGAGAACCCGGTTTTCGCCCACGGCTGTCGCGGTCAATGAGGAGTCCTATGGAGGTAACGGCGACGTCTGGGTTGCCGACGGCTATGGGGCCTACCTGGTTCACCGGTTCGATCGGGAAGGTCACTACCTGTCAACTCTTAGCGGTGAGGAGGGTGCGGGCCGTTTCGACTGTCCCCACGGGATTGTCATCGATCGCAGGAAGTCGGAGCCGGAACTCTACGTAGCTGATCGCAGCAATGGCCGCTTTCAGGTCTACGACCTGGACGGAAGCTTCAAACGCGTCTTCGGACACGAGTTCCTGACGACACCGAGCGCCATGGTTACTTTCGAAGACGTCATGGTTGTAGCGGAGTTACGGGCTCGCCTCACGTTACTGGACGTCCAGGACCGACTGTTGGGTTACCTGGGTGACAACGAGGCTGTTTCCTATCTGGATGGTTGGCCGAACACCGTGGATGAGCGGGGGCAGATCGTGCCCAGTGATCGTCTGAAACCGGGGAAGTTCAACAGCCCTCATGGTCTGGGCGTGGACTACGAGGGGAACCTCTATGTTTCCGAGTGGCTCATCGGTGGTCGCTATATAAAGCTGGCTCGCTGCCCGGTCTGACTCCATCTGGTTGGCGATTGCCGCCGATGGAGTTTTGACCCTAACCTGAATTTCTCATACCCGGTCGTAGCGAGAGGCCGAAAGCGCCGTCCTGACAAGGCTTGCGACCGAGGCCACCGCAGTTGTACTTTGACAGTACGTC
>Ga0310121_10001243_pt1 | contig 26533 bp, 27 predicted proteins | sample CB27_Tmax_986_MG_FD_203504 | JGI IMG/M metagenome (GOLD analysis project Ga0310121, IMG submission 203504) | Marine microbial communities from Western Arctic Ocean, Canada - CB27_Tmax_986 | ecosystem: Environmental > Aquatic > Marine > Oceanic | place: Canada: Western Arctic Ocean | collected... | reverse complement strand
CTGGAGGAACTCGCGATTGACAATCAGTGAACATCGATTGTCAAAACTGGAAAAGCGACTCGCGTCGAGTCGCTCAACAGTTGACACTCACCGAGGCTCCCTTGTCGTATACGACGCAGTCACAGGAGAGGAGCTGCATCGCATTGCCCTCCGAGGCGACGTTGTGATCAGGATTCCAAGCAACGGAAGAGGCCCGGCGTGGGCCATGCCAACGGAATCGGAAAAGAGCGACGGGAGCGTGTCATGAGCCGTCCTGAGACGCCCGGAGATCTGACTGGTTAGGCGGACGAACGTGCGTCCGTCTACGGCGATCAGCTTTATTCAGCCAGCCTCAATCGGATGGGTTGGGCCGCGATTACTGGCAGCCAATTTGATAAAATCGCACGTGTAATTCACAGGCAGCCAGGTAGCTCCTGGCGTTGGACGGCGCGTTCAATCGACACCTGCTTCGATTGAACGCGTCGGCCGGCCTGTTCAACACGAAAGCAGGTTTCTGATGAATGGTTCTGAGCAGCTCCGCTTGTGTCTCAAGGTGCTTAAAATGACTCAACACGCAATCAAGGATGGCGACCGCAAATCGCTGGCTCTGCATTTGAGACATTTGGCCGCAGATTTCCAGGCGGCCAAATCGTCCGTTGAAGGAACGCTGCTGAAGCTCAACTCTGTGGCCGATGTCAGCAGGCCCTTCACACACCGCGGGACCAATTATCCAACGGCCCATCATGCCGCGTTGAAAACCGTACATTCGTTCCTGTACGTGTGCCGACTCATGCAGGAACCAAGCCCCGACCTTCCGTGCACGGATCCGACGGTAGATTTCGATGCATCGGCGGTCGCCAATGCTATTCTTGATGCCGACGACTCCTCAGATTTCCTCGTCTTTCATGCGGATATTGATTACGCCATCGAGATCGAATTGGCGAGGCTAAATGAAGACGGTGATGAGGACGGCGGCAAGCCAAAGCCGCCACCTGGCGGTAAGTCCGGATCGTCTTCTGCTGACGTAGCACATTCAACCGACTTTCGATCAATGCTATGGTCCGGGACGCATTATTCATTCACGGCGAATCAAGCCCCGGCGGTGCGACTACTGCATGAGAATTGGGAAGCCGGCACGCCCGATGTGGGTGATGAAACGCTACTTCTAGCTGTCGATCCAAAGGCTCCGCCCGCCCGGCTAGATGTTCTATTCCGCAACCATCCGGCGTGGGGGACGTTGATCGTATCCGGCGGTACCAGGGGATCGCACCGATTATCGAACCCGACAGAAGAAAATCCGTAGCGCGCGCGAAACTACTCGATTAGCGCGCGTCTAGCGCACACGCCCCCCTCTATTATTCATTGCAAGACCAACTATTGGAGTCGGTCAACCCGTAGTCCGAAGGGGCTCTGCGATGAATGAATTACTTTCCCTGTCGAGGATGGCGCGGCGGTTAGGTGTTACGCAACAATGGCTGCGTGACCAAGCGGACGCCGGCAAGGTTCCCTGTTTGAAGGCCGGAACGCGCTACCTGTTCAATACAGAAGCGGTCCAAGAGGCCCTGGTTGAGAAAGCCGCCCATTTGAGGGAGGTGACGACCGATGGCAAGTGACACACCCACGACACCCGTCCTATTGCTGAATGCCGCCGAGGCCAGCAGGGCGTTGGCAATCTCCCCTCGCAAGCTGTGGAGCTTGACGGTTGGCGGGGAAATACCGCACGTGAGAATCGGACGTTGCCTGCGATACGCGCCCGGCGATCTACAGCTGTGGATTGCCGAAAAAAAGGAGGGCGCCCGCCATGAGACATGACCGACGCCCCCGAAGAACTCGTGTACCCCAAGCGTACCAGATTCCCGTCAGCGCGTACCACCAGTGGGATCACCTGGCGGCGAGAATCCCCGCCCTAAACTGGCTCGATTTGGATATTCGTCGCTCGCAGGTGCCTGACGATTACTCCGCGTTTTGGCGATGGTGGCGGCCTCTCGAAACGCGGATCGGCAACCTGATGCGTAGTCACACCCGCGCGGACTGGATGACCGCGCGTGGTCACCTGATACGATTGGCCGACGATATGGCCGATGCACGGGGGACACGTCGATGAGCCCCACGGAACTGGTTTTATCTGCCTTGGCGGACCGCGATTGCAACCCACTGCCAAGTGGGCGCGGGTGGGTAGCTAAATGTCCGAGCCACGACGACCATCGTCCTAGCCTATCAGTGTCTAAAGGCGATGATGAGCGGGTGCTAGTTCATTGCCACAAAGGTTGTTCGGCCGATGCGATCTGCGCGGCGCTGGGCTTGCGGATTGTGGACCTGATGCCCCCGGCCGACTCGTTGCCGAGGCCGACAAAACCGACGAGCGGGAAGCCGGCCGCCAACAACAAGTCTCACATCGTTGCGACTTACGACTACCGCGACGAATTCCAAGAGTTGTTTTTCCAAGTGGTTCGATACGAGCCGAAGGACTTTCGGCAGCGTCGGCCCAAGCCCGGTGGCGGGTGGCTGTGGTCCGTCAAAGGGATTCGAGTAATTCCATATCGCTTGCCCGAATTGCTAGCCGAACCGACGCGGCCCGTGTTCGTGGTCGAAGGTGAAAAAGACTGCGACAACCTGGCCAACATCGGCATATTGGCGACATGTAACGCGGGTGGCGCGGGGAAGTGGACGGCCGACCATGCGACGTTTCTTCGGGGGCGGCTGGTTTTTGTCATTCCAGACAACCACGACACGGGCCACGACCACGCCCGGCAAGTTGTGCAATCATTGCAGGACATTGCCGAATCAGTACGGATCGTCAAATTACCTGGTTTGCCCCACAAAGGCGACGTAAGCGATTGGCTGGACGCCCACGACTCGGTTGAACCCGATACGCTGCGCGAAAGAATCGACGCCCTGGCCGACGCGGCCCTGGTGATCGAGGTGGCCGAGATCGAGGCCGACGCATCGCCACAAAAAGCCGTGATCGTTTGCGTAAGTGACGTGAAGGCCGAGCCGATCCGGTGGCTGTGGCCGAATCGATTCGCACTCGGCAAGCTGTCGATGATCGCTGGCGATCCTGGCCTTGGGAAAAGTCTGACGACGCTTGATGCCGCGGCCCGCGTGACGCGCGGTTGGGATTGGCCGGATGGGTCAGGCGCGGCCCCCGCGGGCGGTGTCGTGCTATTGAACGCCGAGGATGATATTGCGGACACTATAAGGCCACGGTTGGAATCGGCCGGCGGAGACGTGACGCGGATCAATGCTCTGACCGCGATCGAGGGTCACGACGCCAAAGGCACGCATCGGCGCGGTGTCGATCTGTCGCGCGACCTGGCGCAGATCGAGGCGGCGATCAAGGCCACGCCGGATTGTCGCCTTGTCGTCATCGATCCGGTGTCCGCATATCTGGGAAACAAGGATTCCCACAACAATGCGGAGATTCGATCTGTCCTGGCCCCGCTGTCCGATCTGGCATCTCGACATCACGTGGCGCTGCTGGCGGTGACGCACTTGCGGAAGGGGGAAGGCCAAGCGATCTATCGCGCGATGGGATCACTCGCCTTTGCGGCGGCAGCCCGCGCCGTATGGGCCGTGACAAAAGACCCGGGCGATGAATCGCGGCGGCTGTTATTGCCGATCAAGAACAACATCGCGGCCGACGCATCGGGCCTGGCCTTCAAGGTGACGGCGATCCACAGCGATAACGGCCAACCGGTCGTCGAATGGGAACGTGATCCCGTGACGCTGACCACCGATCATGTTTTGGCCGGTGACACCCGCAAGCCCGGCCCCGAGGCGGACGCCTTGGGCGAAGCGATAGACTTTCTGACCGACAGCCTGGCCGGTGGTCCGCGGCTGGCAAAGGACGTGGAAACGGAAGGCAAGGACGGCCACGGGATCAGCAGCCGCACTTTGATCCGGGCACGGAAGGCGGCGGGCATCGTAGCCTATCGCGACGCCGTGCCCGGTCCCTGGTGGCTCCGGCTGCCCAAGGATGCCAACCCCGACGACGACCCGGGCCTGTCTAAAGAACTTGGCAATCTTGGCACTCTTGCAATTTCCTCGAAGGAAACGGGGAATTCCGATGGTGGAGAAACCCAAGGATGCCAAGAAAGCCAAGTTATCGGGAATGGGGCCGGCGGCCATGATTGGGGGCTGATATGAGCGCGGCCGAGCTAATCGACGACCTCGCCCGGCTGGGAATCACGATCGAAGCCCACGCCGACCGGCTTCGATACTCGCCCCGATCGGCGGTGACACCCGACCTGCTTGGGCGATTGAAGGACCACAAGGCCGAGCTGTTGGCGATCCTGCGGGCTAAGTGTGACAAGGTCACGGAAAGCGACGGGGACACCATCGCGACCGATACCGACCCCTGGGAATCGCCCGACGTGATCCCGGCCAACTCGGTCACCCATGCAGCGGCCTTGAAATGTGGGAGCCGGCCGCCGACGACCCGCTCGGCCTCTCACGGGGGAAGTGGCGATGCAAGTACTGTGATCCACCGACCAAGGCCCGAGAGCTGCTGTTACAGTTAACAGGTAAAGCGTAACAATGCCCAGGATGAATTGCGGGAATTGCCAGGATGTTTTTGACGCCAGGCGTGGCGATGCGGTGTTCTGTTCCGCCCGGTGCCGAGTTGCTGCCAACCGGGCAGGCAAGAGTTGCGAACCGTCCCCCGTCGATTCTGTTACGCCTAAACGGGAAACCGTAACACCTGAAACCGGGCGGTGCGAATTCTGCGGCGAGTCGATGTCAGTTGGGCGCCAGCCGAAACGGTTTTGCTCCGACAAGTGCCGAGTCTACGCCAACCGTGGCAAGTCGCCTGGTGCGGCGACCGGCAAACCTAAACGCAAACCTGTTACGCCAAGGGCCGCTAAGCGTAACAAGCGGCAAGGCGTTACGGGTAAAGCCCCCAAGCGTAACAAAGAGGAAGCTGTCACTACTCCAGCTCCAGGTGACCGACGCTCAGCGAAAGGACGTGGCGGCTCGACGGTCAATTATCTCAAATACAATGAAATCGCTTCTTACAAATGGATGACACGAATTAGATTCTGGCTTGAAAAGAGAGCACCGGTATCTATCGAGTCATGCGTGAGTGCAACTTGGCATTATGTTCCGCCCCATGTGATCGCCAGAAATTCCAAGACGCCCCGACAGCATGTAAAGGGTGTCGTGGCCAGGTTGATTAAAGGGGGGACCATCTTGGTCTCAGATGGTAAGGTCGTCTGGATCAAGCCTAGCAAGGACAGCGGGATGAGCATGTACCGGAGGGTTTACATGTACATTGTTGGGCGGGACGGGGCAACGGAAGAGGCCATCGTGAAGGGCCTCCCAAAGGTAAAACCAAAGACCATTCAAAAATACCTCTCTAGACTTCGTAAGAGTGGCAGCGTGACTAACGAGGACGGCATTTTCAGGGGCACTGGGACTTTGGGCTCCGGTAGAACGAGGCCCGGACCCGCAAGCAGCGGGCAGGGGGAGCATCATGATTGAAGTCAACGACAACGCTTATATCTTCGCACTAGTCCGCTACTGGATCATCACGTGTCTTGTCGGGGCCGCCAAACGTGAGTTACACCTAGAGACGCTAGGCGTAACAGTGACAACCCGCAGACCATCAAGGCAGCCTTCCGACAACTGTAAACCAGCCTGGTTGATATGACCCTACTTGCTAGCCGGCAAGCAACGGGGTATAATCAGGACATGGCAAGACACAAGTCAATCAGCGAACAGCTACGTCAGGCGGTAATGACCGCGCCGGAATCGCGGTATCACATTTCCAAAGCCACTGGCATTAGTCAGGGGCAACTGTCCCGATTCGTCAACCATGGAAGTAGGTTGACGTTGAATACGGTCGACCTGCTGGCGGCGCATCTCGGTTTAGAGTTGGTTCAACGCAAGCGTAAGCGTTGACGTAAAATTGCCCGCAGCCGGCGGCAACCGACTACGGGCAGGCATTAGTAGCAAAGGACATCATAGCATGGCTTCGATTTTCCGAAGAGGCGGGAAACGTACGGGTTGCTGGCAAATCCATTGGTTTGACGATACGGGCAAGCGACGATCAAAAAATAGCAAAACGACGGACAAGTCGGCGGCTCAAAGAATCGCGAACAAACTTGAAGCCGACGCGGCTCTCCGACGGGATGGCGTGATCGACCCGGCGCTAGAACGCTTCGCGCAAGAACAGCACAAGCCGCTAGAGACCCATGCGGCGGACTTTCGCGCGGCGGTGGCAGCAAGAGAGAACACCCCGAAACACGTCGACATGACGGATTCGCGGGTGCGTTTGATCATAGAACAGTGTGGAGCGTCGCAAGTAAAGCACCTGACGCCAGCAGCCGTGCAAAATGTACTCAAGACCAAGCGGGACGATGGCAGCAGTCTCGAAACCTGCAATTCTTACTTACGCGCAATCAAGGCGTTTTCGCGCTGGCTATGGCTAGAAAAACGGATCCCGGACGATCCGCTCTCGACGTTGAAAGCATTTAACACGGCAAGCGACCAACGGCACCCGCGGCGCGAACTGATGTCCGATGAAATTACATGGCTCCTGCCGTTCGTGGAAGGTTACACGTTGACCTCGCATAACCTTCCCGGACCGGATCGGGCAATGGTCTATCGGTTGGCGTTGGGAACGGGTTTCCGCGCTTTGGAGTTACGAAGTTTGGTACCCGAATCATTCAATCTGAACGGCAACCCGCCAACGATTACGGTGCAAGCCGGTTGCAGTAAACGACGCCGGACGGACGTGCAGCCTATCCGGCGAGACCTGGCTGATATGGTTCAACCCTGGTTGGCTGGCAAGCCAAACGGCAAGCCGTTGTTTGCTCGATTACCCGGTGCTACGGCCCAGATGCTTCGCAAGGATCTTGCAGCGGCGCGCAAGGCGTGGATCAAAACAGCCGAAAACAAGAACGAAAAGGAACGAAGAGAAAAATCTGATTTCCTTCGATACGAAGACTCAGCAGGTCGTATCGCGGATTTTCACTCCACGCGCCACACCTACATCAGCAATATCGTGGCGAGCGGTGCAAGCGTGAAGACGGCCCAAGAGCTGGCGCGGCATTCAACGCCCACTTTGACCATTGGCCGCTACTCGCATACCCGCTTGCATGACATCGTCGGGGGCGCTCGAGGGGCTGCCCGGAGAGCCCGGAGCCCCTGGAGAGCCCCAGCAAACATTAAGGGCAACCGGTACTGATGACCTGGCCACGGAACCAGCAGATCGCGCGCAGCAGTCAGCACGCGAAACGGTGCGTTTGCAGTGCGACACGGTGCGAAACGCGGCCCAGCAAGATGGCCCATCATCGGCGCAAACAGAATCGCCTAAACCATCAAAAACTACGGGAATAAGCAACACTGTGCGGCCTAGTGCGAAGCCATGCAGCAAGCGGAGGGCACGGGACTCGAACCCGCAACTCCTTACGGAGCACCTCATTTCCAATGAGGCCGCTAGCCATTCGCTTACCCTCCCAATTTCATGGGCAAAACGCCTTGGACTCAATCAGTCTAGCCGGACCGGTCGAAGGAGCCCGTCGGGTCCAAGCCGATTGGTCAGCTAGTCGAGATTGGTGCCACTAATCAGCTTAATGAATTCTGTATTCGATTTAAATTTCCCCAATTGACGGGTCAGTTGGTCCATCGCATCGACGTGGTGCATGGAAGTCAAGGTTCGCCGCAGCATTGTGACCGAATGCAACGTATCGGGGTCAAGCAGCAGCTCTTCTCGCCGCGTTCCCGACTGGGAGATGTCGATCGATGGCCAAACACGTCGATCGGCCAACTTACGGTCGAGCACTAACTCCATATTACCCGTCCCCTTGAACTCTTGGAAAATCAGATCGTCCATCCGGCTACCGGTATCAATCAGCGCCGTACCGACAATCGTCAGCGAACCGCCTTCTTCAAAGACGCGAGCGGTCGCAAACAATTTCTTGGGAATGTCCATCGCCTTAATGTCGACGCCGCCCGACATGGTCCGTCCGGTATTCCCTACCCACTTGTTGAAGGCTCGTGCCAACCGCGTAATGGAATCCATCAGCAGAAATACGTCCTGGCCCATCTCGGCCAACCGGCGGGCCCGTTCGATAACCAACTGGGAAATCCGCACATGGCTTTCTACGTCCTGGTCAAGGCTGCTGGCAATCACCTCCCCATTCACAGTTCTGTTCATGTCCGTGACTTCCTCTGGACGCTCATCAATCAAGAGCATGATCAGCTTGAGATCGGGATGATTGGTAGCGACTCCGTGAGCAATATGCTGTAGCAGTATTGTCTTGCCGGTCCGAGGTGGCGCGACGATCAAGGCTCTTTGCCCTTTGCCCAGCGGTGTCAGCAGGTCCATAACCCGCGTGGTCAGCGGGGCAGGGCCGGTTTCCAGCTTTAGCCAGCTTTCCGGATTAATCGGCGTCAGCGAGTCGAACGATTTGACGTTCATGTAGTCTTCTGGAGCCATGCCATCGACGTTTGAAATCTCCTTGAGACGGGGCCCTTGCTGCTTGCGAGCATGTTGGACCAAACCGTGAACCATCACGCCCTCGCGCAGCTGGAACTTTTCAATCATCGTTCCAGGCACGAATGGATCGGAGCGAACGCGATCGTAGTTGTTTTCCGGCGAGCGCAAGAATCCGTAACCGTTCGGGTGCAGCTCAAGCAAACCGTAGCCCGGTTCGGGCGGCGCGGGTTCGCCGTTTTCGTTGACGACATCCGGCAAGGCGGCTGGTTTCACACCCGAGTCCGTAGGACGGCGACGACGACCACGTCCTCCGCCTCCTCCGCCTCCCGAGCCTGACCCTCGACCGCTAGCACCCACACCGGACCTCGCTCGTTGTTTTTTCTTTTTACCCATCGTATTCACCTAAATACACCACTTGATATCTCACCCGACGGCTTCAATTGGAGCCCGAATTGACAAACTGAATCCAGCATTTACGCCTAATATCCGCGCCCGGGAACTGACGATGTGCCCGGGAACTGGATCCATACAATATTCCGCGTGCCCTTCGCGTTAGCGAATGACGAACAAATCCGCTGTAAGGCAGACTGGCCAGCTTTATCGAACAACTGGTGTCCCTGAACAACTGGTGTCCCTGAACAACTGGTGTCCCTGAACAACTGGTGTCCCTGAACAACTGGTGTCCCTGAGCTATTGGCACATCGCCTCGCGAATCAGACCACTCAGGTCTCAATTTACCCATCCAATTGGTTACAGAGAAACTGACTAAGAGCGGCAACAGGACCCCCCGGCCCAAAACAGAAATGACATCGTGCTCGAACGGCGTCGCCTTCGACGACCGATCATCCTTCCAAGGACGCTACTTTCAACTGGTACATCCTGTTCAATTGTGACGTCGAATTCGCAACATCAAGCGAAATCGAATCTGAAACGTCCGTAGCCGCGAGAATTCTTTACAGGTGAATTCCGATCGAAAAAAGGGTACACATCATCGACGGTGGCGGCACGCAATTATCTTGCAATGTCTCAGGCCCTGCCCGATCTTCCGGCCTGCCCGATCCCTTGGCTCTAATGGACGACCCAACCGTTGATGGCCGGTCGCGGCAATTCAAACCCATATGGCAGAGCTAAGGCCTACAGACGCCCACCGACCCCTACGAGGAACCCCGCGATTGCAATCTTCCCGGCAACCAATTTCGTAGAGGGGTGCTGCCCAAGAGACTCAAACCAACCGGGGTTAACGAGCCGTGAGCTAAAGAGCGCCTTCCTGAGACATAGAATTCCTAAGTCAACTATCGGGATCTTACCTAAAGGAATCGTGCTGTCAACCGCGGATAGGGCGGATCTGACGGATTTCGCCAAGATATTGTCAACTCGGTCGGTTACGGCAACAAATTGGGCGTCTTCGGCGGCCCTTTTTCGACCCGAGACGGGAATTTCTGAGCCCCAATTCGGCCTATCCGGCCAGGTCTTGAGAATGCTGTGGAGACAGTGGTTAGAGCGACGTCCCGCCTTGGCGGGATTTAGCACGAAACCTCTCCTCGAAGACAGCTACAGGCCGCTGGTCTCGTACGTTTGGCGAGTTAATCACGCTTCAGGCGCTACCGGGCAGGTCCGGAAATGCAAGCCGCGCTGGCGAGCTCAGCAAGCACAACTAGCTGGAAAAATCCGCAAATCTTGCTTCGCTTGCCAAATCAATCCGGAGCAAACTCAGCCAACAGCCGATATAAGTTGCCACTGCCGGAACCGTTCCGGTGAAACAGTCAAAATTTGCTGCGGACCCACAGGGCCAATTTCGATGACGAAATCGAGAAACGCAATCGCCATCTGCCTCGGATTTTTCTTGCTAACCAGCTTGCCGGCGACGGCCAAGGCCGAAATACCCTGGATCAACAATGTGGCTACCGCGCAACAGATGGCTGCCGCCAGCGGCCGATTGGTGCTGGTCCACTTCTCGTCCGTAAATTGCCCGCCGTGCGCGCGGCTGGAACGCACGGTCTTTAGCCAACCGTCAATCGCCCACTCGATCGTCCAGCAATATGTTCCAGTGAAAATCAATGTCGATCATTCCCCGGAGATTTTAAACCAATATGGCGTGGTTAGTTGGCCGTCCGACGTGCTTTTGGCGGCGGACGGAACCGTACTGCATCGTACGACCAGTCCCGCCGACGGATCCAGTTACGTCAGTATGCTCGGACAGATCGCTTGGCGACATAAGAGCCAGCCCTCAACGTCCATCGCGGGAACGACCGTCCCTGTTGGTCCAGCCAATGGACAGAGTTTCTTCCAATCCCCACAGGCGAACGGCACCAACGGGACGATCTACACGCCCAACTTCGTGACTACCTCGCAATCACTCGGAACTGGACTTCCGCCCGCACAGTCGTTCGACAGAGCCAATTTTCCACCCGCCTCTGGCGGCTCGCCACCGGCACCTTATGCTGCCCAACTGCCGCCGGGCGCGTCGCCAGGTTACGTCAACAACAACACGGTAAATCGTCCCACAGTTCCCGGTCCGTCCCAGATGATTAATAACCAGTACTACGCTGTCCCGCGGAGCAACCAGTACACGGGGCACGCCACACCGCCAGCGACGGGTTTGCCGTCGCACGCGATTGCCGAGATGAACGGTCCGAATGCCGCGCGCACCGGCATGCTTCCAAATAATGGAGTGGCGCCGAACACAGGTGCCACTGCCAACCAATTGGCCGGAGTCTCGGCCAATGGCAACGCACCACCGTTCATCCAATCACCTCCCCAGGCCAACGTTTCGAATTCAGGCGGCCGCGCCTCGTCGTTGCCTGGAGCGCAGTCTCCAGCCACGGTAAGGAATGGACCGGCTTCTTCGGAGTTGGCGACATCCCGTCAAAGGATGCCTCCTCAGAATGCAACTGGTCCGTTCGCGGACTCAGCCACTCAACCAGCCCAGCAAACATCCTTTAACGCGCAGCCAACCGCTGGGGAGCCCCGAGCGGCAGCGCTTGGTCGCGACGCCTACTTGGCCGGCGACTCGAGGCAGCCCAATTCGGCCAACTCCCAACTCGGCTTGGAAGGCTTTTGCCCAGTGACCCTGTTGCAAGAAGAAAAATGGAAAGAAGGCGATAAGCGCTGGGGGGTTCGACATCGTGGCCGTGTGTATCTGTTTGCCAGCCCAGCGGCACAACAAGCCTTTCTGTCAGAACCAGACCGCTATTGTCCCGCCTTGGCTGGCTATGATCCGGTCGTCTTCGCTGAAACTGGTCAATTCGCCAACGGATTTCGACGCCACGGCGTGCGTTTTTACGACCAGGTCTTCTTGTTCTCCAGCGAAGATTCGCTGGATCGATTCTGGCAAGATCCCTCAAAATTCACCGAGCCGGTTCGCCAGGCGACGGCGGCGACCAGCAACCTCAAGTGATGAAGCAACTCCCCAAGGGCGGCCGATTTAGCGTGACGTCCAACTTGACGTATTGGCCGGCTCACAGCTCCTCCAGCGCCTGTTGAAGTTGTTTGACGCGCAAACGAATGATCTCCAAGCCGGGATGGATTCCGACTGCATGTTGGAAACATGCCAGAGCTTCCTCGGGCGCATCGAGGGCCATGTGGCAAAAACCTGCACCGGCGGCGGCGTCGAATTGATATTTGTTGATTTCTAATGCAATGTGGCAGTCCGCCAGGGCACCGCTCCAATCCGACTGGTTGTGACGCGCCACGGAGCGCTGGTTCCTCGCCTCGGCATAGTCGGGGAATGTGCGCAACAGCTCGCTGGAGGCGTAATCGGCTTCAGAAAATCGTTGACACGTATTCAGCCGAATGATCCGACACAAACGCCGACGCGCCGACTCACCCGATTGACGCATCCAGAGGTCCCGAATGCCTCGGTCGGCCAACAATCGGACCCCGCGATCGGAGTCACGCAGAGCCTCACCAAGAATTGGATTCGACTCGTACCCACCCAATAGCCCCAAGGCAAAAATGGCCGCTCGACGCTCAATGCGCCCGCCGCGCCGCGCCAGGACCGCTAACGTGGAGAGTTGATAATGGGCCGCAACCTCAGTGATGAAAGCGGCTGTATCCTCCTCACACAGGTATTTGTGATAGAATCGAAGCAATGTTGGTTGATGATTTTTATGACTTCCCACAGCGTATTCCCTTGGACAACCCGTGAGGATGGAAAAGAACCAATATCTTTCCTCCATTGTTCGAGTTTAATCGCGAATGACAAATCAAGCAACGAAGCCATCATCGCTGGCGCCCGCCATCCTGTCGACCATCACACCGACCGAATGCACTTGGGGCGGGTCGCGTTGGGCGCCATCCAAGTCGTTAAAGTTAACCCTGTTTCTCACCGTCACGGCTTGGCTGGGTACGATTCCCGCCGGGATTGAGGCACAGGACACACTCAGATCTGACCAATGGCGGACTGGCGCCGATTTTCGACGCCAGCTGGAACGTCCGGTCAGCTTGGATTGGGTGGATAATCCGTTAATGGACGCTTTGACGCGTTTGTCGATCAGCCAGCAGATGGCTGTGTTTGTCGATCGCAGGATTAATCCGAATCAGAAGGTGGCTTTCTCAGTCAAGGATCAGCCGCTACGGGATGCACTCGACAGTTTGGCATCGCAAATCAGCGCAGGCCTGGGTTATGTCGACTCGGTCATCTACATCGGCCCTCGAAGCACGGCTAAACGGCTGGCAACCGTAGCCGAAATGCAGAATGAGCACGTCGGCCGGCTCCCAAAAGAACGGCGAGATATCCTGCTCAAACGAACTCCAACCCACTGGCCACATCTCGCGGAGCCCTCTGATTTGCTTGCGGAATTGACGCAAGAGTTTGGCTTGGTCGTGGAGAATCCTTCGGCGGTCACCCACGACCTCTGGCCTGAAAACAGTCTGCCTCCACTGACCGTTTCGGAAAAACTGATGCTACTGCTGGCGGGCTTCCGTTCATCGTTTCGTTGGCTACCCGACGGTGAGACAATTCAATTGACCCGATTCCCGCGCACCGTCTTCATCGAACGCTCCTATCCGGGCGGACGTGAGCCAGCCGATCGTGTTCAAGCATTGGAAGCGATGCTTCCGCAAGCGTTTATCGAGATTCGTGGCAAGAAGATCATGGTACGGAGCATGCTCGAAGACCATTGGATCATCGAACGCCAATGGTCACCGATGCCAGCGACTCCGCGCGGCAGTGTGACGGACCGGGCCAGAAAGCGTTACTCGCTGACCGTGGAGAAACAACTCGCTGGTGCGTTGCTCGAAACGTTGGCTGGCAAACTTTCACTGGAGTTAGAGTACGCGTCCGATGTCGACGCCCAACTTGACGAACGCGTGACCCTATCCGTCCAACAGGCGACGATTCATGAACTTTTCGACGCGATTGCCGCGCCCGTGGGACTGGCCATTCAGGTCGACGACCATTCCGTCCTCGTCACTCGAGCCGCCTCAATTCGCAACAGTGACCAATCCAACTGACGACCCTTGGACGCTGGTCGCACGAATCGGTCGATGTTCGACCAACTCTTTCTCCCGACTTTGCCTGGCTTTATTCGTCGCCGTTTAACTCTGATCCATCACGTAATCCTCGTACGTTCTGCGATCATCTGGATGCCAGAGCGGCTGTCCATTGGCAATCCGTTCGGCCAAGATATCCAGTTTCCGCGTGCTACCGGGGAGCGCGTCGGTGGCCCCGTATGGTCGGTTCTCGCGATCTTCCGGCTCAAAATCCCAAATACCTTGCTCGATTGCTTCGAGAACTGAGTTTGGCACTGCTTGACTCCCGTGAGGATGAATCGCCAGCCCCTCCTGGACGAAAACACCTTACATCCGTGAAGTCAACAACGCACCTGAATCACGAGTGCGGGCAATCGATAGATGGGCATCGGAGATCCCCCTACCGTGCCAGTTGACGTCCGTGAGTATCCGGTCGCCAACACCAAATGTCAAGCATTTCCCGGCCTAAATTGTGACGCAAAGGCGCAAAGTTGAGGGTTGACGGTAGAGCCTCACCTAGGCTGGTTATCCCTTCGATTGTCAACGACTTGAATTCGGCCGGGGCCGAATTGAGGCGATCCCGGATTTTCTCGCCCGCAAACGGAAGAAGGGACTCACGTTGCCGTTGGGTGACCTGTGTGATTGATCTTAAAATAACCTAGCGAAATGAGTCGATTTGACCCCCGTCCGTTCGATTTTCGTCGAACCAGTCGTGATTCCGGTCGAATATTGCCTGCAATTGAATCACCAGCGACCGCACTCGTGATGCGTCGAGCGACCGCGTGCGATCTTCGCGACAGACGGCCGATCGAAAAGCCAGATAGCTGGGGGACAATCGGCAGCAAGTCGGCACGACGGTGGCGTCGAGCTGGCCTGCCAAGGCAAACCAAAATCCCCGCCGCCGAATCGCATCGACGAGGCTTTCTAGCCGTGGCAAGGCCGCCACATCGAGGAGAGCACCATGTTTCTTTGACCAGGTATCAATCAAGATCCCTTCGGCACCAAATTGTTCCGCAACACAGAGCGCTTCCTCGGGGTGAGGGGCGCGAGCCCGTTGCCAATCGGCATAGCAACACATCACCGCGCCGGTTCCGGTCGGCAGTTCCGCCCGCCACTGGTCCCAAAACGCTGGCCATTGAACCAGACCTTGGCATCCGGCCAGCCCGATTTTGGCGAACTCGACTGCGGCAGGCAGATGCGACCAAAGGCCGGGCCTCCAGTCCGCCAGTTCCCCGCACGCTACACTGACGCGCGCGTCGCGGCGAACGCGATTCAGAATACCGACGATCACGTCGGGATCCGCTGAACCGAGCGAGCCGCGTGACGGTTCTTTGATGTCTAACACATCGACTCCGGCTTGATCGGCAAGCAATACCTCATCCGCGCTGCGCACGCTAATGACCAATTGGGGCATCGACTTTGGCGGTGGAGGATTCAAGGCGACTCCTTCGCTTGTCGTTTGTTCGCTTGTCGTTTGACAGTGGCTAATCGATGGTTAAGTCGGCGGACCAGGTCTTCGTCGATGGGCTCGCACCACGTCCCATGAATCGCAAGGTAACCGTCCTCCCACTTGCCAAGGTTTGGCCGCACTTCGCGACGATGCCAATCCACGGCTCGTTCCGTAAACCGTACGATAAGGTGAGCCGATTTGACTGATCCCGCCGCCGGCAGGCTGAGGCCGCTGGTTCCCTCTCCGAGGAAAAAACATTCGATCGAATGTAAGGGAACGTGATAATGCGCCCGAGGGCCCAATCGAATCTTGACGAACTCCCCATCCCGTTGCAGCTTTGGACTCCACAGTAAGGCGATCAGCGCAGCGATAGCGAGTCCCCCCAAAATCATGGCCAGGCTCCCGACAATCAACCATAGCTCCCGTGCGTTGGCCTGTTGGTTCGACGCGACCGTCGCCGCGCCTCCGGCAAGCAGAAGACAGGGCGGAACGAATCCAAACCAAAGGGCCCGTCGGTTGGATCGCAACCAGATCTCTCGCATGATTGTTGGATTCCGGGAGGAGTATATGTGGTTCCCGTTGGAGACTTGCAAACAGTCCTACGGCCAAGGGCAGCTTTGCACTACGTGCCCTCAAAATACTGGCGTCGTTCGTTGCGGCATTCGTTGCGGCATTCGTTGTGACAGACGTCGCCAGACTTCCGGCTGCGTCGAATTGGCCGAAATTCGAAGTGCTCCCATGTCGCGAAAAGTTCGTGGCGATACCGGTGGCCCCAAACCGAGCAGGATTCTTGTCACGAAAGGGGCGGCGCGAATCTTGACGGTTTAGCCCAGGGTCCGCCCACAAACCGATCTCGGCCGGGCATGACTCGATTTATCGTCCGTGGTCAGCGTCTGAGGTTAGTTGGCCGATTGATGACTGGCAAGGTGTGCGACGCGGCGGGCGGAATAGGCTGTTACACCAATGCCGCGTCTGATAGCTTCTTTCCACGTTGGCCCCTGGATTACCATGCAATCACGGATGCCAAACAGGAAACGGAATGCACCCATCGACGCCGCACCCCAAATCGGACAGACCCGTCGTGCTTGGGATTCTCCTCATCGTGGGCATTTACATCTTGATCACCGTGGGTGGAGTCACGCGAAACGGTAGTGTCCATCACGCAGACGTATCCGCGGCCGATGGGCACGCGCCCTCGGAGGCAGGCGGGCACGATGCGGAGGGGGGAGCCATCGACGCACCGGCAGCCAGGCACGGCGACGACGCGAACGGCGACGACGCGAACGGCGACGACGCGAACGGCGACGACGCGAACGGCGACGATTTCATTCCCAACGAATTGGCACTCGCAGCGCGCGAACAGTACGACGAAGACCGCAAGGCGGCGCCCCATCTGTTGGCTGTGACACCATTCCTCGCGCTGTTGGGGGCCATCGCCATATTTCCGTTGGTACCCAAGCTCAGCCGCTGGTGGGAGAGCAACCCGCATCGTTTCCATGCCGCCGTCTTCGCCGCGATGGTGACCTTGGTGTACTATTTCGTTCTCAAAGGAGGTTGGGCGAAAGTATTGTATGTTTTGGAACACGCGGTTTTGGGTGAATACATTCCCTTCATCGTATTGCTGTTTAGTCTGTATAGTATCTCCGATGGAATTCGCATTGAAGGCGATTTGGCTGGTTCGCCGCGGACCAATTCGATTTTCATCATCATCGGCGGGTTGTTGGCCAGTTTCATCGGCACAACCGGGGCCGCCATGCTTTTGATACGACCACTACTGGATACCAATGACGAACGGAAACAGGTTCAGCATACGGTGGTATTCTTTATTTTCGTGGTCTGCAACCGTGGTGGTTGCCTGCTTCCGATCGGGGATCCTCCCTTGTTCCTAGGTTATCTCAAAGGGGTCGCCTTCACCTGAACATTGTGGGAATTGTGGATACCGTGGATCGTCTGCGATGCGATGATCGTGTCAATCTATTTCTTATGGGACACCTACATCTGTTTTCCCAAAGAGAAGGCTCGCGACATTCAGCGGGACGAGGAACGCATCGGTCCTTTGCGCGTGTTAGGGCTGTGACCGAATGCGTTTCTCTTGGTGGGGGTGATCCTGGCGGTCGCGTTTTTGGATCCGCTGAAGGCGATCCCCGGCACCAGCTGGCATCCTTGGTTGTACTTGCGCGAGGTCGTGCAAATTGGACTGGTCGCCGTTTCGTTGATGATGGGATCGGCACGGATTCGCGAGGCAAACCGTTTCAACTACCACGCCATTGTCGAAGTCGCGGCGCTTTTCATCGGCATTTTCATCTGTATGCAGCCAGCCATCGAGATTTTGCATGTCAACGGGTCCAAATTGGGGCTGAACACGCCTGGCGAGCTGTTTTGGGCCACTGGTTGCCTCTCGGCCGTCCTGGATAATGCCCCGACATACGTTGTATTTTTCGAAACGGCCGCGGCGGGCGATCGGTTCGCGGGCCACGAATTCGCCGAATTGGTCTCGCAAACTGGGGAAGTGGCGGAAGAGGCGAATCGGTTACTCGTCGGCATCAGTCTGGGGGCGGTATTCCTCGGCGCGATGACCTATATTGGAAATGGCCCGAGTTTCATGGTTCGTGCGATTGCTGAGCAGTCGGGAGTCCGCATGCCCAGTTTTTTCGGCTACGTGGTGAAAAACGGTGCACCGGTTTTGGTTCCCGTTTTTATTATCGTGATGTGGCTCTTCCTCTGACTCGAGGGCATCCCAGAGCGTCGTCGCCAGGAGCGAGTCGGTGCTCACGGCCTCAAGTGTCAGGTCGGAAACCACGTGATTGAACCATTGCGGGTACTGGCGGATTAAATCGAATTCGCTCAATGTGGTGCACGCGGGAGAGGTGTACCGTGGCTCGTGAATGCAACGGCGTTTTTCCATCCTTTTGATCAGCTTCCACTCGAGTACTGACAATCAGGCAACAACAGACGTGAACTTGAAGTACAAACTCATCACCAATCCGTCGCAGTTGGCTGACCTTTGCTGTCGTGTCGCGACGGCCGCAACAGTGGCTTTCGACACCGAGTTCGTTTCAGAATTCAGCTACTATCCGCAACTATGTCTGATTCAAGTCGCATTGGACGAGGAGCTGTTTATCGTTGACACATGTGAAGTGCCCAATGTCGATAGTTTCTGGCAGGCGCTTACCGAAGGAGATCATGAGACGATTGTCCATGCGGGCCGGGAGGAATTCCGCTTCGCCTTGCGTTCCGTAGGGCAGGGCCCCCGAAACTGGTTTGACATCCAACTGGCCGCCGGAATGGTGGGCATCGAATATCCAGCTTCCTATGGAAAGCTGACAGCCCGATTGTTGAACAAGAAAGTTCCCAAGGGGGAAACCCGCACGGATTGGCGGCGTCGGCCACTCACTCCCGACCAACTGGAGTACGCCCTCTCGGATGTGACGCACCTGAAACCGATGCGAGACAAGCTGCAGGAACGGCTCGCCCGCCTGAATCATGGCGAATGGCACGATGATGAATCTCGAATATGGCAACAGAGCCTGATTGAGTTTGACTCAAAACCACGTTGGCGCCGCGTCTCAGGGATATCTGGACTGAACCCAACCTCGTTGGCCATTGTGCGTGAAATCTCGAAATGGCGAGACGAAGAAGCGAAGACGCGGGACATCCCTTCCAAACGCGTATTGCGTGACGATCTGATCGTGGAGTTGGCTCGACGGCGCAGCCCCGATGAAAAAAAAATCAGAGCGATCCGAGGTTTGGATCGTCGCGACCTGAAGGACCAATACGGCAAACTCTCTCAGGCCATTTCCGATGCAATCGACTCACCGGAACCAAATGTTTCACGACGGCGGCAGTCGGAATTGTCCACTCACCTGAACCAGATCGTCTCGTTGCTTGGCGCGGCGTTGGACGCACTCTGTCGGGAACAGTCGATCGCGCCCAGCATAGTCGGAACGGCCCAGGACCTACGCGACTTGGTCGCCTACAAGCTGGAACCGAGCGACGACGCTCCACCCCCGCGACTGGCGGAAGGCTGGAGAGCCGGAGTCGTCGGCCAAAAAATTGAGCGACTCCTCAATGGTCAATTGGCGATACGTATTCGTGATCCATTTTCGGACATCCCGTTGGAATTCAAGGAAACCCAATCCTAACGCAGCGCATCGACGGGCAGCATCGGTCCCTGCCGGACCGGATATCGGCTCGTCGATTCATTGGTCGTTGACGAATTCCTTTTGCCATCCGCCGCCGTACGCCGCTGGCCGTAAAAGTTGGTCCACTCCTCACTGGCCAGACGAGTTTCCGGCGTACTGCACGCCAACTCAGTGCGGAATACATGGTTGCCAGGCTGGTGAGCGCGAGCCAGGACCCGTAGGATGATCTCTTTACCGGGACCAAGCTGCTCGATCTTGTCAAAATTGACTTGTCCCGTGCCGATTTCACTACGCCAACCGATGACGGAAATCGGCTCAATGCCGTGCGAGAAGAAGCCGACAACTTCAATGTTTCTGGCGGTTACCGAACCACGGTTGATCACTTTGACCTCGTAGTGGGCATCGTCGCCCACACCGACGGGACCTTGCGGATCGTTCACCGATAGCTGCAGGTCGGCCACCGCCTCGACGTTTGTCACCGCCACGGCGTTGGTCGATAAATCCGCTTCAGAACCAGCCCGCACTTCGACTCGATTCGTACCGGCGGAATGGACGACACACTCGAATTCAAGTTCGCGTTGCGCACCGGGTCGCAAAGCGCCAACTGTCCATTGAACCAACTGTTCATCGGCGTTGAACTGTCCGCCACCGCTGCAGCTTACAAATGACGCACCAGCGGGCAAGCTCGCGGAAATCACCGTTTCGTTCGCCAATGCGTCTCCCCGGTTGTCCACGAGCATCTGGTAGCTGGTGGCGCTGCCGGCGTAAGCCTGGGAAGGACCTTCGACCTGGACCATTAATTCGGCACGTCGCACATGCACAATCAGTTCGGAATCAGCTTGGAGTTCACCGTCACCTTGTGCCATCGCTCGGATCTGGAGCTGTCCAGCCTGATGGGCCGTGAGCTCCAACTCGATTGTCTTTCGCTCACCCGCCTCCAGATTGCCGATCTCCCGGCTTCCGACCGGGCCGTGGCCGCTGCCCGCCGGCAGCAGACTCAAGACGATGCTTTCGGCCGTTCCATTACCAGGGTTGGAGACGGTGATGGAAAATGATTCCGTTTCACCAAACTGAATCTCCGACGGACCACTGATGTGCATGTCCAATTTTGGCTCCTGAACGCTGATCTGCGTCATGGACTGGCCCGGCGCCAACGCCCACCCGACAGTGAGGTCGAACGGCCTGCTATCGCGAGGCGTAATCTTCAGCGACAAACGCTCTTCACCTCGAGCCTCAAGGTGGCCAATGCTCCAACGGACCACTGTGTTTTGGTCGACATCGGATTCTATATTCGGCGAGCCAACGGTGGTTTTGTGTCCGACCAGTTCGGCCCAGGGTGGAATCCGCACGGCTACAATCAAATTGCGTGCATCGATATCGCCTGTGTTCAGCATGTTGACGTGATAGGTTACCGATTTACCGACGGTCACCGTTTTGGGTCCCGTCGTCTCGAAAGATAATGAAGGGGCCCGATTGGACACCAGTACGTCGCCACCCGAGCTAGACTGAGCGGCTGGCTCGGAAAAGGCGAAGCGGTCGGGAACAGCTCCTCTGTCGGAAACAGCTCCTCTGTCGGAAAACGGGACTTGGCCGCCCAACGGTTCATCGGCCGGTCGGATGGCAGTCGTCCGCATTGGTGGCAACGAACGCTTGCGCCGGGGAGCGGGTTCGTCGCGCACTGGCACTGCTAGTTCGGACGTGTCGAATGGCTTGGGAAGTTCTGTCGTTTCCAGGGCATCCTCATCGTCGGTCGAATACGCGGGTTCCAGCGGGTCTGAAACTTCCCCTGGGAGTTCGTCAGAGAGGATCGGTAGCTGAGAATCTAGTTCGTCATCTGGCTCAGAGATCGGTGCCGGCTCGGACGACGGTGCCGGCTCGGACGACGGTGCCGGCTCGGACGACGGTGCCGGCTCGGACGACGGTGCTGGCTCGGACGACGGTGCTGGCTCGGACGACGGTGCTGGCTCGGACGACGGTGCTGGCTCGGACGACGGTGCCGGCTCGGACGACGGTGCCGGCTCGGACGACGGTGCTGGCTCGGACGACGGTGCCGGCTCGGACGACGGTGCTGGCTCGGACGACGGTGCCGGCTCGGACGACGGTGCCGGCTCGGACGATGGTGCTGGCTCGGACGACGGCATGGGCTCTAGCGACGGTTTTGGCTCGGCCAAAGGGGGCTCGGGCTCAGCGGAAGGACGCTCGATGCGGCCTCGGAACGGTTGGTCAATATCATCGTCGACGGTCCGCCGCCGAACTTGGTGAAGCCGGTCAGCCAACGAACTTCGTCGTGGAGCGTGCTGGTCCAAGTCTGAGCTATCGTCCGCATCTCCCAATCGATCCCATGTTGAACGCTGCACCGGGCCGAGGTCGGTGTCTTCTTCGGGTGGTTGGCCGACGTTCGGTGGTTGGCCAACGTCGGGGACTTGTGAAACGGCTTGAAGTCCAGGCAGGAGGCCGGGTTCTTCTGGTAGATCGCCTTCGACGCCAAAAGTTGGGTTGAGGTAGCAGGATCCGAGCATCAGTGCCGCGGATAACGAACGAATGAGAGTCGCATAGCGCATGGTTTCATCCTGATCAATGGAAATCGACTACGGGCGCGTTAGGTTTATCGGGAAAACGGGTCGTGCGGGTTTAGTTGACTTTACGGATCAGAAGAAAAACTGCGACAATGGTTGGGATGCTGGCATTACCTTCACTGCTGTGTCAGCAGCAAATGCATTGCGAATTTCGGTTGAAATCATCCCGGACGGCGAAACAAGATGGAAAACAAAACGCGACGACAGAAAATCGAAACCATGCTAGAAGACGACCCAGACGACGTATTCCTTCGGTACAGCTTGGCCATGGAACTGCGGAAAGAGGGCGAACACGAGGCAAGCCTGGCACGTCTCGAAGCGCTTGCCAATGACCCGACGCCCTACGTGCCCGCCTTTTTCATGACGGCCCAACAGCTGGCAAACCTCGATCGCATCGAAGAAGCTCGGAGTTGGTTGAGGAATGGAATCGAGCAAGCCCGCCACCAAGGGGATTCGCACGCAGCTAGCGAAATGGGCGAATTCCTTACTTCGTTAGGCGCCGGCTAACGATGCAGGACGATCTACTCTCGACACGCACCAGCGGCCGCACACAGATCGCAGGCCGAGTTGCAACCGGGGCCCTCGTCGGTTCCGCACCCTGGACCACACCCCTTGGTGACTGCGTCAGTAAATTGGCGGAATTGGGCCTGGGCGTCATAGGCATCCGCCAGTTGGTTCGTGATACCTTCTACCTCATGGGGAACGTCTCCCAAGAAATAGAAGTAGAGAGACTCACCATCAAAAAGGTGTTCGACTTCCACGAGTGTGGCCGCCAGGCCTCTTTTTTCCAATTCAATAACACACGACTCGAATGCCTCATGACGGAATCGATCGAGCCGTTGCACGAGCAATTCATCCTGGTCGTTGACCGACCGCAGCACGGTACCGTCAGAGCCAACGTCGTCGGCTGGACGAAGCAACTGGCCAAGCACAGCTCCAATCTCAAGCCCTCGGCAGGTACGGCATACGACGCGAGCTCCTCGAGGATAGGTGAGCGCGTCGACCGCTACGAATCGACCGACGTGCCCCATGACTCCAACGCGCACAAGATGGGAAGTCAACGGTGACCTTACTTTGATCATGCACAGCCTCTAGGTACGTTATGCCGAGGGAGGACCACCGCGAATTCCGCGCCCGATTTGCATGGAACTTGTTTCGCGGATAGAAACGGACTTTTCCAGCCAATGAAAACACGAGGGAGATAACGACCAACGCATTCTGAATGATCCGGTCTGGCCTGGCAAGTTCTAACTCAATCATCGCGTCAGACGCACCGGAAGTTGCGGCCGGACGACCGCTGGGACTTGCGTAATCGGTTAGTGGCGATGATACTCAGGAGCTCAATTTGAGGCAAAAGCAGCGGCCCGTTAACTGCCCCGCCACAAAGAATGAGCTCTCGGAGGTCGACGGGCGGATATCGACGGGGTTGCAACGCTGAATTGTCATTAATTGGCGGTTCCCGCGTCGCGTGGCGGCTTGCTTGATATTCGCCCGCCGCGGGCTTTGGACGACTTAAACAGGATTCAAAAAGCGAATGACCAACCATTTAGGCGCCGCCGCGGATCGAATTGCCGGCTCCAGGTGGCATGAAATGGCCACGCGGATACTGGATGGCCAACTCGCGACCCGAGACGAGGCGATAGAGGTTCTGGAGTCGCCCGATAGCGAATTGTTGGATCTGCTGGCCGCGGCATATCGAATCCGGCATCGCCATTTTGGAAATTCAGTCCAACTGTATTTCCTGATGAACGCCAAAAGCGGTCTATGCCCAGAGGACTGCGGTTATTGTTCCCAATCCAAGACAGCGACCTCGGACATTCCTCGCTACAATTTGCTTCAACCTGAGCGGTTGATGCAAGGAGCCCGTGAGGCGGCTGAGCGAAAATCGAAGACCTATTGTATCGTGATTTCAGCACGCGGGCCCACGGATCGAGAGATCGAAGCAGTGGAACAGATCGTGCCCCGGATTAAGAGTGAATTCGACCTTAAGATCTGCGCATGTTTGGGGCTCCTCACCCCTGATCAAGCGGAACGACTACAGGCCTGTGGAGTGGATCGAGTGAACCACAATCTCAACACGGGGGAAAAGTACTACGGTGAGATATGCACGACGCATACCTATCAAGATCGCATCGATACACTCCGGTCCGTCCGCGAGGCGGGAATGGAACTGTGTAGCGGTGGGATTGTTGGTATGGGCGAAGAGAAATCGGACGTGGCGGACATGGCAATTGAGCTGCGGGATCTCGGCGTGGAATCGATTCCGGTCAATTTCTTGAATTCGATCGACGGGACCCAACTGCAGAGTCTCGACCTTTTGTCTCCGCGTTATTGCCTTAAAACGTTAGCCATGTTCCGCATGGTCAATCCGGACCGTGAGTTGCGGATTGCTGGCGGCCGAGAAATTCACTTGGGAAGCATGCAATGCATGGGGCTGTACGCGGCGAACTCGATGTTTGTTGGTGACTATTTGACCACGGATGGTCAGGCCCCCGCGGCCGACTATCGCATGATCGAGGAGATGGGATTTAAGGTGACGCGGCACGAGGAAGTCACAACCTAAACCGGCTGGCAAGGCGATCCGAATACCGGACGTTGGCAACGCTTGGGGCAACCTCACCGACTTCTACGCGAGCGCGAGATGCTGGGCCTGCTTTATGTCGAACGCGGCACGACCGATAGGATGGCATCCTCCAACGTAGCCAATCGATATGGCTTCTCTATGTAGGCATCGGCTCCGGCATCTCGTGCAAAATCACCTCCTCGGTCGGTCCCAGCGCCTGAGCAGAGGATGACCGGTGTTTGAACACCACAACCGCGTAATTCCTGAATCACTTCGATCCCGTTCACTCCAGGCATGGAGTAGTCCAAGACGATCGCATCGAAGCGTTCCGGGTGCGATCGCACCCGCTCAGCGGCGACGGCCCCATCCGAAACTTTCTCGACCGACCACCCTCGAGTCTCCATCATCCTGACGATCGATTCCAGTACGACCGGATCGTCATCAACGACCAGTAGCCTGCCCCGGCATGCTGCCGAAGATCCGATCGTTTGCGAAGCGGTCATTGGCTGATCCTCTTCAGTCAGCGGCATCAGCAACTCGATGGTCGTGCCAAATCCCAGTTCGCTTCGACAGCGAATCGCCCCTTCGTGGATGCGCACGATCCCCAATGTCACAGCGAGGCCAAAGCCGTGGCCTTTTGATTTGGTCGTGAAGTAGGGATCGAATATCTAAGCCAAGGTGCGAGGCGTCATGCCGATGCCATCGTCCGTAAACTCAATGGAGAATAACCGACCCTCTGTTAGTTCATTGCCAAACCACGTCCAACTCCCCTCGTTCCCGTGACTGGCCAAGTCCACCACTCGGGTGCGCACGCTGACCGTACCACGGTCGGACTCGATGGCTTCGGCGGCGTTATTGACGAGATTCAAAAAGGCCTGTCTCATCTGGGACGGATCGGCTTTGATGGCACATCCTGATTGGGATGGGGACCAATCTAGCTTCACATGTGTCGGCGTCACGACTCGAAAAAGGGGTTGCATCTCTTCCAGTAAATCGTCCGGATAAATCGTCTCCTCGTTTTCCGGCGAGCGGCCCGTGTAGATGAGCATCTGCTGACAGATTCGTGAAGCATTCAATGCCACCTTCTTGATTTCCTCCGCATTGGCTCGCGAGCTCTCTTCTTTGGTGCTGTAAGAAATCGTTTCGGCGAACGCCATAATGGCCAGCAGCAAATTGTTAAAATCGTGAGCGACACCGCCCGCCATGAGGCCCAGGCTCTCTAGCTTCTGAGCCTGGTGGAACTGTCGTTCCGACAAAGTACGACGCGCCTCCTCCTGGTTCAGTTGCCGCATGGACGTTTCCAACTTTTTGCGGTTCTCCACCTCTCGCTTCCGGGCTTCGATCAACGCGTGATGGGCATGCCCGACAGCCGCACGAATCATGAATCCTACGGCGGGCGTGACAAGCCAAACGAACACCGTCCCATGCGCGGTGACAATCCGTCCCGTTAGTTGGTGGGTCAACCACCAGCCGATGGCGCTGACAAGCAGTGTCGCGTTGAACCGCATCGAAGAATTAAAAGCCAGCGAGCCAACAACGCCCGCGCATACAAAACCAGCCACCCCGTTATCTTCACCGACGACCACCATGCTAAAATCAATGGAGGCCATGGCGGCCAATAAGTAGGTGGCGGCGAGCACATCGATCTGCCAGCGGGTTCTGAGCCTCGGCAGTGCGACTTTCCACAACGATAGGAATAGCAAGGCCAACAGCCATGCTGCATAGGCCGTTAGCTCAGCCTCCATGGGTGGATAGGCAAACAACACCGCCAGACCCACCGTCGCGCTGGCCAGTTGAAAACTTGGTATTGCGTTGGGTATGGGTTGATCGACTACTATCTCGTTTTTCTGTCGATTAATGGAGGTGCAGACAAGGATGTCGAGCACAACTGCAACAGTCGGTTCAGCCGTG
>Ga0310121_10001242_pt1 | contig 26549 bp, 18 predicted proteins | sample CB27_Tmax_986_MG_FD_203504 | JGI IMG/M metagenome (GOLD analysis project Ga0310121, IMG submission 203504) | Marine microbial communities from Western Arctic Ocean, Canada - CB27_Tmax_986 | ecosystem: Environmental > Aquatic > Marine > Oceanic | place: Canada: Western Arctic Ocean | collected... | reverse complement strand
ACCCCCAGGTTCAGACGAAATGTCAGCCGCGTGGATATTGAAGCAATCCCGGCCCAGGCGAATATCTTATCCCACCTTGTCCTTGAGCTTTCTCAGGTTGCACACTACACGCCGAGGACGTATGCGAATGCGATGCTATCTCTGTCTAAGGTCGGTTGCACTCGTTGCGATATGCCTGCGCTTGTGTCCGGGAATCACGCGCGCGGTGTCATTCAACCTGGTAGATGATTTTGAGGATTGGACCACGATGCAATGGACCGGAAATATAAGAGAAACGGTTGAATCCATGGTTACCGGCGGGCCCGGACGAGCATGAGTACCGGAAACTGGATCCCTTTGACAGGCTTTGTTGCCAACGCCGAGATCTTGAATATTGTGATTCACATCAGTGGCGAGGCGGGGTTTTTCCTGGCGAAGATTCCGTAGCCCGCCGTGGCACAGGAGAACCCGGAATCGTCGGGCCACGGCAAGGGCATACAGGCAACCTTTTCGCGTAGGATGGCAGGATACGATCCGTCCGGACGGCGCATGGATCCTGCTCGAGTTTCTTGCTCGAATCCGACCTTTTTAATCAGGATTGGCATGGCGGAAAGACAAATCCCTACGTCGTGTGCTATATAGTGTTTTCTGATCGGAAAAAGCTTCAGGATTGTGCTACCTTGACCGTAGACGGCACGTCAGATCATGGATGATTCAAACGCTGGGGAACGAGAGGGAGCCGCGCGAGATCGCAGGCTGCGATTCGCCGTCATTACCGATGCGCACATCGAACATCCCGAGGATGAGAGGGCGGGCTACCTTCGCGCTGCCCTCGATGCGGTGAAGGCTCACCGGCCGGCATTTGTTATTTTCGCCGGGGATTTAATTAGTCCGGAAGCAGACACCCGGCGATGCAACGACGCAGAACCGGGCCACCTGCACCCGGGCGGCGACACGATCCTCGCGTCCGCGGCTGCAACCGAAGACTTCTCGTGGGTATCCGGCCTGTTCGGATCACTGGACATGCCCGTGCACCTTCTGCGGGGAAATGTCGACGTTGCCCTCCTGCAAGAACCGCTTCGCTTTGCGTTTTCCATGGAAGGAGTTGCGTTCATCGGATTCGACACCGCCATGGGCACGCTGGACGAATTGGAGGACCGTTGGTTGCAGGAGGTTTCTCTGCGCTACCTCGAGATGCCGAAGATTCTTTTCTCACACTATTATGTCGAAGCGTTGGACCCACCCGGTGCCGAACGCCTTCTGGCCCGGCTTGCGGAAAGCGGGGCACGCCACTTGATCTCGGGCCACGGACATCGTTGCGAGCACCACCTCATAGCGCAAACACAGAATCACCTGGTTGAGGCCATCGATCCGTTCAAGCCCGGATCCCATCGCCCAGGTTTCGATATTTTCGAGTTCGACGGTGATGATCTGCGCCGCGCGCACTACACCGTCTCTCTCGTCAGTCCGGACGCAATCGAGCAGTTCCAAAGTTGCCTGGGCTGTGCTCCCGGCAACCCGGGCAGCGCGCAGGACTTTGCCGGCCTGCTCACCGAGTGCGCCTTGCGCTATGCACAGTGCAAGTGGACGCCAAGGGTCGTTGAGGCGCTCGGCGCCGCGAAGGCGGTCACGAACCTGCGGGGCTGGATGGATGCGAAGACACTTCAGATCCTGAGCATCCATGGCAGTAATCCGCAGATCGATCCAAGTGGGAACCTGCTGAATGGATCCACCATCGAGCACGAGGTAAAGATCTGCAAGGACGCCGGTGCGGCTTCGGTCACTTCGCACCTGCCCATATGGGACGACCGCGAACTCTTTGACCCGGAAGACGGTTCCCCAACATCAACCGCCCAGGCAATCATCGACACCATGGCAGACGCGTTCAGCGGGTACTGGCTGGCCGGGATCCGTATCGACCTGGAAAATACACACTGGCTGGATCCGTTGCAGTACCCCGACTCGCTCGAAGAACATATGCTGGGAATCCAGATCGGCCACCTGTTCTGGTTCCGTGGGAATCTTGAATCACGGCTCAAACATCTCCACGGTGAAATTCCCGGTTCCGGCGTTTTCTTTACATTCGACGTCGGCCATGCGCTGACAAACGGCCCCCTGGCTTCAACCATGACAGTACCGGACTGGTTCGTTTCGCTTGGTTCTCACATCCGGTCCATCCATTTCCACGACGCGGTGGACCTTCCGGAAGGCGGGCGGCAGGCACATTACCCCTTGGGAGTGGCTGGCGGCCTGGTCGGGCTGGAAGGCTTTGTCCACCTCTGGCATCGATATTCACCGGGCGCAATACTCTATCTCGAAGTCGAAACCCTGGAGGATGTGCGCAAGAGCATGGAGCATCTGGGGCGGTGGTAAGATAAGAATCGTTTGGTACGACCCTTCTCGGTTCACCGCTGCCCCTGTTTTGGAGTGCGCCGGCAGAGTGAAGCGGCGACACCGCACTCCAAAATTTGCTCCGCTAAGCTCTCTTAAAATATAGCGAACAGCCTTATCTTTGCGACATTCATGCGAGACCCCTTTCCATCAGACTTTTACGTCTTTCCGTTTGAATTTCATGCTGTTATGTTGAACATCTGAAGGTCGATTTTTTTAGCCATGTGGAACCAAAGCCTCATCGTATCTCTCTTTTTGCTCCTTCTGCTTCCGGCATCGTGGAGTTGGGGGGCCACCTGGCTGATGGAGGAAGGCGTCTCGAACCAGCTCCTTGACAATGATGGGGATCCGGACCTGACGTGCACCACCTACTCAGCCCCCAGATGGACCATGGACATCCCCTTTGGCGAGGGCCTCACGCGCTCCTTGGACTTCGACGGAGCCGCCCAGCACGCTCGTCTCGATGCGACCGGATCGATGAAGACGGCGTTCCTGCCCACGGAATCGTTTAGCGTGGAAGCGTGGGTCAAGTGGGACACCATCGGGGACGCGTTGCAATACGTCGCCGGAAACCGGTGGTCGGGTGGATATGCCTTGATCATCGATCGCGACGCCGCGACCGCCTTCTTCTACTTCTCCGGCGACACCACCGCTGTGTCCGCCATCGGAAGCACGCTGATCAACGACGGGGGATGGCATCACCTCAAAGGGGTGTACGATCCGACCAGCGGGATTTCCCTGTACGTGGACGGCGTGCTCGACGGAACCGGCGGCCCGCTTAGCGACACCGTCAATTACAACGGGGTGTTTGCCGTCGCGGCGCGCAACCTCGGCAGCGAATACTTCTTTGCCGGGCGCATCGCCAACGTCGCGCTCAATGGCGTGGCGCTGCCTTCGCCGGGAGGCGGGGGTGCCGCCACCGATATCGCCTACTGGCTCTTTGACGAAGGGTCCGGAAACACAGCCGCGGAGAACGGGGGAGACGCCAACCGGAGGCTGACGCTGTACAACGGCGCCGGATGGACGACGGACACCCCGTCCAATCACGCGCTCGATCTCGACGGGGTCGACGACTACGCCCGCCTGAGCCTGGCCAACTCGGGCGCTCTCGCCTTCGGGCCCGAAGATGCGTTCGAGGTCGAAGCCTTGATCAAGTGGGACGGCCAGGGAACCTACCCGTACCAATACATCGCGGGGAACCGCTGGTCCGGCGGCTATGCGCTCTTTGTCCACAAGGACAACGGAGCGCCGTTTTTCATCTTCACCGGGGACACCGACTCGGTGACCGCCGACTCGACCGTCCGGGTCGACGACGGCGCGTGGCATCACCTGCGAGGGACCTACAGCCCGGACGACGGGATCGCGATCTACGTTGATGGCCAGCTGGAGCGCCGCTCCTCGCGGTTGACCGGCACCATCAACAATAACGGGCACTTTGCTATTGGCACGCGCCACATCGGCGTGGAGAATTTCTTCAGCGGGCAGATCGACGAGGTCCGGGTCTCCCAGGATCCATACTGGGGACAGGTGCACGTCGATGTCCTCAGCGGCGTCGATCTGCTGGCGTGGGACGGAAAGGTGCAGAAGAACGCCACCTCCGCGCCCGGGTTGTTTCGCGCGGACGTCGACAACACGACCGGGGGCACATTGAACCTGGATGCGCGAATCGACGTCACGCCCCCGAGTGGCGCCCCGTTTGTCGTCGTCACAAATTTGATCCTGCCGCCGGGAACGACCACGCTGGAGATTCCCTATCAACAGACGGGATCGGCGGGCCAGGACATGCGCTTTCAGCTCTATTTCTCCGGTTCACCTGCCGACCTCTACCACGAGAGTTTTTACCGGGTGATGGGCACATACGATCTGCAGGGCGAGGAAGCGGGGCGAGGCTATGTTTCGTTTGAAGAGGCGTCCCCGTTCGAACGAGTCTTCCCTTACAGCGTGCCGCTGGCTTCCAATGTCGGCACGTCCCTGTCCGTGCGGGCCAGTCCGGGCGAGTACGAACCCGTATCCTTCTGCATCTACAACAAGAACCACGACCCCCTGTCGAACGCCACTGTGCAGGTGACTCCGCTCACCGGTCCCGGCGGCGCCACAATTTCAGCCAGCGAAATCGATTTGCGCGTCGTGAAAGTCTGGTATGCACACGGGGCCATTTCGCCATCGGGGCAGACCCCGATTCAGTTCCAGACGGCGCCCGCGCGTCGGGAACTGGTGCCCGAAATGCTGCTGAAAAGCGACGACCTGATCGACGTCGGACTTGACAACGCATTGAATTTCAGCGGCATCCCCGACGATGCCGCAACACTGCAGCCGGTCACCATCCCGCTCGGCCGCACCCGGCAATTCTGGCTCACGGTCCGGGTGCCGGAGCAAACGGACCCCGGTCTCTACAACGGCATGGTGACCTTTTCGCCGCAGAATGTGCCGGCGCTGAACCTGGATCTCGCGGTCGAGGTGCTACCTATTGAATTGGCGCAACCCCCGCATGTTCGGGGCATCTTTTATCGACACACCTTGTTCAGTCCGTCCGATCCCGAATTCGTCGACATCAACAATTTCCGTGCCCACCTGCAGGACATGCGCGCGCACGGCCTCACCACGTGCACCGCGTACGACAACCAACGGGGCACCATTCAGCTTTCGCTCTCCGAGCAGGTGCAGGCGGGCATGACCGGCCCGCACGTGGTGATGAACCGGAGCCACATCGCGCCCCTGTTGAACTTCACCCAGACCACCTGGCCTTCCAACCCGCCGGAGTTGCTGTTCTATGTGTACGATGAACCGAACAATCCGACGCTGATCGAAATTGCCCGTGCCCAGTGCGTGGTGGTGCAGGGCGAGGGCGGCAAGACGACTGGCGGGATCACGAAATTCTACGCGGATAAGCTTGGGCCATTGCTCGACACGGCGAATTACAGCATTGCCAACGCGTACGGCTACATCCAGGACGTGGTCGACGGGACCGTGCCCAAGAATGCGAAACCGGAGTGGTACTACTTCAGCATTGCGCTCGAAGAGCCGGTCGTCAACCGCATGATGTTCGGCTGGTACTTGGAGAAGAATCAGCTCGACGGTTGTTTTCCCTACGCATACCGGCACGTCTTCGGGCCGAGCGCTTTTGATGACCTTGACAGCACCAGCCTGCGGGACCTGATGACGACCTACCCGGAGCAGGACGGCGGCATCCCGACCGTGCAGTGGGAGGCGTGCCGCGAAGGTGTTGACGACCTGAAGTATCTTGCAACATTGAACGGTCTCATCCAGCTTGGCGTGGATTCCGGCCTGACCGATCCGGCGCTCCTCGACGTCGTCTCCAGCGCCCAGGCATTCGTCGACACCATACTCGACGGCATCGCGGTTCGGCATCCGGCGACCGGTGTATCCGCGACCGACCAGTCGCAATGGCGCGAGCAGTTGATCGACGAGATACTCGCGGTGCAAACAGCGTACAACTCGCTGGGGATCGGTACAGCTCTTCCGGCGACGATCGCTGATCTACTTCCCGTTCCTGCCGGCGTTCGGCTAGAGTGGACCGGCAACGGAATTTCCACCTACCACGTGGAATTCAACCCGGCTTGGAACGGTTCGCCCACGTCCTGGTCAATTATCTGGACCAACCCGCCGGACCCGGGGGCCACGAGCTGGAGTTTCGAGACCGGTGCCGGCACGGACGGGGGAAATTACCGGATTCGCACGACCACGGATTGATCGTCAGGCATCTCCTCGTGACGTCTCGCGTCGGCTCGCCGCCAAACCCGTGGAATCCCAGATGACGAGTCTTGCCCAATGGAACCCACAGGCTGAACCCCCGCTGTATGCAGGTTGGCCTTCCAGGCCGACCTGGAGCAAGGGTGGATTGTTGGGGAGCGAATAGAGCGCGAATCTCGGTGCGTCGGCTCTTTCATGAACTCCTTTTGCGCCAGCTCGGGCTGGAAGCCCAAGCTGTTTTTGTTTCGAGTGCTGAAGAATATTTGCTATGTTGAGGTGATGAAAAACTCATCAATTCGCATCGCCACGGGCATGATGGTCGCCGGACTCTTCCCTGCCTTTTCGCCAACCTTTGCAGACCAACCGGATGGTGCCGCCGTGCTCTACCACGAAGGGTTTGAGGAGGCGGATCCGGTCACCTTTTGGACCAATGGAGGGAAGGGCGAGTATCGAGTCAACTTCAAGGGACTGACATCGGAGAGATCGGCTTCCGGGAAACAATCCTTCAAGCTGGATATCACGTTTCTGAAGGACGGAAATTTCAATTACTGGGCGGGTCCGGTCATCGATATTCCCGCGGTTCCCGGCATGCGGGTGCAGGCGAAACTGTTTGTCGAACAGAACGACGGCGTAAAGGTAGGCCTGGGGACCAGCTACTACGCGCCCGCAGTTACGCTGGAAAACCCGAAGTCGACCGGCCGGGGCATGTGCCAGGCAGAAGACATGCTGGGGTCCAAGCCGAGGCATATCGGCCGGTGGATTACGCAGGAGGCGGATCTCGGGATCGTCGGGAATTCCGTCAGTCCGACGCCGGGCGTCCGAATGGAAAAGTGGTATTTCCACATCGGTTGCCGGGGCGCGCGGGATGCGCGGCTTGTCGTCTACCTGGATGATGTTTCCGTGGAGGGAACCGTTTCCGCCGACTGGGAAGAGTCCAGCGACGCGGCCCTCCAGGCATGGGATGCCGAGCGGCGCGCAAAGCATGACGAAAAAATGCAGGCTTTCGAGACGGCCCTGGCGCCCCTGCGCGCCGAAGCGCAGGCTCTCCACGCATCGCTCCCCGGCGATGACGTGACAAAAGCAGTTCCGGAGGAGCCGTGGGGCCATTTTGCCCGCACGCTTCTCGAACAGGCCCGCGCCGAATCTGAAAAACTGCTGAAGACAACTGCGCCCGGACGAACCAAACTTCCCACGGTGAAAATCCCGGTGTCCAACAAGCCCGCCGAATATCTGCGTGACCTGCGCGACGGCGGCATCCGGCCCGCGCAGTGTGCGGTCGAAAACCTCGCGCGACTGGCGGGCCGGTCGGACCCGTTTCTCGTCTTCGTCCGCGACAATCCGGTCACGAATTACCGCGTCCTCCCCGAGACCCAGATGATCGACGGCGTGATCGGCGACACGATTCGCCTCTTTGCCGCGCCCGGGGAATACGAACCAGCCACCTTCTTCATCGTCCCTGCCGAGAATACGACCCTGACATTCGACATCAGCGATCTCCAGCACGACTCCCATGTGATCCCAAAGGGTGCTCTGGACCTGAGGCTGGTCAAGGTCTGGTACCAGGCCGGCATCGTGGTTGGTGAAACCGACAAGCACCTGCTCACCCCGGAACTGCTGCTGAAGGACAGCGCCCTGGTCGAAGTGGATCACGCGGGAAAGACAAACCGGGTGCGTAACGTCGACGCACCGCGTGACGCGAAAGAATTGCAACCGGTGCCCGTTCCGTCCCGCTCGGCACAACAGTTCTGGCTCACGGTTCACGTGCCCGAAGAGGCGGCGCCCGGAGAGTATTCCGGAACGATTACGGTTCAAGCGGAAGGACTCGGCGACCGTCAATTGGACGTGTCGCTTCGCGTGCTTCCCTTCGTCCTGGCGGAACCCGAGCAGGAGTATAGCCTCTACTACCGCGCGTTTCTCGGCGCTACCACGCCTGAAATCGTTTCCTCTGAGCAAAAGACCGAGGCGCAGATGGAGGCGGAATTCCGCAACATGAAGGCGCATGGCATCACGAACCCCAACGTCTATCAGCGCGTGAACGTCAAAAAGGACGGCAGTTTCGACTCGAAGTACCGCGCCGACGTGGACTTCACTCACCTGGACCAGGTGTTCGACCTGAGGGAACAGGTGGGAATGAAGCTGGATCCGCTTTATTTCCTTGGCGTGGGCACAGGTAGTTCCACGAACGAAGTGGAAATTGCGCGACGCATTGAGATCATGCGGAATGTGCTCGAGTGGGCAAAGGGCCGGGGCATCCGGACGGTCTACTTCCAGGGTTCCGACGAGGCGCGGGGCGAGGAACTGCGGCGTCAGCGGGAGATCTGGGAAGAGGTGCATGCGATTGGCGGAAAAATTTTCGTTGCCACGTCCACGGGCTTTTTCGATCTCGTTGGGGACCTGCTCGACCTTCCCGTGGTGGCCCGCGAGTCCCCGGACGACGTATCGCGGGTGCAAGCCCTGGGGCATAAGATCCACTACTACTCCAACCCGGCCGGCGCGATCGAAAAACCGTACACATTCCGTTACCGGTTCGGTCACTGGCTGGATGCCACCGGCATGGACGGGGTGCAGACGTATGCCTACCAGCACGGGATCGGACCCGGCAAATCGATGGGAAGGATGTGGGACGATTTCGACGACCCCAACGTCTATCGGTCCATTGCCTTCACCTATCCGACCGTGGACGGTGTGGTCGATACGCTGCAATGGGAAGGGGTCCGTGAAGGGGTTGACGACATGCGCTACCTGACCACGTTGCGCAAAGCGATCGACCGCGCCACATCGCACTCCGACTCTGCCGTAAAGCAACGGGCGAACACCCATCGAGCCTGGCTTGCCACTGCCGACCGGGAGGGAGGTTTGCAGGAGTTGCGTCGCCAGATAGCGGAACGGATCGTTGAGTTGCAGGAACTTATGTCGGGCGGGACTGAGCGTTGAGATGATGGCATCCCCTGACTGGCTGCACTACGCGAACGTCCGTTTCACGATGTGCGTCCCGGCCAAGGCCGGGAACCCGTCCTATGCACGCGACGAGATTCGACTCACCCGCGAGCTGGGGTGTGACGTGCTGGTCTTCTTCGTACAGAACGAGGGACTGCTCCTGTACCCGGACGGTGTCTCGCCCCAGGATCCGGCGGTCGGCGGACGGGATCTGCTCGCGGAGATCGTTGGCGAGGCGAAAAAGGAGGGCGTACGAATCGTCGCGGGATGGTTCGGAGCGCATTGCCAAACCCACCAGGTGAAGACGCATCCCGCGTGGCGAGTGTGCCGGCTGGAGCTTTCCGGCGACGAGACCGGCGGCGAGATGTCGATCGAGACCGCGTCCTATGAATTGGATACGGTCTGTTTTAACTCGCCTTTCCGGGATCACTTTCTCGCCGAAGTACGCGAAGTGCTCTCCGGCTATGATGTCGCCGGGGTGTACGTGGATGGCATGTACAGTTCGGTGGGCACCTGCTGCTGTGAACACTGCCGGCGAAAGTACCGGGCCGAGCATGGCGAAGAGATCCCTCTCGATGCCTGGTCCCCGGCGTGGCGCGACTTCGGGTTCCAGATGGTGGTCGATGTGTCGCGGGAGATCCGGGGGATTATCGACGAGGTAAAGCCCGGCGCGGTGTTTGTCCAGGATTGCCATGGAACGATCATTGGATACCGGGAGGCCGGGGAACCCATTTTCCTGACCGCTCCCTACGTGGACGCCTACATGCTGGAGTGTTACTGGAACATCATCCAGGAACCGCCCTGGTACGTTGGCATGGAATCCAGGCTGATTCAGGCCGAGACGGGACGGCCCGTCTGGAGCCCGAAGTGGATCGCCCGGAATCCGGATCGTGACTATGCGCTGGTGCCTCCCGCCGCGGTGAAAATCTGGATGATGGAAGCGGTCATCAGTGGCGCCAGCCCGGTGATCATCGACCAGGGCGCGTTCTGGTTTGACCGCACCGCCTTTCCCGCATTGCAGGACGGTTGCGCACATCTTCTCGCCTTGAGGTCTCACCTGATGGAGTCAAGGCCGGCACGGTTCGCGGCGATTCTGCATTCCATGGAGTCGAAATTCATCCGTCAGCACCAGGAGCCACGCAACGACCGCCAGCACTTCGAGGCCTTTTACATGGCCTGCCAGGAGGCGCACATCCCGTTCGACGTGACGACGGAGGAGCAGATTCTCGACGGGACGGTCGGCAAGTATCCGGTCCTGATTCTCCCGAACGTCGAGTACATGAGTGACGGGGTGGTGAAGGCCGTCCAACGCTACGTCGAGGGAGGCGGCGGGCTGGTAATGACGCACCTGACCGGCCGCGGCACGGAGACCGGCCGGGAACGGAACGATCTACCCCTCGCCGGATTGGCCGGGGTTCGTTTCACGGGCGAGGTGTTGCTCAACGGAAAGCCCGAGGGCGAAAAAGGATCGACGAACTACTACCAGGCGGTGACCGAGCACCCAATTACCGAAGGGATGGACGGAAACACCTACTCGTTCCGCGGCCGGCGCGCGGTCATAGAAGCAGAGAACGGAACGCATGTGCTGATTCGGGCCCGCGACTATGCATCCCCGCCAGGCCGAGACTCCGACTCCTACTTCCGCTGGTTTCCCGGTCCCGTGACCGAACCTCTGGTGACAGTGCATGAAGCCGGGGGCCGGGTCGTCTATATCGCCGGAGAACTCGACGCGGCGTTCTGGTCGTCGGGATGGCCCGAGGCCGGCCGGATCCTCAGCCGGTCGGTCATTCACGCAGCGGACCAGCCGCTCCCGTATACCACCGACTGCCCGGAACCGGTTCTGATCTCCAAACAGATGAACGACAGCGACGGGACGGTCGTGTTCCTCCTCGTCAACTACGCCACGAATCACCTCTACAGCGTCGGCTTTCCCGGGGCGGGTGTGACCAATGTCCAGGACCTGGGCCGGGCGAACGACATGCGGTACGCGATCGCGCACAAGGACATTGTGATTACGCTTCCCGGCGAGTTTCGTCAGGCCGATTCAATAACCGGTCAGGCACTTTCCCTGGAGACCGCGAATGGCTCGTCCACCGTGCGCCTGCCGCGGCTCGATGAGTACGAAGCGATCATTCTGAGGCCGTGACCCGTGGCGATCCGATAAGGAGGGCGGGCTTGTAACCCGCCTCTTTCGGAGAAGATGGGCGAATTGCAAATCAGCCCTCCATTTCTTGACGTCTTGCTACAAATTACACTGAGATGTTCTGGTGCCGCCACAAATCCGGCCCCATGCCACCATGCTGAGCGTACTCCTTGCCCGCCGCGCGCGTTGTCGGTGTGTCGGAGGCGACCTACAAGTCCGCACGCCAGGGCGGGAACTGCGATTCGACGATGCCTGCCTTGATCAGCGCAGGTGACAGTCCTCGCGCTTTCTCGTCGCCGACCAGCAGTCTTGGCGACGTCCGCTACGCGGTAAAAAAACCTACGGAATCACGATTCGGTAGATGTGTGAGGACGAGGGGCCGGAGGGGTCGGCCAGGGTCATCGTGCTGCCATTGCCCTTCAGGAAAGATCCTGTGGGTGAAAAGTCATCCGGCGGTCCGAGGGTGGTCGCCCGGTCGAGCCGGTAGGTCAACCCCAGGAAGCTCTCAAACTCGAAGATTGCAGCGTTCGTGACGCCCACCATGTTGAACGAAATCTCGATGGAGGATCCGAGGCTGTTGTTGAAATAAAAATCCACCTCCTGGGCGGTCAAGGCGTGATTGAAGACGGCGACTTCATCGACGCGTCCGCTGAACTGATTGTAGGTGCCAGCAGAGAGATCCCGCCCGGTGCCTACGCAGAAGACGGAGTTTCCGTAATCCGGGGGAGATTCCGTAATGACCTTCTTGTGACTCAGCGGCGCGCTGTTGTCGACGTAGAGCAGAATCTCGCCATCCCCGTTTCCATCGAGGTCGGAGGCAGGATCATTCACCACAACAATGTGATGCCATTGGCTGTCGAACAGGTTGGATTCGCCACTGACGCCGCGGGCTTGAGCTGCTGTCAAGCCCTGCGTGAACACGAACGCCTCACCGCCACTGTTCACTCCGACGTACCATCCGTTCCCGGTGCTCGCCTTCCGCTGGCCCACGATTTGGGCGTAGCCGCCCTGGACGGCGCCCTTAATCCACATCGTGATGGACCATGCCTGATTCTGATGGTCGAACTTGTAGGCGTCCGTAGAGATGTTTTCGGCCCTCTCGTTGAGGCCTCCCGAAACATCCAGGGACGTATCGGTCTCACCGCTGAACGGAGAGTCCACGTTGTACTCTGCGCTCGAACCGATCGACAGATCCAGCAAGGCGTCCCCGCCGGCATCCTCCACCATCGTAGGATTCTGTGTACCCGGTGTTCCGTCGAAGAGATAAGCGGCGATCCTTCCGGCGCCGGCAGATATCGGTTGCATGACAGCCAATATCATGACCGCGCACAGAACCAGAACCTGGCGTCCGGATCGACTAGACATACTCGTCCTCATCTCCACTCTCTCCTCCGCCGGCCGCCCGAGTTTTTGTCGGGCGGCCCGGTGAACCGGTGACGTAACGGAACTCTCTTATCGACGGCGGTATGCCAGCAGCAACCCGCCCAAACCAAGCAGCACGAAGGTTGCCGGTTCTGGAATCGTGTTCAGGCTGTTGTTGTACCAGTGATCCACTTCCTGCGCCGTCAGGGCGTGGTTGAAGATTCCGACTTCATCCACCAGTCCGTTGAAGGCATTGTAGTTTCCCCCGCCGTCGCGCCCGGTGCCTATGGCAAATTGAGAGTTGCCGTAATCCGGAGGTGATTCCGTAATGACCTTCTTGTGGGTCAACGGTGCGCCGTTGTCGACGTAGAGCAGAATCTCGCCGTCGCCGTTTCCGTCGAGATCGGAGGCCGGATCGTTGACCCCCACGATGTGATGCCACTGGCCGTCGAACAGGTTGGTGGTGTCGTTCTTGCCCCGGGCCTGACTGGCTGTCTGGCCCTGCATGAACACGGTCGCGGCGCCGCTACTGGTCAGTCCGACGTACCAGCCGTTGCCGGTGCCCTGCTTCCGCTGGCCCACGATTTGGGCGTAGCCGCCCTGCACGTTGCCCTTGATCCACATGGAGACGGACCACGCCTGGTTTTGGTGGTCAAGCTCGTAGTCGGTCATCCCGTCGTTTGCCCCCCGGTTCTGAATCGACTGCGTGACGTCGAACGAGGTGTTTCCCGCGTACGAGAAGGGGGTGTCCGCATTGTAGTCCGCCGAGCTTCCGACCGACAGATCCCGCCCCGTGTTCCCGCCCAGTTCCGCGATTGTCGAGGGGTTCGCCGTATCGGCGGTCCCGTCAAACAGGTATCCGCCCAGAAGACTCGCATGGCCCGGCACGGCGCCGATCACGAGCACCGAAGCACAAAGGGCTGCACAGATCGATTGAACTTTCATTTTTCTACTCTTTCGCATGATTACTCCTATTTTTTCTATTGTTCCGCTACCTTTGCAGAGGATTTGCTTCCATCCACATTAAATCCGAAACGACTGTATCCGGTCCTGAATCAGAAATGAATAACTCATCTTACAACGAAAATATCTTGTATACGTCCTGCGTGGAAAATCCCGTGGGATCGAACATCAACATCATATCACCGTTGCCTTCCAGGAATCCGCCCGTGGAAGTGAAATTGGTGGAAGGAGGCATGGCCTTGTCCAGTCGATAGACCGAACCGCTGACACTTTGAAACTCAAACCCGCTGGTGTCAGCAACGTCGATCGTCGAAAAACTGACCTCGATCAGGTTCGACACGCTGTTGCCGAAATAGAAGTCCACCTCGTCGGCCGTCAGCGCGTGATCGAAGAGGGCAACTTCATCGACCAAGCCCGCAAACTGATTGAAGCTTCCCCCGGTATCGAGACCCAGGCCAACCGCGAACACCGAGGTTCCATAGTCGATCGAATTGGTCTGCGTCTTGTGGTGCGTGAACACCGAACCGGACCCGTCCACGTAGAGTCGGATCTCCCCGTCGGCGTCCGCGTTCGGATCATAGACGGCGGTTATCATGTGCCATTGGCCGTCCTCCAGGGCCGTATTGCCCGTCGCGCCCCGGGCATCCGGCCCCGCTTGCCCCTGTATAAAGAATGACGGCAGACTGGCACTGGTCAGCCCGAGGTACCATCCGTTTCCGGTATTATCTGTCCGCTGGCTTACGATCTGCCGATATCTCCCGGGTAAGGAATTATTGAGCCATGCGGTGACCGACCAGGGCACGTTGTTGCTGAACTTGGCAACGTCCGTGTCCTCGTTCGACGCTCGGTCCTGGATTCCTCCTAAGACATCAAGCGACGTATTGTTCAGCCCGCCGAACGGAGCGCTCACGTTGTACTGGGCGCTCGAGCGAATCGTCAGTGTCGCATTCGTGTCCCCTCCCACGTCCTCCACCATGTTCGGGCTCTGCGTGCCAGGCGTTCCGTCGAAAAGGTAGGCGGCAATTCGCTCGGCTCGGACACTTCCTGGCGCGAACGCGACAAGGACGGTCAGGCAAAGCGAAACGCAAATGAGGATATCGACACGGGTTTCTGCTATCATCCACACGACTCCATCTTCCAATACTCGCATCTTGCCAAGGATTCGCAACAGCGTCAAATCAATTTGCCAGAATTGATAAAACAATTCAGTGCCAGTTTTCCCGAGGGAAATGGGGGCAGAGCGGGGATTTTGCTGTAGGGTCAAGGGTCTTTTGGTAAGGAGTCTCGAATCACTTTCCCTGAATTGATCCGCCAAAACGGCGAAATGAACAGAAAACGCCCGAATCTTCTCCTGATCACGACCGATCAGCATCGCTGGGATGCCATGGGATGTGCCGGAAACCCGATCATCCGGACGCCAAATACCGACAGGCTGGCGGCGGAGGGAACCCTGTTTTCTCAAGCGGTCCCCCCCTAGCCCCATCTGCATTCCTGCCCGTTTTCGCTTAGATTATTCGTGGTTTTGGTCAGATTTGGTTTTCTTCTTCCGAACAGTCGCCTGCAGGAATCCGAAGCGGGCCAGGGCACGTTACTGCTGAACTTAAAGACTTCATCGTCGTCTTGCCGGGCCTGATCATTAAGCCCCCCCGAGACATCGAGCGACGTATTGGTAGCCTCGGAAAACGGAACATCCACACTGTACTGGGCGGTCCCGCCAACCATCAGCATCACGTTCGTGTCCTCGCCAACATCCGCTATTATGTTCGGGCTCTGGGTGCCTGCGGTGCCCTCGAAAATGTAGCCACCGATCTGGTCGACATGAGCAGGAGAAGAAAGCGTGATTGCCCAGGTCATCATGCAAGATGAAATCAGTATGGCGCGACGGGTACGGGATGTTGCGCTCAACGTAATCACTACTACAGATGTGGGCTTTCTTAGAACAATGGACCCAAATTAGGCTGGATTTTGCTGTGAGTCTCCGGATTTTGCTGGTACAGCAAATGAAATCACTTCCTCTACATTGATTTCTGCAATCTTAATTATGGAGCAAATCCACCCTAATCTCATCCTGATAACAACGGATCAGCAACGCTGGGATGCACTTGCCTGCGCGGGAAACCCCATTGTCCGGACGCCAAACATTGACCGGCTCGCGGCGGAAGGGACCTTGTTTTCCCAGGCGGTCACCCCCTGCCCTATTTGCATACCCGCACGGGTCAGCATTTTGACCGGCCGGATGTCCGGAGCTTTCGGCGTGATCGAAAACTACCAGACCCGAACAACGCCCGAAACTGTCCTGCCGCGCGCTCTGGCAGAAGCCGGGTACAACACCCGCGCCATCGGTTGCATGAACTTCGTCCCTTCGACCGAGACCTATGGCTTTCAGGACATGATTCTGTGCGAAGAAACCGGCTGGGTACGTTCCCCCTCGATTCACACCGACGGCCGGATCCGATTCGACGACTACGACCAATACCTTCATGAACGCGGGCTCTGGGGATGGGATAAGCCGATTCAGATCGGATACAACGAGATCAAACCAACGATCAATCCGCTGCCGCTGGAACACCACGTTACAACCTGGTGTGGAGACCGCGCCGTTGAGTATCTCGACGACGCCGACGGACCTTTCTTCCTCTTTCTCTCCTTTACCAAGCCGCACCCGCCGTATGATGCACCGCAGGGCACCGAAAACTGGTACGATCTGGATTCGATCCCTTCGCCCAAAAAGAAAGAGGGCGAGTATGACACGAAACACCCGGACCTGGAAAATTACCGGAAACAGCACGAGTTCCACCTCTACTCGGACGAGGCAGCACACACATCCCTTTCCTACTACTATGCCAACATCACCCTGATCGATCAGCAGATCGGCCGCGTGCTCGACACATTGGAATCAAGAGGACTGGTCGAAAATACATTGATCCTATTCACTTCCGATCATGGCGACCTGATGGGCGACCATGGGTTGTGGTTTAAATCACTGGGTTACGAAGGATCCGTTCGAGTGCCGATGATCCTTCGCGGAGTTGGTCAACCGAGTAACGGCCAGGTAAGCGACCAGTTGGCAGGACTGATCGACATTCTGCCGACATTCCTCACCGCCGCCGGCTGCGCAATACCGGAAGGCATTCCGGGCCGCGACCTGGCCGCGATTGCACGCCAAACAGAGCCTGACCGGCCCTTCATGGCAATTGAAGTCGAATGCATGAACGGCCCCCTGCAAATCCTGCGCTCAAGAAAGTGGAAATACATGCACTACGAGAGCGGTGACTTCGAGGAGTTGTATGACCTGGAGAACGATCCGGACGAATTCGAGAATCTCGCGATACATGAGGACTTTCAAGAAACCGTAAAAAGCCTGCGCCGGGATCTCGCGGCCTACCTCGCGGAACACTCCACCCCGGCGCTCAGCCTCGCCAACGGGGATCTCCGGTCCCGTCCCTACGAGCCGATTTCCTCCGCCCCGGGTCCCATGCCGTTCTCCCCGATGCCCTGGATGCTCCGCGCCCCACCAGAGACTTTGAATGATCCCGAAGAGATTGGCTGGTGGTGGGCGAAGCAAAGCAAGAAGGACTGGAGCTGTCTGCTCGGGGATGACTAGCCTTCCAGATAGTCCATCCTGGCTGCACGACCGGCAGCTCCGCTGGGCGTGGCTCTCCTGGGAACCGCTGATGATGTACCGCCGTCATGGCGGCATTTTTGAAACCATTCCGGCCAATGCCCACTGGATCGGGGACTGGTTTGACCGGATCCACAGCGAAGAGTACATCCGCAGTCTGGCTGACGCAGGTTTCAACTGCGTCACCACGCACTTCCACAAGGGTTTCGGCATGGAAGCGGAGGCCGCCGAAATGGAGATGGCCCGAGACCTGATCGAGCGCTGCCACCGCCACGACATCAAGGTCCTTGTCTACGTGCACTCCGTCTCGATCATGCCGGAAACGTTTTTCGCGGAACGGCCGGGGGCGAAGGCATGGCTGCAGGTGGACGAAACCGGGAATCCCCGAACCTACAGCGAACAATACTGGCGCCAGTTTCCCTGCCTGAGTCACGACGGTTACGTGTCGTACGTCCGCGAAGTGACGGAAAAGGCGATTCGCTGGGCCGGCGCCGATGGGGCGTGGCTGGACAACACGAACTTCTTCGGTTGCCGTTGCGAGATGTGCGTGAAAAAATTTCGCGAATTTCTAGCGCGCCGCCACCCGCAACCGGATCCGGAGCGATTCGGGATCCCGACGATGGAGCATGTCACCGTTCCCGCGGTGGGCGAGACGTATGATCCCCTCTGCCAGGAGGCCATTCGGTTTCGCTGCGAGTCACTGGTCACATTTGTCGAGACGATCCGGCGGGATGTGCGGGCACTGAACCCCGAGGCCGTCGTCGCAGCAAACTACGGCGCGCCCTGCCCTTATAATGCCGCGGAAGTACTCGGTGTTGATTATTCGCGATCAATGCGTGCCGCGGATATCGTGCTGGCAGAAAACGGCAATTTCCCACGGCTGCAGGATGAATGGATGATCAACCAGATCCTGGCCTACAAGGCTGGACACGCGAACCGGGTGGTGGTCGTTCCGAGCCACTGGCGGATCACCGGCACCGATCGCGTAACCACGCATCTGCCCGAAACCGCCGGGCAGATCCAGCTCTCCCTCGCGGAATCCGCGGCCTTCGGTCGCCGGTGCGTGGGCTCGACCTGGGCTGCGCGCCCCACCTGCATGGGCCAGAGCACCCTGTGGGAACGGGACGATATTCAGCCCGGAGTCGAACGGTACCACCGCTTCTTCGAAGAGCATGAATCGCTCTACCTGGACGCGGCTTCTCTGGCCACGGTGGCAACCTACCGGAACTTCGCTTCGGCGGCTTTCGCACAGGACGAAGTGGACGCCTCGATCCTCGGATACGAACAGGCGCTGATTCAAAAGCGCGTTCCCTTCGAAGTCCGCTTTTGGGAGAACCTGGAGCACGGGGAGCAGATGGATCAGATCCAGGTGCTGGTCCTCGCGAACATCCTTTGCATGAGCAACAGGGAAATTGAGTGTATCCAGGCCTGGGTCGCCGCAGGAAACGGCCTGGTGGCCACCGGAAATACATCTCTCTACGATGAAAACTATCGGCAGCGCTCGGAGTATGGACTCGCCGATGTCTTCGGGGTAAAATTCGCCGAATCCGGCAGCATACGTGGCGCGAATCGCAATGGCCGCGTCATCTTTACGCCTCGTACGGACGAACGTGTTCCCTTCAACCACTTGAACTACCAGGTACGTCCGGCACTGCCTGAACGGGCCGACGAGTTAACCGGCTATGTCACGGAGCTGTGTGGTCCTGCCACGCCGGTTACCGTCGAAGTCGACAGCTCACATGTCGCGGTGGAAATCAATGCCGTCAAAGACGCTATCCTCGTGCACCTGGTGAACTACGCAAACGAAACTTCGGTGCCGAAGCTCCGCGTTTCGCTTGCCGAACACCTGGCTGAAACCGTCACAGGACGGTCGGCAACGCTCCTGACTCCAGACGGCGAAACCTCCGCCGAAGGACTTGAATTAGTCTGCGATCGTTACGGTAAAGGCGTAGTAAACGTTCCGCGATTGGATACGTACTGCATTATTCGGTTTCCGACCGATCAATCATCTGGATCCCCGCGCTGAAAGCGTAATTTCATCGTAGCCTGGGGCATTACGGGGAGGTTGCGAGAGAAGGTCCAGACGTCATCACATGAACCCTGAACTTCAAGACCTCGAACCACCTTCCTGGCTTTGCGACGGCCAGCTTCGTTGAGCCTGGCATTCGTGGGAACCGCTCATGTTTTTCACCCGCCTTGCCCGGCAGAATCCGATTGGCAATACGAATGCCTACTGGATGCGGGACTGGTACCCGCACCTTCACAGCGAAGAATACGTTCGCGCGCTGGCGGAGGCGGGGTTCAACTGCAGGTTCCGGAATTGAGGATTTATTCTGTTGTCGTTTGCGATTAATCCCAGCCCCTTGCGGGCACGATCGTCAGGCCGCGAAGCCCCCCACAATCCCACGGCGGAGTGAACTCCGCGCTACGTCATGTGTCAGATTCCAAAATCGACACTAGTTAGTAAGGCGGGCCCCAAAGAGGCTTGCCCCCTTCCGCCCACTCCCGTCCCGTCATCGCACGGGCGGATGAATCGATGAATCCGAAATTCGCCAGGCCGTCGTGGCGAGGGCCCACGTTGTTGTAAGGTCCCTCGGAGGGCAAAAGCCGACCGTCCGTATCCACCACGCCATCGCCATCCGTATCCTCGGTTAGTTTCCAATTGTTCGGGGAGTAAATGTGCCCCGAAGTGGCATCGGCCACAACGTAAGTTGTCGGATTCAGATTCGTCAGTTGTGCAGGGAGATTTGGATTATTCCTGTCCCCGGGCCCGGTCGTTACGAAACCGTAATTTGCGCCGTAGGTCAGCCCCTTAGCTCGTCTCCGATCGTAGGAAGGACAGAAAATCGATCCGTCAAGACCCCAACTCCCCGGTATCACCCCGATGGTAGTCCGCTTTCGGTCGAGCCCCAGGTATTCCGAGATTAGAAAGTGCCACCGGTCTCCTTGGGCGGGTGAATCAAAATTGTAGGGAAGGTAATCGTTGTTGTCCTGGGAAAAAAAGTAAAATGCGTAGCTAATTTGCTTTACGTTGTTCAGGCAGAACGCCCGCCGGCCGCTCTCCAGCGCACGCTGGACCGCCGGGACAAGTAACGCGGCCAACACGGAAATGATGGCGATGACCACGAGAAGCTCGATCAACGTGAAGGCACACCGCAATCTGCCGTTGACACGTTTCATGGTTCTAGATCGACTCCTTCGACGACGGGACTCGCCGATGCGTCTCACCGCCAACCCAGGACGCGTGGATGGCATGGGAATTTATTCTCGTTCCCGCGGTCTGGATCATTCGAAGCAGGCTGTTCACGACGGCTTCTCCGAATCCCTCGACGTCAAAGTCCATCCTGCTCCAGTTGTGTGCCTGCGGCAGTGGATAATTCGGAGTGCTGAACGTGATCACGCCGAGGTCACGACCGGGAACGATCCCGTCCAACTCGCAAACCTCCGCAACACCTGCCAATACCACGTCATCCGAAACGTAGATCGCGTCCGGAGGACTGTCGCTCCCCATAAGCGTCCGGAACGCCGCGATGCTGTCTCCAGGATAAATAGTTCCAAACTCCATTCCTCGATAGGAAAGACCGGCATCTTCCATCGCCCGGTCATACACCGTCATGACAGGCTCTACCGCCAGGTCCGGTCCGCGCAATCCAAGCAGTCCGATTTCCCGGTATCCTTCCTCGGCCAACACCCTCACAGCCCGGGCAACCGCTTCCTCCGTGTCCATGAATACGAATGGCTCATACGTAATCGGCGCGCTGGAATCCTGGAAAAAAATACTCGGAACCCTCGTTTCCGATGCGGCGGCCAGGAATCGCTCCGGATACCACGGCCCGACCAGGTACCCGTCAGCGGACGCGTCTTTCAACCGATCAGCAAGCTCGCCCACGGACAATTCGCTGCCCCTGCGATCCGCAAGCGAATGCATGCTTACACAATGACCTGCTTCTTCCGTGCGATGAACAATTCCTTCCAGCAAGGCCTGGCGCGAAGGACTTGGCTCCAACTCAAAATCCGTCCACAACCCGATCTGGAGTTGCCTCTGCTGGTGCGTGGGCGCCAAGGGCTTTTGATGCGCGCCGGATTGATCCGAACCGACAAACAACATGTCGGTTCGAATCGGCAAAACCATCTCTCGATATCCCTGCTGGTCCGAAACGATTGGCACCCGCCGGAGGTAAGTGCCGCTGCCATGCCTCCGCACCAGAACTCCCTTCTCAACCAGGGAATTCAATGATCGGCGCACCGATGCATGATTCACGTTCAGCAATTGAACCAGATCACGCTCGGAACGGAGACGAAGACCGGCAACCGAGGGCGGCTGACTCAAGGCGTGCTCAAGCGCATCGGAAAGCGCAATATACGGCTTAACTGCTACAGTCATCGTATCAATTATCTAAAAATGATTCAAAAAGTCAAGTGGACACCAGTATACAATTTTGAATGAACTTTCTACAAAATCATTACTTTGGACGGGAAAACGGGAATTCTTGCAGACCCTCTGGACAGTTTCGGTGAAATCAATTAGCATTAAATGATTGAGTCGAGGAGAGACTTAAGGGTTTGCACGAATAACATGAAGACTTTCGCAGCTATAGAATCGCCGATCGTACGGGCAGCCAAACCGGGTGAATTGGCACAAATCATCGAGTTGACGCGGATGGCCTGGCCCGCAGAAACCGGTGCGCATTTTCAGGCCGACCCCTGGTTCGATTGGGGTCAGTTTCGGGTAGCCCGGCTGAACGGCGACATCGTGGGGATGCTGAAAATCTATCGTCGCGAAATCAGATGGGGCGATTCAACCGCGGTAGTGGGCGGAATCGGGGATGTCGTCACGCATCCCGATTACCGGAATCGGGGATTCGCGCGATTGGTAATCGATGACGCGATCCGCTACCTCACCGAGAACGGGTATGAATTGTCCATCCTCTTCTCCGGTCTCACGGCGCTGTACAGGCGATTCGGCTGGAAACCGCTTCCCCAGCCCTTGAGTTCCGGAACGCTGGAACAGTTTCGACTTCACCGAGAGCCGAAATACCAGCTCCGCCTGTTCAACCCGGTCTCTGACTTGAAAGAAGTCTCATCGATCTATGAAAGCGGAAATACGGGTCGCCATGGCTCGATTTTTCGCACGAAAGAATACTGGGAAGCTCAGCTCTCCTGGAAACGTGAAGAGGCAGAAGCGTTTTTTGTGGCCCTTGAACAAGATGCCATCGTCGGATATGTGCGTGGCAAGCGGGTCGACAACGTGTTTCAGGTATTCGAATGCATCTCCCTGGACCCGCACCGCGATTGCGAAGTGGACCTGGCGCTCCAGGCGACCCGGTACGCTTTGGATCAAGGGTGTACGCGGTTCGAAGTGGCGCTCCCCGCGGACAATTGCTTGACCGAACGACTTGGTAAAATAGGGACCGAGCTTACGAAAGGAACGTGTTCCTTACTGATGCTTCAGCCCATCGCAGTTCAAGCCCTCGCGAAGAAACTCAGGCTCGATCCGTCCACACCGGGCAGTGAACTCATCGGAAAGATGCCGCCATTTCACTTCTGGGGGCCGGATTCATTTTAAATGATTATCGACGTGCATGGTCATCTGCTGCGCGATCCCGAAGACCTTGCGTGGATTGCCGAATCGGAACTGATCGATAAGGTCTGGCTGCTGGCGTTACCGGAGATGCCGACTCCGTATCGTCCCGGCAGCAGTGAAGTGGTGTTCGGAACGGACCCTGAAGTGCTCGAAGTGGCGAAGGCCTTTCCCGATTTCTTTCTGCCGTTCGGCTTCCTCGACTTTCGCAACCCTCCCGGGGCAATTCGCGACCAGCGGGAGGCCGGGATGGTTGGCCTGAAAACAATCTTCGCGGAAAGGCCCTACGATGATCCCTCCTACATGGCTCACTACGAGCAGGCGGAGGCGCTAGGTATGCCCATCATGTTCCATCTAGGTGGTCTCGGCGAAATCCGAACCCGGGACCTTGGCCCCGGTCTTTCCACGCGGGCGGTCAACATGCGACCGAGCCACCTCGGCACCATCGCGGGGAATTTCCCCGATCTGGTCTGCGTCGGCGCTCACATGGGTCAGGCGTGGAACGGCGAGGTCATGGAATGCATGCGATGCTATCCCAACGTTTACTTCGATGTAAGCGGGGGCGATACCGTGCTCGTCATGCGCTGGCTTCTGGAACACATGGGCGAGCCATGCGTAACCGGCAAAATCGTTACGGGAGTCGACAGCGTGTACGGCCGCCGAAGGTATCACGAAGACATCCTCGAAAAAGTCCAATTCTGGGAATCGTTCTTCAAATACAGCGGCCATTGGTTCGAATGGAAGGACCAGGCGAAAAACATTCTGCATGGAAATGCGGCGGCGATCCCCTTCCCCTCATGAATGTTCTCTTTATTCTGTCCGACTCTCATTCACGAGAATTTACCGGCTGTTACACGGGAACGGTAGAAACCCCGAATATCGATTCGATCGCCCGGAGAGGAACCCTGTTTAGCAACGCCTATTGTTGCTCGCCCATCTGCGCACCGACTCGCTCTGCCCTCTTTTCCGGCCGCTATGTACATGAGACGGGCGTATGGGATAATGCAACTGCGTATAGCGGCACGCCGGCGAGCTGGCCGGCGTGGCTCCGGCAACAGGGCGCGCTCTTCACCTCGATCGGACGCCTTGACTGTCTGCCGGATGCCGACACGGGCATCGAGGACAAACGTCTTCCTGGCGTAAGGGGCTCCTTCGATCCCATCACTTTTTTTCGGGAACAGGAAACCGTACAAAGACGCGCCGAGTACTATGCCTACTATGACATTCGAATCCGCCGCCAAGGTACAGCACTGCCCGAGGAGGAGTCGGAGCCCGGCGACCGGGCCATCACCCGGGAGGCCGTGAATTGGATTCGCAAGGAACGGCCGGCGGACCGTCCCTGGGTTCTATATGTCGGTTACAACCATCCACACCCGGAGTGGGCGCCCGACGGGGATCTTTACGACAAGTACCTCAATGCCGCCGCTCCCCTCTCCCCAAAATATCTACAGCCGATCGAAGACCTCCATCCCTACGATCAGTGCAGCGCAGTTTTTAATTGCTCGTACCACCGGAGCGACGAAAACCGGATTCAGAAAATCCACGCCGCCTATCGCGCAGTGGTCGAGGAGTTTGATCGCGAAGTCGGCCAAATCCTCGATGCCATGGAAGAGGAAGGAATTCGCGATGATACGCTCATTATCTATTCCTCGGACCACGGCGAGTCCGCGCGTGCCCACGGAAACATGGGGAAGACCTCGATGTACGAAGAGTCAATCGGGATCCCGCTCATCCTGTCCGGTCCCGAAATTCGCCCCGGAGCGGTCGTTGACGCACCCGTTTCGCAATTGGATTTCTTTCCGACTGTGGCGGATGCCATGGACGTACCGGCGGATGATGGATTTCGGGGAAATTCGATCCTGCCCCTGGCTCGCGGTGAGGCGGAAGAATTTGATGCTCGACCGGTTTTCATTGAACATCATGCAGGACCCGCGCCGCGGGCAATCTTTGCCCTTCGCCTGGGGGAATGGAAGTATGTCGAGAATGTGGGCGAAAGCCCGTGCCTCTACAACCTGGCGGAGGATCCCGATGAAATGTTCGATCTGGTGAAACACAAGGCCGATGACCCGGCAGTGCGCGGTCAACTCGAGCGATTCGGGAGCCGGCTTCGGGAGATCTGTTCGCCGGAAGAGGTGGATGCCCTGGCCCACTCCGATCAACGCCGACGTATGCAGGAGATGAAAGAGTCCGGCGACCTGGCCCAGCAGGTCTACTACCGCGGATACGAAAAAAGCACAGAAAAGCTCGTGCCGTGGGACTGGTCGGAATTTGAAGCGTTGAGGGTAGACAAGTAGGTTGGGCTTCCAGCCCGAGCAGAGCAAGGGATAATCATGAATCTGCGAATGAAAAGCGGATGCACAGTCCATTCTTGATCCATGAACACCCATTGCTCCGGGTCCGCCTGGAAGACCAACCTGCGCAAGGCTCTCATTATGTTGCCAATGGCTTGCACATTCGGCGCGATCTTTAGTTTCCCGTCGCTGGTGGCACAAGCGGGAGAAGAAATGGGAAAAACAGAGTATCAAGAAGACTTCGAGACGGAGAATCGGGTCACATTCTGGACGGGCACGGGCGAGTACAAGGTAAACTACGCCGGCCTCAGTTCGGAACGAAGCCACTCCGGAAAAAAATCGTTCAAGTTGGACATCACCTTAATCAAGGACGGGAATTACAACTATTGGTCCGGTCCGATCCTCGACATTCCCGCGATCCCGGGAACCCGGCTGACCGGGTTTGTCTACCTGGAGCAGGCGCCGCCGAACGTTTCGGTCAGCCTGGGAACCAGCTTTCTGCTTCCCGCCTTGAGAGAGACAACCGGGGGCAGCGGTCGGGGTTCCTGCGTAGCGATCGGATCCCTGAACCGCCACGACGAAATGGGCACCTGGCACCGGCAGACATCGGACATCCTGATCGGAGCTGAAGGCACGAGCCGAAAAATTCTCGGCGAAGTGACCCCCGCATTGCATCTCGAAAAATGGTACATCGGAATATCGTGCCGCGAAGCGGTGGATGCGCGCCTTGTGATCTATATCGATGACATCTCGATTGAGGGCGGACCCGTCCCGGAAAACTGGCAGGCAGAACAGGATCGACTTCTGATAACATGGGCGAAAAATCACAACAAGGCAGCGATTGCTCGAAACGGCCCGTTCCGCGAAATCACAAAACGCATCAACGAAGAGGCGAAGACCATTGCGCGCGAAATCTCCGAATCGAGCCTGAGGGAGGAGAAAGCGGACGGTGTTTGGCAGCGGCATGCGTCCGGAATGCTCGATGAGGCCCGGAAAATTACAGAGGAACTCGTGGAGCGCACCCGACCGGACTTTCCTGTGCCGGAAAAAGACAAACTGCTGGAGATACATCTCCACGACCTTCGAAATCAATGGTTGCATCCAGCACGTTGGGCACTCGACAACGCACACAAGGTTTGGCTCAGGACAGAGCCGTACCTGCTGACGGTAAGCAACGACCCCATTACGAACTACAGGGTGCTGCCCACGTCACGCATTCTGACCGGCAAAATTGATAGCGAGATCGACCTGTTTGCCTGTCCGGGCGAATACACGCCCGCCTCGTTCGTCCTCGTTCCATCCAATTCGACAACCGCCACGTTTAAGATCGGTGACTTAACCAGCGGCGAGAACACCATCGCGGCAGCCAACCTGGACCTGAAGTCGGTCAAGGTCTGGTACCAGGCCGGCATCTCGTTTTCCGAGCTCGACAAGAAACTCCTCACACCAGAATTGCTCCTGAACGACGACGCCCTGGTGCAGGTTGATTATGAGGCGCAGGCAAACAACGTCCGCGACATCGATCACCCTCGCGATGCCGCGGCATTGCTGCCGGTGCCGATCCCGGCG
>Ga0310121_10001239_pt1 | contig 26569 bp, 29 predicted proteins | sample CB27_Tmax_986_MG_FD_203504 | JGI IMG/M metagenome (GOLD analysis project Ga0310121, IMG submission 203504) | Marine microbial communities from Western Arctic Ocean, Canada - CB27_Tmax_986 | ecosystem: Environmental > Aquatic > Marine > Oceanic | place: Canada: Western Arctic Ocean | collected... | reverse complement strand
TTTCTCGATCCACTTCTTTCAGAAGGGCCTGCACTCCTCTGTCGTCGAGGTTGATAAGGTCGTCGAACACGAACATCAAGGCGCGGATCTCATCGGCAAGCTCTTCATCGTGTTCCTCGAGTTGAGTCATCAGGCTTTCTTCCTGTGACTTATCCATATTGTTCATAATGTCGGCGACGAGTTTGATTCCTCCCAGTTGGCGACTGGCCCCACCACTCTCCGTAAACCGAATCTGGCTGATCAAAGCCTCTTCCAGAAGATTGGTTACTTCTGGGGTCACCGTATCAATCGTTGCTAATCGTTGGATTACATTGCCCCGAACCTCGTCCGGTAAAGCCTGTACGACTGCGGCTGCTTTTGCAGTAGCCATATGCGCAACGACGACTGTGATCGTCTGGGGATGCTCCTTAGATAGAAGACCGGCAACCATGCGAGGTTCCGCGCGCTCCAGTACGTCTCGCAGCGCGCTCGCATCTTCCTCAAGAATGGCTTTTGCAGCTTCTGCGCCCAAAGCCTTTTCGGCGAGTCGAGTGACATAGGCCCCACCATCTTGAAGTTGAGCCGTGCCCGATCCAAGATCTTTTGCGTATTGTGCTAGAACTTCGTCGCATTGCTCGACGGTGGCATGCCGCATTTCACGGGCGGCCTTGGCGATAGTCTTGATTTCTTTCCTGGAAAGACTTCGAAACACTTCAACCGCCGTCAGCTCGTCGAGATGAACCAGGAGAATCGCGGCCATATGTGACGGTACGAGTTTAAAGTTTACATTTTTTTCTTCTGCTGCCGCTGCCATCTAATGTTCTCCAGAATCCAGCTTTAGTTGGAGGAAGGGGTCGATTTCGAACGCCCTGCTGTGGACATGTTGAGCCAGGCTCGAATGATCTCAACCGTACCTTTTACGTTTTCGCGAGAGATCGCTTCAATTTCCTTTCGTAGGGAACTATCGACAGGAGTGATCTCCCGTCGAATGGCCTGCACCGCCTCTTGAATGGCTTCATCTCGAAGCTCACCCATGAGGTCGGCTTCCGCATCCTGAATGAAGCCTGGCGGAAGGAGTGGTTCCTCGTCCAGTGTCGGTGCTTCCTCAGCGGCTACCGCTGCTGCTTTCTTGCGGCGACGGGCCAGAAGGAAAGCTACGATTCCAGCGAGTAATACCAGGGCTAGAATAATAAAGAGCCAAGGTGTTTTGGCGAGTTTTACCTCGGGTTCCGGCTCTTCGATAGGCACCTCCTGCGCGAACGGAACGACCATGAGCTCGACAGTGTCGCCGCGATCCGGGTCGTATCCTACAGTTCGTTTCACGATTTCGACCATCTGTTCGGTATCGATCGTCTTATCCGGAACCGGTGTTCCTTCTTCGGCACCGGGCGTTTTCACGATGGAAATACCCAAGGCGTTCGCATCGACGATCACGGCTACCGATACGCGTTCTACGCCGCCGATATTTTGTTCCGTATGCCGTACGGTCCGTGTCAGAGCATAGTCGACATGGGAGGTTTTACGTGAGGAGTCGCTTGCGCTCCCGATCTCACTGGGCACGGCCGCTCCTGGGGCCTGGGGTAGGTTGCCGGGAGTTCCCGCCACCTGAAGGTCCTCTTTATTTCGTTTGGACGCGGCTTCGTTTGTTTTTCGTTCTGTCTTTATGACCGCGCCGTCCGGATCGAGGATCTCTTCCGTTGCGTTCATACGCGCCATGTCCATTTCTACATGAACACGCGCCGTAGCATGGCCCGGTCCGACGATTCGTTCGAGTAAAGCCGTCAGCCGTCGTTCAAGCCGTAACTCGTATTCGTGCTGAATCGCCAGTTGTTTCGTCCCATCTCCCTTACCCGCGGCGGTTGTTTCTTCACTCAACAAGCGTCCTCGGTCATCGATCAGAGCAACTCTCTCGGGGGTCAATCCTTCGACGGCCGTGCTGACCAGATGGGTGATTCCGGTGACCTGTCGACGTGTCAAAGTCGTGCCACGTCTTAGCTTAATGTAGATGGACGCAGAAGGTTCTTGTTCGTTGCGGCGGAAGACCGAACGTTCCGGGACCGCGAGGTGGACCCGGGTTGCGGCAACCGCTGGGAGCCGGGAAATCGTTCGGGCCAGTTCCCCCTGCAGGGCACGTGTGTAGTTCACTCGTTGGGTGAAACTTGTCATGGTCAATGTACTCTTATCGAAGAGTTCAAATCCGACTCCTCCGCCCTGGGGCAGACCTTCAGTCGCCAGATCAAGCCGCACTTGATGAACCTTGTTTCGAGGAACCTGGATTGCAGTGCCGCCTTCTATCAGGCGATACCGCACCTTTTGTTGCCGCAATTCTGCAATAACATGCCCCGCATCTTCTGCGTCCAGTTGGCTGAAGAGCGTAGCATAATGCGGTTCTGTCTTAGCGACCCGCATAATCAGCATAATAAAGATGATGGTCGCTGCGATCCCCGCAAGAGCGATAGAGCGTGATATGGCGGGAGAGGTGCTCCACCAGTTTTTAAGTTTTTCGAAGAGTTCCATCATTAGTTCACCAGCTGCTTGGCATGTACGGGACCGTTACCGTATGAGGCTAGATCTGCATACGCATGATTTCCCGGTAGGCTTCCAGGAGGCGATTTCGGACTTGCGTGATCATACGGAATGATAATTCGGCTTGGGTAAGAGAGAGCATGACATCGTGGGGACTTCCAGTTCCTATGACCGCGTTTGTCGCTGCTTGATCGGCACCTTCTAGATTATTCCGGACACCATCGATGGCAGACTGTAAATCAGACGAAAAATCGTCCGTAGTCGTACCAGTTTTCGCGTTTTCAGGATCACGAAGGATCTCGTTTATTCTGGCTTCGAGGCCTGGTTCAATGCTGTTCATGTTGAAACCCTTGTTTCAGCGGGGATTATACAGATGAGGAGGAGATCCGCATGGCGGCACGGGCCATATCACGGATGGATGAGAAGGCGGCCAGATTTGCCTGGTAGGACCGCATGATAGTGATCATATTCACCATCTCTTCAACGGAATTGATATTCGGAAAGGCGACGTAGCCGTCCGGATTGGCGTCGGGATGGCCGGGATCATAGACCATACGTGGAGGGGCGTCGTCAGAGACGATTTCTTTGACCTCCACTCCATGAGGAGCCTGCTCCATTTCGCCAGAGAGCATGGAGCCAAACTCATCGGCGGGAGGCACAGGCCGGATGACTACATCGCGGCGTTGATAGGGGCCGCCGTCGGCCGTGCGAGTGGTATGTGCGTTGGCAAGATTACTGGATGCGACCTCAAGTCGAGTGCGCTGTACATTCAGCGCGCCGCCCGCCAGTTCAATCATACGAAATACGTTCAAAGACATGATCTATCGACCTCCTTCGTCGATGGCATATCGGATCAATGCCATCTTGCGATGACTGACCTGCGACACCAGTTCGTATAGGAGTTTATTGGCTGCCATCTTCATCATCTCATCATCCAGATTAACCCGGTTACCGTCGAAGCCGGTTTCGGGGCCGGGGCGGTCTTCGACGGTGGGCTCTGGGCCGGATGGCATTCCTTCACTCTGGGATTGCAACATCTGGGTGAGATAGTCGTTGAACTCCAGGTCACGAGGGACGTATCCGGGGGTGTCCGCGTTCGCGAGGTTGGTATTCAAGAGCCCCTGCCGTTTGTAGGACAGATCCAAGGCAGATTGGAGCCAGGGAAGAAGGGGATCACCGAGGATTCCGGTCATGATGACACCTCGACATCATCGTTAAGGCAGATATGGAAAAACGAGAGATTCCGTCGTAGGGCGACCAGCATTTCATTGCCGTCCTCTGGTGGCGGATCGAGCACCACAATGCGGGGAAGCGTTTTGTGTAGGAACTGGCCTCGAACTCGCGTCACATGGAGCTGTTGAATGGCATGGTTGAGCGCTTGAAGACTCTCAAGTGACCATTGGGTGACATCGCGAAGAATCCATGTGCCCGATGGCAGCGGGCTGTTATTTGTGATGGCCGCCCCAGACGTTAAGAGTTCAGACGCGTCATCGACGGAGTCACAGACATGCATGGGGAGTTCAGAACGCCGACCGTATAGGTGTAGGAGCTGCGCTACGTTCTCCCGCGTCTGGTCGTCGGCTCCCTCAATCAGAACGGGTGAGTCAGCCAGCGCAATACCGCGCAGGGTTTGTTCTATCTCCGAGAAGTCCGGTGCCTGTGCGCGACGCGGAGGGGCACCATTCACCTGTATTGACAGCTGCTGACTCTCGTTGCTTTGGGACAGCGAATTCTGGTTCGTCATTATTTACCCTTTTTCCGTGAACGCTTCTTGGCCTTCCGGCGCCGGCGTTTTTTTCGTGGTTTCTTTTTTTCGGTCTCGACCAGATCGGGAGCAAGTTCCATCAGCTCCTTCCAGACATTGGGTTGCGCTGGTTGCCCGTCTGGAGATGTCGATTCGGGTGTCGACGAGCCGGATTTGTCGCCGGTTGTCTTGGGCTCGGGCCAGGGGACCCCCCTCTGGGCGGCCAGGAAACGGATCCTATCACTTACGAGCAGTCCACTTTGGGGTCGGTTAACGGCCTGTATCAGCCCCTTCAGCGTGCTCTTCTTACAAGCGCGGGCACAGGCACCGAAGACCAGGTTGCCGACACGTTGAAGATCGATGGGATTGAGGCTTTGATTACCGATCAATCTGGCGAATTCTGATGCGGCCGTTTCCATTCGTCGAATGCTGGATAGGGCCTCGACGCGGATCAAAGCCATTTCCGCTGCTGAATCACCGCCTGGTACCTGTTTACGGATAGAGCGTAAAATACGGAGGGCCTGTTCTCCCTGTCCCTGCTGGATAAGAGATTGGGCCGTATGCAGCTTGAAGCGCCAGTTATTCTTGGATTTTTTGAATCGGGATTGGAAGTACTTCTGGACAAGGTCCGCGCGGCTCAGGTCCTGGGATTGAACGTACCCATCCCAGAGAGCCAGGATCAGCTCTTCGCGCTCGATTTCACTGGTTTCTCTACCCAGAAGGCCGAGGAGCAGATCGATTCGTTTCTCATACTGGTCGGTTTCGTTGTAGGCCTTGGCCATGATTCGAATTACAGAACGTTCCAGATATCCCTGGTATGGCTTAAGAACTCCCTCGTATACCTCGACCATCTGGACCCAGGCTCCATGGCGTGCCAGCTTGCGTATCCAGACGTTGACGACCTCCGAAGTCAGGCTTTGCATGGTTTCGAGGTCGGCGGCTTCGGGGCGTTTCTCCACGATGTGATGCAGGTTTTTCAGCGCTTTTTCAGGATTCCCGTGCTCAAGCATAATGCGCGCGATAGCGTACGAGGCTTCGATGTCGACCGCCGGGCTTAACGCTCCAGCGCGGATGTTCTTAAGGGTCCGCAGGGGATCTCGTCCCGAGGAATTCAATGATGCCAGTACGTCCCGTATGCGAAGAAGTTGCGCGATATCGGGCTTTTTTCTGGGACCACGGATACGAGACCAGTAGACGGTTTTTGCCCGTCCCATACCGGCGTCACCGCGCAGTTTGACGGCCATATCCCCCAACCGAAGTTGGGCCAATCCGGATTGCCACGATGTTCCCTCGTCCACGGCACGCCGGTATAATGGAATGGCGGTATCGAGGTCATCCAGGCCAGCGGCGGCTTCAGCGCCCAGAAGCCAGAGCCGAGCATTGCGGCGTTGGTCCGATGGAAGGTTCTTATTGGCCTCGGTGATGACCTCCAGAACTTCCAGAAGGTCTTTTCCATTCAAGGCGATGATCGCGTGGGTAAGGTAGGCGGCGTATTGCCAACGCGCGGTTCGCTTCATTGCCAATGTATATGTTCGTAAAACGTCTAATGCTTCTTTGATCCTGTCCGTCAGTCCAAATAGGCGGGCCTTTGCCATGGCAACATACGGCCGTATTCCCCGATCTTCCCGTTTCTCCAGGCGGATAAGCAGAGATTCGGCCTCAGGAAAGAGTTTCTGCCGCATCAGAACCTCGGCCGCGATTAAGAGGGTTCTCTGGTAGTTATATTCATCCTTCAGCCAGGGTTCGCCGCTCTTAAGCTCATAGGCCCAGCGTTCATATTGATCGAAGTTTTCCTCGTGTCGCAGCGAATTCTCAGCGAGGAGTGAACGTATAAAGCTACGACAGTCGGCGCTTTGCGCGTTTTTCATGGCTCGTTGACCAGCGCTGGTCTTGATCTTTTTCCCCTTTCGGGCCGTGTCGATAAACGCCTTGGCGCGACGAGAGTCCGAACAGGGTGTGTTTCGAGGAATACGCGGTGTAAGGAGTGGGAATTTGGGCTGTGTATAGATAGCCGACAGTTGTCCGACCACTGACGAGGCTCGCGGCATGGGGCGCCGGGCCGACGGTAGAAAACTCATCAGTAGAGTAGCGGGTCTGCCAAGGTTTCGAATGGAAACCCTGGTTTTGGGGGAGTGGAGTCGGAGACGAATGGAGAGGAGCCCATTCTTTTCCTGGACACGCTCCACAGCATCTACGGTGTTCCCGAGGCGCTCACGTAAAGTATTGAGAAAGCCGTTGGGGGCTCCTTTGATAGTGAGCAGGACAACTTTGTCGCCAGCCGTATGGTCTAGATTGACCCGGGTCTTTTCCAGGATTGGGACGGTAATGTGAAATTCGTTGACGGCCCTTGCGAATGTCTCTGCAGACCATACCACACCGAAGGTCGTGAATATGGTGATCAACCAGAGAAAGATTTGTCGTCGGGAAATACGAAGTTCCATGCCCTACGCGGGTTACAAGATCAGTGCCAATCCGATCGAACCCAAAAAATAGTATCACAGTCCATCGGTTTTCGAAGAGGGGGGGGGCGGAGGTCAGGCCCCCAGAGTTGGCATCCAGGCGGGGGAAGTGGTCCACGGGGCCGAGAGATATGTGCCTATCCTGCTTACGGAAGGTCGTTTGCACCGGCAATCGGGCGCAAGTCAGGGCCTGTCGGAATCCCGACACTCGTCCGCTATCGCCTCTTTACACCTCCAAGAGGTCGAGTCTCTTCATCTTCTCCAGAAGCGTTGTTCTTTTGGTCCCCAGTAATTTTGCGGCCTGGCTTCTATTCCCATCACTCTGGCGGAGTGCATGGGAGATAAGTTCTCGTTCGTAGGTCTGCAGGGCGTCCGATAGAGACTGCTCGGGTTTGAGTTGTGCAACTGCGGGCGGTTCTGGTGCGGCCTGGGTAGGTACTGCGTGGCGTTCCGGTTCGTCGGCCATCTGGACGTCTGAGAGGAGGCCATCAAGGGACATCTGATAGGGGGCATATCGTATGCGGTCCTGTAGATGGTCTGGAGTAATTGTCGTGCTTGGTGGGTAGATGACCGCCACCCGCTGCACCAGGTTCTCCAATTCACGCACATTACCGGGCCAGGAGTATTTTCTGAGCATGGCGGTGGCTTCTGGAGAGAAGCGAGGTACGCCGGTCTTCATGCGTTCGGTCACCCGACGACAAAAGTGTTCAATTAGAATGGGAACATCATCTGGCCGGTCGCGTAGGGGAGGTACGGACAGGGCGACGACATTCAAACGATAATATAGATCCGCGCGAAACCTCTTTTCTTGCACTTCCTTCATCAGATTCCGATTGGTAGCTGTTACGAAGCGGACATCCGCTTTCATAGTCCGGGTCGAACCGATAGGTTGAAAGGTCCGTTCCTGGAGCACATGAAGAAGTTTGGCCTGAAGATCCAGTCGTAGCTCCCCGACCTCGTCCAGAAAGAGGGTGCCGCCCCGAGCGGCTTCCACTCTTCCGATACGAGTATTCGTTGCGCCCGTGAAAGCACCCCGTACATGTCCGAACAGCTCACTCTCCAGCAGATGCTCAGGGATCGCGGCGCAATTCACCTCCACGAAGGGGCCTTCCGACCGATGGGAACATTGGGCCAGTTCTCGCGCAACGAGGCTTTTCCCGGTACCGGTCTCGCCCTGAATAAGTACCGTGGCGTCAGAATGAGCAATGCGCTTCAGGCAATCCATAAATGGTTTAATCCAGAGCCTGTCTCCCACGAGGGACCAGCTGTCCTCCTCCTCATCGGTTACCGGATGGGTATGTTGATGGTCGGAAATAACGTTCTGTAGTGTTTCGGATAGTTCCGCGACACTGACTGGCTTTTCAACAAAGTCCCCAGCCCCATATTTCATCGCCTTTACAGCGGTATGGACACTTCCATATCCGGTCATGATGACGAAGGCTGGTGGCTGGGCGAGGCCCTGCGTGAACCGAAGGATATCCAAACCATCAACTTCCGGCATCTGAAGCTCGCTTACGACGGCATCAAAAGGTTTTTCGCGAAGCATGGACATCCCTTCGCGCCCGCCGTTTACATGAACCACTTCGATCCCGGTTTCCTTGAGACCACGGGCCAGAAAGGAGGCGGTATGGGGATCGCTATCAACGATTAGAACGCGATGTGTCATGAGCTCCGGAGGAATGGGACCAGGATTTTCGCAACCTGCCAGAATAGCGTCAGACTAACATGTCAAAATACTGGCACACAAGAAAAAAACTATGGGAAAGTGGAGTGCGGTGATCTCCCGGTAACAATTGGGTTGCGGCGAAAAGAAAAGTCATAGCAGCTATTAGATATATTGTATAACAACCTGTAAATACATATGAATTTCTGGCACCAATATACGCGCTATTAACGTCGGCGATGATGTGTCATAAGATTGACACATCAAATGGTTGGCCAGGTGTGGGTGGATCGTATGGCTTGCTCCAGAACGGTATTCGTGGTGATTATACGTTGCCCAATCGTGTGGAAACCTGTTGGTTGGGTTGAAGCGCAAATGCCAAACGATGTATTCAAACACAATGAAACAATATGGCACGAAGTCTGCTACGCGGGGCCGTAGCGGATTCGTGTCTCTTGAACATGAACCGTGTAGTCGAGTTGGAGAATTATGGCGGCAGAAGAAGAAATCAACTCAGTAGAACTCACCCCAGTAAAAGGGGGCGGGCGCAAGAAGCTTGTGCTCGTTCTTTTGTTATCGAGTTTGATCGGGGGCCTTGGTGGAATCATGGTGGTCAAGGCCGTGTTTGGGAAGAAGTCCGCCAAGCAGGCGGATTCCTCGGAAGGGTCGAATTCGAATAATGATGACAATTCCGATGGTGAGGAATTCGAGGGGGAAAACTCCGAGGGCGGGGATGAAGAGGCTCCACCGTCGGACGCGCCAGCCTCCAGCCCGATCAAGGAGTTGGAGAAATTCACCGTCAACCTGAACGAGCCAGGTGCGCCACGATACCTTGTTGTAACGGTAGCGCTTAAGCTCGATAAACTTGCTGTGGAACAGGAGATCGATGACCGGGCCCTGGAGATCAAGGATCTTTTGAGTTCGTACTTTTCTAGCCTGCGCGAACGCGATACGCGTGGCGAATCGGCCCGAGAAGAAATCAAAACCAATATACAGCGTCGTCTAAACAATACTTTACGTAGTGGGAGAGTCTCGCAAGTCCTTCTCCCTGAATTTCTGGTTCGATAGCCACGATGGAAAACGTACTATCCCAAGAAGAAATCAAAGCGCTCGTCAATGCCGTGAAATCCGGACGTGTTCGGCCGTCAACCTCGCGTGTGGAACCGCATCCTGACGATGTGGAGATTCTCGACATTGCAAGTCGCCAGCGCATCATTCGCGGGCGTATGCCTGCGCTGAATATTCTCAGCGATCGCATGGCGCGTCCCATACGTACAGGTATATTCAATCTGCTACGTCGAACTTGTACGGTGGAACTGGAAGAAGTGCATCTTCAGAAGTTCGAGGAGTTTACGGAAGGTTTGCCTGTGCCAGCCTGCCTGAACGTGTTTCGTATGAATCCGCTTCGAGGGGCGGCTATCGTCGCGATCGATCCATCGTTGATGTTCAGCCTGGTTGAACTCTTATTTGGTGGCAGAGCGGTTCAGACGGACTTTTCTCCAGGCGACCGGGAATATAGCGCCATCGAGCTGAATCTCATTCGAAAGATCATGAATATCGTTCTTCAAGCTCTGGTTGATACCTGGGCGACGGTTGTGGAGATCGAAACCGAATTTCTGCGTACCGAATTGAACCCACAGGGAGCGAGTATTGCGGGGCCTGCCGAATCAGTGATCTCCATTAATTATGGGATCACGATGGGGGAGATGACCGGCAAGATCAGTATTGTGATCCCCGAGCACACCATACAGCCCATTCGAAATATTCTGGCGTCGCCCCAGGCCGAGCGAAACCAAGATGACACCTACCTTCAAAACCTTCGTACTCTCGTAACGAATATCGGTGCGGATGTGACCGTATTACTTGGCAGCGGGACACTACATGTAAGTGAACTTATGAACTTGAAGGTGGGTGATACCCTGCAACTCGATACGGATGCCAGAGGTCGCCTACCTCTGATGGTCCAGGGCCGAGAAAAAGCCGTAGGGGTTCCGGTAATAAGCCGTGGCCGATTGGCTCTTGAGCTTGCATGCGGTCTAGATGGAACACCGCCGGATCTACCGGATCCATTGGACGAAACTATTGATGAACAAGAACCTCAATTGGAAGCGGAAACCGAAGCAGTGATTCCGGACGAAGATCAGACGGAATCAACCGGTTCGGCACCAACCGAAGGCATTGAAGGAGAAGAAGATGTCTGACCCCCAAGTACCTACCGATTCGCCGATCTCACCGGCAGGAGAACAGGCTCCTGACTCGGGTGCGGCACTTACCAAAGCAGAAGACGATCTGAGTAGTCTTGAACGGATCATGGACATCCCCCTCGTGGTGTCCGTTGAGCTGGGACGGACCCGAATGCTGGTTGGAGATCTTCTCCAGCTGGGGGCCGGCTCGGTCATTGAGCTTACCAAGCTCGCTGATGAACCTCTGGACGTCTTTGTTCATGGCAAGCTCGTTGCACGCGGTGAAGCCGTTGTCGTCAACGACAAGTTTGGTGTTCGCCTGACGGATATCGTGAGCCCAACGGAACGACTTCAGTCATTGAGCACCTGATCTCTTTTTCTATCGGAGAAACCACTATGGCTACTACCTCCATCCTACTAACCAGTCTTGCCCTTACAGTGGCGCAGTTTGCTGGGCAACCTGTTCCCGCAGCGGATACCGGTCTACCCAAGAACCATATGGAATTGGTAGAAACATTGCGGTCTGCGGATGTGCCCACCATTACGGCTTCATCCACTAAATTAGCCGTTGCTGGTGAGCCCGAGTTGGTTTCGACATCTGGTGTCGGTAATTTGACAGACGAAAAGATATCCCAGGTCCGCAAGATCCGGTTGGATGAAAAAGGCGCCTCGGCGAAAAAGCCGGCAGCTTCCATTGGATTCTCCTCTATATTGAGTTGGTTGACGACACTATTATTAATGGCGGGAACCGGATTCGGTATTATCTGGGGCCTTCGGCGATTTCGCCGCCGTGGCCAGAAGGAACTCAAGGGCAAGGACCTTAAGCTTGTGGAATCTCTCTGGCTGGGACGGGGCCAACGACTCTTATTGGTGTCGGTCGGTGGCCAACGGGTGTTATTGGGCGCGACAGGCGGCGGACTCCAGTCCCTCGCGGTGGTATCGGACGATGGTTTGACCGTCCCACCAGACGGCGCTTCAGCGACCAGCCTGGTCGTATCGAAGGCGGCTCCGGTCAAGGAATACAAACCGGCCCCGACCGTGAAACCGGCTCGTCCTACTGCCTTTTCCGAGAAGATCCGAGAAGAGCTCGACAAGTCCAAACCTGTAGCAGAGCCCACTGAAAGCCAGTCCCGAGAACGCGTTAAGCAGATTCTCCGCCGGCTTAACCGCGTTTGAGTAGGTCATGGATCCTGGCGCTATAAGCATACCGATTCAAGAAGCTGCGGGAAATGCGCCGTTGAGAATTCTACTTGTGCTCACCATTCTGGCTCTTATACCCGGATTGGTGATTTCCATGACTGCGTTTCTACGCATCGTTGTGGTTCTGGGATTGATGCGTCAGGCACTCGGCCTACAACAGATGCCCCCCAACCAGGTAATCATTGGCATATCGATATTCCTGACCTACTTTGTCATGGGGCCATCTCTTGAGCGGATATATGCGGATTCCGTGAAGCCGTATATGCGAGGCGAAGTCACAGAAACAGAAGCTCTATCGCGGGGAGCGGGACCGATGCGTGATTTCATGCTCTCCCAAACCCGCGACAGCGATCTGGCTTTGATGGCCAATCTTGCCAAGGAACCGGAATATGACACTCCCGATGACGTTCCGATGCGCGTTGTTGTACCGGCGTTCATTGTAAGCGAGTTGCGTACGGCGTTTGCGATCGGGTTCCTGTTATTTATCCCGTTCCTTGTGGTTGATCTCGCGATCGCCGCGCTTCTGAATGCGCTGGGTATGATCATGTTGCCGCCCACGGCAATCGCCTTGCCTTTCAAGTTACTCATCTTTGTGCTGGCAGACGGTTGGGCATTGCTCGTGGGTGCCGTCGTTCGTAGCTTTGGGGGTGCATAATGCAGGTAGACGTAGCAATTTATGTGCTTAAGGATGCGCTTAGCACTGGTGCCATGATTATGGCCCCGGTTCTACTTACAGGCCTGGTCGTTGGGATCATGGTAGCGGCGACACAAGCCGCCACGCAGGTCAATGAGCCGACGTTGACCTTTGTGCCCAAGGTTCTGGCGGTAGGCTTTGTCTTTGGTATGATTCTTCCCTGGGCGTTTCAGCGCATGATTCTACTCGTCCAGATGGTGATGTCCCAGGCCGGCATGATTCTGATGAACTGATGGCCGAGGTTATCAGCCATGGTGATATTGGGTTGGCGACCCTCCTCGCCTTTTTACGTTTTTCGGCGTTCTTTCTGATCTCGCCCATCCCCGGCAATGGCGCGCCTCCCACTGCTCGTGTTGCTCTAGCCGCAGGGGTCGCGTGGTCGTTGGCACCAGGATCGGCGACATCCATGGTGGGGGTGTCCCTGGTGGGAGCTGCCATCGTGGAGATTGTCATAGGCCTCGCGATGGGGTTCTTGTTGACCATGGTTATCAACGCCTTCCTGATGGGTGGCGAAGCCGTCGGTCATCAAATGGGTCTAAGTTCTCCGAGCTTCATCGACCCACGGCTTCCAGGACAATATACGGTTATGGGTGGTGCCTTCTTCTTCCTGGCGCTGGCGATATTTGCCCTCTCTGGTGGACCGGGCCGAATGCTTGTTCTGCTCTACCGGTCACTTGAATTTGTTCCCCCAGGCGGCCCCTTTTCTCCCCCCGATGTGGTGGAAATGGCGAGTGTCTCCGGCTCTGTCATGTTCCTCACCGCTGTACAGGCTGCTGCTCCCATGATCGCGTCTGTTTTTGCGGCCCAGATGTTACTCGCTGTTCTGGCTCGAGCCGTTCCCACCATGAATCTCTTTATCGAAGGGCCCGGATTGACGGTGGGGGCTGGTGTTATCGGCCTGATCGCGTCGGTTCACACTTTTGCTCCTCTGGTGGATGCCGTGTTTATCGCGCGAATGGAAGAAGTGGCACGATGGTTGCTTATGTAACAGCTGATGGCCCAGGAAACAGCAGCAGAACGAACCGAGGACCCAACCCCAAGACGCAGGCAGAAAGCCCGCGATGAGGGACAGGTAGCCAAATCATCCGAAGTTGTGTCGGCTTTGGTGATGGGCCTCGTAACAATCGTGATCTTTTATTGGATTGCCTACATCACACCCGGCCTGGTCGAATTTACCCAGAAAGCGTTTCGTTTGGAGAACTGGCGGGAGATTGAACACGCTGGGGCCCCAGCGGTTGTACGGTCGGTGGGGGTTGAGATCGCCCGTATCGTGATTCCGGTCGCCCTCGTTACGGGCATAATCTCTATGTTTGCCAGCCTGGCCCAGGTCGGTCTCTCCGTGAACTGGGAGTTGTGTAATTTCAAATGGGACCGACTTAATCCCTTGAACTGGTTCAAGAAGATGTTCTCCCTTGAGCTACCGGTTGAACTGACCAAGGCGCTGTTCAAGGGGCTTGGTGTCATTACGATTGCGATACTGGGTCTGTTGGATGAGCCTTTGTATCTGGGAAAACTGATGTTTTCGAGTCTTCCCCAACTTGGCGACCATATGCGTAATTTGGCTGCGGGTGTTTTTTTTCGAGTCACCCTCGCCATGGCCGCTCTCGCCATCATTGACTATCTCTGGACCCGGATGCGTCATGAGCAGAAGATTCGCATGACGCGTCAGGAATTACGTGACGAACTCAAAGAGATGGAAGGTGATCCCTACCTGCGCGCGGCTCAGAAACGTCGGGGTCGGGAAATGGTCCAGGAAGCTCTGGCTGAAAATGTGCGTGGGGCGACGGTAGTTGTCCGAAATCCGACACATTACGCGGTTGCGCTTCGATATGAACGCCAGGTTGATGAGAGCCCGAAAATAGTTGCGAAGGGACGTGGCTACAAAGCGTTACGGATTATTGCGCTGGCGCAGGAAGCGGACGTGCCGATTATTGAAGACAGGCCATTGGCGCGGACATTGTATCGCTCCGTCAAAGTCGGGAAAACGGTGCCGGTGGAACTCTATCGTGCGGTCGCTCGATTGTTTGCTGCTCTATATAAGACCCAGGGCGTGGCCGTGGAGAATATGTCATGAGCACTCCAGCGGCCACACCAAAGAAAGGATACCTGAACATTTCCGAGCTTCTGGTCGGGGGTGGTTTCCTCGGCATCGTCGCATTATTGATCCTACCCCTACCTCCAACGGGCCTTGATCTCTTCCTGGCCCTGAGCATGTCGTTAGCGACTGTCGTATTTTTGACAGCTCTTTTTGCCGAGCGTCCGATCGACTTCTCAGTCTTTCCAACGCTACTGCTGATCACGACACTTCTCCGACTTTCTTTGAACGTGGCTTCTACCCGCCTGATTCTACTTCGGGGGCATGAGGGGGGAGATGCAGCCGGTGAGGTCATCCAGGCGTTTGGTGACTTTGTCGTTGGTGGTAACGCGGGTGTTGGTGTCATCGTGTTCCTCATCCTGGTCTTGATCAACTTCGTGGTGATCACCAAGGGTGCTGGCCGCATCGCGGAAGTCGCCGCCCGCTTCACCCTGGATGCGATGCCAGGTAAGCAGATGGCGATCGATGCAGAGTTGAATGCCGGAACGATCAGTGACACCGAGGCACGGCTGCGCCGAACAGAGATTGAAGAGCAGGCCGATTTCTACGGTGCTATGGACGGGGCCAGTAAGTTCGTGCGAGGGGACGCGATCGCGGGTCTGGTAATAACGGCCATAAATCTGGTTGGTGGGATTGCAATTGGGCTAGCTCAGAAGGATATGAGTTTTAGTGGTGCGGCAGCCACCTACTCGATGCTTACGATTGGTGATGGTCTTGTTTCTCAGATGCCCGCGCTTGTGATTTCGACCTCTGCTGGTGTTGTCATATCGCGCGCTTCGGGACGATCAAGCTTTGGTACCGAGGTAGCACAACAGCTTCTGTCTGGACGTCCGGTACTTATTATATCGAGTCTTTTCCTGATGATTCTGGGATTGATACCGGGACTTCCCATCATGCCTTTCGGGATCTTCGCGGTGCTTTTGTTTCTTGCTGCTATTCGGAAACGGAAGACTGACGAGGTTCCAGAAGAACAGGCAGAAACCGATCGAAGTCTGCCGTTGGAGCCCCCCATCTCTGAACTTCTACGTGTGGATACCTTGACTCTGGAGGTTGGCTACGGGCTTTTGCAGCTGGTGGATACCAGCCGTGGTGGGGATATCCCCGAACGCGTGAAAAAACTGAGGCGGCAGCTCGCCGAGGAACTGGGTATTGTGGTCCCGCCCGTACGCGTGATCGACAATCTGGAGCTTCAGTCCGGGGAGTATGTGGTGAAGATCTACGGCGCTCGCCTGGCGAAGGGGAACGTGATGCCCGAACGTCATATGGCTATCGATTCGGCGGGTGTGCAGAGCTTTACGAATGGCATTCAGGTAAAGGAGCCCGTCTTCAATTTGAATGCCTTCTGGATCGTGCCGGAGGACCGGGCCCGTGCGGAATCACGCGGGCTGACAGTCGTGGATCCGTCTACTGTTATGGTCACGCATCTGGCCGAAGTATTGCGCCGAAACGCCTCCGAACTCATCGGGCGCGATCAGGTCGACGAACTGGTCTCCTATGTGCGTGAGACGGCGCCCAAGTTGGTTTCGGAGCTGATACCAGACCAGATGAGCCTGGGCGAACTTGTTATTATTCTTCAGCGGTTGCTTGAAGAGCGGATCTCGGTCCGTAATCTGCGACTCATTTTGGAGGCGGTCTCCGCTGGAGTACATAAGACAAAAGATCCAGGGATGTTGACCGAAATTGTGCGTGCAAGTCTGAGCCGACAGATCACCAGCTCAGTGACCGATACGGACGGAATTGTGCATGCGATTACTCTGGACCGAGATAGCGAGATCATGCTACGAAATTCGCTGAGTCCAACGGGGGTCTTGGCACCAGAACCGACAGTGTTCCGAAACCTGGTGCAGACGGTTGCGGATCACTTCCAGAAGATTGGAGACAGTGGAAATACTGCCTGTCTTCTTTCGGCTGAAGACCTACGTAGACCTTTATATGAACTATTAAATCTCCACCTGCCCGACTTGTCCGTGGTTGCTCTCCGTGAACTCGACCGAACGTCAGAGTTACGGATTCAAGGAACCATAAGCGGACTTGACGCGTGAAGGCGATAGACCGATGCATGTGCAAGTAATCAAAGCTCAATCCCGACGTAAATTACTTAGCGAAACACGGCGGCTTCTTGGTCCGGACGCGTTAATCCTTTCGGTGCGAAAAGAACCCGGTCCCAAACCCGGTGAATTTGAGTGGGAGGCTGTCGTCGGAATGGACCATAACGACGGCGAGTTTGCTTCAAATGTGGTGAAGAAACTACCGCTTCCAGAGCATCGGCCGCCGCGTTTGGAGCTTATAACCGACGTTCAACCTCCGTCCCCCCCACCGGTGACCAAACGCGATCTATCGCCTGTGGTGATTCATCCCGCCGCGCAGAAATTGATGGAGGTTCGTTCGAGTCTGGTGCAACAACTCGACACCGTATCCGAGTCCAGCGGCCAGAATACCGATGAGCTACTGCGAATGGGACAGAGGTTGGCGCAGCTCGAATCCGATCTGCTGACCAATCTGATGCAGGAACTCGATATTCCAATCCGCTTTGTGCCGGTTCTCCGAGATCTCTATTCCTCTGGTTATCCAGAGGGGGAGGCATTGCGTTTATTGAGCATGGTTCGGCATCATACGGATGGCAATAACGACATTGAGATGGCCCGATTCAAATCTTGTCTCCGAAAAGTCATTGCCCGGGAAGTCAAAGTAGCCAATACGCTGCACGATAGTGAGCCGGGGATTTCTGTTTTTGTGGGTAGTTCCGGTGCCGGAAAATCTGCCATGGCGGCCAAGCTTGCAGCGGATTTGCGGGTTAGAAAAGACATCAGGCCGGTGCTGGGTGTATTGAAGCCCGACCGAGCCATCGGTGTCGCGCTAATGCGACGCTATGCGGATTGTCTCGATTTGGATTTTGTCCAGATTCGAACCCGCATGCAGTTGGAACATCTTGTGGAGATGGCCGAGCATACTCGCGTGATTCTGGACACCCCGGGGATCAGTCCTTTTGATGAGCGACGTCTTCGTGGCTTGAAGAAGACCCTCGTGGATATTCCCAGAGCGGATGTTCATACGGTTGTATCGAACACCATGGGCCAGACAGACCTACTAAGTGCGCTCGAGTCTTTTGCGCATATCGGCGTACAGAATTTTGCCGTAACGCGCCTGGATGAGGCGCCGTATCCGGGGCGTGTTCTCACCGCAGCGGCTCGCTCAGGGCTGGCATTGAGCTACTTGTCCAACGGCACCCAGATTCCAGACGATTTGATTCGGCCGCGGCTGAAAAATCTCCTTTCCTCCGTAATGGAGCCGAAGAGGGTGATCGCTTCATGAGCAGAAACGGGAGTCAATACCAGGACCTGAGTCAGCTCAGGACTCCATCCAACGATGGGCCTACCGTTCTTACGGTCGCGAGTGGCAAAGGTGGCGTTGGGAAAACCCATCTGTCCGTCAATCTGGGGGTCTGTCTAGCGGATATGGGGTATCGTGTGCTGGTGGTAGACGGTGATCTTGGTCTGGCCAATGTCAATGTTCTGTTGGGGATCAATCCGGGCTATCACGCAGGCCATCTTCTCGATGGTACGCAACCTTTTGAAAAGGTTGTCGATGAGATTGAAGAGGGTCTACACATTCTTCCTGCGGGAAGTGCCATGGTTCAGCTGGCTGAACTTGATATGGCATCACAGGTTCGCCTGCTGGAACGTCTCGATCTGTATCGTCGGCCCTATGACTTTGTACTGATTGATGCATCAGCAGGAATCGGGGCGAATGTGCGATTGTCGTTGGCGATTGCACATCAAACGATTGTGGTGATGAACCCGGAGATGACCTCATTGACCGACGCCTACGCGCTGATCAAAGTGGCATTCCGGTCGGGCTGTAAGGGCCCGTTCCAGATTGTGGTCAACCGGGTCCGGCTGGCAGAGCAGGCGCGCGAGATGTTTACCTGCCTTAGTTCGGCCGCACGCTCCTTGTTGGAGCTGGATCTTGAGTATGCCGGATATGTGTATAGTGACTCGGTTGTTGAACGGGCGATGCGTGACCAGAAGCCCTTCGTCCGAGTCTATCCGAGAGCACCAGCCTCCCGTTGTATCACGACGTTGGCGCACCGATTGGTAGCGCTCAACTCTGGACGAAGAGAGTCCAGGTCGACGGGGGGTCGCTAAATGAAATTGGGAATCGAAGAATTGGTGGTGAATTATGATGAGTAACCCATTAAAGGGCTATAAGGCCCATGTTCCAGGCGGCCGGGCGGGTCCGAACGATGCATTGGTGCGAAAGCATGCACCCATGGTGTATCGAGTGGTTCGCCATATTTCCGGTAAACTCCCGCATACGGTGGATAGCGAAGACCTTTTCGGAGCGGGGATGGTCGGGCTGCTGGAAGCCATTGAAAAGTATGATGAAGACCGTGGGATCGCCTTTGAAGCCTATGCTCGGATACGTGTGCGAGGAGCCGTTCTTGACGCTCTACGAAAACTCGATCATTTGAGTCGTCGAATGCGCCGTAAGACGAAATCGGTACGTGCGTCGAAGCGAGATCTTGAACAGAACGCGGGTAGACCCGTAAGCGATGTGGATGTGGCCGACACCATGGGTATGTCGGTGCAGGAGGTACAATCCAGTCAAAGCCGTCATAGCGCCCCGGAAATGATGGATCCCCAGATCATGGACAGTCTGCACCTTGGAAACCTCTGGGAGGGGGGAGCGGGTATCCTCGAGGGTCTTGAGCGGCAGGAGCGAATCGAATTGGTGGTACAGGCGATGTCCCAATTACCGGAACGGAATCGTCTGATAATGGGTCTCTATTATGAAGCAGAGCTCACCCTGAACGAGGTGGGGCAGGTTGTCGGAGTGACCGAGTCCCGTGTCAGCCAGATTATTCGAAAGACAGTCAAGATGATCCGTGAGTACATCGAAGACCTGGACAATCTCAATACGTAGACCGGCCTGCTGATGTGGGGCGGTGGTGCCGATGAATAGAGCCATTCGTAGATATGAACGGATACTGAGTCTTCTTGATCGGGAGCGGACAATTGCCGAGGGGGAACTCGCACAGGTCATGGTGCGACTCAACGAGATGACGGCGAAAGCGCAGAGTCTACGGACTGAACTTTCCAGCCTGGGCGATATTGCGCATGACGGGGATACCGGGAACATTCTAGATGCGTTGATTTGCCGAGAAAACGCGACGGTTCGGCTTCTGGCTCAAATCGACATAATAAACGACAAGATCGCGTCCTATGATCGCGATATCGTAGAACCGGTACGGCAAAAGGTGCATGCAGCGCACCGCAAATGCCGCATGGTCGAAACTCTCCTGGATCGTCGGCGAGCCGAATTCAAAGCGGACCAGCAACGGCAGGAGAATCGTCTGCTCGACGAGTCCGGAGTGAACCGATGGAGACGGGCTCGGCTGAACGACGACACCTAGTCGCAGATCAATATAGTGTCACGTACCCATGGAATTCGTATGTGCTCGGTCAATATCGGCGATTTGTGGTCGATAGTGTGTAGGTAGCGGGAGAACATTCCCTTGCTGAAACCTGAACGGAGCTGCACAGACCAATGACGCATGGAATCTATACGGCTGCCTCCGGTGCAGTCGCTCGGCAGACACATCTGGACATAGTGGCGAACAATCTTGCCAACTCCCAGACAACAGGGTTCCGGGAAATGAAGGCCGTCTTTGAAGAACTCCTTACCCCCGCCACATCTGACGCCAGGCATCTGGTTGTGATGGGGCCAAGCCGTATGTCGATGGTCCAGGGTCCGATGATTTCGACCGGTGACCCCATGGATCTGACGATTCAGGGCGACGGTTTCTTTCTGGCGGAAGAACCGGATGGTACCTGGTCCCTATTACGAACCCTTCACGCGCACAGCAACACCGAAGGGTATCTGGTGGATGGCCAGGGGCGATTTATGCTGTCCCGTACCGGCAACCCGGTTATGATCGATCCAGACACGCCCTTTCAGATTTCGGACGAAGGGGAAGTCATACAACGAGATGAGACCGTCGATCGTCTATCGCTGGTTGGGGTGTCCAAGCCCTCCGCTCTCGATCCTCGAGGCCATGGCGTCTACCGGGCGACACTGGAATCCGGAAATCTATTCGCCATACCGGGCGAGGTAATCAGCGGCGCTGTGGAGGGCTCGAACGTGAAACCCGTAGCGTCCATGGTTGAGTTGATTCGCGTGCAACGTGATTTCCAGTCACTCGTCAAGGCGATGCAGGCGTATCGCGACGCCGACGACGAACTTATTCGAACGGCTGGTCGATGATTTTCCTGAAATCCAGTGATCCCTCGTTTCAGTCTACTGAAGATCGACCGATTCCTGGTGATTGGACTCTGAATAATACCAATGGAGATGTCTGATGCCGCGAGCCTTATTTACTGCCGCCTCTGGAATGGTCGCTCAACAGCTCAACATTGATAATATTGCGCACAACCTGGCCAATGTGAATACGACCGGGTTCAAGCGGGCACGTCTTGAGTTTCAGGACCTGTTGTATCAACGCATGCGGATAGCGGGCACAGGAACTTCCCGCGACACAGAGGTTCCAGCCGGTCTGCAGATTGGTCATGGGACGCGGCCGGTCGCAACCGAGCGAAACTTTGGGAGTGGGCCTCTACAGGCAACCGAGACCTCTACCGATTTTGCCGTCGAGGGTGCTGGCCTGTTTCAGGTTCGACTTCCGAGTGGTGAATTGGCCTACACCCGGTCCGGTGCCTTCAAAATTGATAGCCGAGGACAGATTGTTACCCAGGATGGTTTCCCAATGGAACCCCCCGTGGTGCTACCGACCGATGTTACCGATCTTGCGGTGGGTGCGGATGGCACGATCACCGTTCTGACCGCGAACCGAACGTCCAACGTCCAGATTGGGCAGATTCAATTGGCTAATCTACTCAATAAGGGCGCATTGGAACCCATGGGGAGGAATTTGTACCGCGTGACCGGTGATCCGGGCAATGTCCACGTGGGCTCACCGGGTAGCGATGGCTTTGGCACAATCGCCCAGGGATTTCTGGAGAGCTCCAATGTTCGCGTTGTTGAAGAGATGATCGCTCTGATCACAGGCCAACGAGCCTATGAGGCGAGCTCAAAAGTAATCCAGACAGCAGACCGAATGCTCGAAGATGCGAATCGCCTGAGGTAGTTCTGATGGGTCTTTTCTCCACCATATTGTTGACGTTCCTGGCCGTGAGTCCGGGTGAATTCCGGTCTCATACGCCGGCCGAGGCTGTCCAGGCCGCCGCCGAGTACATAACAGGCGAGACCGGAATGCTTCCCGACCTGGGGGATCGGACCTTTGTGGGATTACCCGAACCAGGACCAGGTATCACCTTTCTAGCCCGTACCATGATGGGACCGAACTCCTCCGATAATCTTGTCATCGAGGTTATCGCTGTGCGGGCTGGGCGTATCCTTGCTAGCCGCCCCTTTGTGTTTCCGCGTGAACAGTTGCGACAGGTGGTCGTAGCCAGGCGTTCCATCGCCCGCGGGGCTCGTATCAGGGCCGGAGACGTCACCCTCATGGAAAGAAAACGGTCCGCCGGTCCAGAGCGGCATTTTACCGATCTGACTGCAGTGGTCGGCCAAATCGCCCGGTCTACGATCGCCGGCGGGCGGCCAGTGTCCCTACGCCAGATACGGCGCGTCTTTTCCGTAAAACGTGGAGACAAAGTAAAGGTGCGAGTACTAACGGACGGCTTCCATGTAAGCATGAGCGGCAAAGCCGTTCAAAATGGTGCCAAGGGCGATGACATCAAGATTCTGAATCCGATCTCCGGTCGCGTTATTGTAGCTCGCGTGGTGGGACCCGGCCTGACGGAGGTGGGACCATGAAACGGCTATTTGCGGTGGTCGTTCTGGGTGCGCTCTTTGGGGCGTCCTGTGGAGTGCCTCACGTCAAGCCGTACGAAGTAAAGCGCCGGCCCTATAAACCTTTGGAGTCTGACGAAGCACCTCTACCGAAGAAGACCGATGGGTCCGTCTGGCAATCGGGTGCGAGTGGTGGGACGCTCTTCACCGACGTCCGCGCCTTTGCAAAGAACGATATTGTTACGATCCGCATTGAGGAGACCGCATCTGCCAGCCGCGCCTCGAAGACCATGTTGGGGCGCAATTCCAGCCTTGGTATGGGGGCCAGCGTAATTGGCGTATTCGGCACGCCGGGCGGCACTGGCCAGGGCAATAAGGGTATCGCCGGAGCCAACGCCGAAAAGTCGGTGGAATCGGGTGGCGAAACCAGTCGCTCGGATGATGTGCGATTTACCATCGCCGCCACGGTCACTCGTGTCCTATCCAATGGAAATCTATATCTGGAGGGACACCGTGTAGTGCTCGTGAATGAGGAGGAGCACCACTTTCATATCAGTGGGGTAGCTCGGCCAGAAGATATTGAACAGGACAATAAGATTCCCTCCTACAAGCTGGCCGAGGCTCATGTTGAGTTTACCGGGCGTGGAAACATAACCAACGAAGAACAGGCCGGCTGGTTTGGTCGATTTCTTCACCATATCTGGCCCTTTTAGATAGAGCTGTATTGATGCGTAGACTTGGAACAACCCTGACCCTGCTCTCTCTTCTGGTATTCCTACCCGGGCGAAGTGAAGCCGTGCGCGTGAAGGACCTGGTTCAGGTGCAAGGAGTACGTTCCAATCATCTGGTCGGCTATGGCCTGGTAGTGGGTCTATCCGGCACCGGGGACACCCGTCGGAGCTCCTTCACAAACCAGTCGTTGACGTCGTTATTACGTCGCATGGGATTGAATGTAGATCCATCCCGGCTTGATGTGACCAATACCGCCGCCGTTATGGTGACCGCAGAGTTGCCTCCCTATTCTTCACCCGGTGAGAAGATTGATGTCGTTGTAAGTGCCATGGGTGATGCGCGTAGCCTGGAAGGCGGTACTTTGCTGATGACCCCGGTTCGGGGTTCAGACAATATGGTCTATGTTGTGGGGCAGGGGCCGGTTTCGGTTGGAGGCTATGCGTCCGGTCATCGGAATTGGTCCCGATTACGTCGGAATGTACCCACGGTGGGTAGAATCCCGTCGGGTGGCCTTGTGGAACGGGCAATTCCGACACGATATATTCGTGACGACGTCGTCACATTGATGCTTCGAGAGGCCGACTTTACAACAGCAAGCCGGATTGTGACCGCGATCAATACTACGTTGAATCGACCACTGGCCACAGCCGCTGGGCCGGGGATGGTCAAAATCTCGCTCGATGACGAGGCCAAGAAGGCACCCGTTGCATTTATCGCGTCCATTGAGTTGGTGAATGTCGTTCCGGACAATCCGGCGCGGGTTGTTGTCAATGAGCGCACAGGTACGGTCGTTGTGGGTGGAAACGTCAGCCTGGGACCGGCTGCTGTCGCACATGGGAATCTGGATGTCTCCATCGAGGTGAACTACGGGATCTTGCAGCCGACGCCATTTGCTCCAGGGGGCGCTGTTATGATGCCCGTCTCACGAGTGAATCCGGACGAAGCCAAACCAAAGCTGACGGAGATACCACCGACCACAACGGTCAATGGTCTTGTACAGGCTCTGAACGCGCTGGGGGCGTCTCCTCGCGATCTAATCGCGGTGCTTCAGGCCTTGAAGACGTCCGGGGCGCTTCATGGGGAGCTTACGGTGCAATAATGACGACTCCCATCGTACAAGCATCTATACCGTTGAAGCCAGCCTATGGAAGCAATGACAACCTCGGTGTTCTTGCGGCGACCGTGCAAAACAGCGCCGATAAGCCGCAGGAACTACTAGAAGCCAGTCGGCAACTCGAATCGGTGTTCTTGAACACGGTCTTCGAGGAGATGGCCAAGACCGTTCCCGACGATGATGGGCTGTTCCCAGAGACACCGGGCAGAGAGATGTACGAGCAGTGGTTTCGGTCCGCAGTAGCCAAGGATTGGGCCGCCCATGGAGGCATTGGTCTTGGTGACCAGATAGCCCGTTCGATGGGGCTGACGGAGGCTCAAATTGAGATGGCCGACCAGAAACTCCGACGTACGGCAGGAATGGCCCGCTACCGGGAAATCGCCCGCTAAACCCCGATGGAATGAGAGATATGAGGAGCCAACCAGAAAAAAATCGAGCTCAGGGGTTCAGTTCTAAAAGATGTGGTCGATTTGATGTTAGTGGAATTCAAGTGTTTTTGATCAAACGCATAATTTGAAAGGAAGAGAAACGTGACTTCAGTAAAGATAACAGGCGGACCCCCCCCCGTTGATCGGACGCAGGCCGACCCCAAAACCGACCGGCTAGGAAAGGGCCAATCGAATGCGTCGGGCGAAGCCGTTCAGTTCAATCGGGATGAGACTTTTATTCATCAGATGTACGAAGCTGCAAAATCCGATGTGGAAGAAGCGGCCGCTGATCGTGTGAAAGAGCTGCGGAAAAAGATCGCGGACGGCGAATACGCCCCGGATCTTCAGGTCGTTGCCGAACGGCTGTTGGCACAGCTAGAGGGAAGTGAGTAAGCCATGTCTACGAACACTCTTAACCCCTCCCAACAGAATACCGGCTGGGTAGATATGCTGCGACACGAGACCGGTATGTTGGAGCAGTTAACGGATTTATCAAGGAAGGCCCGGGTTACGACGTCACATCAGGATCTCACGAATCTGGCTGACATTCTAGTGGAGCAGGCTCGTGTATGTGAGCGTCTTGAACGATCGCGTGTGCTACGAGTTTCGAAATTACAGGCCATGGGTCAGAACCCTTCCGACTTTCTGGTCGTGGCACTGAGCGACACTACTCCCAACGATCATGCAGATGTGGTGGAAGCGTTTGGGCATTATATGGAGACCGCGAAGGTCGCCCAGCGTGAAGTCGATTTAAATCGGCATTATTTCGATTCGGCCCTCGCCACAGTGGAAAACACCATGGATATCATCATCCAGACTGTTTCTGGAGGAGCCGCTACCTACGATGCCAACGGCGGTACCCGCTCCACCGGGAAAGCCCTTTGCATGTCGACGCAGACTTGAGGATAGCACTCGATGCCAGGACTTACTGACATACTTAGCCTTGCCCATTCGGGTCTGACCGCCGCGCGGGTGGGGATCCATACGGTGGGCCAGAATGTCGCTAATTCCAATACTCCGGGTTACCACCGCCGGGTCCACACGCAGGAGACTCGCCAGGGTGTGCTCGTTGGTGGCAATTTCTACCTGGGAATGGGCGTCAAGACCACAGGTCCTGAACGCATCATCGATGAAGTGATTGATAACCGACGGCGGAACGCTCGCTCCGAGCTGAATTTTGCCGGAAGCCGTTCCAATATGTTGGCGCGGACGGAAGTCATTTTTGGTGATCTGGATGGAGTAGGGCTTACGCCGGCTCTAGATCGATTCTTTGACGCCTTGGACGCGCTGACAGCGCAGCCACAGGACGCGGCGATTCGAAACCAGGCCCTTTCGGCGGCCGGACTATTTGCCGAGCAGGTGGCGGGTAGGGCCCAGGACATCCGGCAGATACGCCAGTCTTTGGACGAAATCGTGGTGAGCGAAGTCGATTCAATCAATACGAAGTTGATCGAGATTGCTGAGCTTAACCAAAAGCTTCGCTTTCAACCCGCGTCTCCCAATGACCTCCTGGATCAACGTTCTAATCTACTCGATTCCCTGGCGGAACAGATCGGAGTCAATGTCGTGGATAACGACGATGGCACCGTTAACATTTTCCTCGATAATGGTTTCGCGTTGGTTCTTGAGAGTCAGGCCCGGCAGCTGACAGCCGCTGTAGGGATCGGGGGTCTTGTAAATGTGGTCGCCACGGATACAGTTCACAATGCGACGGGTATCCTGGATCTGACCTCGATCCTGAAGGGTGGCTCTCTTGGTGGAATCCTGGAGGCTCGTGATTCGGATATTCTCCAGCTTCAAGAAGACCTCGACCAATTTGCCTTTGATTTTATCAACGCGGTTAATGCGGTTCATGTGGCGGGTGCAGGCCTCGATGGCGTGAGCGGTCGGAATCTGTTTACACCACCGCCTCCAGGTGTGGCAGGTGCTGCAGAATCAATGTC